>Ga0081539_10000768_pt1 | contig 63055 bp, 48 predicted proteins | sample TabmetS4T2R2_FD_71023 | JGI IMG/M metagenome (GOLD analysis project Ga0081539, IMG submission 71023) | Tabebuia heterophylla rhizosphere microbial communities from the University of Puerto Rico - S4T2R2 | ecosystem: Host-associated > Plants > Roots > Rhizosphere ...
TGTGCGGGCGCTGAGGCCCGGCATTTTGGGCGGGGGGGTTTTTTTGGGCGCCGCGTTGAATTTGATGCAGTAGCTCTCCTTTTTCTTTTTCGTCAGGGCGGGGCTTCCCCCGCCCATCCACGTCTTGGGTTCACGCTCGAAAAAGAGACGTGGATGCCCGGGACAAGCCCGGGCATGACGGTGAAAAATTCACCCCAGCATCTGCGTGTCGCCGCAGATCGAGATCGCCTGGCCGGAAATCGTCTTTCCGCGCGGGCTGCACATGAACAGGATCTGGTCGGCGAGTTGCTGTGGCGTCACATAATCCTTGATCGAGGTGTAGGAGAATGCCGTGCGCTCCATCTCGGCGTAGGAAATTCCGCGCTGCTGCGCTTTCGCCTCCAGAACCCTGCGCTGCCGGTCGCCGGCGACGAGGCCGGGCAGGATGGCGTTGACGCGGATGTTGTCGGGCCCAAGCTCGATCGACAGCGACTTGGTAAAACCGATCACGCCCCATTTCGCCGCCGCATAGGGCGTGCGCATCGCAAAGCCGAGGCGGCCCGCGGCCGAGGAGATGTTGACGATCGAGGCATTGCTGCTTTGGCGCAGCAGCGGCACCGCCAGCCGCGTGCAGTTGAATTGCCCGGTCAGGCAAATCTCCAGACAGCGGTCCCAGTCCTCCGGGTTCATCTCCTCAACCTTGGAGGTTGGACCCGCGACGCCGGCATTGTTGACCAGCACGTCGAGGCCGCCGAGTGTTTCCGTGGCTTGCGCGAACAGGTTCTTGACCGCGGCGCGGTCGGACACATCACAGCGTGTTTGCGTGATCGTCGGGTCGCTGGAGGCCAGGGCTGCCAGCGCCGTCTCGTCCACATCGCAGGTGTGGACGCGCGCGCCCTCCGCGGCAAACGCGCGCACGATCGCAAGCCCGATGCCGTTGGCGCCCGCGGTGACCAGTACGCGTAAACCCTTGATTTCCAAATCCATGCGGACTCGACAAAGAGCAGATCTTTTGCGACCCTAGCTGCGATCAAAGATCACGGCAAGCGAAGCAAGGAGAGCGCAGCGCTGCCGGGAGAAAATAAGGCGTCGCCGCGAAGCGGACGCAATCCAAGGAGAAGAAAAACCATGCCCAACAACACTCAATTCACGCGCCGCCGGCTGCTGAAAACCGCCGGCGGACTCGCACTGGTGTCCGGAATATCCGCGCCGGCGATTTTGCGCGCGCAGACCTCGGACGTGATCAAGATCGGCCATCTGACGCCGCGCACCGGGTTCCTAGGTCCATTAGGCGAATATGCGGTGATGGCGATCGATCTCGCGGTGGAAGAAATCAACGCCTCCGGCGGCATGATGGGACGCAAGGTCGAGCTGTTGAAAGAGGATTCGGTCAATCCACAGACCGCCTCAACCAAGGCCGAGCGCATGATCGAGCGCGACAAGGTCACCTGCATCATCGGCGAGATTTCGTCCGCCTCATGCCTGACCATCGCGCAAGTCGCGTCGCGCACCAAGACGCTGTTCATCAACACCGGCGGCAATTCGGACGCGCTGCGCGGCAAGGATTGCCAGCGCTACATGTTCCACGTCGAGTCGCAAAACTCCATGTATGTGAAGACCGTCGGCCGCTCGTTCCTGCGCGACGGCCTGGTCAAGGGCAAGAAGTGGTATTCGCTGACCGCGGATTATGCGTTCGGCCACGATCTGTTGAAGGTGTCAAAACGCTTCATGGAAGCCAATGGCGGTCAATTCGCCGGCGATGATTTGGTGCCGACCGACGCCACCGACTTCTCTGCGTATCTGCTGAAAATCCGCGACGCAAAACCTGACCTCGTCGTGATCAATCTCGCTGGCAACCAGATCACCAACTTCCTCAAGCAATATGCCGAGTTCGGCCTGACCTTCCCGGTCGGCGGCTTCGGTTTCGATACCGCGCTGGCGTGGGCGGCGGGCAAGGGCAATTTCGTCGGCACCTGGCCGGTGGTGTGGCACCATCTGATCGACACCCCCGGCTCCAAGGCGTTCGTCGCGGCCTTTGCCAAGAAATACAACAAGCCGCCGGAGAACCAGGCCTGGGGCGACTACATCGCGACCAAGATCGTGGCGCAAACAATCAACGAACTGAAGTCCGCGGAATCGCCAAAAATCATCGAGCATTTTGAGAAGGGCGCCAAGTTCGACCTCTTGAAGACCCGGCAAGGTTATTTCCGCGGCTCGGATCACCAGTTGATGCACGAAATGTATGCGGTGACCGCGCTGCCCGCCGACAAGATCAAGAACCAATGGGATATCTTCACATCGAGCCCGGCGGTGCCGGGCCCGAATGAGGACCTCGAAGTAATCGCGGCGACCAAGGAAGAGAACAGCTGCACGTTCCCGAGCTGATGCGCAACTCGTCATTCCGGGGCGGGAGCGAAGCGACCGAGCCCGGAATCCATAACCACCATCGTGAGTATGGATTCCTGGCTCGCGCCAAGAGGGCGCGCCCCGGAATGACAGCTTAGGTTTTTACCATGTCCGCCATGTTGCTGGCGCAGCAAATCCTCAACGGGCTGCTTGACGGCGTCTATTATCTGCTGATCGCGCTCGGCCTGTCGCTGATCTTTTCGCTCGGCGGCATCGTCAATCTGGCGCATGGCGCGTTCTTTGCGATCGGCGCCTACCTGACGCTGGTGGTCTCGCCCTATCTGGGCTTCGGCGGTGCGTTCGTCGTCGCCCCCGTCACGGTGGCTCTGCTCGGCGTGGTGATCGAGCGGCTGCTGTTCACCCGATTCTATCGCTCCGACCCGATCCTGTCGCTGCTGATGACGTTTGGGCTTGCGATGGTGGCCGAGCAGGTGCTGCGGATGATTTTTGGCGCGCCGCCGCTGTCCTATTCGATCCCGCAGGCGTTGCGCGGCCAGGTCGCGGTCGGCAGTTTTATCTATTCGTTCTACCGCATGGTGCTGCTGGGCGTTGCGGTCGCCTGCGTTGCCGGCCTGTGGGTGCTGCTGCAAAAAACCTCGTTCGGCCGCGTGGTGCGCGCTGGCGTGCAAAATCCTGACATGGTCGGCGCGCTCGGCATCTCACTGCAGCCTTATATGTCCGCGGTCGCCGCACTCGGCATCGGGCTCGCCGGCCTTGCCGGCGTGCTGCTGGCGCCGATCTACGCGGTGCATCCGGCGATGGGTCAGGAGATCATTACGCCTGCCTTCGTCGTGGTGGTGATCGGCGGTCTCGGCTCGTTCTGGGGCGTGGTCGCCGCCGCCCTGCTGGTCGGCCTCGTCAAGGGCGTGATGGTTGGCATCGGCTATTCCGCGGCCTCCACCGCTGCGATCTATCTGTTGATGCTCCTGGTGCTGCTGTTCCGGCCACGCGGCCTGTTCGGCGAGCGCATCACGCGGTTCGAGTGAGCCTGATGTGGAACCGCCCGCCGATTCCGCTGCTGATCGCCGCATTCGCCTTGCTGGTGTTGCCTCCGATCCTGCTCGCGCTCGGCCTCACCATGACCTCGGCGACAGAGGTCGTGGTGTTTGCGCTGGCCTGCATGGCGCTGAACATCCTGGTCGGACACACCGGCCTCGTCTCGTTCGGCCACGGCGCCTGGTTCGGGCTTGCCGCCTATGCGGCGGCGCTGATCCAGCGTAATCTGATGCCGGACTCCTTTTTTGGGCCAACCATTGCCGGCGTGTTGATCGTGGCTATCATCGCCCTGGCGTTCGGCTTCCTGATCCTGCGCCGCCGCGGCGTGTATTTCTCGCTGTTGACGCTGGCGCTGGCGGCGATGCTCTACACCGTGTCATTTCGCTGGACTGCGGTCACCGGCGGCGAGAATGGCCTCGGCGGCATCACCCGGCCGACGCTGCTCGGATTCAATCTGGAATCCTCGACCTATTATTACTGGTTTGTGGCGCTGATCGCCTACCTCCTGCTGATCCTGCTGTGGCGGTTTCACAATTCCCCCGTTGGCAGCGTGCTGGTCGCGGTCCGGGAGAACGAGCAGCGCGCCCGCTTTCTCGGCTATCCGACCAATCGCTACAAGCTGGTGGCCTTCGTGCTGTCCGCCTCGATCACGGGGCTCGCCGGCATCCTGCTGCTGTTCCAGAACCGCATGACTTCGGCCGATCCGATCTCGGTGTCGTTCTCCGGCGACCTCTTGGCCATGGTCGTGATCGGCGGCATGCGCAGCTTCCTCGGGCCCGCGCTCGGCGCGCTGTTCTTCATCCTGTTTCGCGAATTCCTCAGCATCTACACCGAGAACTGGCTGTTCTGGTTCGGCCTGATTTTTGTCGCGTTCATCGTCTTTTCACCCACCGGCCTGGTGGGCGTCGCCGAACGGCTGCTTGCGCCGTTCCGCAAAAAGGTCACCGAAGACGCCGCCATGGCGGCGCGGCGCGTCGAAGCATTGCCGCTGCCGGAATTTTTAAGACCGCCGTCGCATGTCGACGGGACGATACTTTCAGCGCGCCACATGGTGAAAAGTTTCGGGGGCATCAAGGCCGTGCAGGGCGTCGACATTGCCGTCGCCGACCGCACCTTGCATGCGCTGATCGGCCCCAACGGCGCCGGCAAGACTACCGCATTCAACCTGTTGTCCGGAATGTTTCCACCGGACGAAGGTACGGTGTCGTTGTTGGGACAGCCGATCGGCGGCCACACGCCGGAAGAAATCGCAACCGCCGGCATCGGCCGGTCGTTCCAGATCACCAACCTGTTTCCGGCGCTCAGCGTCGGCGAAAATATCCGCCTCGCCGCGCAGGCGCGGCATCCGCGCCGCTTCGATCCGCTCACCAACGCACTGTCGATCGACGCCATCAATGCCGAGACCGACGCGACCATCCGCTATCTCGGCCTCGCCGGCATCGAAAAGGCGGACGCCGGGACGCTGTCCTATGGCGGGCAGCGCCTGCTCGACATGGGCGTCGCGCTCGCCACCGCGCCGCGTGTGCTGCTGCTGGATGAGCCGCTGGCGGGTCTCGCCGCCGCCGAGCGCGAGCGCATCGGCGCCATCGTCAAGCGCATCTCGGCCGACCTGCCGGTGCTGCTGGTCGAGCATGACATCGACCGGGTATTTCAATTGGCCGATCATGTCACCGTCATGAACGAAGGCCGCGTGCTGCTCGACGGCACCGTGGAGGACGCCCGCGCCAGTCCGAAGGTGCAGGAAGTCTATATCGGTTCCGGCGCCGCGCACGTCGCCGCACTTCCGCGCGAAACCGCCGCGCGCGTCAATGCGCTGCTCGCGGTCGAGCATGTCGATACTTTCTACGGCAAGAGCCACATCCTCAACGACGTGAATTTCACCCTGCACGAGAACGAGATCATCGCTCTGCTCGGACGCAACGGCGCCGGCAAATCGACGCTGCTGAAGACGTTGGTCGGGATCGCGCCGGCGTCGAACGGATCGATCAAGCTCGCGGGCAATGAACTGATCGGCAATTCGTCGGCACAGAATGCGCGGCTTGGCATCGGCTATGTGCCGCAGGGCCGCGGGTTGTTCGCGGGCATGAGCGTCGAGCAGAACCTGGAACTCGGCGGGCTGAAGCGGCAGACCGGGCAGGGCGTGCACTGGACGCGGGAACGCATTTACGAATATTTCCCCCGCATTCGCGAGCGGCTCGACAGCCCTGCGGATTACCTCTCCGGCGGCGAGCAGCAGATGGTCGCGGTGGCGCGCGCGCTGTCCGGGGACGTGCGGGTGCTGCTGCTCGACGAGCCGTTCGAGGGCCTGGCGCCCGCCGTGGTCGAGCAATTGTTCGAAACGTTTGACCGGCTGCGCAAGGAAATCGCCATCATCATCGTCGATCACAATCTCGATCTGGCGCTGGCGTTGTCCGACGCCACGGTGGCGCTGGAGCGGGGCAGGGTGATTCATCAGGGCCCTTCCAAGGCGTTGCGCGACGATCTCGATCTGCGCCGCAAGGTGCTCTGGCTGTGAGAGTGAAATGAAAAAAGCGGAACGAACTGTCGCCGTCGTCGGCGTCGGACTGATCGGGCGCGCCTGGGCTGCGATTTTCGCGCGCGCCGGCTGGGTCGTTCGGCTCACCGAACCGCACGCGCCGACGCTGGCCGCGGCGCCCGGGCTGATCCGCGGCGAATTGCGCGCGCTGGCGCGGCATGGGCTTGCCGTCGATCCCGAGGGCGCCGCAGCGCGGATAACGGCTGCGAGCAGTATTGAGGAAGCGGTGAAGGACGCCGATTTCGTCCAGGAAAACGGCCCCGAAAACCTCGACCAGAAGATCAGGATCTTCGCCGAACTCGACCGGCTGGCGCCGGCGCACGCGCTGCTGGTGTCATCGACCTCGGCCATCGTGGCATCCCGCTTCACAGAAATGCTGCCGGGCCGGGCACGATGCCTGGTCGGCCATCCCGTCAATCCGCCGCATCTGGTGCCGCTGGTCGAATTGTGCGGCGCGCCCTGGACCGCGCCGGAAAGCATCGCGCGGGCGCGGGAAATCTATCGCCAGATCGGCCAGGTACCGGTCACGGTGAATCGCGAGATCAATGGCTTTGTCCTCAACCGTCTGCAGGGCGCGCTGCTGGCGGAAGCGTTTCGACTCGTCGGCGAGGGTTTTATATCCGCCGAAGACCTTGATCATACGGTGAAGGACGGGCTGGGCTTGCGCTGGTCGTTCCTCGGACCGTTCGAAACCATCGAACTCAACGCGCCAGGCGGCATCCCGGATTATTGCGCGCGCTATACCGGGTTCTATAAAGAGCTGGCGTCCGGCTCGGCCGGTCCCGAAGTCTACCAAAGCCCGAATGTGGATCGGGTGATCGCGGGGTGGCCGAACCAGCCGACGCCGGAACGGATCACGGCGCTGACGCAGCGGCGTAACGAGCGCCTCGCGGCGCTGGCCGCGCACAAGGCCGCTCAAAAAGATAACCCCTGAAGCCAAGAAAGAGAGCAAGCATGGCCCGCAAAGTCATCATTACCTGCGCCGTAACAGGGGCGATCCATACGCCGTCGATGTCGAAAGCGCTGCCCGTGACGCCGCAGGAAATCGCCGATGCGGCGGTCGATGCGGCCGAGGCGGGCGCAGCGATCGTGCATCTGCATGCGCGCAATCCGAAAACCGGCCAGCCCGACCAGAGCCCGGAAGCCTTTGCGCCGTTCCTGAAAGTCATAAAACAGCGGTCCAACTGCGTGATCAACCTGACCACGGGCGGCGCGCCGACCATGACCGTGGACGAGCGCGTGCGTCCCGCCGCGGTCTACAAGCCGGAGGTCGCCTCGCTGAACATGGGTTCGATGAACTTTGCGTTCTTCGGCATGCTGAACCGCTTCAAGAAATTCGAGCATGACTGGGAACTGAAGCATCTGCAGAACAAGGACATCGTGTTCCGCAACACCTTCCAGGACATCGAATACGTGCTGAAGACGCTGTCGGAAACCGGCACCCGGTTCGAATTCGAATGCTACGACACCGCGCATCTCTATAACCTAAACTACTTTCTCGAGCAGGGCATGGTGAAACCGCCGCTGTTCGTGCAGACGGTGTTCGGGCTGCAGGGCGGCACCGGCGCGCACCCCGAGGACGTGCTGCACATGAAGCGCACTGCCGACCGCCTGTTCGGCGACAAGTTCGTTTGGTCGGTGTTAGGGGCCGGCCGCAACCAGCTGCCGATCGCGGCAATGGCTGCGGCGATGGGCGGCAATATCCGCGTCGGACTCGAAGACTCGTTGTGGGCCGCGCCCGGCCGGATGGCCGCGTCCAATGCCGAGCAGGTGACGCTGGCGCGCAAGATCATCGAGGGGCTTGGACTCGAAGTGGCCACTTCGGATGAGGCGCGGGAAATCTTGGACCTCAAAGGCGGCGACAAGCTGGAGGTCTAGGAACCGCGTTCCCCGGACGCAACGCAGCGCGCCGTCCTTCACGGCGCGGTGCGCTGCAGAGCCGGGGCCGTTACAACCCTGGCGCTTGGTACGCTCCCGGTTCTGCGAAGCGGCATGAAGAATGCCGCATCGCGCCCGGGAAACGGTGCTTGGGACCCGAGCCATGCGCGGGCTGCCTGAGGCACCGCCTTCACAACATTGGCGTTTTTGGGCCGATTAGGGTACATCAGCGCGGGCGAAATTGCCGGCGCTCGTCGCTTCGCCTTCAAAACCTTTAGGAATGCCCGTTCCATGATTGCGCTGGTCCGCATCGCCCTGAGCCGGCCCTATACCTTTGTCGTGCTGGCGCTGCTGCTCCTGATCATCGGACCGCTGGCTGCGCTGCGCACGCCCACCGATATCTTTCCGGACATCCGCATCCCGGTGATCGGCGTGGTCTGGAACTACACCGGCCTGCCGCCCGACCAGATGGCAGGCCGCATCGTCACGCCGTTCCAGCGCGCGCTGACCACGACGGTGAACGACATCGAGCACATCGTCGCCAATTCCTACAACGGCATCGGCATCATCAAGATTTTCTTCCAGCCGGGCGTCAATATCCAGACCGCCAACGCCCAGGTCACCGCCATCTCGCAGACGCTGCTCAAGCAGATGCCGCCGGGGGCAACCCCGCCGCTCATCCTCAATTACAGCGCCTCCACGGTGCCGATCATCCAGGTCGCGCTGTCCGGCGAAGGCCTCACCGAACAGAACCTCGCCGACATCGGCATCAACCAGTTGCGCACGCCGCTGGTCACCGTGCCCGGCGCGGCGATCCCGTATCCGTTCGGGGGCAAGCAGCGCCAGATCCAGATCGATCTCAACTCCACGGCGCTGCAGGCCCGCGGGTTGTCCGGCCAGGACGTCGCCAACGCGCTCGCGGCGCAAAACCTGATCACGCCGGTCGGCTCGCAGAAGATCGGCGGCTTCGAATATGTCATCCAGCTCAACAATTCGCCGCTCAGAATCGAGGATCTCGGCAACCTGCCGATCAAGACCGTCAATGGCGCCATGGTCTATGTCCGCGACGTCGCCAGCGTGCGCGACGGCAACCCGCCGCAGACCAATATCGTTCACGTCGACGGCAACCGCTCCGTGCTGATGATGGTGCTGAAGGCGGGCTCGATCTCGACGCTCGATATCATCGCCGGCATCAAGCAGAAGGTGATCGACGTCAAGGACGCGCTGCCTGATGCGCTCAAAATCGGGTTCATCGCCGACCAGTCGCTGTTCGTGCGCGGCGCTATCACCGGCGTCGCCAATGAAGGCGTGATCGCCGCGCTGCTCACCAGCGTGATGATCCTGCTGTTTTTGGGAAGCTGGCGCTCGACCGTAATCATCGCGGTGTCGATTCCGCTCTCCGTGCTCGGCGCTATCGTGATGCTGTCGGCGATCGGCGAGACGCTCAACATCATGACGCTGGGCGGCCTTGCGCTCGCGGTCGGCATCCTGGTCGACGACGCAACGGTGACGATCGAAAACATCAACTATCACCTCGAGCAAGGCAAGGCGGTGGAACCGGCGATCATGGATGGGGCGCGGCAGATCGTGACGCCGGCGTTCGTGTCGCTGCTGTGCATCTGCATCGTGTTCGTGCCGATGTTCTTCCTGCAGGGCGTGGCGCGCTTTTTGTTCGTGCCGATGGCGGAAGCGGTGATGTTCGCCATGATCTGGTCGTTCATCCTGTCCCGCACGCTGGTGCCGACCATGGCGAAATACCTGCTGCAGCCGCATGTGCATCACGCCGAAGGCGAGGGGCCGCCGCCATCGCGCAATCCGCTGGTTCGGTTCCAGCGCGCCTTCGAAGCGCGGTTCGAGTGGTTCCGCGGCGGCTACCGCGATCTCTTGGGGCTAGCGCTGACCCGGCGGCCGGTCTTCGTGATCGGATTTTTGAGCTTCGTCGGCGTGTCGTTCCTGCTGGTGCCGTATCTCGGCCGCAACTTCTTTCCATCGGTCGATGCCGGCGGCATCCTGATGCATGTGCGCACCCAGGTCGGCACAAGGGTCGAGGAAACCGCCAACCAGTTCGCCGACATCCAGAAGGCGATCCGCAAGATCATCCCGCCAGGCGACATCGAGACGCTGGCCGACAATATCGGCATGCCGATCTCAGGCATCAACATGACATACAACAACACCGGCGTGATCGGCCCGCAGGACGGCGACATCCAGATCAAGCTGAAAGAGGGCCACCGGCCTACGGAAGAACATGTCCAGGCCTTGCGCGAACAATTGCCGCGGCTGTTTCCGGGCATGCAGTTTGCGTTCCTGCCCGCCGATATCGTCAGCCAGATCTTGAATTTCGGCGCGCCGGCGCCGATCGACTTGCAGATCCGTGGCGCCAATCTGGACGCCAATTTTGCTTATGCCAACAAGCTGCTCAATCGCATTCGGCGCATTCCCGGCATTGCCGACGCGCGCATCCAGCAATCGCCCAACAATCCGACCTTCAATATCGATGTCGACCGCACCCGCGCGCAATATGTGGGCCTGACGGAACGCGACATCACCAACAGCCTGGTCGTCAACCTCGCCGGTAGCGCCCAGGTCGCGCCGACCTATTATCTCAACCCGGATAACGGCGTGTCGTATTCGATCGTGATGCAGACGCCGCAATATCAGGTCGACTCGCTCGGCGCGTTGCAGGCCTTGCCGGTCACCGCGGCCGGCGTTGCTCAATCGCCGATTCTGGGCGGCATCGCCGATATCAAGCGCTCCGCATCCAGCGCGGTGGTGTCGCAATACGACATCCAGCCCATGGTGCAGATTTATGCCACGCCACAGGGTCGCGACCTCGGAGCCGTCGCCGCCGACGTGAAGAAGGCCATCGACGAGACTGCGAAAGAGGTGCCCAAGGGCTCGCAGGTTGTGCTGCTCGGCCAGGTGCAGACCATGAACAGCGCGTTTTCCGGACTGCTGTTCGGGCTGCTCGCCGCCATCGTACTGATTTATCTTCTGATCGTGGTGAACTTCCAGTCCTGGTCCGATCCCTTCGTCATCGTCTCCGCGCTGCCGGCGGCGCTTGCCGGCATCGTCTGGATGCTGTTCACCACCCAGACCACGCTGTCGGTGCCGGCGCTGACCGGCGCGATCATGTGCATGGGCGTCGCCACCGCGAACAGCGTGCTGGTGATCAGTTTTGCCCGCGAGCGTTATGCGGAGCTCGGTGATCCCGTCGCGGCGGCGCTGGAGGCCGGCTTCGTCCGGTTCCGCCCGGTGCTGATGACGGCGCTGGCCATGATCATCGGCATGGCGCCCATGGCGCTCGGCCTGGGAGAAGGCGGCGAGCAGAACGCGCCGCTCGGACGCGCGGTGATCGGCGGGCTGATTTTTGCAACGATTGCGACACTGATGTTCGTCCCGGTGGTGTTCAGTATGGTACACAAGAAACAGGACGCGAAGGCCGCTCTGGAGATGTCGCATGTCTTCTGAAAAGGGCTCCGCGGTATCGCGCCGGAAGCTAGGCCTGTTCGGCCTGATCGCCGGCACCGCCGCCGTGCTGATCGTAATAACCGGCATCCGGGCACGCGAGGATTCCAGCGCAAAATTGCGGGAATGGACCGACACCCAGGCTATTCCCACGGTGGCCGTAACCTTGCCAGACGCCAGAGTGCTGAATGCGACCCTCGACCTGCCGGGCCGGCTCGAAGCCTATCAGCGCGCGCCGATCTATGCCCGGGTCAGCGGTTACCTGAAGAGCTGGAACGCCGATATCGGCGCGCAGGTGAAGGCCGGGCAGGTGATCGCCGAAATCGAGGCGCCGGATCTCGATCAGCAATTGCTGCAGGCGAGGGCCGATCTCGCCAGTCAGCAGGCCAGTGCAAAACTGTCGGAGGCGACACTCGCTCGCCGCAAGTCGCTGCTGGCGTCGAACTTCGTCTCGATGCAGGAAATCGACGAGCGCACCGCCGACCTGTCCAACAAGAAAGCGGCGGTCAATTCCGGCCAGGCCAATGTCGAACGGCTCGAGGCGCTGGCCGGCTACAAGAAGATCACCGTGCCATTCGACGGCGTGGTCACCGCGCGCGATACCGACGTCGGCGCGCTGATCAATGCCGGCGGCGGCAGCGGCCCCGCAATGTTCGTGATCTCGGACATCAGCAGGCTCAGGGTCTATGTCAACGTGCCGCAGAGTTACGTGCCGGCGATCAGGATCGGCGCCAAGGCCATCATCTCACTGCCGGAATATCCGACCCGGACCTTTGCGGCGACGGTCGAGGCCTCCTCGCAGTCAGTCGATGTCTCGTCCGGTACGACGCGGATGCAGCTTGTGCTGGACAATGCCAAAAGCGAGTTGATGCCGGGCGGCTATGCCAACGTCAAACTGAGCCTTCAGCGCGACGCGGTGCCACTGCATATTCCCGCCAGCGCGCTGATCTTCAACCAGAACGGCCTGCGCGTCGCCACCGTGGGTCCAGACGACAAAGTGCTGTTCAAGACCGTGACCATCGCCCGCGATCTCGGCCGCGACATCGAACTGGCATCGGGCGTCTCGCCCGAGGATCGCATCATCATCGCACCGCCCGACGGCATCGCCGATGGCGATCAGGTCCGCGTTGCGGGCAAGGGAAGCGAGCCGAAGAAAGTGTCGGAGAAGTAGGATTTGGTGCCCCGGACGCAGCGCAGCGCGTAGCTCTTCGCGGAGCGGTGCGCTGCAGAGCCGGGGCCGTACCGAACACGGGGCCTGGTACGGTCCCGGCTCTGCGGAGCGGCATGAAGAATGCCGCACCGCGTCCGGGAAACGAAACCATTACCCGATCCGCCACTCCAGTATTCCATCATCCGCGCTGACGATGTCGCCCTTTGATCCCACCGGCGTGCGCTCCATGTTCGTCAGATGCGCCAGCGTCGCACCGTCTGTTGCGGGGACCCGCGCCAACGCGCGGGCATTGTCCGATGTGCGCAACATCACCACCCCATGCTCGACATTGCCGCCTCGGCCATAGATTACCGTGAAAGCCTCGACCTTACCCTTGCCGCTGGTTTGCTCGACGAACTCCGGCACCACGCCGCGATTCCGGTCAGCCACCGCCTGCACGCTATGCTCCTGCGCAAGCGCTTCCCGCGGCGCCTCACGCGACAGCACCAGCCCGTGGTGCTTGGTCACAAAGCCGCCTTGCCCATACAACAGGCCGAGCCTTGCGCCATCGCGCAGCTTGCGCACCATGGCGCAGGCCGCATGTGTCATGTAGGTGGCGAGCGGCGCGCCGAAGAAGGTGAGACCTCCGGTCACCGTCGGTTTCACGTCGGCTCCAAGACCCAACGTGCGGCGGGCCATTTTCGGCACGACGGGAAAGCAGCTGTAGAGTTCGATGGCGTCGAACGCCCTGCCGTCGCCGCCGACGAGGTCTATCACGGCGTTAAGCACCGCGTTCTGCGTGTGGCTTGCAAAAAACTGGTCGCGAAGCAGGTAGTCTCGCTGTTCTTCCGCGGACGCGCCGCCCAGGATGTGAATCAACCGATCCTCCGCGATGCCCGCGGCGCGCGCTTTTGCGAGGCTGGTCATCAGGACCGCCGCGCCCATATTTACCATCGGATTGGCCACCATCAGTTTGGTGTAGGGCCATGCGATCAGCCGGTTATCCGGCGTCGGTGTCGTGATCGCCGCGGGCGTGAAGGTGCGTTTCAACCACGCATTGGGGCTTTGCCCGGCGACTGCAGAATACCGCGACCAAAGCTCGCCGGATTCCGCCAGCGCCTCGCGCGGCGTCTGGCCCCAATGCGCCGATGTCGCCGACTCGTAGAGCGGATAGACTGTGATGGGCCGGAATACGCCAAGTTTGACCGCCATCGGCTTCTGAAACACCGCGCCGCGTTTCGGCTCAGGTACATCATGCGCGAACGGTGTCCACGGCAGATCGATGCCGGCACGTTCGGCTTTGGTCGCAGTCGATTGCGCCTCGGCGCCGCAGACCGCCGCGACGCTGCATTGACCGCGCGCGATGCGCTGCGCCGCTTCATGCAGAAAGCGGATCGGGCTTTCGCCGCTGATCGGGCCGTAAGTGCAGTGTGCGGGCTTGATGCCGAGCCGCGCCGCGAGCTGCTGCTCCGGATCGCGATAGCGCCAGCTCGTGAAACCGACGACGTCGAGCGACTCGATCTCATGCAGCAGCTTGCCGCCGCTATCCTGTTCGGCGCGTTTCAGCGCCTCTTCGAGCAGCGCCAGCGGCTCAAGCCCCGCGGTGGTTTCCGCGGGATGATCGGTGATTTCGCCGATACCGACGATAACGGGAATGCGGTCGTCGGGGATGGGGAAGTGTGCGTTCGCCATTTCGTTTTATTCCGCCACCAACGCGTTCATGTGCTCGATCGCGTCGGCAAAATCTTCCTTGAATTCCTGCACCACGGCCGTGGCGGACTTGACGCTGTCGATCAGGCCGACGCCCTGGCCGACGAAATAGCTGACAAGGTCGCGCGCCTGCGCATTGCCGGAGGCGGCGGCGCGGTCAATCGAGTTGAAGGCGTCGCGGCTGATGATGCTTTGCAGCGGCATCGGCAGCGCGCCGGGGCTGTCGGGGCCGCGGTCCCAGGCATCGGTCCAGACCGAGCGCAATTGCCGCGCCGGTTTTCCGGTGCGGCCCTTGGAGCGGATCGCATCGCGCGAGGATGCGGCGATCATCTTTTCCCGGAAAATTTCGGTGGTTTCGGATTCCACCGTCGCCAGCCACACCGATCCGGTCCACGCGCCAGCCGCGCCCATCGCCATGCACGCCGCCATCTGCCGCCCGGTCATGATGCCTCCCGCCGCCAGCACCGGCACCTCGCGGATCGCTTTGACGGCCTTGATCACTTCCGGCACCAGCACCATGGTCGAGACCTCGCCGCAATGACCGCCGGCCTCGGTGCCCTGCGCTACCAGGATATCGACGCCGGCCGCGACCTGGCGGATCGCATGCTCCTTGGCGCCGACCAGAGCGGCCACCGGCACGCCGTGCTTCTGACCCATCTCGATCATTGTCTTGGGCGGCACGCCGAGCGCGTTGGCGATCAGCCGGATCGGATGAGTAAAGGCGACGTCCAGCACTTGCATGGCGCATTGCGCATCGAACGGCTGCGGCTCATTGTCCGCGACATCGACCGTCGTCAATTCGATGCCGTATTTCTTCAAAAGGTTGCGGGTGAAAGCGCGATGTTCAGGTGTAATCCGCGATTCTAGACTTTTACGGGTGACGTCCTTTTCGCCGGCGGTCGAAATATTTTCCGGGATCAGCACGTCGATCCCGTAAGGCTTGCCGTCGACGTGGTCGTCGATCCACTTCAGTTCCTGCTCGACGGTTTCCGGCGTATGGGCGGTTGCGCCGAGCACGCCAAAACCGCCGGCGCGGCTGACGGCCGCGACCACGTCGCGGCAATGGCTGAAGGCGAGCAGGGGAAATTCGATCCCCAGCATGTCGCAGATCGGCGATTTCATGAAGCGTTCTCTCCCTTCAAGCCTTTTGCGACGATCCGTTGACGAGGTGAATGGATCGTTACGCTAGCGCATCATGACCGACCGTGCCAAGCGCAGCAAGCTCCGCCGTCATCCTGAGGAGCCGCACTCTGGCGCGGCGTCTCGAAGGATCACCACGAGCGCCCGTGGCCCATCCTTCGAGGCTCGCCCAAGAGGGCGAGCACCTCAGGATGACGGCGGTGTTTATGGCAGTTGCCGGCTTCCTTGCTTAACGTGCAGACCGGCATGGCCGATTTGGCTCTTGCGCTTTGCTGAATCGGGTTGAATGGTATCTGCCAAATCCGGAATTCCAAATCGGGAGTGCGACAGATGCCCGCCTTGCAGTCCAGTTCCAGCAAAGGCCCAAGCTCCGACACGTTCGATGTCGTTGTCGTCGGCGCGGGCTTTGCCGGAATGTATATGCTGCATCGCTTGCGGGGATTGGGCCTGTCGGTCCGGGTTTACGAGCAGGGCGATGGCGTCGGCGGTACCTGGTACTGGAACCGCTATCCCGGCGCGCGCTGCGACGTCGAGAGCATGCAGTACTCTTATTCGTTCTCGGACGAGCTGCAGCAGGAATGGGACTGGAGCGAGCGCTACGCGCCGCAGCCCGAGATTCTCAAATATGCCAACCATGTCGCCGACCGTTTCGACCTCAGGCGCGACATCCAGTTCAGCACGCGCGTCGAATCGGCTGATTTCGACGAGCGCACCAATCAATGGGCGGTGACGACCTCGGACGGCAAGACGGTGACGGCGCAATTCGTCGTGCTGGCTACCGGCTGCCTGTCGAATGCGCGGATGCCCGATATCAAGGGCCTCGCCGACTTCAAGGGCAAGGTCTACCACACCGGCCACTGGCCGCATGAGGCGGTGGATTTTAGCGGCCTGCGCGTGGCCGTGATCGGCACCGGCTCGTCGGGAATCCAATCGGTGCCGGTGATCGCCGAGCAGGCGAGCCAGCTGACGGTGTTCCAGCGTACCGCGAATTTCAGCATTCCCGCGCGCAACGCGCCGCTGACGGCGGAACAGCGCGAGGAATTCCGCCAAAACTATCCGGAAATCCGGCGTTTTGCGCGCGAGGAGGCGCGCAACGGTATCTACACCGATATGCCCGACCGCGGCGCGCTCGACGACGACGACAACGAGCGCCGCGCCAGATATGAGGCGCGCTGGAGCCGCGGCGGCCTCACCTTCATGTCGGTCTACAACAACCTCGCGCTTGACAAGGCCGCCAACGACACCGCGGCCGATTTCGTCCGGGAAAAAATCGCGGAGATCGTCAAGGATCCCGCGACCGCGAAATTGTTGCAGCCGACCAGTCATCCGATCGGCACCAAGCGCATCTGCATCGACAGCGACTATTTCGCCGCCTTCAATCGTCCGAATGTGACTCTGGTCGACATCAAGGCCGATCCGATCGAGGAAATCCTGCCGAACGGGGTTCGTACCAGGGCAAAGGGTTACGAGGTCGATGCGCTGGTTCTGGCAACCGGCTTCGACGCGATGACCGGATCGGTCGCAAAGATCGATATTCGGGGGCGGAACGGCCAGACCCTGAACCAGAAATGGGCGGAAGGGCCGCGCACCTATCTAGGCGTGATGAGCGCCGGTTTTCCCAATCTGTTCATCATCACCGGACCCGGTAGCCCATCGGTGCTGAGCAACATGATCGTTTCGATCGAACAGCATGTCGAGTGGATCGCCGACTGCATCGGATACATGCGCGAGCGCGATCTCGATGCGATGGAGGCGAACAAGGACGCCGAGGAGAACTGGGTTGCGCATGTCAACGAGGTCGCCGCGACGACGCTCTATCCGCAGGCCAACTCGTGGTACATGGGCGCCAATATCCCGGGCAAGCCGCGAATCTTCATGCCCTATATCGGCGGCGTCGGAGCATACCGGCAGATTTGCAACGACGTCGCGGCGAAAGGATATGAGGGATTCACGATGACGCCGGCGGAGCGGCCGAAGATGGCGGCGTCGTCCTGAGTCGTTTCCCGGGCGCGATGCAGCGCGTAGCTTTTGCGGAGCGCTGCTTCGCAGAACCGGGATCGTAACGAACACCGCGCTTTGTACGGCCCCGGCTCTGCAGCGCACCGCTCCGCGAAGAGCTACGCGCTGCGCTGCGTCCGGGGAACGAGGATCAAAACGCCGTATATCCCCCGTCGATCACGAAGCAGTCCGCGGTGTGATACGACGATGCCTTGCTCATCAGATAGACTGCGATGCCGCCGAAATCGCTCGGCTCGCCGAAGCGACGCATCGGAATCCGAGGCATTACCGCGGCGACGAATTTGTCGTCGGCCAGCACGCGCGCGGTCATGTCGCTTTTGATCCACCCGGGCAGGATAGCGTTCGAGGTGACCCCGTGACGCGCAAGCTCCACCGCCAGCGCCCGGCATAGCGCGTTGATTGCGGCCTTGGTCGCAGCGTAATGCTCGTTCCGCGCAGTGCCGAACAGCGAGGCGAGGCTGGAAGTCGCGACCAGCCGGCCGAATTTGTCGCCGGCATTGGATCGCTCGGTCATGTGGCGGGCCGCCACCTGGAACACATGAAACACGCCGTCGAGATTGGTGGCGAACATGCTGCGCCACTGTTCTTCGGTGCGATCGACGAAAGCGTGACGCCCGCCGCCGCCGATCCCGGCATTGGCAAAGCAGCCGTCGACGCGGCCAAAGGTGTCAAGCGTAGCAGCCATCGCGGCCTTTACGGACGCGGGATCGGAGACATCGCAGACGCGGGCATCGATCTTGCCGGACAGGCCTGCCATCGATGCCGCGGCGGCCTTGTTCTTTTCCGCGTTGCGGCCCCAGATCGAGACGTCGCATCCGGCCGCGGCCAGCGCCTGCGCGATGCCGAGGCCGATGCCGCCATTGCCGCCGGTGATGACGGCGACGCGGCCGCTCAGGTCGAAGATGCTCATAAGAGTTTCCGTTGGTTCGAGTTGTCGCCAACCATGGACAAGCGCGCCTTAAAAATCAAATATGGCGTTCGACATCCCATCCGGTCCCCGGAATCCATCCGCGGGGCCACGCGCGAGGAAACCACCCATGCAGTTCAAACACGTCACAGTCGATTTCGACGGGCCGGTCACGATCCTGAAACTCGACCATCCGGAGGTGATGAACGCGGTATCGATGGATATGCTTGGCGGCTTGGGCGAGGCGCTCGATGCCATCGACGACCGCAAGGCCGACGTGCGCTGCCTCGTCATCACGGGAGCGGGGCGGGCGTTCTGCACCGGCGCCAATCTGCAGGGCCGCGGCAATCCCAAACCGGGCGGCCGCAGCAACGCCGGCGCGGCGCTTGAGACGGCGTATCATCCATTCCTGCGCCGCTTGCGAAACCTGCATTGTCCGATCGTGACCTCGGTCAACGGCCCCGCGGCGGGCGCCGGCATGAGCATCGCTTTGATGGGCGACATGATTCTCTGCGCGCGCTCCTCCTACTTCCTGCAGGCGTTCCGCCGCATCGGCCTGGTGCCGGACTGCGGCTCGACCTGGCTGCTGCCGCGGCTGGTCGGCAAGGCGCGCGCGGTCGAGCTCTCGCTGATGGGCGAAAGGTTGCCGGCGGAAAAGGCGCTGGAATGGGGGCTCGTCAATCGCGTCCATGATGACGCCGTGCTGATGGACGAGACCATGAAGCTGGCGCATGAACTGGCGAACGGCCCGACCATTGCGCTGTCGCTGATCCGAAGGCTGTATTGGGAGAGCCCCGGCAACTCCTTTGAAGACCAGCTCGACCTTGAGCAACGGTTGCAGCGTGAGGCAGGCTCGGCCGAGGATTTCAAGGAAGGCGTCACCGCATTCCTCGAGAAGCGTCCGGCGAAGTTCAAGGGCAAGTAGCCTTTGGCCGGAACAATCGAAGAGCTGTTGACGCGTTGCGTTGCCGTGTGGTGTCCGGGCGCTGCCGGCGTGATCGGCCCGACGCGGCTTTCCGGGGGCGCCAGCCAGGAAACCTGGTCGTTCGAGGTCGTGCATCCAAGCGGCAATGTCGGCGCAATCCTGCGCCGCGCGCCGCCGGGTTATGGCGCCGCGCCGACCCGCGCGGCGGGGTTGAACATCGAGGCGGCGCTGATGCGGCTTGCCTATGGCGCTGGCGTGCCGTCGCCGAAGGTGCTGCATGTGCTGCGGCCGGATGACGGACTCGGCACTGGCTTCATCATGGAACGGGTCGAGGGCGAAACCATCCCGCGCAAGATCCTGCGCGATCAGAAATTCGCCGAAGTGCGGCCGAGGCTGGCGCGTCAATGCGGCGGAATTCTCGCAGCGATCCACGGCATAGCGCAGCCCGAATTGCCCGAGCTTCGCCGCATGACGCCTGCCGCCGAAATCGCGCAGCTCGAGCACGAATATCGCGGGTTTGACTGGCCGCGGCCGGTGTTCGAACTGGCGCTGCGCTGGCTGCGCGATCACGATCCGGGTCCCTCCGATGAGGTGACGCTGGTGCATGGCGATTTCCGCCACGGCAATCTCATCATCGGCCCCGACGGCGTTCGCGCGGTGCTGGACTGGGAACTCGCGCATATCGGAGATCCGATGGAAGACCTAGGCTGGATCTGCGTCAACTCCTGGCGGTTTGGCGAGATCGACCAGCCGGTCGGGGGTTTTGGCACACGCGGGGAGCTGTTCGCGGGTTACGAGGCGGCCGGGCGGCGCGCCGATGCAGCGCGGGTCAATTTCTGGGAAGTCATGGGCACGTTGCGCTGGGGCATCATGTGCTGCGGCATGATGCAGCGCTTTCGCCTCAGCCCCGACCACTCGATGGAACGCGCGATGATTGGCCGCCGTTCGTCGGAGACCGAAATCGATCTGTTGCGGCTGCTGGCGCCGCGGGGAGGAACGGATGCAGGATGAACCGACACCGGCCGAACTGATCAAAGCGGTTGCGGATTTTTTGCGGAACGAACTCGCGCCCGCGATCGCCGGGCACAATGCGTTCAAGCTGCGGGTCGCGATCAACGCGCTGGACCTGGTGACGCGGCAGCTGGCGTTGCAGAGCAGCAGCAATGCCGCAGAACTGGCGCGACTGACGCAGCTATTGGGCAGGCAGGGTTCGCTCGACGAACTCAACCGCGCGCTGGCCGGCAAGATCGCCACTGGCGAGGCCGATCTGCAAACGCCGGGAGTTGCCCAGCATCTGTGGCAGACGACGATGGACAAGCTGGCCGTCGATCAACCGAATTACGCGGCGTATCGGAGGGAAGTAGAACGCAAGGCGTAGCAACATATGTCGTTGTCATCGCCCGGCTCGACCGGGCGACCCAGTACTCGGGAGTGCCTGTGATCGAGCCGCAACGCTGCCGAGTACCGGGTCCCCGCATGCGCGGGGATGACGATGTGAGTGCGTGGCAACTCTTGCGACCTACCTCCCGACCCACTTCGGCGGGCGTTTTTCCGAAAACGCCTTTGGGCCCTCGATGTAATCCTGCGACGCCGCCATCGCTTTTACCGCCGGATATTCGCGCTGCTCGGTGATCGCCTGTTCCAGCGAGACCGCCATGCCCAGCTGGATCGCCTGCTTGGAGGCGCGGATCGACATCGGCGAATTCTTGCAGATGGTCTCGGCCCAGCGCTCCGCGGCGGCCAATGCCTCACCAGTCGGCACCACCTCGTTGACGAAGCCAAGCTCGTGGCCTTCGCGCGCGCTGACGTGACGCGCGGTCAGGATCATGCCCATTGCGCGTTTCAAGCCGATCTGGCGCGGCAACCGCTGCAATCCGCCAGCGAGCGCCGCGAGGCCGACATGCGGCTCGGGCAGCGCGAACCTCGCATTTTCCGAGGCGATGATCAGGTCGCATGCCAGCGCAATCTCGAAACCGCCGCCCATGGCGACGCCGTTGACGGCGGCGATGATCGGCTTGTCGCAATCAAACCGCGAAGTCAGGCCCCCGAAGCCGCCTTTGTCCCAGCCGCGCTTGCCTCCCGCCGCCTGCCATTTCAGGTCGTTGCCGGCGCAGAACGCCTTGTCGCCGGCGCCGGTGACGATCGCCACCCACTGTTCCGGATCGGCGCAAAACTCGTCGAAGACCTTGTTGAGCTCGAAATGCGCGTCGGTATGCAGCGCGTTGTAAACCTCGGGCCGCGACAGCGTCACGACCGTGATCGGCCCCTTGCGCGTTACCTTGGAAAATTTCAGATCCATGTTTGCTCCCGCTCGGTTGCTTGACTTCCCCTTTGAGTTCTCACCTTAATCGATCCGACCAAACAAGAATACATCCGGGAGAACCGCCTTGGATTTTTCTCTTCCCTCCGATCTGGTCGCCTATCTCGATGAGCTCGATCGCTTCATCGCACGCGAGATTAAGCCGATCGAGGAGGCCGATGACAATATCCGCTTCTTCGATCATCGCCGCGAATGGGCGCGCACCGATTTCGACAATGGCGGGCTGCCGCGTTATGAATGGGAGGCGCTGCTGCGCCGGGTGAAGAACCTTGCCGATGCCGCCGGGCATCTGCGATTCGCGATCCCGAAGCGATATGGCGGCAAGGACGGCTCCAATCTGTGGATGGCGGTCATTCGCGAGCATTTTGCCGCGAAGGGTCTCGGCCTGCACAATGATCTGCAGAACGAGCATTCCATCGTCGGCAACCTGCCGCTGGTGACCATGCTCGACCGCTACGGCAGCGACGAGCAGAAGGCGATGATCGAAGGCTCGATCACGGGGAAATATCGCATCACATTCGGCCTGACCGAGCCTGAGCACGGCTCGGATGCGACCCATATGGAAACTCGAGCGCAGCCCGCGACTCGCGACAACGTCAAGGGCTGGATCATCGACGGCCAGAAGATGTGGACGACCGGCATGCACGTCGCCACGCATTGCGCGCTGTTCGCCCGCACTTCCGGCAACGACGGCGATGCGCGCGGCATCAGCTGTTTCCTGGTGCCGGCGAAGAGTCCGGGCGTGAAGGTCGAAGAGTATATGTGGACTTTCAACATGCCGACGGATCATCCCCGTGTGTCATTCGCCGATGTATTCGTGCCCGAGGATGCGCTGTTCGGCGAAGTCGGCCGCGGTCTGTCGCTGGCGCAATGCTTTGTGCATGAGAACCGCATTCGGCAGGCCGCGAGTTCGCTGGGCGCCGCGGTGTATTGCATCGAGGAAAGCGTGAAATATGCGCGGGAGCGAAAACCGTTCGGCAAGGCGCTGGCCGAAAACCAGGCGATCCAATGGCCGCTGGTGGAGCTCGCCACGCAAGCCGAGATGCTGCGGCTGTTGATCCGCAAGACCGCGTGGGAAATGGACCGGCTGACGCAGGCCGAAGTCGAGCATACGCTGTCCGACAAGGTGTCGATGTGCAATTTCTGGGCGAATCGGCTGTGCTGCGACGCCGCCGACCGGGCCATGCAGGTGCACGGCGGCATGGGCTATTCGCGTCACAAGCCGTTCGAGCACATCTACCGTCACCACCGCCGCTACCGCATCACCGAGGGCAGCGAGGAAATCCAGAAGCGCAAGGTCGCGGGATTTCTGTTCGGCTATATGGGCGCGGGGAAAAGGTGATTTCGCCGGGACGACTGCGGCGTTCAATTCACCTGCCGATCCTTGCCGGCCCAATACGGATCGCGGAGCTCTCGGCGCAGGATCTTGCCCGAGGCGTTGCGCGGCAGGGCTTCGATGAAGTCGACCGACTTCGGCGTCTTGAAGCCCGCGATGCGTTGGCGCGTGAAGCCGATGATGTCGGCCGGCGTCGCCTTCTTGCCGGATTTCATCACCACGATCGCTTTCACCGCTTCGCCCCATTGCTCGTCAGGTACGCCGACCACCGCGACTTCGGCGACGTCGGGATGATCGCAGATCGCGCTTTCGACCTCGGCGGGATAGATGTTCTCGCCGCCGGAGATGATCATGTCCTTGATGCGGTCGTGGATGTAGAGATAGCCGTCCTTGTCGAGGTAGCCGGCATCGCCGGTGCGCAGCCAGTTGTCCTTGTCGAGCGTCTTGGCGGTGGCCTCCGGCAGGTTCCAGTAGCCGGCCATGTTGGAGCCGGAGCGTGCCGCGATCTCGCCGACTTCGCCCGGCGGCAATTTGTTGCCCTCCGCATCGAGGATCGCAAGCTCAACGCCGGGCAGGGCCTTGCCGGCCGAGCGCATGCGGTCGAGCCCCTCGACATGATCCTCCGGCGGCAATGCGACGATGGTGCCGGTGGTCTCGGTCATGCCGTACAGCTGCACAAAGCCGCATTTGAACACGTCGATGCATTCCTTCAGTAGCGCCGCGGGGATCGGCGAGGCGCCGTAGAGCATGTATTTCAGCCTGGAAAAATCGACCTCGCGGGCGCGGGGCTGCCGCACCACGAACTGCATGGCGGCGGGCACCATGAATAATTTTGTGATGCCGGACTTCTCGAAAAAATCCAGCACTTTGCTGGGATCGAATTCGCGCGCGATCACACCCTTGGCGCCGTGGTAGAGACCGAGCACGCCCCAGCCGGAGCCGCCGATGTGAAACACCGGCATCGCCACCAGAGAGACATCGTCATTGGACCATTTGTTCCAGTCGGGTGGCTCGCCGCCCCCGCTCCGCACCAGGAAAAGAAAATTCGCATGCGACAGCATGGCGCCTTTCGGCTTTCCGGTAGTGCCCGAGGTGTAGAGCTGGATTGCGATGTCCTTGTCGTCGATCGGCACCTTCGGATCGTCGCCGCTTTGCGCGTCGCGCCAAGCGGCAAAATCGAGCCAGTCCGGCGCGCCGCCCTCCGTGGTCATGAAGATGCGCACGCTGGGCAGCTGCGACCGGATGCTACGAACCTGTTCGACGAATTCAGGGCCCACGAACAGCACCGCCGCCTTGCAGTCCTCGACGATGAAAGCGATCTCAGGTCCGGCCAGCCGCCAGTTCACCGGCGCCATCACCACATTGGCCTTTATGGCGCCGAGCAGCAGCTCGAAATAGATGTCGCTGTTCTTGCCGAGATAGGCGACGCGCTCGTTTGGTTTGACGCCGAGCGCCTTGAGCCCATTGGCGACGCGATTGGTATGAATGTCCAATCCCGCAAAAGAGGTGCGGCGGCCCTCGAACTCGAAGGCGGTGGTATAGCCGCGAAGCTTGCCCTGCGCGCGTATCATGTCGGCGAGGTTTTGCACGTCTGCGATGTCGGACATGTTTCTCCCATGATTATTTGCTTTTTCCGAGTTTGGCGGTGTTGTGCGGATGAGGCAAGGTGTGTTCCCCGGACGCAGCGCAGCGCGTAGCACTTGCGGAGCGGTGCGCTGCAGAGCCGGGGTCGTACCAAGCGCGGTGCTTGGTACGGTCCCGGTTCTGCGAAGCAGCGCTGAAGAAGCGCTGCATCGCGCCCGGGACACGATCACCCCCTTGCAGCCCTGTCCTTTTCGTTCTGCGCCTTGATGGCGTCGCGGGCCTGGTTCCAGTCCGCGTCGGACCAGTCGCGCAATGAATAGAAATTGCCGCCCATGGCGAGTGCCTGGCCGCCGTCCATCGCGATGGTCTCGCCGTTGATCCAGTCGCAACCGCCGGATATCAAAAATACCGCAAGGTTTTGCAACTCCTCCATGCGGCCGACCCGGCCCATCGGATTTTGCGCTTTTGTGCGCGCGCCCGCCTCGTCGCCCGGCTTGATTCGCTTGCTCATGCCTTCGGTGGGAATCTCGCCGGGCGCGATGGTGTTGAGACGAATGCCGTAGCGGCCCCATTCGGTCGCGAGCGACATGGTCATGGCGTGGATGGCCGATTTGCTCATCGCCGAAGGCACCACGTAAGGCGAGCCGTTGCGCACCCAGGTCACGGTGATCGACACCACATTGCCGGGCTGTTTCGCGGCGATCCAGCGGCGGCCGACCGCCTGGGTAACATAGAAGGTGCCGTGCATCACGATATTTGCCACCGCATCGAAACCGCGCGGCGACAGATCCTCGCTGCGGGAGATGAAATTTCCGGCGGCGTTGTTGATGAGGTCGGTGAGGGGGCCGTCGGTGAAAATCGCCTCGATCATCTCATCGACCGCGAGCGCGTTGCGGATGTCAACCCCATGGCTCACCACGCGTCCGCCGTACGAGTCCATCAGTTCGGTCGCGGTCTCGTCGCACACGCTCTTGCGGCGGCCGCAGATGTGGACCTCGGCGCCGAGTTCGAGGAAACGGGACGCCATCGATTTGCCGAGCCCGGTGCCGCCCCCGGTGACGAGGATGCGACGGCCCGCGAGAAGGTTTTGGATGAACATAGGTTTCCGCCCTGAAAGGAATTGTGGGTTTATTGTTGATTGACTAAATCCGGCCGACGCCTTTCTGTAAAGCGCCAACATCTATCCTGTTCCGAACGCGGTGGCATTCGTGATGCCGCGCCGCGAGAAGCCGGGACCGCACCAAACGCGGGCATTCATTACGGCCCCGGCTCTGCAGCGCACCACGCCGTAACAACGGCGCCGCGCTGGGTCCGAGGACGAAGACAAAAATGGAGAAGGGCATGGAAGATCGCATCAAGGTCACGATGTCGGAAGGCATCGCCGATGTCCGCCTGGTACGGGCCGACAAGATGAACGCACTCGACGCCGCGATGTTCGATGCGCTGGTTGCAACCTGTGATCGGCTCGCGCACGAGAAGGGCTTGCGGGCGGTAGTATTGTCCGGCGAGGGCCGCGCCTTCTGCGCCGGCCTCGACATGGGCCGCTTCGCTGCGATGAACAACAACGGTGGCAACGGGATCGCCGGCGGCGAAGCGCGCGATCTCACCAAGCGCACCCATGGCCTTGCCAATTTCCCGCAGCAGGCGGTGTGGGGCTGGCGGCAATTGCCGGTGCCGGTCATCGCCGCGATCCAGGGCGTTGCGTTCGGCGGCGGCTTTCAGCTCGCGCTTGGCGCCGATATGCGCTTTCTCCATCCGGAGGCGCGGATGTCGATTATGGAAATCAAATGGGGACTGATCCCCGACATGGCCGGCACGCCGATCCTGGCAAGCCTCGTTCGCGACGATGTTTTGCGCGAACTGACCTATACCGGGCGGATTTTCTCGGCGCAGGAGGCGCTGAGCTACGGCCTTGCGACGCGAATTTGCGACGACCCGCACAGTGTTGCGATGGCCGTCGCCCGCGAGATCGCGGGCAGGAGTCCGCACGCGATCCGCGCCGCAAAACGCATGCTGAATAATCTCTCGGTCGATCCCGCTCCTGCGCTGCTCGCCGAATCCGTCGAGCAGCAGCAGCTGATCGGCGCGCCGAACCAGACCGAGGCGGTGCGCGCCAACCTGGAAAAGCGCGCGCCGCGATTTGCGGATGTGTGAGGTCACACACCGTCATGGCCGGGCTTGTCCCGGCCATCCACGTCTTTGCTGCAAATACAAGAAAGTAAGACGTGGATCATCGGGACAAGCCCGGTGATGACGAGGGGGACTCGCTCATCAGACAACGAAGAATATCATGACCGACTCTGAGCCTCTCTTCCTCGGCATCATCTCCGGCGATCGTCGGCGCACCCATGCAGAGGTCGCCGAGCGCGCCGGCCGCATTGCCGGAGGCCTGCAAAAGCTTGGCGTCGCCCAAGGCGACAGCGTCTGCATCCTGATGCGCAACGATATCGCCTTCATCGAGGCGGCCTATGCGGTGGCGCTGCTTGGCGCCTATGCGGTGCCTGTCAACTGGCATTTCAAGCCGGAGGAGATTGCATATGTGCTGAAGGATTCCGGCACGCGCGTGCTTATCGGCCATGCCGACCTGCTGCATCAACTGCGAGATGCAGTTCCATCCGACGTCACCGTGCTCGGCGTACCGACCCCACCCGAAATCCTTGCCAATTACAAGATCGATCCGGATCATCTGGCGCTGCCGGAAGGCGCGAGCGATCTCGAGAGCTGGCTGGTCCGGCAAAAGCCTTATGACGGCCCGACGCTGCCGGCGCCGATGAACATGATCTACACTTCCGGCACTACCGGCCACCCCAAAGGCGTGCGACGGGACGCGCCGACGCCGGAGCAGGCGGCGTCATCGGAGCGCATGCGCGCGATGATCTACGGCACGCGGCCCGGCGTCCGGGCGTTGCTGCCAGGGCCGCTGTATCACTCGGCGCCGAATTCGTTCGGGCTGCGCACGGGCAAGCTCGGTGGCGTGCTGGTGCTGATGCCGCGGTTCGATCCGGAAGCGTTTCTGCGCATCGTCCAGGATGAAAAGATCGACACGGTCTTCATGGTGCCGACCATGTTCATCCGGCTGATGAAGCTGCCGGAAGCGGTGCGAGGCAAATACGATATGTCCTCATTGCGCCATGTCATTCATGCCGCAGCTCCGTGTCCCGCCGACGTCAAGCGCGCGATGATCGATTGGTGGGGGCCGGTGATCTACGAGTTCTACGGCTCGACCGAGTCCGGCGCCGTCACTTTTGCCAACTCCGAGGACGCTTTGAAAAAGCCTGGTACGGTGGGCAGGATTTCGCCGGGGGCGGAGCTGCGCTTCGTCGGCGACGACGGCAGGATATTGCGGCAGGGCGAGATCGGCGAAATCTATTCGCGGATCGCGGGCAATCCGGATTTCACCTATCACAACAAGCCGGAAAAGCGCGCCGAGATCGAGCGCGACGGGTTTATCACCTCGGGCGACGTCGGCTATATCGACGAAGACGGCTATGTCTTCATCTGCGACCGCAAGCGCGACATGGTGATTTCAGGTGGCGTCAACATCTATCCCGCCGAAATCGAAGCGGCGCTGCACGCGATATCCGGCGTGCACGACTGCGCGGTGTTCGGGATCCCGGATGAGGAATTCGGCGAGGCGCTGATGGCGGTGGTGGAACCGCAGCCGGGCGTGACGCTGGATGTCGCGGCGTTGCGCGCGCAGCTCAAGGCATCGCTGGCCGACTACAAGGTGCCGAAACACATCGAGATCGCCGGTAACCTGCCGCGCGAAGATTCCGGCAAGATTTTCAAGCGGCGTTTGCGCGATCCCTATTGGGAGCGGGCGAGACGGAGGATTTGAATCGCCGTCGTCCCGGCCAAGCGAAGCGCGAGCCGGGACCCATAACCACCGATGGTCGTTTTTAGCAAGCTGGGGCCGCATCTAGCCCAACACGAGGGGCCGGTGTTTATGGGTCCCCGCGTTCGGGGACGACGAATTGGACCGCCTCTATCTTGATCTTGCCTCCGCCATAAAAACTTGCGACTGAATAACTGCCGGGCAGTTTCTGGAGCAAGCCATGCCGTCCCAGATCATGCCTTCCGAACCCGACCTGCGCAGCAATCGCGCCGACGAGATCGCTGCCCTGGAGGCGGATGCGCGGCTGCGCGAGGAAATCCGGCTGCTCGGGCGGATCCTCGGTGATACCGTGCGCGATCAGGAGGGAGTGGACGTATTCGACCTGGTCGAACGCATCCGGCAAACCTCAATCCGGTTCCATCGCGACGAGGACAGGGTGGCGCGGCGCGAGCTGGAACTCATCCTCGACAGCATGTCGACCGCCGAGACCGTGCGGATCGTCCGCGCCTTCAGCTATTTTTCGCACCTCGCCAATATCGCCGAGGACCATAACAACATCCGGCAGATGCGTGCGCAGAATTCCGCCGGCAATGTCGGGACGCTTGCCCGCACGTTGGCGCATGCGCGCGAGGCCGGCATCAGCGCCCATCAGCTGCGCCGGTTCTTCGGAACCGCGCAAGTTTGCCCGGTCCTGACCGCGCATCCGACCGAGGTGCGGCGCAAGAGCACCATCGACCGCGAGATGGAGATCGCGGCGCTGCTCGACCGCCGCGAGCGCATGCACCTGACGGCGGAAGAATTCGAAGCCAGCGAGGAGCAGCTGCGCCGCGCGGTGCTGACGCTGTGGCAGACCAACCTGCTGCGCCGGACCAAGCTGACCGTGCTGGACGAAGTCGCGAACGGCCTGTCGTTCTATGACTACACATTCCTGCACGAGGTGCCGCGGCTGCACTGCGCGCTGGAGGACCGGCTGCACGCCGAAGACGCGCCGGATGACGGGGGTGCGCGCGAGGAGCTGGCCTCGTTCCTGCGCATGGGCAGCTGGATCGGCGGCGACCGCGACGGCAATCCCTTCGTCACCGCGGAGGTGATGCGGGGCACGCTGCGGCTGCAGGCGACGCGGGTGCTGCGGTTTTATCTGGAGGAATTGCACGCGCTGGGCGCCGAGTTGTCGCTGGCGGCCCACCTCGCCGATGTGTCGGAAGAGCTGCGCACGCTCGCCGAACATTCGCCCGATCGATCGCCGCATCGCGCCGGCGAACCCTATCGGCTGGCGGTATCCGGCATCTACGCCCGGCTCGCTGCGACCGCGGAGCGGCTCGACGTCGAAACCAGCCGCGCACCGGTGGGCCAGGCCGCGCCCTATACCAGTGCAAAACAGTTCAAGGCCGATCTCGATGTTCTCGACCGCTCGCTGATCGCGAATAATTCGCGGGTAATCGCGCGCGGCCGGCTGCGCGCGCTGCGCCGGGCCGCCGACTGTTTCGGATTCCATCTCGCCCGCCTCGACATCCGCCAGAATTCCGCCGTGCATGAGCGCACGATCGCCGAGCTGGTTGATGCCGCCATGCCCGGCACATCCTATCTGGCGCTTGGCGAAGACGCGCGGATCGCGTTGCTCGCCGGCGAGTTGCGCAGCACGCGAGCGCTGACCTCGGCATTCGTAAAGTACAGCGAGGAAACGCTTGGCGAACTGGCGGTGCTGCGCGAGGCGGCGAAAGCGCACGCCACCTTCGGCGCCGATGTCATCCCCCAATGCATCATCTCGATGTGCCAGGGCATCTCCGACATGCTGGAAGTCGCGGTGCTGCTGAAGGAGGTCGGCCTGGTCGATCCGTCCGGGCGCAGCGCGATCAACATCGTGCCGCTGTTCGAAACAATCGGGGATTTACAGGCCAGCGCGACCATCATGGATCGGCTGCTGTCCCTGCACGACTATCGCAAGCTGGTGGATAGCTGCGGCGCGGTGCAGGAGGTAATGCTCGGCTACTCCGACAGCAACAAGGATGGCGGTTTTGTCACGTCGGGCTGGGAGCTTTACAAGGCCGAGATCGGCCTTGTCGAAGTGTTCGAGCGCCATGGCGTGCGGTTGCGGCTGTTCCACGGCCGCGGCGGCTCGGTCGGCCGTGGCGGCGGGCCGAGCTACGATGCGATCCTGGCGCAGCCCGGCGGCGCGGTGAACGGGCAGATCCGGATCACCGAACAGGGCGAGATCATCTCCAGCAAATATTCCAATGCCGAGGTCGGCCGCAACAATCTGGAAATTCTCGCCGCGGCAACCTTGGAGGCAAGCCTGTTGCAGCCGCGGCGCAGCGCGCCGCGCGCCGAATATCTCGAAACGATGGAGCAACTGTCGGCGCTGGCGTTCAAGGCCTACCGCAACCTCGTCTATGAAACCGAAGGATTTGTGGATTATTTCTGGGCCTCGACCGTGATCACCGAAATCTCCACATTGAACATCGGCAGCCGGCCGGCCTCGCGCAAGAAAACGCGCGCGATCGAGGATCTTCGCGCGATCCCCTGGGTGTTTTCGTGGGCGCAATGCCGGCTGATGCTGCCGGGTTGGTACGGTTTCGGCAGCGCCGTCGAAGTTTGGGTGTTCGAGCATCCCGACAAAGGCTTGCCGTTCCTGCAGGAGCTCTATCGCGAGTGGCCGTTCTTCCGCACGCTGCTCTCGAACATGGACATGGTGCTGGCCAAAAGCTCGATTGCGATTGCCTCGCGCTATGCCGAACTGGTGCCGGATGCGGAATTGCGCGAACGGATCTTCGGGCGCATCCGGCGCGAATGGCATTCCTCGATCGAAACGCTGCTCGACATCATGGGCCACGACCGGCTGTTGCAGGGCAATCCGCTGCTGGAACGCTCGATCCGCAATCGCTTTCCGTATCTCGATCCCCTCAACCACGTGCAGGTGGAGCTTTTGAAGGAGCACCGCAAGGAACTGCCGGACGGCGAAGTCGCCGACGAGCAGGTGCTGCGCGGCATACAGCTCACGATCAATGGCATATCGGCGGGGCTGCGGAATAGCGGGTAGCATGCGTGTCCCGGACGCGGTGCGGCATTCTTCATGCCGCTCCGCAGAGCCGGGACTGTACCAGACACCTGCGTTCGTTACGGCCCCGGCTCTGCAGCGCACCACGCCGTGGAGAACGGCGCGCTGCGCTGCGTCCGGGGCACGACATTTTCGCTCAAGGCTTCATGGCGCCCTGCACACTCGTGTAAACGGCGTAGAGCGATGTCGACCCGCAGATGTAAAGTCTGTTTCGCTGCTGGCCGCCGAAGCACAAATTGGCGACGGTTTCCGGGATGTGGATTTTTCCGAGGAGATCGCCGTCTTTAGTGTAGCAGCGCACGCCGTCTTCGTTCGGGTCGCCCCAACCCACGGAGCACCAGACGCGCCCGTCGGTGTCGCAGCGCACCCCGTCGGTGATGCCGGGCTTGGGCATGTCCGCAAAGACTTTGCTGTTCGACGCCTTTCCGGCGGCCACATCCAGATCGAACACGCGAATATGCGACGGGTTGTCCGGCCCGTCCGTGAACCCGGTGTCGCACACATAGAGCTTCTTCTCGTCAGGCGAGACGGCGAGGCCGTTGGGTTCCACGAAGTCATCGACGACGACTTTGACCTCACCGGATTTCGGATCGACCCGGTAGACGTTGCGCTTCTCCTGTTCGGGCTCGGCTTTGATGCCCTCGTAAAAGCCGCCGATACCGTAGACCGGATCGGTGAACCAGATCGCGCCGTCGGAAGTGACGACCGCGTCGTTCGGTGAGTTCAGCCTCTTGCCGTTGTACTTGTCGGCGATGATGGTGATCGAACCGTCGAGCTCTGTCCGCGTCACCCGCCGGCCGGCATGTTCGCAGGTTAGGAGCCGTCCCTCGCGATCAATGGTGTTGCCATTCGAATTCATCGATGGCTGGCGGTATACGCTGAGGTGACCGTCATCCTCGCAAAAGCGCATGATGCGGTTGTTGGGAATATCGCTGAACAGCACGTAGCGCCCGGCCGCGAAGTAGACCGGGCCCTCGGCCCAGCGAAATCCGGTTGCGACGCGTTCAACCGCCATCGTGCCGGCGAAGGCCGGAAAACCGTTGGGCCCGAACGAAAGCTTGGGTTTTGCGGATTCGAGGTGTGCGTCCGGATAGCGGCTTCCCGGAAGCGGACCCAACGGCAGTGGATCGGTCGAGATGGTCGGAGCGCCTGTTTGGCCGAACGGCGTTACAGTCGCGGCGGAGGCCGCTCTCATGGTCATAGCTGAGGCGGCAAGCGCGCCTGCGCCGGTCAGCATCCTGCGGCGGTCGAGACCGCCGGCTTTGCCTTCGGGTTTGGTAAAGGTCAGCGGACTTGTCATGATTTCCTCCCACGTTGTTTTTGTTTGGGAGAACAACCATGAGCCTGCATTCCGGCATAAAGCGGGCGGAGCTACAAATCTCAGCCGTCATTCCGGGGCACTCGCGAAGCGAGTGAACCCGGAATCCAGAGGCAATGAAAACTTCTGGATTCCGGGTTCGCGCCGAAGAGGCGCGCCCCGGAATGACGATTAAATCGCATCCCAGTTGAAAATATCCGCGGAACGGTCGAGCTTGTAGAACGACGATTTCAATGCCGGCATGCCGTGCGAGGCGATGGTCTCCGGCGTCCAGCCTTCGGCGCGGTGGATCGAACGCAGCGGACGCGATTGCCCCATCAGGAAAATCTCGTTCATGCGCACGGCAAAGATCTGCCCGGTAACGTCTTTCGCCGCGTCGCTGAGCAGGAACGCGCACAGCGGCGCGATCTTTTCCGGTCCCATCTGCTGGATTTTTGCAACCCGGGCCTTCTCGGCCTCGGTCTCGGTCGGAATGGTGCCGATCAGCCGGCTCCAGGCGAATGGCGAGACGCAATTGGAGCGGACATGAAACCGTTCCATGTCCAGCGCGATCGACTTTGAAAGGCCTACGATGCCGAGTTTCGCTGCAGCGTAGTTGGCTTGCCCGAAATTGCCGATCAGGCCGGAGGTGGAGGTGAAGTGCACGAAGGCGCCGCTCTCCTGCTCGCGGAACAGCCGCGCTGCGGCATGCGAGACATAGAACGAGCCCATCAGATGCACCTTGATGACGGACTCGAAGGCGTCGATGCTCATGCGGTGAAAAATCGCGTCGCGCAGGATGCCGGCATTATTGACTACGCCGTCGAGCTTGCCGAAGGAATCGATCGCGGTTTTGACGATTCTGCTGGCCGGAACGGCTTCGGCGACGGTTTCGAAATTGGCGACCGCGGTGCCGCCGCGCTTCTTGATTTCCTCGGCTACTTCTTCCGCCGGCGCAGCACTCGATCCCGAACCGTCGGCAGCGACCCCGGGATCGTTGACCACGACCTTGGCCCCTTCGGCCGCGCAGAGCAGCGCGATCTCCCGCCCGATGCCGCGCCCCGCCCCAGTGACGATGATGGATTTGCCGTCGAGTGATTTGGTCATGGTGCCTCCCTTGTTTTTATGAGGGTTGAGAGTGCCGCGGTGGTGCCGGTTCACCTCTCCCATAGGGAGAGGTCGGCGCGCAGCGCCGGGTGAGGGGTTATGGATTAACGAGGGACCTTAACCCCTCACCCGACTCGCATCTGACGATGCGAGTCGACCTCTCCCTTCGGGAGAGGTGGGACCGGTTGCGTGCCGACCGCTGTGGCGCTCTCACCTCTCATTGGTGAAAATGATGGTGCCTGACGCCGCAAACATGCCGCCGACGCCGTGACAGACCGAAATCTTCGCATCCTTCACCTGCGCCGGCGCAATGCCGCGCATCTGGCGCACGCTCTCCTGCAGCGCGTACATCCCGTACATGCCGGAGTGCATGTAGCTGAGGCCGCCGCCATTGGTGTTGAGTGGCAGCTTGCCGCCGGGCCTTGTATTGCCATCGGCGATGAATTTGCCGGTTTCCTCGTGCGGCATGAAGCCGAGGTCGCCGAGGCCGTACAGCGGCAGATGTGCAAACGCATCGTAGACCATCAGGTGATCGACGTCCTTGTGCGCGATGCCGGCTTCCTGGAATGCGAGGGGACCAGCGACCTTGAACGCGCGCGAACTGTCAAAAGTCTGCATCTGACTGACCATCGGCGTCTCCACGCTTTCGCCGGTGCCGAGGATGTAGACCGGTTTTTGCGGAAAATCTTTTGCGCGGTCGGCCGAAGTGAGGATCAGGGCGCCGCCACCGTCGGTGACGAGGCAGCATTGCAGGATGCGGAACGGATAGGCGATCATCCGCGAATTCAGCACGTCCTCGACGGTGATCGGCGCCTTCATGGTCGCGCGCGGATTTTTTGCCGCCCATTCACGCTGCACGACCGCGACCATGGCGATCTGCTCATGGGTGATGCCATGGGTCTTCATGTAGCGCAGCACGGGAATCGGGAACATGCTGGCCGGCGTCGAGACGCCATAGGGCAGTTCGAACTGGCCATTAAGACTGTCCGGGCCGATCATCCGCGGGGTGCGGCCGACGTTCGACTTGCCGCTCTCGGCATGCGTGATCAGCACGGTCTTGCACAGCCCGGCCTCGATAGCCGCGGCGGCATGGCGGACATGCAGCATGAACGAGCAGCCGCCGACCGAGGTGCCGTCGACCCAAGTAGGCTTAATGCCGAGGTAATGCGCGATCTGCTGCGGCGTTTCCACCGCGGTGGCGAAACCGTCGATGTCCGACAGTTTCAAGCCGGCGTCGGCGATCGCGTTGAGCGCGGCATCCGCATGCAGCTGGATTTGCGATACGTTGGGAATAACGCCGAGTTCGGTGGTTTCGGCCGCACCGACGACGGCAACCTGGTTCCTGCGCATGCGATCACCCCTTCGCCGGATGGAACAGAGGAAGGGTGATGGCGTCGTCGAGTTTTTCGAATTTCACCTCCAGCCGCATATCCAGTTCGAGCGCTTCCGGCGTCTGCGGGCAATCCACCACGTTCGTCATCATGCGCGGGCCTTCGTCAAGTTCAACTACGGCAATCGAATAGGGTGGTGTGAAGCCGGGCACCGGGCGATGATGGATCACGTAACTGTAGAGTTTTGCCTTGCCGCTGGCCTTGAACACGCTGATCTTGCGCGATGCGCAAGCGGGGCAAAACGGCCGCGGCGGAAAATACACATTGGCGCAGGAGTCGCAACGCTGAAGGCGAAGCTCACCGGCCTGGGTGCCATCCCAGAAGTGCTTGGTTTCAGGCGTCGGTTTAGGTCGCGCGCGCTGCGGTTCGGCCATGGTGGTATTCGCTCCCTAACGGCTTGCTGTTGCGTTCTTGATGCGACATTGACACTCCGGCGTCAACGGGCCAATCCTCGGTGTAAGGATTAGGGAGCAAGCGTGGTGCGCAGTATTCGAATAGGCTCAGGCGCCGGTTATTCCGGCGACCGTATCGAGCCCGCGGTCGAGCTCGCCGAGAAGGGCGGTATCGATTACCTGGTGTTCGAATGCCTCGGCGAACGTACCGTCGCGCTGGCGCAGCAGGCGCGGATGAAGAATCCCGACAGCGGCTACGACCCGCTTCTCGAAGAACGGATGCGCGCGGTGCTGCCCGTCTGCGCGGCAAAAGGCATCAAGATCGTCACTAATATGGGCGCGGCCAATCCGCATGCCGCGGCGCGCAAGACCGCGGAGATCGCCAAATCCCTCGGGCTGCCGCTGAAGATCGCCGCGATCGTCGGCGACGATGTGTTGCAGGCCTGCAAGGATGGCGATCTGCCGATCATGGAGTTTGACGGGACCATAAAACAGCTCGGCAATCGCCTTCTATCAGCCAACGCCTATCTTGGCGCGGAGCCGATGGCGCAGGCGTTGTCTGGCGGCGCCGATGTCGTGATCACCGGGCGCGCCTCCGATCCTGCGCTGTTTCTGGCACCGATGATCCACGCCTTCGGCTGGGCGATGGATGACTGGAATCTGCTGGGGCAGGGCACCGTCGCAGGGCACCTGCTGGAATGCGCGGGACAGGTCACCGGCGGCTATTTTGCCGATCCGGGCTACAAGGACATTCCGGATCTGGCGCGGCTTGGTTTTCCCATCGGCGAAGTCGGCGCGGACGGTTCGCTTGTCATCACCAAGGTTAAGGGTTCCGGTGGCGCGGTGACCGCGCAGACCTGCAAGGAGCAGTTGCTTTACGAGGTGCACGATCCGACGAAATATTTGCAGCCGGACGTGGTCGCGGACTTTTCGCAAGTGAACGTCGAGGAGATCGCGCCGGATCGAGTGCGGATCAGCGGTGGGCGCGGCGCCAGGAGGACCGATACGCTGAAAGTTTCCGTCGGCTATATCGACAGCTATATCGGCGAGGGCCAGATTTCCTATGCCGGTCCCGGCGCGCTGGCGCGCGGGCGGCTGGCGCTGGAGATCGTGCGCGAGCGGTTGCAGCTCACCGGCGTAAAGAGCAGCGAATTGCGGTTCGACCTGATCGGCGTCGACTCGCTTCACGGCGCCGAGGTTTCGGCGCGCGCCGGCGAACCCTATGAAGTCCGCGTTCGCGTCGCCGGGCGTACCGAGAGCCTTCGCGAGGCGGTGCGAATCGGCAACGAAGTCGAGACGCTCTACACCAATGGCCCCGCGGCCGGTGGCGGCGTCACCAAATCGGCGCGCGATGTGGTCGCGGTCGCATCCGTGCTGCTGCCCCGCGATCTGGCGAAACCATCCGTGCGTTTTGTGGAGGCATGATGATAAAATTGCGCGAGATCGCCCATTCCCGCACCGGCGATAAGGGCAATACCTCCAACATCTCGGTGATCGCCTATGACGCAAAACACTATCCGCTGCTCAAGGCCGAGGTCACCAGCGAACGTGTAAAGGCGCATTTCGCCGGCGTGGTCGAAGGCGAGGTGGTGCGATATGAGCTGCCCAACATCGCCGCGCTGAACTTTGTCATGACCCAGACGCTCGGCGGCGGCGTGACACGATCGCTAGCGCTTGACGCGCATGGCAAGTCGCTGAGTTCTGCGCTGCTGGACATGGAAATTGAAGATGCGCCCGGTACATAGTCGTCATGCCCGGGCTTGTCCCGGGCATCCACGTCTTTTACAGACCTCACAATCAAGACGTGGATGGCCGGGACGAGCCCGGCCATGACGGAGTATCAATAATGGCCGATATACTGACCCTCGGCTCGCTTGCCGCCGATCTGGAGGCCGGCCGTACCACGGCGCGCGCGCTGGTCGACGCATGCCTGGCAAAGATTGCCGACAAGGATGGCGAGGGCGCGCGGGCATTCATTCATGTCGACGCGGAAGCGGCAATAGAAGTGGCCGAAGCGATGGACCGGCTGCGCGAAGTCAACGCGGCGCCGTCGCCTTTTGCCGGCATACCGATCTCGATCAAGGACCTTTTCGACATCAAGGGGCAGGTGACCCGCGCTGGCTCGCGCGCGCTCGAAGATTCGCCGCCGGCGGCTGCCGACGCGCCCGCAGTGGCGCGGCTGCGGCGCGCCGGATTTGTGGTGATCGGCCGCACCAACATGACCGAATTCGCCTATTCCGGGATCGGCATCAATCCGCATTACGGCACGCCGAAGGGCGCATGGCAGCGCGGCACGGGCCATGTGCCGGGGGGATCGTCGTCGGGTGCGGCGGTGTCCGTCGTCGAGGGCATGGCGCACGGGGCTCTGGGCACGGATACCGGCGGCTCCTGCCGGATTCCGGCGGCGTATAACGGCATCGTCGGCTTCAAGCCGACGCAGCGCCGCGTGCCGCTGGATGGCGCGGTGCCGCTGTCATTTACGCTGGACAGCATCGGACCGCTGGCGCGAACGGTCGCCTGTTGCGCGGTGATGGATGCCGTGCTCGCCAACGAGGCGGTGACCCCCCTGCAGCCGCGGCCGGTCAATGGCATGCGGCTGGCGGTCCCGAACACCGTCGCTTTGGACGACCTCGACGATGCGGTTGCGCAAACCTTCGAACGCGCGCTCGCAAAACTCGGACGCGAAGGTGCGATGATCGAGCGCATCGCGGTGCCGGAATTTCTCGACGTCGCGCCGATGAGCGTCAAAGGCGGCTTTGCGGCAGCGGAAAGCTATGCCTGGCATCGCTATCTCATCGTGGCGAAGGGCGGCGCCTACGACCCGCGCGTCGCGAGCCGGATCCTGCGCGGCGAAAGCCAGAGCGCGGCCGACTACATCGATCTCATCAACGCGCGAAGATCACTGGTGGCGCGCGCGGCGGCGCGCCTTGCGCCTTACGATGCGCTGGTGCTGCCGACCACCGCCAATACGCCGCCGCGCATCGCCGACATGAAAGACGACCAGGCCTTCACCAAGGCCAACCTGCTGTCGCTGCGCAACTGCACCTTGATCAACATGATCGACGGCTGCGGGATTTCGCTGCCTGCGCATCGCGACGGCGAGGTGCCGGTGGGCTTGATGCTCGCCGCGTCGGCTGGATCGGACCGCCGTATCTTCGAGCTGGCGGCCGCAATCGAGGGAGTAATCCGTGTTTGATCTTGCATTCGTCATCGACGCCCAGGATACCACTACTCCGCTGACGTTGCCGATCGATCAGGCCGTGATTGCCGGCTGGACCGGCCGCGATCCGGTGGCACGCGACAAGCATATCGCCGAACTCGAGGCGATCGGCATTGCGCGGCCGGCCTCGACGCCGATCTATTACCGGTGCTCGGCGCGGCGATTGACCACCGCCGACAGCATCGAGGTCTGCGGCGGCGAATCCAGCGGGGAGGTCGAGTTCGTGTTGATCGGCTGGCAGGGTCGCATCTTTGTGGGCGCCGGCTCCGATCACACCGACCGCAAGGTGGAGACCTATAGCGTAACGGTCTCCAAGCAGATGTGCGACAAGCCGATCGCGTCGGTGTTGTGGGAACTCGAGGATGTCATCGGCCACTGGGACCGATTGATCCTGCGCTCGTTTGCCTGGATCGGCGGCGCCCGGGTGCTTTATCAGGAGGGCACGCTCGATGCCATGCTGGCTGTCGACGAACTGGTGCGCGGCGGTTTTGAAGGCCGAGCTCTGCCCGACGGCTGCGCGATGTTCGGCGGCACGTTCGCGGCCAAGGGCGGCATCCGCCCGGCAAGCCGGTTCGAATTCGAGCTTGAAGACCCGGTACTGAAGCGCCGCATCGGGCATGGTTATGATGTGATCGAGTTGCCGGTGCTGGGGTAAATCGTAGCCCGGGTGAGCGAAGCGTAACCCGGGAAATCAAGGCGACAGGCTCCCGGGTTTCGCTTCGCTCACCCGGGCTACGAACCGAGCCGGCGGAAATCGGGTGGTGCTAGCCATCATGATCTGCAAAACTTGCCGACATGATACCGACCGCAAAGAATATCGACCGCTCCGGATCTTCCGCCATCGCCACGGGTGTCGATGCTCTCGACTGGGCGCACATCGGCGCCCAACTCGACGCCCACGGGTGCGCGGTGATCGAACACTTGCTGACGCCGCAGCAGTGCAACGCGCTGGCAGCCCTCTATCCCCATGACGCCCGCTTCCGCGGCCGCATCGTCATGGGGCGCCACGGTTTTGGGCGTGGCGAGTATAAGTATTTTTCGTATCCGCTGCCGGACCTGATCGCGGAATTGCGCCCGGCGCTGTATGCGCCGCTTCAAAGCGTGGCCAATCGATGGAATGAAGCGATGGGAATCGACGTGCGCTATCCGGATCGGCACGAAAGCTTCCTGAAACGCTGCCACGCCGCCGGCCAAATCCGCCCGACCCCGGTGCTGCTGCAATACGGCGAAGGCGACTACAATTGCCTGCATCAGGACCTCTATGGTGAGCATGTGTTCCCGCTGCAGGTGGCGATCCTGCTGTCGGAACCGGGCCGCGATTTCACCGGCGGTGAATTCGTGCTGACCGAGCAGCGACCGCGCATGCAGTCGCGCCCCGAGGTGTTGCCGCTGCGTCAAGGCGACGCGGTGGTGTTTGCGGTGCATCACCGCCCGGTGCAGGGCAGCCGCGGATTTTATCGCGTCAACCTGCGCCACGGCGTCAGCCGCATCCGCTCCGGCAAACGCCATACCGTTGGCGTGATCTTTCACGACGCGAAGTAGTTTCGGCTCGCCGCTTTCCCTGCAAGCCCCCTCCGGTCTATGCTCCGCAACCGGAGGGTACGATATGGGCGACGTGGAGGCGGCGAATCCGCGCGCCGGAGCGGGCAACCGCACCGGCGTCTATCTCGCGATCCTGCAGCTGGTGTTCTCACTTGGCTGGACCGTCTATGTAATCTATTTGCCGCGACTGGCGGCGCAGGTCGGCATCGCGCCCACTGCCGTGATCCTGATCCTGATGCTCGACCAGGCGATTTTCACCGTCACCGACACCGCGATGGGAATTTTCGCCGACAAGATCACGCCGATCGTCGGCCGGCTTGGCGTGTTCGTGGCAACGCTGACCGCGTTGTCATGCGCCGCGTTCGTGGCGCTGCCCTTCATCGCCGAAACCGGACCCGGCTCTCAAGTGATCTTCATCGCATTGATCGTGATCTGGTCGGTCACCTCGTCGGCGCTGCGCGCCCCGCCGCTGACGCTGCTCGGCAAATACGGCGCGAGGCCGCGGCTGCCGTTGCTCTCGGCGCTGGCGATGCTGGGCTATGGCCTCGCCGGCGCAGTGTCGCCGTATCTCGGCGTCACCTTGCGTAATCAGGACCCGCGGCTGCCGTTTGTCATTTCCAGCGCGGTGCTGCTGATCACCGCGATGGCGCTGTCGAAGGTCGAGCGCGGTCTCAGTCAGGCGCCGAAAATCGAAACGAAACAACCTGCAAAGCCGCTTGGCGCAGTGCCGGTTGCTTTCATTGCGACGATGGTGATTCTCGCGCTGGGCTATCAGCTGCATTTCTCGATCAACAGCGCGCCGTTCTTTTTGCGCTTCGCAAAACCGGCCGATCTGGAGTGGCTGATGCCGGTGTTCTGGATCGGATTCAACATCGCGATGTTCCCGGCCAGCATCGTGGTAAAACATCGCGGCGGGCTGATCGTGATGGGTGCCGCTGGATTGCTCGGCGCTCTCGCGGTGGTCGGCGCGGAGATGGCGGGCAGCCTCAACATCCTGATCGCGGCGCAGTTCCTGGCGGGCGCGGCGTGGGGCTGCATGCTGATGAGCGCGGTATCGGCGGCATTGGCGATCGGGGAAACCGGCGCCGAGGGCAAGGTCGTTGGTCTGGTGTTTTCCGCCTTGGCGCTGGCGACTTTCGCGCGCATGGCAGCGGTAGCCGGTGGACTGCAGAAGCTTCCGGAATATGCCCCGCTGCTGCATTGGGCGCCGGTGGCGTGCTGGTCGGTGGCGGGGGCGGGGCTGTTGGTGCTTGCTGCTGGCAGGGTTAAACAGACACCCTCGTCATTGCGAGGAGCGTAGCGACGAAGCAATCCAGCCTTGGCGGCGAAGGACCGGATTGCTTCGCTTCGCTCGCAATGACGAACTCTATGGCTTAGCCGTATGAATAAACGGCCACGGGCTCGCTTCGGAGCCGGTGGGCACTTCGATGTCGATCAGGTACGGCCCACGATGCGCCAGCGCCTTTTCCAGCGCGGCGCGGAATACGTCCGGTGAGGTTACGCGGGCAGCGCTGACGCCGAAGGACTCCGCCAGTCCGACAAAATCCGGATTGACAAGGTCGGACGCCACGACGCGGCCGTCAAAACGCTCAATCTGGTCGCGCCGCACATTGCCATAGGAGTTGTTGTTGAACACCAGCGTCACCACACCGATGTTGAACTGCACGGCGGTGGCGAGCTCCTGCACGCCGAACATGAAACCGCCGTCGCCGGTGATCGCCACCACCGGGCGATCCGGATGCGCGACCTTGGCGCCGAGCGCGGTCGGAAAGCCTGAACCGAGCGTGCCCTGATAGCCCGACGTGATGAAGGTCCGCGGCTGGTAGACCGGAAAGCCGTACCATGACGCAAATCCGACTTGGGACAGTTCGTCGGTGACGATGGCATTTTCAGGAAGCACCTCGCGCAGCATATTCAAGTACGCCATCTGCGGCTGGATCGCCTGTATCTGCTTCAGCGCTGCGGCCGACGCGTCGCGGATCGCGGCGCGACGATCCCTGGTTTTCGAGTAGCCGAGCTTGCGCACCGCCGCGAGCAATTCGCGCGTGCCGGCCTGCGCATCGGCGATCACGGCGACATCCGGCGTATAGCGGCGCATTTCCGAGGCATCGATATCGATACGGATGCATTTCAGCCCGTCCGGTCGGAATGGCCAGCGTGACATCGTGGGCAATTCCAGTCGCGTGCCGATACCGATCATGAGGTCGGTGTTCGGCCACAGCCGGTAGGCCGCCGCCATATTAAGGCCGAGCTCATGCGCGTTGCTGACGATGCCGCGCCCGCTGCGAAATGCCACCACGGGCGCGTCGATCAGTTCGGCAAGCTCGAGGACTTCATCGGCCGCGTGAATTGCGCCCGAGCCGACGAAGATCATCGGCGACTTGCTGCCAGTGACCATGGCAGCGGCGTCCTTGACGCGGGCGCTGTCGGGCAGAGGCGGTGGAATTGGATCGAACGGTTTTGCGGCGCCGACATCGGCGCGCTGCGTGAACACGTCCCACGGCATTTCCAGCGCGACCGGGCCGCGGCGGCCCGACAGCATTTCCTGGAATGCGCGCGACACCCGCGCCGGCGCGCCGTCGGGATATTCGATGCGGTCGGCCCACTTCACGAACGAGCGCAGCGTTGCAAGTTGATCCGGCATCTCGTGCAGATGGCCGCGGCCCTTACCCAAAAATTGCGTCGGCACCTGGCCGGTCAGGCACAGCACCGGCTCGTTCGATCCGAATGCCGTGAGCAACGCCGCGCCGGCGTTCAGGACGCCAGGGCCGGGGACCACGCTGAACACGCCGGGCCTTCCCGTGGAGCGCGCATAGCCGTAGGCCATGTAGCCGCAGGCCTGCTCATGCCGCGCGCCGATCACCTTCAACTGCGCCTGCTGAAATGCGTCGAACAGGCCATAGATCTGCGCGCCCGGCAGCCCGAACACCGTGTCGACGCCATGCGCGACCAATCCGCTGACGATCGCTTCGCCGCCTGTTTGTCTTGTCATACTGCGGTCCAATCATGCTCACTGTTCGTCATGCCCGGGCGCGGCCCGGGCATCCACGTCTTAACAGCTTTTGCAGCCGGCAAAGACGTGGACGGCCGGGACAAGCCCATGACGGCGTTAGGTTTCGTCGACGACGCCATTGCGTAGCACGCCGATGCCTTCGGCCTCGACCTCGACCACGTCTCCAGGTTTCAGATAGCGCGGCGGATCGAAGCGCGCGCCGGCGCCGGTCGGCGTGCCCGTGACAATGACGTCGCCCGCTACCAGCGTCGTGAAGGTCGAGATGTAGCCGATGAGATAACGGAAACCGAAAATCAGGCGCCCGGTGCGGTCGTCCTGCCGGGTCTCGCCATTGACGCGGGTGGTAAGGCGGATGTCGGCAATCTGCGATTCGTCGCTGTAGGGCACCAGCCACGGGCCGAGGCTGCCGGTGGAATCAAAATTCTTGCCCTGGGTGACGTTGAACTTGGCGTGGCGAATCCAGTCGCGGATGGTGCCTTCGTTGCCCAGCGTGACCGCCGCGATATGATCCAGCGCGGCACCCTCGGGAATGTGCCGGCCCGGCTTGCCGATCACCAGAACCACCTCGCCCTCGTAGTCGAGCTGCGTCGAGGCGCGCGGCCGCACCAGCGGCGTCTGGTGGCCGACAAAGGAGCGCGGCGTGCGCATGAACATGCTGGGATATTTTGGGGCGTCCTGGCCATCCTTGTACTCGGCGTTGCGGTCCGGATAGTTGACGCCGATGCAGATGATCTTTTCCGGCGCGGGAATCGGCGGCTGCCAGGTAATGGCGTCCAAAGAAAAATCCGGCGTAAGGCGCGTCGCGTCTTCCGCAAGCTTGGTCAATGCACCGGCGGCGATGACTTCGCGTAGCGTGGGATACTCGTTGCCATGCGTTGCGGAGAGATCGATGATGCCGCGGTCCGAAACAAGGCCGTATTTTGTAGCGCCATCGATCGAGAAGGTAGCGAGGCGGGGAAAGCGCATTGAGGACTTTCTCAGGGCGTCATCACCCGCGCATGCGGGTGATCCAGTATGCGGCGGCGGGGAGATTCAAGCGACAACTCTGGAATACTGGGCCGCCCGGTCAAGCCGGCCGGTGACGATTTTTGCTAACCGGGCGTCATCCCCTGTGACCTGATCACCGCGGCAGCCTCGGGAGTTTTGAGAAAAGCGATGAACGCGTTGGCGGCTTCCGCTTCCCGGGTATCGGCGGCGGCGGCGGACGCGAAAACCACGTTCTGCTGCACCTCCGCAGGGAATGGCCCGACCAGATCGAGCCCAGGCGCCGTCAGCACGTTGGTGAGAAAGACGCCGAGTTCGGCCTCGCCGCCCGCTACCGCCTGAACCAGCGCCGCGGGCGCGGGCTGGGGCTTGATCCGGGCCCTCATCTCCTCGGTGATGCCGAGACGCTCGAACACTTTCAGCAACTGGGAGCCCGTCGCGCTCGCGGGTATGGTGGCAATAGATTGCGCCTTGAGCAGTGTGCTCTTCAGCGCGTCCGGTGTTGAGATGTCCGGCTTCGGACTGCCGGCACGCACCGCAACGCCGAGACCGACGCGCGCGATCTCAATGGGTGCGCCGGCAGCAAACCTTGCGCGGGCTTCGGGGGCTCTGAAGACATCGACCGGAACAACGCCGAGATCGAAAGGGCCCTCCGACGTGGCCATCCTGATCAATTCCGGCGTCGTGCCGAAACGGAAGGCAAGCTTGTGACCGGAAGCGCGCTCGAACTGTGCGCCGAGTTCCCGCATCGGACCTGCGATGCCACCGCCGGCGAGAACCTTGAGTTCAGCTGCGTGGGCCATGGGGGGAACGGCGAGCATGGCCAAGGTCAGCAAAAGAGATTTCATGAGTTGCTCCCATTGTCATCACCCGCGAAGGCGGGTGATCCAGTATTTCGTGGCGCCGCTGTTAAATCATAGCTTTTCCGACTACTGGATCGCCCGGTCAAGCCGGGCGACGACACGGCGCGTTAATCCGCAATGGTGACGTCGGCGACAAACAGCGGCTCGCGTACCTCCTGGCCGGGAAATGGCGAGCCCTGTTCGAACCAGGAGCGCGGGGCAGGGGCGCCCCACAGCGTCTGTCGCCGCGGATCCTTCAGCGACCAGCGCATCGGCTCGTGGTCATGATCCATGGTGAAATAATCGCTGGTGTAGAGTTCTAGCCGGTGGCCGTCGGGGTCGCGGACGTAGAGAAAGAACGCGTTGGAGATGCCGTGGCGGCCGGGGCCGCGCTCGATGTTCTTCAAAAAACCGCTCGACGCCATCACATCGCACAGATGCAGGATGTTCATTGCGGTCGGCACCCAATAGGCAAAATGGTGCAGGCGCGGGCCCTTGCCGTTGGTGATCGCAAAATCATGCACGTTGCCTTTGCGATGCATCCAGGCGGCGGCGATTCGGCCGCCCGGGCCATCCTCCTCGCCATATTCGGTGAGGCGGAAACCCAGCCGCGCGTAAAAATCGACGGTATCCTGCACCTCGGCGGCGAAAACATTAAAATGGTCGAGGCGCTGCGGGTGGCAGCCCTTGTAGAGATCGTAGCGGCGGAGCAGATGCGGGCGCCGTTCCATCGCGGCGTAGAGCTCGATGCCGAAGCCGAACGGATCGGTGAACTGCAGCGTGCGGCCCTGGAACGGGCGTTCCACGAAACTGTAGACGATACCGTTCTCCGCAAAGAACGCGCCGGCCTTGTCAAGATCGCTCTCGTTGCCGACCTTGAAGCCGAGCCGTGCGCATCCGGGGACCACCGCTTTTCGCAGCACCAGCGAGTGATGCTGATGCTCCTCGCTGCCGCGCAGATACACCGCTTGGTCGTCATGGTCCTCGACATGAAGCCCGACGGTGTTTTCATAAAACTCCCGGCTGGTCTCGAGGTTGGTCACGTCGAGCACGGCATGGCTCGAGCGGATGATGTTGAACGGCGGATCGAAGATGTGGGTCGGAACGGGCATTAAAGAAGTCCTAAAACTGAGCCGAGATCGATTTGCCGAGCGAAGAATATCACCATCGTCATTCCGGGATGCGCCTCTTGGCGCAGGCCCGGAATGACGGATGTTTATCAGATCCCCAGCCTTTGAATCTTGTGCGTTCCACGCGCGAGCGAGACGTGCTTGGTTTCCATGTAGAAGTCGAACGAATAATCGCCGCCGTCGCGGCCGATGCCGGAGGATTTCATGCCGCCGAACGGGGTCGGCAGATGCCGGACGTTTTCGGAATTGAGCCAGATCATGCCGGCTTCGAGCGCATCGGCTACGCGCAGCGCCCGGCCCATGTCGCCGGTCCAGACATAGCCGGTGAGGCCGTATTGCACGCCGTTGGCGATCGCGATGGCGTCGCTCTCGTCGTTGAACGGGATTACCGTGAGGAAGGGGCCGAACACCTCCTCCTGAGCGACCCGCATGTCGGAGCGCGCGCCGGTGACCAGCGTCGGCTGCACATAGTGGCCGCCGCCGGGCCCGTCATGCGGCTTGCCGCCGACGGCGATCACCGCGCCGTCCTTGCGCGCGACATCGAAATAGGAGCAGACCTTTTGCAGATGGCGCTCGTGAATCAGCGGGCCGATTTCGGTTGCGGGATCGAGAGGGTGCCCAATCTTCAACGCCTTGACTCGCACCGTCAGCCTTTCAATGAATTTTTCCGCAATACCTTGCTGGACGAGCAGCCGGCTCGATGAAGTGCAGCGCTCGCCATTGAGCGAGTAGATCATGAACACCACGGCGTCCAGTGCGCGCTCAAGATCGGCGTCGTCGAACACGATCACGGGATTCTTGCCGCCGAGTTCGAAGTGCACGCGCTTCAGCGTCGGCGCGCCTTGCGCCATGATCGCCGAGCCTGTGGCGCTTTCACCGACAAAGCCGATCGCCTTGATGGCGGGATGCTCGGTCAGCGCCTTGCCGGCCTCTTCGCCGAAGCCGTGCACGGTGTTGAGCACGCCATCGGGCAGGCCCGCATCCTTCGCGAGCTTCGCCAGTAGATCGGCGGTGACCGGCGACCATTCCGCCGGCTTATGCACCACGGTGCAGCCGGCCGCGAGCGCGGGGGCGATCTTCCAGGTCGAGAGCATGAACGGCGTATTCCACGGCGTGATCACGCCGACCGGTCCGATCGGCACCCGCGTCGACACGTTCCAGTGCTCGTCGCTCGGCATATTGAGGCCGTCACGGGCGTCCGCGCATTTGTCGGCGAAGAAGCGGAAGTTTTCGGCGGCGCGAATCGCGGCCTTGGCCATGAAACGATGGGCCTGCCCGGTGTCGATGCATTCCAGCACGGCGATATCGTCGGCGCGGGTCTCGATGGCGTCGGCGACCCGATGCAGCAGTTTTTTGCGCGTGGCAGCGGACATGTCGCGCCAGGCCTTGAAGGCCTGCGCGGCCGACGTCGCGGCGCGGTCGATATCCTCCCCATTGCCGCGCGCGACCGACGCGAGTACCGCACCATCGACCGGGGATTTCGTCTCAAACGTTGCGCCCGAGACCGACGGCATCACCTTGCCGTCGATCATATGCCCGATGCCCTCGGCCCTCAGTTTCGCCAGCAGCGGCGCGGCGCGATCCTTGTTGGCCTGGAAAGCATCGGCGGGTTTTGGCGTGACCTTATCCATGCGCCGGCTCCGCTTTTAACGCTTCATGGATGTTGTTGCGCTTCCAGCTGCTCTCCTTGTCGTTGATCTGCATGTCGAACGACAGCGCGAACTTGCTTTCCGCGAATACCGGATCGAGATAGGCGGACAGCGCCTTGAAGATATGCTCCCCCGCTTTTTTACGCGTGGCAAGGTCGCGGCCTTCGCCGAGCCGCAGCACCATGTCGAGAAAGCCGAAATGGGCACTCCCGTCGGCGATGGCGGAATGCTCGCAGCGGATGGCGCGGACGCGGATGCCCCCGAGCGGGAAAATCCCGGTTTCGACCGCGGCCTTGCGCACCACCTCGACCACCGTCTGCATATCGACGCAGGGCTCGAGATTTGCGGAGTATTCAATGGTGAAATGCGGCACGGCGGAATCCCTCCCATTGTCTCTTTTAGCGTTCGCCTGTTTTCAGGCGAAGTAGCAACTCACCGTACCATAAGGTCCGTAATCGGCATGAATCGTATCGCCACTGCGCACCTCGATCGGGCGAATGAACGATCCTGCAAGCACCACATGGCCTGGTTCCAGCGCCAGTCCATGCGGTGCGATCTTGTTGGCGAGCCAGGCGACGCTGGTGGCAGGATGGCCCAGCACCGCGGCGGCGAGGCCGGTTTCTTCCAGCTGGCCGTTACGATGGCACAGCGCGCCGATCCAGCGCAGGTCGGTTTCCATCGGCCGGATCGGGCGTCCGCCGAGGACGATACCGGCATTTGCGGCATTGTCGGCGATGGTATCAAAGATCTTTCGCGTCGACTTTGTCTGTGGGTCGACGCGCTCGATTCGGGTATCGAGGATTTCCAGCGCGGGAACCACGAAGTCCGTCGCATTGAGTACGCCGAACATGGTGCAATTCGGGCCCGCGAGGCGGTGCTTCATGACGAAGGCAAGCTCGGCCTCGACACGCGTGCCGATGAAGCGATCGGAGGGCACGACGCCGCCGTCGGCAAAGAACATGTCGTCGAACAGGATGCCGGAATCCGGTTCATCGATATTCAGTGCGCTCTGCATCGCCTTGGAGGTGAGGCCGATCTTGTGCCCTCTGATCGCGCGCCCCTCGGCGACCTTGATCTCGACCCACGCCTTCTGAATGGCATAGGCATCCTCGATGGTGATGCCGGGATGATCCTGCGACAGCTGCCGGATCTGGGTGCGGGACTTTTCCGCCTGATGCAGCCGCTCGGCGGCCAGACGTACCCAGTCATTGCTCAAGGTCATACCGATGCCACGCCTACGCGGTCAGCAAAAAGACAAGCCAAAATCTGATTAACATGTTAAATGAAATCCGGCAAATCGAATTGCGGCTTGCTGCAGCGCAACCTTACGTAACGATTGTCGTGCGGGATCGAAGAAATGGCAGCAAAAAATCCGGCCAGGAGCGGCCGCTCCGCGGGCAGGGCCGGCGCCCGGCGCCTGCCGATGCGCGATTTTTCACGCTCGTTGCCGATGTCGTTGCTGCGGGCGCGCGAGGCGGTGATGCGGCATTTCCGCGCCTCGCTGCGGGCCCATGGAATAACCGAGCAGCAATGGCGCATCCTGCGCGCGCTGGCATCGATCGACCGCACCGAGGTCACGGAGCTGGCCCGTATGGCGTACCTGCTTGGTCCGAGCCTGTCGCGCATCCTGCGCGATCTGGAAGCGCGCTGTCTGATCGAGCGGCGGATGCTGCCGTCGGACATGCGTCGCGGTATCGTCTCGATTACATCAAGGGGATTGCGGCTGATCGCGGCAGTCGCGCCGTCATCGGAAGCGATCTACGCCGAGATAAGCAGGCGCTATGGCGCGCGCAGGCTCGCCGATTTGCAGGACATGCTGCATTTGTTGGAAACCCGATTGGGGGACATGCCTTTGGTCGGAGAGACAGACGAGGTAGCCGCACAAGAGTAAACGCAAATTTGCATGATGCTAGGGACGCGATGCATAGCGGCCTGCCCACGCGGTCTGAGGCCATGGACATCAGCGCGAATTTTCGCCAAAACGCCGGATAAGAAACATGGGGGCTGGGAGACGCTGCTTATGCTGGCGATCAGTCCAGGCGATGCGAACAGGGCAAAAATCCAGACATGGTCACGATACAAGTTCAAAAGCTCATCGACTTCGTCGCTGAAGTGTTTGCCCATTCGGAGTCCTCGTCCGAAGAAGCCAGGCGCATCGCCACCTATCTGACGACCGCCAATTTGACCGGACACGACAGCCACGGCGTGATCCGGGTGCCGGTCTATATCCGATGGAAGAAGATGGGTGCGGTCGTTCCCGACCAGACCGTCGAAGTGCTGGTCGACACGCCCTCACTGGCGGTGGTCGACGGCAAGTTCGGCTACGGACAAACCGTCACGCCGCAGGCGGTCAGGATCGGCATCGACAAATGCAAGGCCTCGGGGCTGGCCGCAGTGGCGCTTCGCAATGCCGGGCATATCGGCCGTGTCGGCGACTGGGCCGAGATGGCCGCCGCCGAAGGGCTGGTGTCGATCCACTTCGTCAACGCCGCGGGTTCGCTGCTGGTGGCGCCGTTCGGCGGCGTGCAGAAGCGGCTGTCCACCGCCCCCTATTGCGTCGGCATTCCGCGTAAGGGGCAGGATCCGATCGTGCTCGATTTTGCCACCTCGGTCGTGGCGGAGGGCAAGGTGCTGGTGGCGAGCCGCGGCGGCAAGAAACTGCCGAAGGGCGCGCTGGTCGATCACGACGGCACATTGAGCGAGGATCCCGCGGTGTTGTACGGGCCGCATGCCGCGGACGGACCGCGCGACCACACCAAGGGCAGCGGAGCTATCCGCGCCTTCGGCGAGCACAAGGGCTCGGGTCTCGCCTTCATCTGCGAATTGCTCGGCGGCGCGCTGACGGGGACGGGCGCGACTGCGCCGGACCGGCGTTTCGCCAACGGCATGCTTGCCTTCTACGTCGATCCCAACGTCGTCGACACCAGCAATTTCTTCGACGGCGAAATCTCGCGCTATGCCGATTTCATCAGGGCGACCACGCCGATGGCCGGGGTCGATGCCGTACTGATCCCGGGCGACCCGGAACGGAGAATGCGCGCCGAGCGCACCGCGAACGGCGTGCCCTTGCCGGATGACACCTGGGCTGCGATTGTGGCCACCGCCCGCGAGGTCGGGGTGAGCGAACGAAGTATACAACAGGCGACGGCGTAATTTTCGCCGTCATTGCGAGCGTAGCGAAGCAATCCAGAGACGCAGGCACGGACTGGATTGCTTTGTCGCTACGCTCCTCGCAATGACGGCGTGCATAAGCAAACGGGAGAGGAAACAATAATGGCGAATAAAGTGAAAGAAGTCTGGGCTTCGGGCAAGGCCGTCGTCAACGCCTGGCTCGCGATTCCGTCCGGCTTCTCCGCCGAGGTGATCGCGCAATGCGGTTTCGACAGCGTCACCGTCGACATGCAGCACGGCGTGCAGGATTACCACTCGATGGTTCAATGCTTCCAGGCGATGCACGGCCATCCGGTGACGCCGATGGTGCGCGTGCCATGGAACGAACCCGGCATCGTCGGGAAGGTGCTCGACGCCGGCGCCTATGGCGTGATCTGCCCGATGATCAACACGAAGCAGGAAGCGGAAAACCTGGTTCAGTACAGCAAATATCCGCCGCGCGGCACGCGCTCCAACGGTCCGATCCGTTCCGGCATGTATGGCTCGGCCGGCGCCTATCAGAAGACGGCCAATGAGGAGATCGTGCTGCTGCCGATGATGGAGACGAAGACCGCGGTCGGCAACATGGAATCGATCCTCGACGTCGAGGGCATCAATGGCGTCTATATCGGTCCGTCCGATCTCGGCTTCTCCTATGGTCTCGTGCCAAAACTCGACCGCGACGAGCCGGAGATTCTCAAGATCTACGAGAAGATCGTCAAGGAATGCGGCAAGCGCGGGCTCAATCCGGGCATCCATTGCAGCGGCGCCGAGGGCGCGGTGCGCGCGATCAACATGGGCTTCAAGCTGGTGACGCTGGCCAACGAAAGCGGCTTGATGGCGACCTATGCGAAGATGCAGATCGCCGAGACAAGGAAGAATTCGAACGGGAAGGCGTGACGGCAGGATGTCATTGCCGGGCTTGACCCGGCAATCCATCTTGAAAAATGCTTTTCTTAGATGGATGCGCGGGTCAAGCCCGCGCATGACGATTGAGTTTTTGGCAAGGAGACACCATGGCATCCCCAGTGATCCAGTTGCACCCCGACGACGGCGTGCTGATCGCGCGCAGTTCGCTGATGCCGGGTGTTGAAGTCGCGAAGGGTGTGACCACCACGGAGCGCATCCCCGCCGGCCACAAGGTTGCGATCCGCCCGATCGCGGCCGGCGAGGCGATCCGCCGCTACGGCCAGATCATCGGCTTTGCAACGGCGCCGATCGCGCCGGGCCAGCATGTCCACACGCAAAATTGCGGCATGGGCGATTTCGCCAAGGACTATGCGTTTGGCGTCGATGTGACGCCGACGCCGAACTTCGATCTGCCCGCGACCTTCGACGGCATCCGCCGTCCCGACGGCCGCGTCGCCACCCGCAACTATATCGGCATTCTTACGAGCGTGAACTGCAGCGCCCATGTCGCCGGCATGGTGGCGGATATCTTCAAGAAGAATCCGTTCACCGGCGACAATCCGCTGGCCGATTTCCCAAACGTCGACGGCGTGGTGGCGCTGACCCACAAGACCGGCTGCGGCATGACCCAGGATGAGCCGCTGACGATTCTGCGCCGGACGCTTGGCGGCTATGCGCGGCATGTGAACTTTTCCGCGGTGGTGGTCCTTGGCCTCGGCTGCGAGGTCAACCAGATCGGCGGGTTGATGAAAGAGCAGAAGCTTGCCGGCCGCTTGCGCGAGTTGGAAATCCAGGAAATCGGCGGCACCCGCAAGACCGTGGAAGCCGGGGTGGCCTTCGTGCGCGAGGCGCTGGCCGACGCCAACAACGTGCAGCGCGAGCCGGTATCCGCCAGCGAGTTGACGGTGGCGCTGCAATGCGGCGGCTCGGATGGCTATTCCGGCGTCTCCGCGAATCCGGCGCTGGGCGCGGCCAGCGATCTATTGGTGCGGCATGGCGGCACGGTGATCCTTTCGGAAACGCCGGAAACCTACGGCGCCGAGCATCTATTGACGCGACGCGCCGTCAGCCGCGAGGTCGGCGAAAAACTTGTAGCCCTGATGCGCTGGTGGGAGGAATACACCGCGCGAGAGGGCGCCGAGATGAACGCCAATCCGAGCCCGGGCAACAAGGCCGGTGGCCTCACCACGATCCTGGAAAAATCGCTCGGCGCGATGGCGAAAGCCGGCAGCACCAATCTGGTTGACGTCGTGAACTATGCGGAGGCCGTCACCAAGAAGGGTTTTGTGTTCATGGACACGCCCGGCTACGACCCGGTGGCCGCGACCGGGCAGGTGGCCGGCGGCGCCAATCTCGTCTGCTTCACCACCGGCCGCGGCAGCGTGTTCGGCTGCAAGCCGGCGCCGTCGATCAAGCTCGCTACCAACTCGCCGATGTATCGGCGAATGGAAGATGACATGGACATTAATTGCGGCACCATCCTCGATGGTGAGGAAACGGTGCAGCAATGCGGCCAGCGCATCTTCGATCTGATGCTGAAGACGGCCTCGGGCCAGCCCACCAAGAGCGAGAGTTTCGACTTCGGCGGCGCCGAGTTCGCGCCATGGGTGCTCGGGGCGACGATGTAGGGCGGCGCATGTAGCCCGGATGGAGCGAAGCGCAATCCGGGAGCGGAGAATGCCGGCCTCGGTCCCGGATTTCGCTTCGCTCCATCCGGGCTACATGAAATCCGCACCGCCCATAGGCAACCCGTGCCCGTTGTTAGTGCTTGATCCCCGTCGGTTCCAGTGTTCTGCTTAAAAAAGCCGCTGGAGTTGCTCAGACCTTGTCAATCTTCGTCGCACTACACCACGTCACGCATTACACATATGACCGTCCGATCGACTTGGGTCCGCAAACCATCCGGCTGCGCCCGGCGCCGCACACGCGCACGCCGATCCTAAGTTATTCGCTCAAGGTCACTCCGACCAATCATTTCGTGAACTGGCAGCAGGACCCGCAAGGCAACTGGCTGGCACGGTTCGTCTTTCCGGAAAAGGCCACCGAGCTCAAGATCGAAGTCGATTTCACGGCGCAGATGACCGTGATCAATCCCTTCGACTTCTTCGTCGAGCCTTATGCCGACAGCTTTCCGTTTGCCTACACCACTGATCTGAAGACCGAACTCGCGCCGTATCTCGCCGCGATCGAGCCGGGGCCGCTGTTCGCAAAATATCTCGCGAGCATTCCCCGGGAGGCGCCAAGCACGGTGAGTTTCCTGGTCGACCTCAATGCGAAGCTGCGCGACCAGATCCGTTACATCATCCGCATGGAGCCCGGCATCCAGACGCCGGAACAGACGCTGGCGTCAGGCGCCGGGTCGTGCCGCGATTCGGCATGGCTGTTGATTCAAACCCTGCGGCATCTCGGACTCGCGGCGCGGTTCGTCTCCGGCTACCTCATTCAGCTGCGTCCCGACATCGATCCGGTCGAGGGACCGCGCGAGGTCGAGAACGATTTCACCGATCTGCATGCCTGGGCCGAAGTTTACCTTCCCGGTGCGGGGTGGATCGGCTTCGACGTCACCTCGGGCATGTTGACCGCCGAGGGGCATATCCCCGTCGCCGCCACGCCGCACTACCGTACGGCGGCGCCGGTCTCGGGCAGCGCTGGTTTTGCCGAAGTTGAGTTCGGCTTCGAGATGAACGTCAGGCGCATCCGCGAAGCGCCACGGATCACAAAACCGTTCTCGGACGATGCCTGGGCGCGGCTCGACAAGCTTGGCGAGCAGGTCGATGCCGATCTCAAGGCCGGCGACGTTCGCCTGACCATGGGTGGCGAGCCGACCTTCGTCTCCGTCGACGACCTTGAATCGCCGGAATGGAATATCGCCGCCGTCGGTCCGGCCAAGCGCGGCCTTGCCGACGATCTGATCCGGCGGCTGCGCACGCGCTTTGCGCCGGGCGGGCTATTACATTACGGGCAGGGCAAATGGTATCCGGGCGAGAGCCTGCCGCGCTGGGCCTTCGGACTGTACTGGCGCAAGGACGGCGTGCCGATCTGGAAAAACGATAGTCTGATTGCGACCGTCGAGGGTCCTCGCAAGGCCAGCATCGCCGAGGCCGAACGCTTCGCGGAAGCGGCGGCCAAAAAGCTTGGGGTCGATTCCGAATTTATCATGCCGGCATTCGAGGATCCCTCGCACTGGTTGCAGAAGGAAGCTGGTCTGCCGCCGAATGTCGATCCCAGCGATTCCAGACTTGCGGATCCCGAGGAGCGCTCGCGCATGGCGCGGGTATTCGATCAGGGGCTCAACACGCCGAAGGGGTTCGTGCTGCCGATCCAGCGCTGGAACGCGGAAGCCAGCCAGTCCGGCTCGCGCTGGAAGAGCGAGCGCTGGAAACTGCGCCGCGGCAATTTGTTTCTGACGCCCGGCGACTCACCGATGGGATTGCGGCTGCCGCTGTCGTCGCTGCCGCACATTCCAGCGGAAGAGTACCCTTACGTCGTCGAGCAGGATCCGCTGGAGCCGCGCGAGGCGCTCCCGGTCTACGACGCGACGGCTCAAGCCGACGCCGCACCGCATCAACAGGTGCAGGAGCAGCAGCTCAAGGGCGGCGGCGTCCGCACGGCGATGTCGATCGAAATCCGCGACGGCATTTTGTGCGCGTTCATGCCGCCGGTGGAGAAGCTGGAGGATTATCTCGAACTGGTCAGGGCGGTGGAGGCGGCCGCCGAAGAGATGCAGATGCAGGTGCATGTCGAGGGCTATCCGCCGCCATACGATCCGCGCGTCGAGGTGATCAAGGTGACGCCCGATCCCGGCGTGCTCGAGATCAACATTCAGCCGGCGCAAAGCTGGCGCGAAGCCGTCGATATCACCTTCGGTCTGTACGAAGACGCCGCCCAGGTGCGGCTCGGCGCCAATCGTTTCCTGGTCGATGGCAGGCACACCGGCACCGGCGGCGGCAACCACGTTGTGGTCGGCGGCGGCACGCCTGCGGATTCGCCGTTCTTGCGCCGCCCGGATTTGCTCAAGAGCCTTGTGCTGTACTGGCAGCGGCATCCGTCGCTGTCCTATATGTTTTCCGGCATGTTCATCGGCCCGACCAGCCAGGCGCCGCGTATCGATGAGGCGCGGCACGACGGGCTCTATGAGCTGGAGATCGCGCTGGCGCATGTGCCGCCGCCCGGAGTTAAGGCGCCGCTGTGGCTGGTGGACCGCCTGTTCCGGCACATCCTCGTCGACATCACCGGCAACACCCATCGCGCCGAAATCTGCATCGACAAGCTCTATTCCCCCGACGGCGCCACCGGCCGGCTCGGCCTGGTCGAATTCCGCGCGCTGGAAATGCCGCCGGACCCGCGCATGTCGCTGGCGCAACAACTACTGATCCGGGCGCTGATCGCAAAATTGTGGCGCGAGCCGCAGGACGGCAAGTTCGTGCGCTGGGGCAGCACGCTGCATGACCGCTTCATGCTGCCGCATTTCCTCTGGGAGGATTTTTTGGACGTGCTCGCCGAACTGAAGCATTCCGGCTACGATTTTTCGCCGGACTGGTACGAGGCGCAGCTTGAATTTCGCTTTCCCGCCTTCGGCCGCGTTCACCACGGCGGCGTCGCGCTGGAAGTGCGGCAGGCGCTGGAGCCTTGGCATGTGCTGGGCGAGGAGGGTTCCGCCGGAGGAACGGTGCGTTATGTCGATTCGTCGGTCGAACGGCTGCAGATCAAGGGTTCGGGCTTTGTCGAGGGCCGCCACGTCGTCACCTGCAATGGACGGCGGATGCCGATGACACAGACCGGCCGTTCCGGCGAGGCGGTCGCGGGCGTTCGCTTCAAGGCGTGGCAACCTGCGTCGGGGCTGCACCCGACCATTCCGGTGCATGCGCCGCTGACGTTCGATCTGATCGACACCTGGAACGGCCGCTCGCTGGGCGGCTGCGTCTATCATGTCGCCCATCCCGGCGGCCGCGCTTATGAAACAAAACCGGTCAATTCCTACGAGGCCGAGGCGCGGCGGCTGGCGCGGTTTCAGGACCACGGCCACACCCCCGGCAAGATCGATCCGCCGCGTGAAGAACGCAGCCTCGAATTCCCGCTGACCCTCGACTTGCGGACGCCGCTTCACCATTGAAATGTGCTAGAAGAATCGCATGGTGGGGCAAGCCGGAACCAGTCAGGGAAGCAAGGCCCGTCCGGGGCATCGCCGCGTGGCGCAGTGGACCCGGGACTATGTTCGCCTGCCCGGAATTCCCGACGAATACATCGCCCAGGACGGCGCCCCGCGCGAGGTCTGGACGAGGTTTTTCGAGGCCTTCGCGGCGCTTTCGCCCCATGACATCGAGCGGCGCTTCGGCGCCGCCGACCGGCATCTGCGCGAAGCCGGCGTCACCTATCGCGCGCCCGGCGAAGCCGCGGACAAGCTGTGGCCGCTCAGCCATCTGCCGCTGCTGATCGGCGCGGCCGAATGGCAGCAATTATGCGTCGGCGTCGTGCAGCGCGCTGAGTTGCTGGAACTGGTGCTGAACGATCTCTACGGCGAAGGCCGGCTGATCGCGGAAGGCGCGATACCGGCGGCGGCGATCGCCGGCAGCAACGAATATCTGCGCTCGGTATGCGGCATCAAGCCGCCCGGCGGGCGTTACCTCAGTCTCTATGCCGCGGATATCGGCCGCGGTCCCGACGGACGCTGGTGGGTGTTGAACGACCGCACGCAGGCGCCCTCAGGAGCCGGTTACGCGCTGGAAAACCGGCTGGTGTTGTCGCGGGCCTTCGCGTCGCTTTATAAATCGATGAATGTCGAGCGGGTGGCGCCGTTCTTCGAAGCGTTCCGCGAGAGTCTTCGCGCCAGCGCCGACCGCGACGAGCCGCGCATCGGCCTGCTGACGCCGGGCCAGTTCAGCGAAACCTATTTCGAGCACGCGACGCTGGCGCGCTACCTCGGATTCCTGCTGGTCGAGGGCGACGATCTCGCCGTCAGCGGCGACCGCATTCACATCCGGACCGTTGCCGGACTGAAGCGGCTCGACGTGCTGCTGCGCAGGGTGGATGCCAACTTTCTCGATCCGCTCGAACTCGACGCCTCCTCGCATCTTGGCGTGCCCGGCCTGATCGACGTGATCCGCAAGAACGGCGTCGTCGTCGCCAACATGCCGGGTTCGGGCGTGATGGAAGCGCGTGCACTGCTCGGCTTCCTGCCGAGCCTCAGCCGGCGCTTCTTCAGCGAGGAACTGAAGATACCGCACATAGCGACGTGGTGGTGCGGCCAAAAGTCTGCGCGCGAGCAGGTGCTGTCGAGGCTCGACGATTTCGCTATCGAAGGCGCCTATGTAAGGGGCGTCCCGGGCTTTCCTGGTAACGGCCCGGTGCTGGCTTCCGAGCTTTCGCCGAGCGAGCGCGATCGGTTGAAGATGGCGATCGAACATCGCGGCCTTGATTTCGTAGGCCAGGAACTGGTCCGATTGTCGACCACGCCGGTATGGGATCAGGGCCGCATCACGCCGCGACCATTCGTGCTGCGGGTGTTCGCGGCGGCCACGCAAGATGGCTGGACCGTGATGCCGGGAGGCTTCTGCCGGATTGCCGACCAACTCGATGCGCGCGCGGTGTCGATGGGTGACGGCACACGCGCGGCCGACGTTTGGGTGGTGTCAGACAAGGCGGTTCCGACCACGACGCTGCTGCCGGCCTCGGATAGCGTGCGGATCAGGCGCGTTGCGGGTGTGCTGCCGAGCCGGGCCGCCGACAATCTGTTCTGGCTCGGGCGTTATCTGGAACGCGCCGAAGCGACGTTGCGGCTGGTGCGCGCGCTGGGCCTGCAGCGCGACCACAGCCGCGCCGCGACATCGCAGCATTCGGTGGAGCGCATCGCACGGCTATTGGTGACCTGGGGCGCCACGTCACCGGGCGCTCGGTCGCAGACGGCGAGGATCGCCACGGAAGCGCTGCAGGCCGCGGACAAGTTCGGCTCGGCGCTGTCGCTGATTCGCTCCGCGCTGCGAACGGCAGCGTCGCTGCGCGAACGGCTGTCGCCGGATGCCTGGCAGGTCATCACCGAGATGGCGGCGCGGCTGTCCGCCGAAGTCCATGACGATGACGGCGTGGTCAGCGCTGCCGAATTGACGCTGCGCGAGCTCGCAACATTCTCCGGGCTTAGCCAAGAGAACATGAACCGTGCCGTGGGCTGGCGTTTTCTCGACATGGGCCGCCGCGCCGAGCGCGCCATCAACACCGCGCGCTTCGCGCGACAGTTCGCCGACGAAGAGGCCGACGAGGAAGATCTCGACATCCTGCTGACGCTGGTGGATTGCCAGATCACCTATCGCTCGCGCTATCTCGTCGCACCCTTGTTGGCGCCAGTACGAGATTTGGTGGTGCTCGATCCCTATAATCCAAGGTCGGTGGCATTCCAGGTCGCCGCGCTGAACGATCACATCGCCGAGTTGCCGGCCTTGAAAGAGGGCGGGTTGATCGAGCGCCCACATCGGCTTGCGGTCGCATTGCGGGCGACGCTGACGACCGGGGAGGCCGCGGAGTTCGACGCGAAATCGCTGTTCGTGCTGGAGCAAGACTTGCTGTCGCTCGCCGACGCCATCGGCTCGCATTATTTCCCGCACGGCGCCAGCGCCAGCCGGCCCGAGAAATTGACCGGCCTCGCGTGATATACGATATCCGCCACGTCACGACCTACAGCTATGAGAGCCCGGTCAGCTTCGCGCGGTGCTCGTTGCGGCTGGAGCCGAAAAGCGGCGACGGCCAGCAGCTGGTATCGCATGCGGTCGACATCAGGCCGCGACCTGCCGACCGGACGGTGCGCTCCGACTTCTTTGGCATCCGCATCGAAACCGTGTCGATCGAAACGCCGCACCGCACCTTGCGGATCGATTCCCGCTCGCGCGTCACGCTGTCCCGCCACGCGCCGGGCCGCAGCGCGGATAGCCCCGCATGGGAAAGCGTCCGCGAAGCGGCATTGGAGGTCAACACCCTGGGAGCCGCGTCGCCGATCGGCTATGTGTTTGCCAGTCCATTGGTCCCGCTGCTCGATCTCGGTACTGCCTACGCCGCGGAAAGCTTTCCCTTCGGGCGTGGGATTTTGGCCGGCGCCGTCGACCTGATGCACCGCATCCGCAACCAGTTCAAATACGACAAGAAGGCGACGGTGATCTCCACGCCGCTCAGCGAAGTGTTTGAGCAGCGCCACGGCGTTTGCCAGGATTTTGCCCATGCCATGATCGCAGGACTGCGCGGGCTTGGACTGCCCGCGGCCTATGTCAGCGGTTATCTGCGTACCATCCCGCCGCCAGGCAAGCCGCGGCTGCAGGGCGCCGACGCAACCCATGCATGGGTGTCGGTGTGGTGCGGCGAGGAGATCGGCTGGGTCGGCTTCGATCCGACCAACGACCTGGTGGTCGAGAACGACCACATCGTGCTTGCGGTGGGGCGGGATTTTTCCGACGTCTCGCCGGTGGACGGCGTGATCGTCGGATCGCGCAAGCAGAAGCTCGGCGTCGCCGTCGATGTCTTGCTCGTTGAATGAGCGCAGCCCACCCATCGAACGCCACGACGTCATCGTTCTCGAGCCGGCGCGGCGGGGTTGATGTGCGCCGGCGTTGCCGCCGGCGCGGGCGGTCCTTGCTGGTGCTGAAGCAGGCGAGGCATCTGGCTGAGAAGATTCGAAAATCTCCAGCGGCGGACGCCGGCCGGCGTGTCTAGAGCCTCATGAGCCCCAAAATCCGCCAAACCGGTCAATTTCCTGCTCGCCCGACAGGCATCTTAACGGACGGTTACCTCTTTTATGCGAATTCTCCGGTGTGGGCTTACCGGCCCGCTCAAGCCAGCCGATCCGGAGATTGAACGTGAAAACCAGGGTATCCACACAGCTTTCCGTCATTGCAGCCACGGTGATTTTCGCAGGTGCAGCCGCCGCGGCCGATGGTGCGGGCAAGGATGACGCCATCGCGATGGTGAAAAAGGCCACCGCCTTCATCAAGGAGCAGGGTCCCGACAAGGCCTATCCCGAAATCAGCAACAAGGCCGGCCGGTTCATCGACCGCGACCTCTACGTCGTGGTCTATCAGCTCGACGGCAAGGTGCTGGCGCATGGCTCCAACGAGAAGTTCGTCGGCAAGGACATGCTCGAGGCGCAGGACGTCGACGGCAAGCTCTACGTCAAGGAACGCGTCGAACTCGCAGCCAAACAGCCATCATTCTGGCAGGACTATAAATTCGTCAATCCCGTCAGCAAGAAGGTCGAACCCAAGCAGATGTATTGCGAAAAGCTGGATAACACCGCGGTGTGCGCGGGAATCTACAAGCTCTGAACCGCGATCTTGGCCGCGGTTTGCCCAGCGCGCCTGAAGGGTTGATATGCTGAACTGGATAAGAAACGTCGGGCTGTCCTGGAAGGTCCAACTCGCGCCGGCCTTTTTGATCATGGTGCTGGTCGGGCTCGGTGCCTATGCCCTGCAGACCCTGCGGCTCAACCAGGCGAGTGTCGATGCGCTGATGGCCGGGCCGGTGCGGCAATCGGAGCTGGTGGCCGATCTCAACACCACGGTGTGGACCGCGCATGCAAAACTCTATCGTCTCGCGGCCACCGCGGCCAATGAGAAGGATGAGAAGAAGGTCCAGGCGGTCGCCAAGGATGCCTCCGCGGCAGCGGCCAAGATTTCCGACGTCCTGAAGGCGGTCGAGACCAATCAGGGCGCGATCAAGCAGGAGGCCTTCGACAAGCTGAAAGCGGCGGTCGCCGGCTATTTGAAGCAATCGAAAAACGCCATCGATATGGCGGACGGCGATGCGGGATCGGCGCTGATTTTCATCAAGGGCGCCGAGCGAAACTTTTTCGACATCGAAAAGCTCACCGACGACATGATTACCGCCAGCAGCGACAGCAAGGATCGGGAGATCGCGCGCGCCGGCATAAAACTCGACCAGCAGCAGATGATGCTGACGCTGATTCTTCTCGGGGTGGCGCTTGCAGGTACCGTCGTGTCGTTCACCATCGGCCGCAACATTTCGCGCCCGGTGACCGCGATGACGAAGGCCATGCGCGAATTGGCAGTCGGTAATTTTGACGTACAGTTGCCGGGGCTGGAGCGCGGCGACGAGGTCGGCCAGATGGCCCGGGCCGTCGAGGAATTCAAGGTGCAGGCAATTGCCAAGGCCGAGCGGGAAACCTCCGAGCGCGAACAAAAGACCCGCGAACTGGCGGCGGCCCGTCGCGTCGAATTGCATAGCCTCGCCGACAGTTTTGAGACCGCGGTCGGCAACATCATCGAGAATGTTTCATCGGCATCGACCGAGCTGGAAAACTCCGCGATGGTCCTGACCCGAAGTAGCGCCGCGACTCAGCAACTGTCCGGCGTGGTGGCCGCGGCGTCGGAAGAAACCTCGTCCAACGTGCAGTCGGTGGCTTCCGCAACGGAGGAAATGACCACCTCCATCAACGAGATCGGCCGCCAAGTGCTGGATTCCAACCGGATCGCCACCGAGGCGGTGGATCAGGCCACCAGGACCGATGCCCGCATCGCGGAACTGTCCCTCGCCGCCAACCGTATCGGCGATGTCACCAAGCTGATCACCACCATTGCCGAGCAGACCAACCTGCTGGCGCTCAACGCCACCATCGAGGCGGCGCGTGCCGGCGATGCCGGTCGCGGTTTCGCGGTGGTGGCGCAAGAGGTCAAGGCGCTGGCTTCGCAGACTGCGAAGGCGACCGACGAAATCTCCAGGCAGATCGCCGGGATGCAGGCGGCGACGCGAGAATCGGTGGTCGCGATCAAGGAAATCTCGGGCACCATCGGCAAGGTATCGGAGATCGCCGCGACGATCGCGGCCGCCATCGAGCAGCAGGGCGCGGCAACCCAAGAAATCGCCCGCAGCGTCCAGCAGGCGGCGATCGGCACCACTCAGGTCGCAACCTCCATTGCCGACGTCAACCGCGGCGCCGGCGACACCGGCTCGGCGTCCTCGCAGGTGCTGTCGTCCGCCCAACTGCTGTCCAACGAGAACAAGCGGCTCAAGGCCGAGGTCATAAAATTCCTCGCCACCGTCCGGGCTGCGTAAATCCCGATGTTTCGTCATGGCCGGGCTTGTCCCCGCCATCCCCCTCTTTTTTTCCCGCAAAAAAAAACGTGGGTGCCCCGCCCAAACCCGGGACGACCAGCTTGGGGGTGGTAGAGGTTTGGAAAGCCCCCGCCTTTTT
>Ga0081539_10000769_pt1 | contig 63034 bp, 61 predicted proteins | sample TabmetS4T2R2_FD_71023 | JGI IMG/M metagenome (GOLD analysis project Ga0081539, IMG submission 71023) | Tabebuia heterophylla rhizosphere microbial communities from the University of Puerto Rico - S4T2R2 | ecosystem: Host-associated > Plants > Roots > Rhizosphere ...
CGAGGCAGTTCCCGTACGTTCCCCGCCGCCGGTGCGACTACCTGGAACTACGCGTCCACTTCGACTGCGACAGCCTGCCGCGCGCGGTGTCCCGCCTGCAGGGACGGCCACCGCGCGACCGGGGTCGGGTCACCCTCAACCGCGCCGGCGAGGTCCAACTGGTCTTCCGCGACGCGGTCCGCGGCATGGCCTACGGCGCCCGCTGGGACTGAGCGGTTTCGTCAGTACCCGCCACCGCCGTAGTCCCCGCCGCCGCTGCTGCCCGTGTCGGGTGCCGCCGCGCCGACCGTCACCGCGTGCCAGACGAAGTGCGTGCCGCCGAAGTCGTCCTCGACGTCGTGCCCGTTCGCGTCACCGGCGGCCTTGTCCAGGCGGAAGGTGTAGAGGGGCTTTCCTTCGTAGGTCAGCTGGTTCCGCGCGTCGTCGACGCGCCGCAACACGTCGAGTCCGGACACGTCGGAGGATGCTTCGGCGTCGGAACTCTCGGCCGGGAACCAGAACTGGAGGCAGTCGTCCACACACCGGATGGTGCCGTCCACCTCCTGGTCGGTGAAGTAGAGCGTCTTCCCCGACTGGTCAACGAGAATCGTGCCGATACCGGAATGATCGGCCGTACGCACCGCATCCGAGCCGGACGACGACGCCTCGGTCCCGCCGGACGTGCCGCAAGCAGCCACCAACACCGCGCTCGCGAACACCGCGGCCGCTGCGGACAGGCATTTACGAATGTCCTTGGTAGACATTTCTCCTCCCGTCGTATCGAATGTGCAGGTCGATACGCGGGGAAGTCCCGAAGAGTTCACCTCACAACGAATCCTCGACGATATTGAACATTTCGCCGCCACCATGCGTAATGGAAAATCGCGTACCTAGGTAATGCTGCTGGACCAGCGGTGATGCGGTCCGTGGCATGATCAGTCGTGCCGGAAGGCGCCCCAGAAGGGAGACAACCGCATGACCAGGCCGCGTATCGAGCAGAAGGCTCGTGAGGTCCGCGCGCTGCTGCCTCCTCGTGACCTCACCCAACCCGGTCCCCGGCCGATGCCGCTCGACGAAGCCATGAACAAGATCGCCGTCGAGTACCCCGACGCGCTGGAGCTGCTCGGCAGGATCTGAGCCGTCCGGCAGTGGGTCTTCGGCAAGCAGTTCAAGATCGGGCCCGTTCGGGACCGCGTGCCCTGATCCGTCAGGGCGAGGTGAGGGGCGCCGTGCTGTTGCGGACGATCAGGTCGGTGGCCAGCTCCACCCGAGGGCTCTCCGTCTCCTCGCCTCGGGACAGGCGGAGCAGCATCCGGGCCGCCAACGTGCCCATCTCCGCCAGCGGCTGGCGGACGGTGGTCAACGGCGGGGACGCCCACCGGGCTTCCGGCAGGTCGTCGAAACCCACCACGCTCACGTCGTCCGGTACCCGTAGCCCGCGCTGGCGCAACCCCTCGTACACGCCGAACGCCATCTGGTCGCTCGACGCGAAGACGGCCGTCGGCGGGTCGGCCAGGGCCATCAGCGCCGTCGCGCCCCGGAACCCCGACTCGTGGTAGAAGTCCCCCGGCTGGATCAGCTCGTCCGACACCGGCAACCCGGCCGCGTCCAGTGCCGCTCGGTACCCGTCCAGGCGGGCGCGGCTGCACAACAACGACGTCGGCCCCGCGATGAAGCCGATCCGGCGATGCCCGAGCGACGTCAGGTGCTCCGTCGCCGCTCGGCCGCCGGCCCAGTTCGTCGCGCCGATCGTCGGAACTTCCAGGGCCGGGCCGCCGGCCGGGTCGATCACCACCGCCGGCACGTTCAGCCGCCGCAGTTCTGCCTGGTGGGACGGCTGCAGCGTCGACGTCACCAGGATGACGCCGTCCGACTTCCGGGCCCGCAGGTTGTCCAGCCACTGCCGGGTCGCCGCCGAGTGCCGGTGGATGGCGCTCACGACCGTGCCGACCTGGGCCGCGTGGGCGACGTCCTCGACGCCGCGGATGATCTCCACGGCCCAGGGGCTGTCCAGGTCGTTGAACACCAGGTCGACCAGGCCGGCGTGCTCACCACGCCGCGACCCCCGTCGCTGGTACCCGTGCTGGGCCAGCAGCGCCTCGATCCTGGCGCGCGTCGTCGGGGACACGTCCGAGCGGCCGTTCAACACGCGGGACACGGTCGGCACCGACACGCCCGCCTCGGCCGCGATGACGTTGATCGTCACCTTGCGTTCTCTTGCCACAGTCGCTCCCCGAGCCGAAACTTTCGGAAATACTACTTGCTACCCATCCCGGCCAGGCCCGCGATCAGCCACCGGCGTGCCACCAGGTACAGGACGAACACCGGCAGCGCGGTCAGCATGACCGCCATCATCATCCCCGGCACGTTGATCTGGAACTCCTGCTTGAAGCTGGTCAGCGACAGCGTCAGCACCCGCATCGACGGGTCCTGCGTGAGGATCAGCGGGAACAGGAACTGGTTCCACGCGCCGAGCGCGGTGTAGGTGCCGACGGCCGCGATCGCGCCCTTCGACATCGGGATCACCAGCTGGATCATGATCCGGAACGGGCCGGCCCCGTCCACGGTCATGGCGTCGTACAACTCGGTGGACACGTCCCGCAGCGAACCCACCAGCACCAGGATCACCAGCGGCAGGCCGAACGCGACCGTCGGCAGGATGATCGCGGTCAGCGAGTCGTACAGCTGCATCCGGTTGATGATCAGGTACAGCGGGATGATCGTGGCCTGCGCCGGGATCGCCATGCCCGCGAGGAAGATCCGGAACATGGTGCCGGAGAACCAGCTCATCGACCGGACGATCGCGTACGCCGCCGGGACCGCGACCAACAGCGTCAACGCCACCGACGCGGCCGTCACGATCACCGTGTTGACCAGGTACCGCATGAACCCGCTGTCCATCACGTCGACGAAGTTCTCGAACGTGATCGCGCCCGGGATCGCGAGCGGCCCCCGGTCCATGAAGCTGTCCCGGGTCTGCAGGCTCCAGGACACCATCACGTAGATCGGCACGCCGACGATCACGAGCCACACCACGGACAGCGCGCCCGCGATGTAGTTCGGCCGCGTCTTCACAGCCCCTCCAACGTCGACCGCATCTTCGCGAACCCGGAGAACCGCACGATGAGCAGCGAGATGCCCGTCGCCACGATCACCAGCACGGACGCGATCGCCGACGCGTAGCCGAACTCGTACCCCTTGAAGGCCCGGAAGAACATCTCGAGCGGCAGCGTGCGCGTCGCCGTGCCCGGGCCGCCGTTGGTCAGCAGGTAGATGGTCTCGAAGTACGTCAGCGAGCCGACGATCATGATGGTCGACGACGTGATGATCGTGTTCCGCAGCTGCGGCAGCGTGACGTACCAGAACATGTGCCACCGCCCGGCGCCGTCCACGGTCGCCGCGTCGTACAGCACCTTCGGGATGTTCCGCGCCGCCGCCTGGTAGAGCAGCGTGTGGAACGGGATGAACTGCCAGCCCACCACGATCACGATGGCCGTGATGGCGCCGGTCGAGGTGCCCAGGATGTTGCGGAACGGCTCGAACGCACGCCCGAGGCCGACGTACGGGTCGAACAACCGGTTGTACAGCAACGCGATGGCGGCGGTCGACAGCAGCAGCGGCAGGAAGAACAGCGCGGACAGCACCGCGCGGTTGCGTTCCTTCCCGGCCGCCCACACGCCGAGCAGGATCGACAGCGGTGTCTGCGTCGCCCAGAAGAGCGCGGTGAGCAGCAGCGTCACCCAGGTGATCTCCCAGAGCGCGTCCTGGGAGAACAGCCGGACCCAGTTGTCCAGCCCGATGAAGACGGGCGTGCCGACGCCGGTCCAGTCGGTGAGCGACAGGTACATCACCAGCACGAGCGGCAACCCGGCGAACAGGCCGAAGAACACCACGGCCGGCAGCAGGTACAGGAAGTTCGGCCGGGTGACGCGCTTGCTCCGCCGCGGCGCGGGCGGTGGTGCCGCCCGCGCCGGTGCCGGCGCCTCCGTGACGACGGCCATCGCTACGCCGCGTCCTCGTTGGCCTTGACGAACCCGGCCGCGTCCAGCTGGCCGAGGAACACCTTCGACAGCGCCTCGAGCATCCCCTGGGCCTTCTCCCGCTCGATGGCCTGGTCCCAGGACAGCTGGAAGGTCGGCGCCTGGTCGACCATGTCGTAGACCATCTTGGCGAACGCGGGGTCCGCCGCCTTGTCCATCTTGGACTCGAGGCCGGTCGTCGCGGGCACGTCACCCATCTCGAGCCACTGGTTGACGTAGGCGTCCGAGGCCATCTCCTGCTTCAGGTAGTCGACGGCCGCGTCGACGTGCTTGGAGTCCTTGGTGACCGAGAAGTAGTTGGTCGGGTTGCCGACGATGGCCTTCGGGTCGCCCTTGCCGCCGTCGACCGTCGGGAAGTCGGTGAAGCCCTGGTTGGTCTTGGCGTACTCGGGCTCGTTGGTCACCTGGTTCGTGTACTCCCACGAGCCCATCAGGTGCATGGCCGCCTTGCCCTGCGCGATCAGCGTGGACGCACCGGCACCGTCCCAGCGGACCGAGGCGAAGCTGTCGCCGAAGCCGCCGCGCTGGACCAGGTCGCGGATCATGTCGATGGACTTGGTGATCGCCGGGTCCTTCCACGCGTCCTTCTCACCGGCGGCGATCTTCTCGAACACACCCGCGCCGCCGATGCGGTCGACGAGGTACTCCGGCCACACCAGCTCGGTCCACGCGTCGCCGCCGGCCAGCGCGAACGGGATGATGCCGTTGCCCTTGGCGCGGTCGACGATCGTCAGCAGTTCGGTCCACGTCTTCGGCGGCTGCACGCCCAGGTCCTTGAAGACCTGCTTGTTGTAGAACAGGATGATCGGCTGCATGCCGCGGGCCGGGATGCCGTAGTACTTGCCGTCGATCATGCCCGCGTCGAGGACCGACGGGAGGAACTTCTCCTTCCACGACGGGTCCTTGTCGAAGTACGAGTCGAAGTCGACGAGCAGGCCGTCCCGCGCGTACGTGCGGATGCTGCCGCCGCCCCAGTTGTAGAACACGTCCGGCTTGTTCCCGCTGCCCATCGAGACGTGCAGCTTGTCGGTGTAGCCGTCGTTGGGGGTGGCGACCAGCCGGGCCTTGACGTCCGAGCCCTTGTTGAAGCGGTCGACCGAGCCCTTGTGCGCGACTTGCTGGTTCTCCTCCTGGAGAACCCACACCTGGAAGGTGTCATCACCGCCGCCCGAGGTGGCGTCGGTGCCGCAGGCCGAGAGGCTGCCGCCGAGCCCGATGCCGGCGCCGGCCGCGCCGAGTAAGCCGAGGAATGACCTTCTGGGAAGCCGCTGGGGGACCATGGACGCGCCTTTCGTGACTGGCCCGCGCGCAGAGGCTGAGACAGCGAATCGCCCCGGCGCGATCGACATGCCGTAAGTTTCGGATTCCATCCGGTAGTTGGAGCGAGGTTACGACGGTCGTATCGACGGGGTCAATCCCTTGCTACCGGTAGTTATCGCCGTTAGCTTGAGAAACGACCCCTGATCTGGGTCGAAACTTTCGGGATTGGAGTGCGGGATGCGCGACGAGCCGTGGCGCGATCCGGCGCGCCCCGCCGCCGAGCGGGTCGCCGACCTGATCGGCAGGATGACACTGCGGGAGAAGTTGGCGCAGTTGTACGGGGTGTGGCTCGGTGAGTCCACTTCGGACGGCGACGACGGGGTGGCGCCGTTCCAACACGATCTGGTCGCCCCGGACCTGAACTGGCCGGAGCTGATCAAGAACGGGCTCGGTCAGCTGACCCGGCCGTTCGGCAGCGCACCGGTCGAGCCGGCGGCGGGCGCCGCACGCCTCGCCCAGCTGCAGGCGGAGGTGCGGGCGGCCGGCAGGTTCGGCATCCCGGCCGTCGTGCACGAGGAGTGCTCGACCGGGTTCATGACCCACAAGGCGACGATCTTCCCCACGCCGCTGGCGTGGGGCGCCGCGTGGGCGCCGGAGCTGATCGAGGAGATGGCGGCGCGCATCGGCGCCGGCATGCGTGCGGTCGGCGTGCACCAGGCGCTCGCCCCGGTGCTGGACGTGACGCTGGACGTCCGGTGGGGCCGCACCGAGGAGACCATCGGCGAGGACCCGCACCTGGTCACGACCATCGGCGTCGCGTACGTGCGCGGCCTGCGCTCCTCGGGGATCATGGCCACGCTCAAGCATTTCGTGGGTTACTCGGCCTCCCGCGGCGCCCGGAACTTCGGCCCGGTGGCGATCGGCTCGCGTGAGCTGGCCGACGTGCTGCTGCCGCCTTTCCTGGCCGCCGTGCAGGCCGGCGCTGAATCGGTCCTGCACTCGTACGCGGCCATCGACGGGGTGCCGCCCGCCGCCAGCCACGCCCTGCTCACCGAGTTGCTGCGGGAGCGCTGGGGGTTCGAGGGGACGGTCGTCTCCGACTACTTCGGTGTCACGTTCCTCGAGACCCAGCAACAGATCGCGGCGAACCCGACGCAGGCGGCGGCGCTCGCGCTGAAGGCCGGCCTCGACGTGGAGCTGCCGAACGTGCGCGCCTACGGCACGCCGCTGTTGGACGCGGTGCTGGCCGGCGACGTGCCGGAGTCCGTTGTGGACGCCGCGCTGACCAGGGTGCTCAAACAGAAGTGCGCACTCGGCCTGCTCGACCCGAACTGGGAGTCGCCCCAACCGTCCACCATGGACCTCGACCCGCCGGAGTCGCGGGCACTCGCGCGCCGGATCGCCGAGGAGTCGGTGGTACTGCTGTCGAACGACGGCGTGCTGCCGCTGCGCGCCGACGCGCAGGTCGCGCTCGTCGGCGCCCAGGCGGACATGATGTCGGCCATGATGGGCTGCTACTCGTTCCCCCAGCACATCCCGTCCGCGCCGAAGGGCGTGGCGATCCCGACGCTGCGGGAGGCGCTCGGGGACTCGTTCACCTTCGCCGAGGGCGGCGAGGAGGCCGTGGCCGCGGCCCGGGAGGCGGACGTGTGCGTGGTCGCGCTCGGCGACGAGGCCGGGCTGTTCGGCCGCGGCACGTCCGGCGAGGGCACCGACGCCACCAACCTGCGGATACCGGGTGTCGAGCTGCTGGAGGCGGTGCTCGAGACCGGTACGCCGGTGGTCCTGGTGCTGCTGACCGGGCGCCCGTACGGGTTGGGGCCGTACAAGGACCGGTGCGCCGCCATCGTGCAGGCGTTCTTCCCCGGTGAGGAGGGCGGCTCGGCGGTCGCCGGGGTGCTGACCGGCCGGGTGAACCCGTCCGGCCGGCTGCCGGTGAGCGTGCCGGCGGATCCGTTCGCGTCGCCGTCGCCGTACCTCGTGCCGCCGCTCGGACACCTCAACAGCGCCAGCTCGGTGGACCCGACGCCGGCCTTCCCGTTCGGCCACGGCCTTTCGTACACGAGCTTCGACTGGACCGGCTTCGAGGGCGACGGTCTCGACGTGTCGGTGACGGTGACCAACACGGGTCCCGTGGCGGGTGCCGAGGTGGTTCAGCTGTACCTGCACGACCCCGTGGCGCAGGTGGTCCGGCCGGTGGTGAAGCTGCTCGGCTACGCGAAGGTGCGGCTCTCGCCCGGGGAGTCCCGGCGGGTCACGTTCCGCGTGCCGCCGGAGGCGACCGCGTTCACCGGGCTGTCCGGCCGGCGGATCGTCGAGCCGGGTGAGGTGGAGCTGCGGCTCGCCTCGTCCAGCGCGGACGTGCGGCAAACGTTTGCCGCAACGGTTTCCGGTCCAGAACGTGAGATCGGTCCGAGCGAGGAGCGTGCCGTTTCCGTTACGGTGAGGTGATGGTCGATGTCGCGATCGTGGGCACCGGCGGGATAGCCGCGTTCCACGCCGAGGCGCTTGCGGCGCACAACGGACGAGCCAGGATCATCGCCGCGACGGACGTGAACGCGGCGACACTGGCGGCCTACGAGTCGAAGTGGTCGGTGCCGGCCGTGTACGCCACGCTGGACGAGTTGCTGGCGCGTGAGAAGCCGGACCTCGCGACCCTGTGCACCCCGCCGGGACGGCACGCCCAGCAGGCGGTGGCGTGCCTGTCGCGCGGCGTTTCCGTGCTGTGTGAGAAGCCGCCGGTGCTGAGCCTGGCCGAGCTGGACGCGGTGTCCGCGGCCGTCACCGACGGCGCGTTCTTCGCGACCGTGTTCCAGCACCGCTTCGGCAGCGGCGCGGTCCGGCTACGTGGCCTCATGGGCGACGAGCGGTTGGGCCGCCCGCTGGCCGCGGTGTGCCACACGCTGTGGTTCCGCGCGGACGAGTACTTCGCCGTGCCGTGGCGCGGGAACTGGGACGTCGAGGGCGGCGGCCCGACGATGGGCCACGGCATCCACCAGTTCGACCTGCTGCTGTCGATCCTGGGCGAGTGGCGGGAGGTCGTGGCCGTGGCGGCCCGCCAGGCCAAGCCGACGAACACCGAGGACCTGTCGTGCGCGATCGTGACTTTCGCCAACGGCGCGATCGCCACGATCGTGAACAGCGTCGTGTCGCCACGAGAACGCAGCTACCTGCGGTTCGACTTCGAGCACGCTTCCGTTGAGCTGGACCACGTCTACGGCTACTCGGACAAGAACTGGCGGGTGACGGCGGCGCCCGGGCACGAGTCGTCGGTGGCCTCGGCGTGGACGGACGGCCCGCCGGACCGCCCGAGCGGCCACACGGCCCAGTTCGAGGCGGTGCTGTCCGCGCTGGAGTCCGGCACCGCGCCGCCGGTGTCCCTCCCGGACACCCGCCTGACCGTGGAACTGATCGCGGCGATCTACGCGTCGGCGTTCACCGGGTCACGGATCCGGCGAGGCGAACTGGGCCCGGACTCGCCGTTCTACCACCGGATGGACGGATCGGGAGCACCATGGAACTGACCGACGCCGGCGATTCCCTCGTCGTGGTGCACAACGGCGTGGAACTGTGCCGTTACGTGTACCACCCACCGGAGCCACCGGTCGAGTCACCGCGCCCGTACTTCTATCCACTCAGGACACTGTCGGGCGACGACGTGTCGATCTACCGCCCGCACGACCACGTCTGGCACAAGGGCATCTCGTGGTCCCTGCCCCACGTCGGCGGCCAGAACTTCTGGGGCGGTCCAACCTTCGTGCGGGACAAGGGTTACGTCCAACTGGACAACAACGGATCGACGGTCCACAAGTCCCTGACCGTCGACGGCACCAAGGTGACCCAACACCTGGAGTGGCTCACGTCGGATGGGGCCCTGTGGTTCCAGGAGGAACGCCGCCTGAAGCTGTCCATAGTGGACAACGCATGGACCCTGATCTTCACAACGGCGATGAAGAACGTCTCCGGCGGCGAGATCCGCATCGGCAGCCCGACCACGGAGGGCCGCCCGAACGCCGGCTATGGCGGCCTGATGTGGCGCGGCCCCAGATCGTTCACCGCCGGCGAGGTGATCACCCCCTCCCGCAGGGGCGGCGACGACCTGATGGGGACCCGGGCCCCCTGGCTGGCATTCCGCGGCCACCACGACGGCCACGGCCACACGTCGACACTGGTCTTCGTGGACGCACCCACGAACCCCGGCCACCCGGTCCAGTGGTTCGTCCGCGCCACCCCGTTCGCCAGCGTGTGCCCGGCCCCGTTCTTCTCCGCGGAAGTCCCGGTGGCCCCGGACGAAACCCTGACCCGCACCTACGGCGTAGCCATCGCCGACGGCGACCCGAACCCGGAGACGCTGGCAGCGTCGGTCCTGTGAGCTCGGGTCGAGCTGGATAACTACGCGACCTGCACCTACATGGACAACTGATCTTGCTCGAGTATCCCCGCCCGCAACGCCTCGTCTCGCACGGACTTCAACGTGACCCGGCGACCTCCGCGCATGATCTTCCAGAACGCCCAGCCGTTACACGCCTGGCGGTTCATGAGGAACATGGCCGCCGGGGATGGGGCGTTGAACAACTCTCCAGACTCAACCTTGATGCGACCGTCCGCCTGGACGACTGCTGAATATGTCTGGCCCTTGTACTCTCCCTTGAGTTGCTCCAACGATTTAAGTGATCCCGTTGCCACAAGGTCTGCGATGGAGACGTCATATCGTGCACGGCTACGTCGCGCCACCCGCTGCTCGGGTCGGTTGACCTTGGGTACATCGAATCCGAGCCGGGCGGGATCCCACAGGATCTCGCATAGCCCTTGGTATATCTTCTGGCGCTCGTCGACGGCCCGCTTGTTGAAGTCGTCAACATATGGATGAAAAAGCTTCCCTACCGGGAAACGCTTGCGGAACTTCGAAAAATCGGGGTTCTTCCGGTAGGCATTCTCGCTGAGAGACGCGGCAAGGAGGTTTTGTCCGTAGTAGTACTTGACCTTCTCCACGTACGCGTCCGCCTGGTAGCTGGCGTTGTCAGATTTTGGCAGGAGTAGCAGGGCGCCGAGACGATTCCGGGTGGAATTGAACAGTGCCTGTGTCTTCACCTCGTGCTGGTAGCGTTCGAACTTGTTCGCCCAGATGTGTTCGATTTCGTGGGGCCGCTTGCTGTCAAGGTACTCTTCGACCCTGTTGGGGCGGCGACACTCCGTTTCGATGAATGCAGTAATTCTGCCTAGTATGTAGCGGACCTGTGACCGGTTGTCTGGACGGAGGCCGAACGTCGTCATTCCGGTGAAATCATCGGTAAGCTGTCCGATTTCTCCGCTGAGGAACGTAATAAGTGCGGGCAGGTCACTGCACTTGCGTACTTGGGGAACGAGTAGGTACAGCTCGTCGGCGAGGTCGTCTGCCTGTGCAACGTTGCCATTTACCAACTTGCGTACATACAGCAGGTCAAGGAAAGAAGCAATCGCTCTGGCCTTTTGTTTGACTATGGAAAGATCGTCCCACGGTTCGATCGCTGCGAGAATTAGTATCAGTTGAGTTGACATTCGATTGACGGAGTTATAGTAGACATGCTCCAGAGTGTCATCTCGGGCCTCGGTGGCGGCTACCAATGTGTTGTAAGCCCTGGCGAGACCGCATACGGTTTCTTCCACGAAGGAATGGAAGTCATCTGCGGTCGCAAGGCCCATGGCTTGAGCGTTTTTCCGGACCCACTCGTGCGCGGCGGTCTCGATGGCGTTGCGATCATTATCGTCGTCGAGGTTGGCATACTTTGCAACAAGTAGTGTCTTAATGAAATCACTTGGCGTCCGGAACTGATGGCTGGACAGCATGGTCAACATGTCCCGCCATTTTCTGTTCAAAGCGGGTTGGCCATGCTCCGAGCGGGCCAGGAGGAAGCTCTTGAGGAGATCGATCGGACTCAAGCGAGCGCCTCGATCGTTCATCGTCTCGAATATTTCCCAGCCGTGGTCTCGGCTGAGCGCCCGAATCCCGACCAAGCACACGCGGTTCAGTAGCCAGTCAAGGAAATGCAAGAGTGCGTCGTCGCGTAGATCTACGGGGAAGTCCTCTTCGAGATCGGTCACGCGGGCATACAAGTTTCGCACCGAGGGTGTGGGGCTGGGTGGAAGAACGTATGGCTTTCCTTTGAACAGCGACGCGAGCAGTTCCGCGCGTTCCGGAATGTCGATACTGAATGTTCTTTGCCCATGCTTGACTTTCGAGATGAGCTTCTCGAGTTCGCTGATGTCGTCGTAGGCTTCCTGATCTTTCAGTAGGCTACGTATGTAGATCAACAGCAGATGCAATGTGGTCACACGCTGCTGTCCGTCAACCAGATATGTGACGCTTTCATCTTCAAAGTATACGATGGGCCCGAGGAAGTAAGGAGCGTACTTGGCGGTCTCGCGACGGCCGTCCGTAGGCTTCCAGGATGCGTGAAATCGCCGTACCAGGTCATTCAGCAGCGATTTGACATCCTCGCGGCTCCATGTGTATTCGCGCTGGTAGTAGTCCAGCCCAAATCTGTGTTCGGAGAACAAATGTTCAACTGTATACCCTCGACCTCCGATAGGTGCGTCGGCCACGATCGCTCCCTGTTCGTCTGATGGACGAGCCGAACATCCCTTTGTAGTACGTGGTCCTCCCGAAGACAAAGGTCTCACGAGTGGTCTAGGCTTTTCACCCTATTGGCGCACGCAAGTCGTCACTTGGAAGTGATCAAGGAACTGTTGATGATCATGAAACTTGTTTCGCTGCGCCTCGGTGATATGTGATGCTGGCCGCTGCTCAGTGGCCTTCGCGCAGCCGGGGTCACCGACTACCGCGCGGGTCAGGCGCCTTCCTCCAGTGTTCGTTTGGCGATGGCGAAGGCCGCGTTCGCGGCCGGGGCGCCTGTGTAGACCGCCGTGTGCAGGAGGATTTCCGCGATCTCCGCGTCCGTCAGGCCGTGGCGGCGGGCGGCGCGGAGGTGCATGGGCAGTTCCTCGTGCGCACGCAACGCCGTCAGCGCGGCCAGGGTCACCGCGCTGCGGGTCCGGCGGTCCAGGCCGGGCCGGGACCACACGCTGCCCCAGGCGCCCTCGGTGATGTAGTCCTGGAACGGCCGCGTGAACTCCGTCGTCCCGGCCACCGCGCGGTCGACGTGTTCGTCACCGAGTACGGCACGCCGCACGGACATGCCCGACGCGTGCCGGTCCGGCCGCAGGTGGTCGATGATCAGTCCGGTGAACGCCGCCGGCTGCTCGACGTTGCCGAGATGTGCGGCGCCGGGCACCACCACCAGCCGGGCACCTGGCACCGCGTCGGCGATGCGCCGGCCGTGCTCCGGTGGGGTCGCGGGGTCGTCGGCGCCCGCGATCACCAGGGTCGGGGCGACGACGGTACCTAGAGCGTCCTCAATGGACATCCGCTCGATCGCGGTGCAGCAGGACGCGTAGCCCTCGGGGGAGTGGCTCGCCACCATCTCGCGGAGCCAGGTCACGGTCGACGGGTGGGACTCGGCGAACGCCGGGGTCACCCAGCGGCTCACCGCCGCCTCGGCCAAGGTGCCGAGGCCCTCGGTGCGGGCGATCGACGCCCGTTCCTGCCACATCGACGCCGGTCCCAGCGCCGCCGACGTGCAGCACAGCACCAGCCGGTCCACCCGCGACGGCTCGTGCTCCGCCAACCACATGCCGACCATGCCGCCCAGTGACAGCCCGACCCACGACACCCGCCGCAGGCCGAGCTCGTCCAGCAGCTCGAGCGCGTCCCGCGCCAGCTCGTCGAGGGTGTACGGCCCGGCCGGCGCGGGGGAGCGACCGTGTCCCCGGTGGTCATACCGGATCACCTGGAACCCAGCCGCCGCAAGGGTTTCCACCTGTGGGTCCCACATCCGCAGGTCGCTGCCCAGCGAACCGGACAACACCACCGGCGTCCCCTGGCCGGTCACCTCGTAGTGCAGCATCTACAGCCCCGCCATGATGTCGGTCTCCGTGATGCCCGGCCCCTGACCGGCGCGGATGAACCACTCGGTGCCGAACGCGAACGTGAACGACTCGTCCGGCATGGCCAGGAAGAACGACTGCTCGCTGATCTGGCTCGCGTGCGCCCGCATGGCCCGGCGCTTGTGGTCGGCGAACTTCGACACGTCCACCGCGCACGTGATCTGGGCCTCCGGGGTGCCGAAGTCCTCGGGCAGCTCCGGCGTCTCCACGCCGTTCAGCCGGTCGAACTCGCGGCGGCCGGCCAGCGCGCGGTCCCGGTTGATCGTGCCCTGGTAGACCCGGGTGATGCCGGCCAGCTCGGCCGCCCGCATGCCGACCCGGTGCACCTGGATGTGGTCGGGGTGGCCGTAGCCGCCGTGGTCGTCGTACACGGTCAGCACGTCGGCCTGCTCGTCACGCAGGATGGCGGCGAGCTTGGCGGCCGCCTCCTCGACGTCCGCGGTCCAGAACGTGCCCGGCCGGTCGTTCGTGGGCTCACCCATCATCCCCGAGTCGGTGTAGCCGAGGAACTCGAGGCGGTCGACGCCCAGAATGTCCGCGGATGCCTGGGTTTCGATGATCCGGCGCTGCCACAGCTCCTCGCCCTCGTCGAGGAAGCCCTCGGGCACCTCGCCCAGCTCACCGCGGGTGGCGACGACCAGGACCACCCGGTGACCGTCCTCGTGGGCCTTGCGGATCACCCCACCGCACGAGATGCACTCGTCGTCGGGGTGGGCGTGGAACGAAACCAGAGTCGCCATGCCAACGAACCTACGCGAAAGCGGTGGTGCCAGGATCACCTGGTGACCAACCAAACCATTGCCGCGGAAGTCGTCTACTGCGAGGGCTGGGACGCCGATTCGGGCTCGGTCGTACGCCCGTTGCCGGAGGCGGTCGCGCGGGAGCGGGACGCGGCAGGCGAGCAGTACGCCGTGGTCCTGCTCGCGGAGGACGCGCCGCTGGCGCTGATCGAGGTGTGCTGGCAGGCGGGCCACGCGGCCGCGTGGCTGTTCGACGACGAGGGCCGGCGCGACCGGCTGGTGGAGCTGCGCCGCTTCCCGACCGCCGACGACACCGGCATGCTGGTGTTGCGGCTGGTCGAGCAGTGGGCGTACGACGCGGCGGACCAGCTGGAGTTCGACGCGGGCGTGCCGTCGCTGTCCGCCGAGTACGCCCTGGACGGTGACCGGAACGAGTGGAGCAACGACTGGCCGGACGACGCGGAGCCGCTGGAGCTGGCGAAGACGTCCCGCCCGATGCCCCGTTTCGGTGACTGGGTGACGCTCGCGTACCTCGACGAGCTGCTGCCGCCGCTGGACCTGACGGTGCGTGCCGTCGCCGACGCCGGCCCGGTGCCCGAGGAGCTGCCGTGGCACCCGCCGGCGCCCATGCAGCCGAAGGCCCTGAACGAGACCTTTGTGGACGGCACCCGCTGGCGCCTCGAGGACGGGCGCGAGGTGACGGTCGAGGTCTCCGAGGGTGGCCGGCTGTGGCTGCCGAGCGGCCAGCTGATCGCGGCGGACCCCGACCCGTGGATGCACGAGCAGGAGCCCTATGTGGACACCGTCGAGCCGGGCGAGTACCCACTGCGGGTGTCCGTGGTCAGGTTCGCGGACGAGGAGGACCACACCCGCGTCGCGGCGGCCCGGCTGGTGATCTCCGACGAGCCGACCGCCCGCTGGGAGCCGGCCCTGCGCGAGGGCGAGGACGTCCGCATGCTCGGCGACGACAGCTACTTCTCGATAGGCGTCGACGGCGGCCGCGTGGCCCTGGTGGACGCGGACGTGGCGGAGGCCTACGAGGACACGATCGAGGAGGCGTACGACGACATGACCACCCACGTCACCGACGTCCCCGAACCGGAGTCGGGCGCCAACCTCCTGGCCGTGGAAACCGGCTGGGGCGACGGCAGCTACCCCGTCTGGGTGGGCCGCACGGAGTCCGGCAAGCTGACCGGCTTCGTGTTCGACTTCATGATCCTTCGCTACGCGACCCAGGTGAGCTGACGCCACCTTCGGCCGCGGGCTCGCGGGAACAGTCAGCACAGCCCGGCAGCTCCGTGCCCACCGCTTCGGTGGGGGTCGGGTGCTGCCGGGTTTCTTCCTCGGTCTGGCGGCCTGGCAGGGTTTCCGGGGCCAGCAGCCAGCCGAGGGCCGCCAGGCCGCACAGCGACCCCGTCACCGCGAAGGCCGTCACGTACGACAGGTTGTCCGCCAGCACGCCGGCGATGATCGGGCCCAGGACCGAGCCCAGGTCGGCGGCCATCTGGAACGTCGCCAGCGCCGGGCCGCCCCGGCCGCGGGACCCGATCACGTCGGCGACCGTCGCCTGCATGGGTGGACCCAGCAGGCCCGCGCCGAGGCCCGCCACGACCGCCGCCACCAGGAACCACACGATGGACGTCGTCAGGCCGACCCACACGGTGCCGAACCCCGACACCACCAGCCCGGCCAGTACCAGCGGCTTGCGGCCCCACGAGTCGGCCAACCGCCCGGACACCATCAGCATCGCGACGTTCCCCGCCGCGAACACGCCCAGGGCCGTCCCGGCGAACGCGCCGTCGCGATGCAGGACCTCCTCCACGAACAGCGGCACCAGCGACACCCGGACGCCGAACACGGCCCACCCGTTCGCGAACGACGAACCCAGCGCCGCCACGTAGGACCGGTGCCGCAACGCGTCCCGCAGGGTGAAGTCCGCCGACGTCGACGTCACCGCGGCCGCCAGCGTCGAGTGCCGCAGGAACCACCACACGAACACCACGACGACCAGCAACAGCACCGCGTACACCATGAACGGCGCCCGCAGCGAGATGGTCAGCAACCCACCGCCGAACAGCGGTCCGGCCACGCTCCCGGTCAGGAACCCCGTGCTCCACAGCCCCGACGCCCGGCCCCGCAGCGGCGCCGGCGTCAGCCGGATCAGTAACGCGATGGCCGACACCGTGAACATGGTCGACCCGATCCCACCCAGTGACCGGAACACCAGCAGCTGCCAGTAGTTCGCGGCGAACGCGCACGCACCGGTCGAACCCGCGACGATGGTGATCCCGATCAGGTACACCCGCCGCTCACCCAGCAGGGTCACCAGCCGGCCGCTCGCCGGCGCGAACACCAGCCGGGCCACGGCGAACGCGCTCACCACGACAGACGCCGCGGTCACGCTCACGTTGAAGGCGCGGGCGAAGGTCGGCAGCGCGGGCGCCACCAGACCGAACCCGACGGCGATGATGAAGTTCGCCGCCACCAGCACCCACACCTCACGGGGCAGGCGCGGTGTGGACACGACACACACACTGTCACGTTCTGCCCCGTGCGGTGAATGACGCCTTCCTCACATCATGCGTGCGGAAGGCGTCATTCGTTTTCAGCCGAGGTCGCGGCGCCGGAAGCCCGCCAGCCCCGCCGCGACCAGCGCGGCCGCGACCAGCGTCAGCCACACCATCGGCACCATCGAGAACTCGGCGCCCGGCAGCTTCGGCGTGTGCGTGAACGGCGAGACGTCCATCGCCCACTGCGGCAGCTCGAAGATCGGCCCGAGCTGGCCGAGCAGCAGGAACACCACCAGCGCACCCCAGCCGGCCATGATCAGGCCCGGCGCGAGGCCGAACACCAGCACCGTGACGCCGGTCAGCACCCACGCCGCGGGCAGCTGCACCAGCGCCGCCCCCAGCACCCGACCGAACTGGGACATGTCGCCGCCCGCCGCGCCGTGCGCGAAGCCGCCGAACACGCCGACCGTGAGCATCAGCAGCGTCGTCCCGGCCAGCGCGACGATCACGTGGCTCGCGGCCCAGCTCCACCGGCTGATCCGGGTCGCGAGGACCGGCTCGGCGCGGAACGCGGTCTCCTCGGCACGCAGGCGCATGGCCGTCGAGATCCCGTACGCGGACGCGAGGAGGCCGACGATCCCCATCTCCGCGGACAGGAACGCGTCCACCAGCCCGCGCTCACCACCCAACTTCATGATCATGTCGCGGGCGTTGTCGCTGTCGAGGAACTCGCCGACCTGCGACGCGATGCTGCCGATCACCAGGCCGCCGAGCGCCATGCCGACACCCCAGCCGAGGAGGCCGCCACGCTGCAGCCGCACCGCGAGCCCCAGCGGGCTGGACAGCGTCGCGGTCGCCCGCGCCCGGCCGGGCCGCTGCGCCAGCAGGCCGGCGCCGTGGTCGCGCCGCGCGACCAGCAGGTACGCCCCGACCGCCATGAGGGCCGCGAAGAACAGCAGGTAGATCAGCACCCACCAGCGGTCCCCGGCGAAGGGCCGGACCTGCTGCACCCAGCCGATCGGCGACAGCCACGACAGCCAGATCGGGTCGTGCTCGCCGGCCGCGTCACCCGCCGCGCGCAGCAGGTAGGCCACGGCGAGCACCGCCGCCGCGATGCCACGTGCGGTCCGCGCGCTCTCGGTGACCTGCGCGGCCAGCGCGCCGACCGCCGCGAACGCGATCCCGCCGCCCGCCCACGCCAGGCCGAACGCGACCGCGCCCGAGGCCGGCAGCCCGGTGCCGATGAGGCTCAGCGCGGTCAGCAGCGCCAGCACGAGGGAGATGCCCACGGACAGGAGCAGCGCCGCGGTCAGTTGCGCGTACCGGCCGACCACCGTCGCACCGAGCAGTTCGGCGCGCCCGGCCTCCTCCTCGGCGCGGGTGTGCCGCACGACCGTGAAGATCGCGACCAGCGCGACGAGCGCCGCGAACATGACGCCCATCTTGATCAGCGAGACCGCGCCGAGCGAGGTCGGGTCGAACACCCGGCCGTACAGCGCGACCATCGCGGGGGTGTCGTTGACCGCGTTCGCGGCACGCACCCGGGACTCCACCGTCGCGTAGAGGTCCTGCGAGGCCGACGACGAGGTCGCGGCCATGAACACGAACAGCAGGATCCAGACGGGGGCGATGATCCGGTCGCGCCGCAGCGCGAGGCGCAGCAGCGCACCCGTGCCGGCGAAGCCGTCCCGCTGCCCGGTGGCAGCGGCGCGGGCCGGCCGCTCCAGGGTCTGGGTGGTCATTTCGCCACCGCCGCGTGCCGGCCGTTCTCCTTGGCCAGGTCCGCCTCGTAGTGCCGCAGGAAGAGCTCCTCGAGCGTGGGCGGCTGACTGGTCAGGCTGCGCACGCCGACCTCGGTGAGCCGCCGCAGCACGGCGTCGAGCTCCTTCGTGTCCACGTCGAACCTGACGTGTGTGCCGTCGACCTTCAGATCGTGTACCCCAGGGTGGTTGGTCAGGCCGTTCGGCGTCGCGGCGAGCTCGGCGGAGATCGAGGTGCGGGTCAGGTGGCGCAGCTCGGCGAGGGTGCCGGTCTCGACCGTGCGCCCCAGGCGGATGATGCTCACCCGCTCGCACAGCGACTCGACCTCGGCGAGGATGTGGCTGGACAGCAGTACCGTGCGGCCGCGCTCCCGCTCCTCGCGGATGCAGTCCTGGAAGACGGCCTCCATCAGCGGGTCGAGACCGGAGGTCGGCTCGTCGAGGACCAGCAGCTCCACGTTGGACGCGAGCGCGGCGACCAGCGCGACCTTCTGCCGGTTGCCCTTGGAGTAGGTCCGGCCCTTCTTGGTCGGGTCGAGGTCGAACCGCTCCAGCAGGTCGGCACGACGTTCTTCGTCGAGGCCGCCACGCAGCCGGCCGAGCAGGTCGATGACCTCGCCGCCGGAGAGGTTCGGCCACAGCGACACGTCACCCGGCACGTAGGCGAGGCGACGGTGGAGGGAGGTGGCGTCGGCCCACGGGTCCCCACCGAGCAGGCGGATCTCGCCCGCGTCGGCGCGGAGCAGGCCGAGCAGCACTCTGATGGTGGTCGACTTGCCGGCCCCGTTGGGACCGAGGAAGCCGTGCACCTCCCCGGTGCGCACCGTCAGATCGAGACCGTCGAGCGCGCGTGTCTGGCCGAAGGTCTTGACCAGGCCGGACACGGAGATTGCGGTTGTCATGATTCGGAACGTAGTGTGAGTTCACAAGGTTGTGAAGTTAAGAAAACGTATAAATCTGACGGGGGTCACACGCTCGGAGGAGATGATGCGGAACGTGACGAGCGCTTCCGAGGGCCAGCCAGGCGAGGTCGTGCAGTTCGTGGAGCGGTTCGCCCTGCTCCTGGACGAGGCCGGGCTCCCACGCATGCCCGCGCGTGTCTTCGGCGCACTCCTCGTGACCGAGGACGGCAAGCTGACCGCGGGTGAGCTGGCCGACACCCTTCGGGTGAGCCCGGCGGCGATCTCGGGTGCCGTGCGTTACCTCGTGCAGGTCGGCCTGATCGTGCGGCGGCGCGACCCGGGCGAGCGCCGCGACCACTACGAGGTGACCGACGACATGTGGTACGAGGCGTACGCCAACCGCGACAAGATGCTGGAGCAGTGGGCGGACGTCATGAAGGAGGGCGTGGCCGCCGTCGGTCCGGACACGAAGGCCGGCTGGCGGCTCGAGACGAGCCGGCAGTTTTTCGAGTTCCTGCGTGCCGAGCTGCCTCAACTGATGCGCAAGTGGCGGGAGTACCAGGCAGAACACCGGTAGCGTGGCGGCCGTGACGAACGTGTTGTCGCTCGCCGACGAGCTTGTTCAGCTGTACTTCGACGAAAACCCGCTGTACGCGACGGTCCTGGGCATCCCAGGTCACGGCCGGGAGCTGCCCGACCCGTCGCCCGCCGCCGAGGCGGAGCTGCGGACCCGCGTCCAGGACCTGGCGGCCAGAGCGTCGGCCGTCGACCCGGCCGGCCTGTCCGCGGACGACGTGGTGACCAGGGCCATGATCCTCCACCACGCCGGTGACATGGTCGACTCGCTGGACGCGCGGCAGATCGAGTTCACGATCAGCGACCTGTTCGTCGCGCCGGCCGCCGAGCTGATCATGACGCTGCCGATGCTGACGCTCACCACGCCGGAGAGCCAGGACGACTACCTGGCCCGCCTGCGTGCCATCCCCGCCTTCCTGTCCGCAGTCGCCGACCGGCACCGCGCCGGGGTGGCCGCGGGCCGGGTGCCGGTCGCGAGCCTGGTCGAGAAGGCCGTCGCGCACCTGGAGCGGTACCTGGGCGCGCCGGAGGCGGACCCGCTGGCCAGGCAGAACGTGCCGGCCGAGTTCGCCGCGCGGCGCGAGGAGGTGCTGGCGTCGGTCGTGCGCCCGGCCTTCGCCGCGTACCGCCAGGTCCTGGCGGACGAGATGGTCGCGCCCGGCCGCGACGACGACCGGGTCGGCGTGTGCTGGCTGCCCGAGGGCGAGGAGCTGTACCGGCGCCTCGCCCGCGTGCACACGACCACCGATCGCACACCCGACGAGCTGCACCAGACCGGCCTGGACATCATCGCGGCGCTCACCGAGGAGTACGCCGAGCTCGGCGCCCGGGTGTTCGGGACGTCGGACCGCGCCGAGATCTTCACCCGCATGAAGTCCGACACGGCCAGGCGCTGGCGCGACGAGGAGGAGCTGCTCGCCTCCGCCCGTGACGCGGTCGCCCGCGCCGAGGCCGCCGCACCTGGCTGGTTCGGCCTGCTCGCCTCGCAGCAGTGCAAGATCGAGCCGGTGCCGCCGAACGACGCCCCCGGCGCCGCGCAGGCGTTCTACGTGTGGCCGTCGATGGACGGCACCCGGCCGGGCATCTACTTCGCGAACACGCACAAGGTGGCGGAGCGCGACAGGTTCGTCTCCGAGGTCACGGCGTTCCACGAGGCCGTGCCGGGCCACCACTTCCAGATCACGATCGCGCAGGAGCTGACCCACCTGCCGATGCTGCGCCGCGTGGTCAACCCGAACGCGTACGCCGAGGGCTGGGGCCTGTACACCGAGCGCCTGGCCGACGAGATGGGCCTGTACACGAGCGATCTCTACCGCCTCGGCATGCTGGCGATGGACTCGATGCGTGCCGGCCGGCTCGTCGTCGACACCGGCATGCACGCGAAGGGCTGGACCCGCGCGCAGGCGATCGCCTACCTGCGTGAGAACACCCCGATGGGCGACCTGGACATCCGCAACGAGGTCGACCGGTACATCGCCTACCCGGGGCAGGCCCTGTCGTACATGGTCGGCCGCCTGGAGATCCAGCGCATGCGCCGCGCGGCCGAGCAGGCCCTGGGCGACCGCTTCGACATCCGGGCGTTCCACGACCAGGTCCTCGGCAACGGCCCGCTCCCGCTGGCCGTCCTGGACGAGGTGATCACCCGCTGGGTCAGCCGACCTTGACCGTGCCCAGGATCTCCTGAGTGACCGACGGGTCGAGTGTCTTCGTGGTGCTCGGCCCGCCGGTCAGGTCGTTGACGATCGCCAGCATCGCCACGCCCTTCGGCTTGCCCTCCTCCTCGACCGGCACGCCCACGATCGCGACCTCTGCCTCGGTGGCCTGGCAGTTGGGGATGGTGACCTTGACCGTGACCTTCGCCGTCACCGTCATGCCCGTCTTGTCGCCGATCTTGACCTCGGTCGGCGCCGGGACCTCCACCGTGGAGTCCGGGCTGTAGCCCCCGGCGGCGAACGACTTCGCGAAGTCCTCCAGCGTCGTGGCCAGGTCCAGGTCCTTCTCGTCCTTGCCCTGCACGCTCCCGCTCGCGGCGAACGTGCGGACGTAACTCTTGCCCTCGCAGTCGTAGACCCCGTAGTTGGCGACGCCGGCGAACTGGACCTCCAGCCCGCTGTCCACGGTGTTCTCCGACCGCTGCCAGTCCGGTGGGACCTGGTAGCTGATCCCGGCGTTCTCGATGGTGATCCAGTCCTTGTGGTCGCCTGTGCCGCCACCACCGCTGGTGGGTGACGTCGGCTTCTGCGACGACGAGGAGTTCTTCTTCGACGTGCTGCTCGTCGAGGTCGGGTCGTTCTGTGCCGTCGGCTGGCCGCTGTCCTTGCGGTTGACCAGGACGATCGCCACGACCGCGCCGACGATGATCACGATCGCGACGAGGCTGAGGATCATCGGCAGCTTCGACCGCCTGGGCGGCGGAGGCGGTGGGCCGTAACCGGCCGCGGGGAAGCCACCCGTCTGGGGGTACTGCTGCTGATATTGGTCGTAACCGCCGCCGTAGGGGTCGGCGCCGTACTGGGGCGGGTACTGGTCCTGGAGACCGGGGTACGGGTCCGAGCCGTAGTTGTACGGGTCCTGCTGGTTCGCGTACGGGTCGTTGTACCTGTTGGTCTGCGCCTCCGGGCCGAACGGCTGGTTCTGGTTCCAGCCGCCCTGGTCGCCGCCACCCGACTGCCATCCGGTCACAGGCAGGACGATAGCCGGAACTCATGGCCCGCGGGCAGTTTCCCGGCGGAACGGTCCACTACACATGATCACGAACGGGTGACCCTCTCACAGGTTTCTGTACCCCCAGTAGTTGATGGATTACAGCTCTGAGTAAAGTGCGCCCTCGCCTGATCGACTTCCCACTCACCCGGACCGGTGAGAAGAGCGGGGCAGGAAAAGGAGAATCATGGCCAGACGGTTGAAGCTCACCCGCGCCGGAGCCGCTGTGGCCGGTGCCTCGGTCGCCCTGATGATGTCCGCGGCCATCCCGGTAGGCGCCGAGCCGGTGCGGGGACACGTCGACCCCGACGCGTACAGCAACGGCTACCACGTCAACGTGGGCAACGACTACGACGACATGAGCACGAGCCTCATCGGCCTCGCGCTCGAGGACGGCACCAAGCTCCAGATGTACTGCGTGGAGATCGACACGCGCATCGACAAGGAGCACGCCATGGTCGAGAAGGCGTGGGACTCCTACCCGAACGCGAACTCGCCGTTCCACAAGAACCGCGCCAACATCAACTGGATCCTGCACAACGGCTTCCCGGTCGTCGGCACGGACGCGCTGACCAAGGTGCTGACCGACCAGGGCGTCACGCTGACCGACGGCATCAGCCAGAAGGAAGCCATCTCGGCGACCCAGGCGGCCGTGTGGCACTACAGCGACGGCAAGGACCTGAACAAGAGCAACCCGCTGCCGAAGGGTCCGGAGGACGCCAAGGCGGACGTGGTCGCGCTGTACGAGTACCTGACCGGCAAGGCCAACGTCGGTATCGGCGACCAGCCGACCCCGGCGCTCGCGGTCGCCCCGACCGAGCTGTCCGGCAAGGCCGGCGAGCGGATCGGCCCGTTCACCGTGGCCACCACCGGTGAGATCGACAAGCTGACCACCAAGCTGCCCGACGGCGTCAAGATCACCGACGCGAACGGCACCGAGCTGACCTCCGACCAGGTCAAGGACGGCAGCCAGCTGTTCCTGGACGTCCCCGCGGACGCCAACGAGGGCAACGGCACGTTCGAGCTGACCGCCACCGCGGGTGTCGACACCGGTCGCCTGTTCGTGGGGGAGCGCTACGCCGAGAAGCCGACCCAGGTGCTGATCGTGGCGAAGGCGGAGAAGACCGAGATCGCCGCGTCGGCCGGTGGCAAGTGGACCGTGACGGCCCCGCCGACCACCACGACCCCGCCGACCACCACCTCGGAGACCGCGCCGTCGACCACCCCGACCACCTCGTCGGCCGCGCCGGTGCCGCAGCCGAAGAACACCTCCGGCGACCTGGCCGAGACCGGTGCGTCCATCTTCGTCCCGGTCGTGATCGGTGTCGTGCTGCTGGCCGCGGGCGTCGGCTCGCTGCTGTTCCTGCGTCACCGCAAGCGCGCCTGATCAACCAGCCGTATGGTCGATGAACGGTGGCCTGCCCGATTTGCCGGGGAGGCCACCGTTCGTGCCGTAGTAGGTTGTGACTGGAGTGCGTGAAGGGAGTTCTTGCGTGGGCATCAACTTCGATGACCTGAAGAACAAGGCGGCTGACCTCGTCGAGAAGCACGGCGACAAGATCGAGCAGGGCGTCGAGAAGGCCGGTGAGTTCGCGAAGGACCGGTTCGGCCACGACGAGCAGGTCGACAAGGTCGTGGACAAGATCCAGGACGCCATTCCCAACAAGCCAAGCGACTCGAGCGACAGGTGACCGACAGGTGACAACGACGCCGCCCGGCACGCGCAAACCGATCGTCGTGACCTGGCAGGGCACCGCCAGGACCAGCCTGGAACAGGTGCGCCTGTCCGTTCGCGAAGGCCGGTTGCGCGCGTCCGGGCGGCTCGTCGTCGCCTCGGACTCGCCGTTCACCGCCTCGTTCGAGTTCTCCGCCGCCCGATCGGGTGATGTGGGCCGCGGCCTGCTGCGCACCACGGCGGCGGACACCGAACGCCAGGTCTCGGTACGCCGCACCGAGGACGGCATCTGGCTGGTCGACCGAGGCGAGGGGGTCGAACGCAGCGAGTTCGACGGCGCCACCGACGTCGACGTGGCCGGCAGCGTGACCTTCAGCGCCCTGCCCATCCGCCGCCTGGGCCTGCACCGGAAGATGGGCGAGGCCGAGCTGTCGGTCCTGTACATCTCGACTCCGGACCTCACGGTGTCCCGCGTCCGCCAGACCTACCGCACGGTCGAGATCACCGACCAGGGCGCGGTCATCAACTACCGGGACGCCCACCGCGACGCGGACATCGTCGTTGACACCGACGGCCTCCCGGTCACCTACCCGGACGTGGCCACCCGGCTTTAAAGACCGCATATCAGGGGAATTCCCAGGGTTACCAACGATGCCGCCGAGGCGGCGCCCCGGGAGGGTGGAGACATGACCACATTGACGAGGCCCCAGAGCAGGAAGATGATCGCCGGCGTGTGCGCGGGCATCGCCGAGCGCTACGGCTGGCGCACCAGCCGCGTGCGGCTGCTGTTCGTCCTGTCCTGCCTGCTGCCCGGCCCCCAGTTCGTCCTGTACCTGATTTTGTGGTGGCTCATGCCGAAGAGCGCCCACTAGCCTCCATCGCCTGCGGTCAAATGTTTGACAGATAGCCGACAGTGGTGGTTCGGCTACCGCAGGCGAAGTACTGTTGAGGGTCCGAGCTGCCGAGGACCTGGATGACAAGGCCTGATTCGAACATCGTCGACCCGAACGCGTTCGTGGACGGACACACGTTCTCCTTCCAGGCCCAGCCCTACCTCGGGGACCTGTTCGCGGCGATCAAGGACGAGGAGCTGCCGCTGGTGCTCGTCGTCGGCGCCGGTGTGTCGATGAACGCGAGCCTGCCGTCCTGGCAGCAACTCATCAACAAGATGACCGACGCCATCGACGACGAACCACTGCGCGGGATTGCCGCCCAGGACAACTCGGACCCCATGCGGAAAGCCGAGATCATCCTCAACCTCGTCAAACAGGACAACGTCAACGTCCAGGACCACGAGATCATCCGGGACGCGCTCTACCCGAGGAACTCGCCAGTCGTCCCCGGCCAGTTGGCGAACTCCCTCGCTCGCCTCATCTACTCCCGGCAGGGCCGCGTGCGCGTGCTGACCACGAACTTCGACTGCATTCTGGAGAAAGCCCTCGAGAAGTACTACCCCGCCGCGAGTATCCGTTCCTACTCGAGCGCGAACGTGGAACCGTGGCGGAACTGGGGTGAGCGGGACGGAAACATCGGCATCATGCATCTGCACGGGCTCGTGCGGCAGGGGCAGAACCCGGAAGAGCCGATCGTGCTGACCGAATCCCAGTTCCTCAAGTACGGCGCCCGCGTCCGGACCGCGATATCGGACGCCATCAAGGACGCGTGCACGATCTTCATCGGTCTGGGTATGTCCGACCCGAACCTGATCGGCCCCCTCTACCAGAGCGCCGGCAGCGCGTCACCGCGTTTCGCCCTTGCCGTACCGGGACGGGTGGGCAGCTCGTCGCCGCGGGAGTCCGCCAGGTACGTCATCAGTTCGGCCCGGTACCTGGAGGAGAAGCTCGGTCTCAAGCCGGTGTTCCTGAAGTCCTACTCGCAGCTGAACCAGGTGATCTCCGATCTCACGCTCGCCGTGAAGGAGCCCGACCGGTACGACCCGGAGAACGAGACACCGGACTCCCTGGTTTACCACAGCCGGCTCACCCGGGCGCTCGAGATGTGTTATTCGGCAATTGGTTGTGCCGGCTCGGACTGGATTCCCGTCGGGGAGGCCGGCGAGGCGTTCAGCACCCGGCTGCACGAAGCACTGACAATTCCCGGCGGACCGGTCGACGTGTTACGCAGAATGGTGAGATTCTACAAGACGGCGGAACTCGGTGGCCGAGATGGCGAGAACTTCGGGCTGTCACTCTGGCTGAGAACACGTGACCGGATGAACGGCGAGACATATGCCCTCAGCCTGGTCGGCACTTCCGCGTACACACACCGCGAAGAATGGTCCATGCGCCGCGAGGTCCCGATTTCCGCCGACTCGGAGTTCGTGGTCGCACAGGCGGTGTTCCACGGTAGCTGGCAGGCCGCCAACGTCGTCCCGTCGCCGGGTTCGCGCATGTGGCGGGGCATGGTCGCCGCCCCGGTCATGCTGGTCGCGAGCGGTAGCGACCGGAACATCAAGGACGAGCCCGCCGACGTTCTGACAATCGGCGCGATCACGCTGAACTCGACTCACCTGGTGACCGGTGACGACGACAGCGGACCGAAGGAGTTCTCCATCATCAGGGGGCTGCGGGCCGCCCACTACTCCGAACTCATCGACAGCCTGCAGAAGGCGGCCGAGTACGCACTGTCACTAAGCTGACCTCGTGACCTTCGCCGGGCGCAGCCGGACCATTGGCACTGGTCCCGGAACGGAGACGTAGACCTGGTCACCGACTGTTCGCCTGGGTGACTGGTCGATTACGGACTCCGTTTTCGCCTTCTTGGGCATCGCCGTCCCCTTCCGGGTGCACGTCACGCCTGATTCTATCGGTCTTCGGTCATGGTTGTTATGGGCTCAACCGAAACTACAGCGCGGGAATTAATGTTCACCTGTGCCGGGCGAAGAAGTCGTCGAGCAACGCGGCGCACTCGTCCGCCAGCACACCGCCGACCACCTCGGGCCGGTGCGTGAGGCGCCGGTCCCGCACCACGTCCCACAGCGATCCGACGGCGCCGGTCCTGGGTTCCCACGCCCCGAAGACCAGCCGCGACACCCGTGCCAGCACCAGCGCGCCGGCACACATGGTGCACGGCTCGACCGTCACGACCAGCGTGCACCCGCCCAGCCGCCACCCGTCGCCGAACTTCGTGGCCGCCGCCCGCAACGCCAGGACCTCGGCGTGCGCGGTCGGGTCGCCCAGCTCCTCCCGCGCGTTGCGGGCCGACGCCAGCACCTCGCCCGACGGCGCGACCACCAGTGCCCCGATCGGCACGTCGGCACCGGCCGCAGCTGCCACGGCCAGCGCCGACCGCATCAGCTCGAGGTCACTGCGCAATGCTGTCCAGACTGTCGAGCAGCTGGCTGAACTCGTCGGCGAACCCGCAGCGCTGCGCGATGATCTGCAGCTGCTCGTCCGGGTACAGGTCCACCTCACCGGCGATGACCTGCATCTCCGGCGCCGGCAGCCCCAGGTCGGCGAGGATGTCCAGCGCGCCCTCCGGCCACACCTCGTCATCGTCGTCGGACGGCGGTTCCACGCGCAGCAGGTCCAGCGCGTCGGCCGCGATGTCGTAGTCCAGCGCCGCCGCCGCGTCAGACACGAACAGCTGCACCCCGCCCGGCCCCGGCCGCAGCACGAGGAAGAACTGGTCGTCGACGTCGAGGAGCCCGAACACCGCGCCGGTCGACCTGATCTTGCGCAGCTCGGTGATCGCCGCGTCCAGCTCACGCAGCGTGTCGCCGGCCATGGCGGTGCACCGCCACTTGCCTTCCTCGCGAACGACGGCGACCGCGAAGCCCCCTACCGGGTCCTGCTCGGACATGGGGACACGGTATTCCTCTACCTCCCTGGCAGGAAGAAGCAGTGCCGGAGTGTTGCGGACTAGCGCTACGCCCCGTGAGAAACCCTCACGCAGGGTCGAATAGATGCGATCATCGACAGATGACCACCGCATCGCTGACCGACGACCCTCGGCTCGCCGGCCTCCTCGAAGCCGCCCGCGCGTTACAACCGCGGACCGTTTCGCTGCGCCGCCAGCTGCACAAACACCCTGAGGTCGGCCTCAACCTGCCGAAGACCCAGGCGGCGGTGGTCCACGCGCTCGAGGGTCTCGGCCTGCACGTCAGCACGGGTGAGTCGTGCACGTCGGTGATCGCGGTGCTGAACGGCGAGGAGCCGGGGCCGACCGTGCTGCTGCGCGGCGACATGGACGCGTTGCCCCTGCGGGAGGACTCGGGCCTGGCGTTCTCGTCGGAGGAGGAGGGCCGCATGCACGCGTGTGGCCACGACACCCACACGGCCATGCTCGTGTCCGCGGCCCGCCTGCTGCAGAGCCGCAAGGCCGCGCTCGCCGGCAGGGTCATCTTCATGTTCCAGCCCGGCGAGGAGGGCGACCACGGCGCCCGGCACATGCTGGACGAGGGTGTGCTGGCGGCCGGGGGCAGGCCGGTCGAGCGGGCGTTCGCCCTGCACATCACCTCGACCGCGCAGTCCGGGGTGGTGATGTGCCGGCCGGGACCCATGATGGCGAGCGCCGACGCGTACACGGTGACCGTCACCGGCAAGGGCGGCCACGGCGCCATGCCCGACCGCGCGATCGACCCGGTGCCGGCGGCCGCCGCGATGGTCGGCGCGCTGCAGACGATGGTGACGCGGCGGTTCAGCGTGTTCGACCCGGTGGTGCTGACGGTCGGGCGCATCACCGCAGGCACGACGTCGAACATCATCCCGGAGACCGCCGAGCTGCAGGGCACCGTGCGGACGCTGTCGGACCGCAGCCGCGCGCTCGTGCAGGCGGAGATCCCGAAGGTGTGCGAGCACGTCGCCGCGGCCCACGGCTGCTCGACCGCGTTCCGGATCGACACCGGCTACCCACCCACGAACAACGACACCGCCGTGGCGCCGCGCGTGCTCGAGCTGGCGGGCGCGGTGCTGGGGGAGAAGAACAGCGCGCCGATGCCGGAGCCGCTGATGGCGTCCGAGGACTTCTCGTACGTGCTGCAGCGGGTGCCGGGGGCGCTCGCGTTCCTGGGCGCGTGCCCGCCGGGCGTCACCCCGGACGAGGCGGCGCCGAACCACTCGAACCGCGTGCACTTCGACGAGTCCGCGTTCGCCCACGGCGTCGCCCTGTACGCCGCGTTCGCCCTGGATGCTCTTAGATGACCTCCGTGGGGCGACCAGTGTGTGTGATCGGGCTCGGGCTGATCGGTGGTTCCGTGTTGCGGGCCGCCGCCCGGGCGGGCCGGGACGTGTTCGGCGCGGCGGACGTCGCGGTGACCGATCCCCGCGTCGAGCCGACGGTGGTGGCGGCCTTGGAACGTGCCGCCCGCGAGGACGCGCTGGTCGTGCTGGCCGTCCCGTTGCCGGCGGTCGACGAGGTGCTGCGGCTGGTCGCCGCGCACGCGCCGGAGTGCCTGCTCACCGACGTCGTGAGCGTGAAGGACCCGGTGATCGAGGCGGTGGCCCGGCGGCTGCCGTCCGCGAGGTACGCGGGCGGTCACCCGATGGCCGGCAGGTCGGTGTCGGGCTGGGAAGCGGGCTCGGCGGACCTGTTCGACGGCGCGGCGTGGGTGGTGACGACCGAGGAGGACACGCCGCCGGACGCGTGGCGCGCGGCCGTCGAGCTGGCACTTGACTGCGGTGCGCAGGTGGTCCCGACGACGGCCCGGGAGCACGACGCGGCGGTCGCGCGGATCTCCCACCTGCCGCACCTGCTGGCCGCGGTGCTGGCGGCAACTGGCGCGGAGGGCGGCTCACTGGCGTTGTCGCTGGCCGCGGGCTCGTTCACCGACGGCACGCGGGTGATGGGCACGCGGCCGGAGCTGGTGCTGGCGATGTGCGAGGGCAACCGGGGCCCGCTGCTGGCGGCGGTGGACGAGGCACTGGGCCGGCTGGGCGCGGCGAGGGGTTCGCTGGCGTCGACCGGAGGGCTGGCCGCGACGGTCCACGCCGGTCACGAGGCGAGGATGGCGCTGGAGGACCTGCGCGAGGCCGACAGCGAGGAGATCCCGATCGACCTGACGGACCCGGAGGCGTTCGAGACGCTGCGGGACCTCGGGACGGCCGGCGGTCGGGTGCTCAGGTTGGACGGCGACGTGGCGATAGGAGCGCTACCCGCCTGACCGTCGGTCGTCGTGCCACAAGTGCCATTCGGCGCGTCAATTGCCCAATAGGGTGACCACGGTTGCGTGAGTTGATCTTCCTTGCCTAGTTTCTCCGGCAACCGCCGCGAGGAAAGCGGCCACATATAGGAGAATTGGAATGGGTGGCAGCGAGGGCGACGACTGAGTCGCACTTTTGGTCGGTGTAGTTCGTTCCGCGGGCTACACCAATTCCAATCGCATTCCCACTGATTGACGCTTCGGCAGGCGTCCGGCCCGGCAGACGACGACACGCCGGCCCTCGGTGTCGCTGAAGGCGTCGATGCTGGTGTGGTCGTCGGGTACCGTGAATCCAATGGGTTGATGTGCGACATCGAACCCGAGCGGCAGGATCACCTGGTACTCGAACTGTTGTATGCGCAACAGATCGGTGGTCCGGAAGAAGAACTCCTCGGCCACGCCGTGCTTCATCATGGGGCGGCACTTGGCGGGCCAGAACCGCACCATTTCGAGCCGGACCTCCTCGCCCCGCCGGATGGGCGAGCGGAAGTGGACGATCGAGTTGAGCTTGGCGTCGGACAGCCAGGTGTTCGTGACGTTCCACTGTGGACCAAGAACGCCGTCAAGACTGATGCCACGAGCCCGAACGGTGACGTTGCGGCGGTACTCCTCGGGCTGGTCCCACTCGCTGCCGAGGTGGAACCGGATGAAGTGCACCTCGTCCCGCAAGGCCACGGCCTTGATCATGGCGACCTCACGAACGTCCCCATCGGCCTCGACGTACACCTTGTGGTGCCAGGTCTCAATGGACACCAGTGGTGCCATCCGGTTCTCGATGACAAAGTCGCAGTAGCGAGCGAGCAACTCCCGCTGTGTGTCATGTCCCAACTGCAACCGGTACCGATCGGCAAGCAGCACGACCAAGGCGGAACCCCCCAGCACAACCACCCCGACAATTGCCCCAACCCGAATGGCGGAGTGGTCGAACAACGCCCCAACAACCCCGACAACTGCCATCAGAACCACAAGCCCCCGCAACACCACAGCCGGCTCTTTCCGCGAGATGTAGGAGTCCAGCCAGGCGATGAAGTTCCTGAGCATAAATCCACACTCCTCCCATCACATAGCATGCGACCGCCTGCCGGTTTCGCCGGCACGGCAGGCGGCCACATACAGAATAAATGCCAACCCCCGAACCCGAACTAGGTCATTCAGGTGCATTCCAAGAAATTCCCCACCCAAAAACGATCAAGCCACCCCACCCCACCCAGCCCACCACCACACGAAGGGGGAGCGGGAGCCGCACGACGTGGGGACCGCACCCATCTGGGACCACGCCGACGGCGCCGAACAGGGCTGGCAACAAGCGCGCCGAGTGGGCAACGCCGAGTGGGCAACGCCGAGTGGGAGCCGCGTCGAGTGGGCAACGCCGAGTGGGCAACGCCGAGTGGGCAACGCCGAGTGGGCAACCAACGAGAGAGGGCTGGGCCGTGTGGGTCCGCGCAGTGGGGAGCCACGCGAGAGGACAACCACAAGTCAAGAACCCCGCCAAAAGCGGACCAACCCACACGAACGCGAAGCCCGAAACCCCAGGACGGGGGGTCCGGGGGGCCGGAGCCCCGCCGGGCGGGGTTTGGGGGTCGCACCCCCAAAGAAAAGGCGAGGCGACGAGGCCCACGCTCTCCGTGGGCACACGTCACCGTCGCCGAGCGGTAGCGGTGGGATTTGAACCCACGGAGGGCGTGAACCCTCACGCGCTTTCGAGGTCTGCGACCCACCGTTCGACGTGTGTCGCCGCAGGTGTTTTGGCTGCTCAGCCGCTTGCTGGTGGTCACCCGTACGAACTCGAACGCGGATGAATGAGACTAGAACTGAGACTACGGACAGCGGGCCGCAAGACCGGTCCGACCTGGGCAGGATGACGGCTACCTGCTGCCGTGCGACACTGGGATCGAGGAGGTGTTGATGACCACGAGCAGCGATCACACGGACCACGTGCCCGCCCGTCCACCCGGTCGGGTGTCTCTCGACGAGCTGGCACGCCGTAGGGGCGTACGACCGATCGAGTCGATGGACGACCTTGCATGCGACGTGTTCGACACCGACGAGGAGTTGGACGAGTTCCTTCGCGACACCTACGCCGCCCGACGCGCCGACCTCGGGTAGCCCGTGAGCTTCGTCGTCCTGGACACCGACGTTACGTCCAACGCGTTCAAGCGCCGCGACCTACCACCGCCCATCGTCGAGGCCATCCTCCACAACCAGCTGTGCATCACCTTCGTCACGCTGGCAGAGCTGACCAAGTGGTCCGTCAATCGCCAGTGGGGCCTTGCCTACCGCCGCCGCCTGGACGCCTGGCTGAGCAACGTCCTGGTCCTGCCGTACAACGACGAGATCCAGGACGTAGCCCGCACCTGGGGCGCCATCGCCGCCCATGCACAGGGCCGTGGTCGCCCTCGTCCGCAGAACGACATGTGGGTGGCCGCCTGCTGCTTGTACTACGACCTGCCGTTAGCCACCTTGAACGTGAAGGACTTCAAGGACTTCGCCGAGCACGAAGGTCTGCGGATCGTCGGGGTGTGACGGCTCCGCCCAGCCGAGCCGCCCACGGAGCGTGCTGGCGCCCTACTTTCCGGCGACGTTCGAGGCAAGGCCCGTCGGCCGGCCCAATGCCGGCGAGCCGGCCGACGGGGATTTGGAGCGGGCGGACGCACCTGTCGGAGAGGAAGTGGGCGCGTCCACCTGGGGCCTGCGTGGTTACGGACGCTTCCTGCAATGCACACGCTAGGCGCCCTGTCCAGGTGTCGACCGTGTCCATTGTCAGCAGCTCCTGAGCAGGCAACCGCACTGCCACCGCATCATCACCGCACTGCCACCGCATGGGAAATTCGGTGCTGGTGACGTTGACTTAGAGGCATGAAAGGCAGGCATTTCAAGACCTCACCGGGAAAGCCCGTCGCGGTTCGGGAGAGCGTTTTCGACCACGGCGCGCATCTCGTCGAGCTGCTTTCGTATCAAGCGCATCTCGTCGAGTCGATCGGTGATCTCCCGCAACTGGTGCTCGATCGCCGCCAGGCGCGCTGGGACGTCCTCCGGCCGGTAGACCGGCTCGCTCACGGAGGGTGGCTCACGGCCGGCCACCACGGCGGACAGGTGCTGCGGGTGCCAGTCCAGTGCGGTGGACAGGGCTTCGAGTGTGCGGACACTGCGTCGGGGCTGAGGCGTCACGTTGCGCATGAGCTGACTGACGACACCTTTGGACAGGCGCGACCGTTCGATCAGCTCCCGCTGGTTCAAACCCAGTTCAGCCAATCGCTCATTGATTGCTCGGGAGACCGCCGTCCAATCCTCCGACACGTACTCCTCCGTGCTCCTTCTGTAGCCGGAGGGTAGCGCGAGAACGATTTCGTAGGCCCCGGATCAGCCCGTTTCGGCGGTGATTTCGGGTCTGCTCACTCACCATGGAACATTAATATCCCGAGAAAGGGACACTAATGTCCCTAAGACATGAAAGCTTGATCGACGTCAGTTTCTGCAAAGGAGACGGCAATGGCTAAGAACGCATTTCCAGTGAAGACCGGCGGTGCCGCGGGCAAGGTTGTGGGCCTGCTCGTGCTGTGCGCGGTGCTGGCTCTGGTGATCAAGCACCCCACCGATGCGGCAACCTGGGTGACGAGCGCCTTCCGGTGGCTCGGCACTGTGGTCGACGGGATCAGCGCCTTCCTGCGGGAAGTCTTCGGGTAGCGCGGGCTACTTCCTGGTCAGGTCTTCCAGCCGTGCGGCCGCGTCCGACAGCGCCGACAGACGAGCCTCGATCGCGGCCAGCTGCCCGCCGGCCTGGCGCACCTGATTCCGCAGCTCCCCAAGTTCAGCGCGCAACGCGCGTAGCTCCTGCTCAGGATCGGCTTGGTTTGTTCGGTCGCGGACGTAGCTGCCGGCGTTGGGCTTGCTCGTCACGTAGCCCTCTTCGGCAAGTAGGCGAACAGCCGCCATCGCGGTGTTCACGGCCACGCCGTGGTGTGACGCGATCTGCCGGTACGGCGGTAGGGCAGTGCCGACCTCGTATGTGCCCGCCTCGATCTCCGTCTTGAGCGCATCGGCCACTCGGCGGCTTGCGAAGCGTTTGCCGTCGTCGTCTTCGCCCTGGTCAGCCACATCGCCAGCCTACCGCGTCTTGCGACACCGCTTGACGTTTGAGACATCCGACATCTAACGTCTGCGACAGAGAATTTGTCTTAAGATATTGAAGGGATCATCATGAAGCACGGTTCCGTTCGTGGCTCGATCTCCCTGCCCAGCGAGTCCATCGACAACAGCTACTACTCACCCGACGGCCTGTCCGAGACGGACATCGACGCCTTGCTCGTCGAGTCCGGCATCGAACCGGTGGACCTGGACGAACTCGACGAGCACGAGCACGAGGCCGCGTCCGTCGTCCCGCTGCGGGGCGACGTCGAGACGTCGAACGCCACGCCCAGCGGGGGAGAAGCGGCCTGACCACGCCCCGGACCGGCGGCTATTCCGCCAAGAACCTCCACCGGTCCGGGTCTCCCGAACAGCCACGAGATGACATCAGGAGACATCCATGATGCCCAACCACGTCCAGGTAGGAGGTGAGCGGTGGTGACCAGCGCGTACCCCAAGCGAATCGCGGAACTGGTTCCGCAAGCTCAGCTCCTGGCGCGTGAACTAGGGGAGATCCCATCGCAGAACCGGCTGAAGGCCGCGTTGCACATCCGCGCCGAGCGCGCGAAGGAGGTGCTGCGAGTACTCGACGAGACGGGCTTCGATCCCACCGCACCGGAACCGGACCCCACTGAATCGGACCTGGTTCCGCGGGAGCATCCACAACCGAGTCCCGCCGAGTTCCAGCCGGACCCGTCCGCGCCGGTCAACGGCACTGGGGAACCGGACACGTCGGCATCCCGGAAGCTCTCGAACACTCGACAGGTACGGGACCGGTGGCGCCCCGCGCCGGCGCACACCGGAACCAGCGACCGGGAACCGCTTCCGACCGTGCGTTCGGTGTCTCGATGGCCCGTGATCCTTCTGGCCGCACCCGCGTTCGTCGCGATCTGGTCCGCATGGGTCGGCGTGGGCGAGCTGGCGGGGTTCGGATCCGTGCGTCCGCTGCCGGGGATCGCCGACAGCTTCACGATCAACTCCGCGATCACGCTGCCGATCGGGATGGAGACGTACGCCGCGTACGCACTCCGGGTGTGGTTGTCGGATGCGAGTCCGGCACGTGCACGGCGATTCGCCAAGCGCAGCGCCATCGCGGCGTTCGTACTCGGCGGTCTGGGGCAGATCGCGTACCACCTGATGACAGCTGCGGAGATGAAGGCCGCTCCGTGGCTGATCACCGCTGTCGTGTCGTGTCTTCCAGTGGTCGTGCTCGGGTTCGGTGCCGCCCTGGTGCATCTGCAGCAGCCGCAACAGGTCGGACCGGAGGGTGCGCGATGAGCGCCGACTCGAACGACGACGGCGGCAAGGTGCTGCCGTTTACACGCCAGGAGGATGCCGAGGCGTACGAGGACCAGGAGTCGATCGTCGATGATCGTCCTGGCCTCGGGGGACCGGTCGACCCGCCGGACGAACGGCGCGGATTCCGCCCACGTCGGACGCAGCGGCGTCCGATCATCCCCACGTGGCTGCGCGGCAGGAAGAACGTCCGGGCAACGGTCAGGTGGATCCTGAACCAGGCCGTGTACGTCGTGGCCTTCTACGCAGTGCGCGTGCCGAAGTACGTCGGCAAGGTCACCATGTACGCCCCGAAAGGTGCGGTGCGAGTCCTGGGCCGATTGGCCCGGTGGGCTACTGCGGAGGAGGGCAACTACTCACTGCGACAGTCCGCGGCCAGCCGCGACGACGCGGCAACCTGGCTGAAGCTCGACATGCAGCGACAGCAGGAGTCCCGCTGGCGCTGGTTCCTCGTCGCGTTCGCCACGGTGGTCGGGGTCCCCGCCCTGGTGTTCGCGTCCGATGCCGTGCCGGCTGTCGGCTGGTGGCTTGCCGCGGTCGTGGGGATCGTGCTGCTCGCGTTGGCGGGTCGGCCGGCAGACCGGCCGATCACCGATCGCGTGACGGAGGGCAAGGCGTACCGGAAGCTCACCGCAGAACTGGTACGCCGGGCACTGCTGAGCGTGCAGCTCAGCGCGATCAACTCCGCGGTCGCGAAGGACGCCAACGCGATCAGCTTCCCGCAGGAGATCCATCGGGACGGCCCTGGTCACATGGCCATCGTCGACCTGCCGTACGGCGTCGAGGCCGGCGACGTGTGTGCCCGCCGTGGCCGGCTTGCTTCGGGCTTGCGCCTGCCCCTTGATCAGGTATGGCCGGAGCCGGCACCCGGACACACGGGCCGTCTGGCGCTGTGGGTCGGCCATGAGCCGGCGTCGCAGATGCGGCAACCAGCGTGGCCTCTGCTCCGCGAAGGGAAAGTCGACATCTTCAAGCCGTTCCCGTTCGCCACGACGCCGCGCTTGGACGTCATCGACGCGGAGTTGATGTACCGCAACTGGCTCGACGGTGGCCAGCCTGGTTCGGGCAAGACGTTCGCGCTGCGGCTGAAGGTCCTGGCGGCTGCCCTGGACTCGCGTGTGGAGATTCGCGGATACGAGCTGAAGGGAGTCGGTGACTTCAAGGCGCTCGAGCCCATCTGCGCCGAGTATGGCAACGGGTTCGACGACGACACCTTGGAGCGCTGCGCCCGGATGTTCGTGTGGCTGCACGACGAGTGCCGGCATCGTTCCGAGCGGATCGCGTACTACGCCGACCTCGGGAAGGCGCCCGAGAACAAGGTCACGCCAGAACTGGCCACGCTGAAGGGTTCGGGCGTGCACCCGTTGGTGGTGTTCGTCGACGAGATCCAGGAACTGATCCGGTCCACGTTCGGCAAGAACGCCGCCGAGATGGCGGAGAAGGTCATCAAGCTGGGCCGGGCATTGGGTGTGATCCTGCTGCTCGGTACCCAGATCCCGGACAAGGACAGCCTGCCCACGGGAATCACACGCAACGTCAACACCCGGTTCTGCCTGTCGGTGGCCGACCAGACCGCGAACGACATGATCTTGGGGACGTCGGCCTACAAGAACGGCTACCGCGCGACGGTGTTCGAGCCGGTCACCGAGGCCGGTTGGGGAATCCTGTCCGGTCTCGGCAAGCCGGGCGCCCGGCACGCGTTCTACGTCAACAACGAGGACGCCGCGAAGGTCGTCGCCCGTGCCATCGCCGCGCGGACCAAGGCCGGCACGATGCCTGACCCTGGCACGCAGACCCGAGATGCCGGTCCGTCGTACGACGTGCTGTCCGATGTGGCCATCGTGTGGCCGTCCGGCGAGGACGCGGTGTGGAACGAGACGTTGATCGAACGTCTCACCAAGTACCGCGCGGATGTCTACACGGGATGGAAGCCCGCGCAGCTCACGGCGGTACTGGACACCTTCGGGGTGAAGGTCGATCAGATCGGACGGCGGATCAACGGCAAGCCGGTCACCCGGCGCGGTCCAAAGCACGCCGATCTCAAGGTCGCAATCGCAGAACGTAACCGACGACGGGGCGGCTCCTGACCCCTGAGCGGCCGCTAGCGCTAGCAGCCCACCCCGCTAGCGCTAGCACCTCCGCTAGCAATCAATTCCAGCTCTGACCAGGACACTAGCCGCTAGCGACCTTGGTGTCCCTGCGCTCAAGGACTGGCCACGGAGGCCAACATGAACACCCTCGCTCCACCTGCTGACGTTCTTGTCATCTTCACGGCGATCATCACGTTCGGTTACATCGCCTCGTGTGCGCACTGGCCGTACAAGGCGTGCCGCGGCTGCTGCGGCTCTGGCCAGATGGCCGGCCTACTCGGCGGCATCCGCCTGTGTCGAGCCTGCGACGGGACCGGCCTACGCCTACGTCTCGGCCGACGCCTCTGGAACACCTTCCGCCGTGTGTACCGCGGCATCAACAACCGCCGCCACCGCTGAGAAGGGATCGTCCAATGGGAACTGTCTACTGCGGCCCCTACGCCGACGCGGTCGGCTACCACGACCACGAGGGCTACGCGGCGCGACTCCTGCCGGATGGCACCGAGACCAGCACGTGGACCTACGCAACTCGCGAGTTCCACGGCTACCGCGCGCACTGCGAGTGCGGATGGCGTGGCGCGGTCGCACACCCGCCCACCGACGCCGGCGAGGACGCCGCGCTGGACGAGTGGGACCGCGACCATCTCCGGCTGTTGATCCGCGCGGAGGCGCGTCGGTACGTCGTGTCAGCCGCCGTGCTCCTGGACTTCGTCCGCGAGCTGCGCGGATCGCTGACGTACACCGTCGACCAGCACGGCAACGAGAGGCTGACCGGTCGCAGCCGTGGCCTTGTCGACGCCGCCGAGCGGCTTGAACACCTCCTGGACGACCTTGCTGCCAGGAGCCAAGCATGACCGCGACCCGAGGTGCCGACCTGCTGGACGCAGTGCGCGCGGCTCTAACCGAGTACGTCGTGCTCCCGTCACCGCAGGCTGCCGACGCGGTCACGCTGTGGATCGCCGCAACCCACGCACAACCTGCGTGGGCGCACGCACCGCGACTGGTCATCCGAGGACCGGAGAAGCGGTGCGGAAAGTCCCGCCTGCTCGACATCGTCGAGGCGACCTGCCACCGACCGCTGATCACCGTCAACGCGTCACCAGCCGCCGTGTACCGGTCGATCACCGACGACCCGCCCACCATGCTCGTCGACGAGGCCGACACGATCTTCGGTCCGAAGGCCGACAGCAACGAAGGTCTCCGCGGCCTGCTCAACGCCGGTCACCAGCGCAACCGTCCTGCCGTGCGCTACGACCAGGCAAGCAACCAGGTCGTCACCATCCCTACCTTCGCCATGGCGGCACTGGCCGGCATCGGAGCCATGCCGGACACCATCGAGGACCGCGCCGTGGTCATCCGCATGCGACGTCGCGCCCCGGGTGAACAGGCCGTCCCGTATAGGCACCGTCGCGACCGTCCTGGCCTGCACACACTGGCCTTGCGGCTCACACGGTGGCTGCGCGCTGATCTGGCGACACTGGAGCGAGCCGAGCCGCGGATGCCGGTCGAGGACCGCGCGGCCGACACCTGGGAACCCCTCGTCACGGTAGCCGACCACGCTGGCGGCCACTGGCCGGAACGCGCACGGGCCGCCGTGGTCACCCTCACCGCTGAGGCCGAAGACAACACGCAGGCGTCCAACCGAGTGCGCCTGCTGGCCGACTGCCGCTCTGCGTTCGGCGACGAGTCCGTGCTACCCACGGCCGTCCTACTCGACCGGCTGAAAGCCGACCCAGATGCTCCGTGGGCCGATTACGGCCCTGCCGGACTCACGCCGGCCAAGCTCAGCGCGCTCCTGCGCGAGTTCGACATCCGTCCGGGCAACATCCGCTTCCCCGATGCGACGCAGGCCAAGGGCTATCGACGAGCCGATTTCACCGACGCCTGGACCCGCTACTGCCCTGAGCACATCCCGCAGCCCTGGGCCGACTTGATCGTCCCGGAGCCACAAGCCGTCCCAGCCGTACCAGCGTCGGGACGCATGGGACGACCGGGACACCTCTCCACACAGCACAGGGGGTCACCGTGACAAACAAGCGAGCAGCCGAAATCGCAGCGTTAATCGGCCAGTTGGCGGAACTGCTGACCGAACAGCCCGAACCCGAAGCCGGCAAGGCTCCGTCTGCGCCGCAACGCACTTTGTTAACAGTTGAAGAAGCCGCCGAGCAACTTGGCATTGGCCGCACGCTGGCATGGCAACTGGTCCGAAGTGGTGACCTCGGTTCTGTGCGAATCGGGAAGCTCCGTCGAGTTCCTGTCTCCGCGGTTAGGGAATTTGCCGCCCGACTCATTGAAAGCGATGAAACTCATGAGTAGCGAGAAGAAGACGCGCAACCCAAACGGCCGGTCGAGCATCTATCTCGGAAAAGATGGATACTGGCACGGCCGGGTAACCGTCGGTGTGAAGGACAACGGTTCGCCGGACCGTCGGCACACGATGTCGAAGAACAAGAAGAAGGTCGTCGAGCAGGTCGGCAAGTGGGAGAAGGAGCGGGACGCAGGCACGACGCGCAAGGCCGGAGAAACCTGGACCGTTGAGGGATGGCTGACGCACTGGCTAACGAACATCGTCGCCCCGCCAGTGTTGACCGAGAACGCATGGACCGCGTACGACGTGGCCGTGCGGGTCCACCTGATCCCTGGAATTGGCGCCCACAAGCTCCACAAACTGGAGGCCGAATACCTTGAGTCGCTGTACCGCAAAATGGCGAAGGCCGGCGCAAAACCGGGTCGGGTTCACCAGGTACACCGGACTATTCGGGCAGCACTGAACGAAGCCAAGCGCCGAGAGAAGATTACGAAGAATCCGGCTATCTTGGCCAAGCCGCCGAAGGTCGACGAAGAAGAGGTCGAACCGTGCTCGGTCGAGGAAGTCATGCACCTCCTGGAAGCAGCGCAGGAAAACCGCAACAGTGCTCGATGGGCGGTCGCTCTCGCTCTCGGGCTGCGGCAAGGTGAAGCTCTCGGGCTCATGTGGTCGGACATCGACCTGGACGCGGGAACCTTGATCGTTCGACGGAGCCGGCTACGACCGAAGTGGCAACATGGGTGCTCGACGCCGTGCGGGCACAAGTTCGGCGGTCACTGCCCCGACCGGATCCCGCTCCGGGCGGAAACCGCAGGCACAAAGTCCAAGGCGGGCAAGCGTGGCGTCGGCCTCCCCGACGAGCTGGTAGCCATGCTGAAGGCGCACCAGCGCGAGCAGGAGCGTGAGCGAGAGGTGGCGGCCGACATGTGGCGGGAGACCGGCTACGTGTTCACCACACCTCGTGGCGAACCGTTGAACCCTCGGACTGACTACACCGAGTGGAAGCGGCTCTTGGAACGCGCCAGTGTGCCGGAACGCAGGCTTCACGATGCACGCCACACCGCTGCAACCGTGCTGCTGCTACTCGGCATCCCAGATCGCACAGTGATGGGCATCATGGGTTGGTCGTCAACCGCTATGGCCGCTCGTTATCAACACATCATTGCGGCCATCCGTCGCGACGTGGCCACGAGCGTTGGGCGGTTGCTCTGGAAGCCGGTCGATCAACCGGCGGACGACCGCCCGATGCTAACCGGTGACCAGCGCGCAGCGGTTCGACTGCTGATCGTGAGCCTGCCTGAACCCTGGCGACAGCGCCTCATCGACCTGTTCGGCGACGAGGGCGACGGGACCGCCGAAACACCGGCACCAGCCGCATAGTCGACTCACCGCCGAGACCAGATACGACACGCCGGGTGAGGCGCAACCGGCTCGCCCGGCGTGTCGTCCGGTTAAGAGACGCCCCAACCGTTGTCAATCGGGTCACCGTGAACGACTTGGACCTGCGGTGGCGAACGCTATGTCCGGTACCCCTGCACGTGGTTGGGCGACCTTTCAACAGCGCTTGATCGTGTGCGATACCTGTTCCTGATCATGTAGAACGTGCTGCAAGGACCGCAGTGTGTGGTGACAGATAAACGTCGCGGGCAAGGTCCTTAATCGACCGTTTCCGCAGATATCTCCAGCACCTCACGATGTTCGGGTCTCCGGTGTGTCCAGCATCGGCGTGGCTTCCAGCGGTGCAACGTTCACCTCCCCAGGACGCACACTGTGGCTCCGCCTACCGTCGATGACGATGCGGCGCGCGACTGTGTATAGCCAAGCGCGAATCATGGCTGGTTCCCGATCAAGTCGCTCTGCATTCGTCATCGCGCGCAGAAAGGTCTCGTGCACCACATCTTCGGCCCACTGGCGGTCATTGCCCGTCAGATAAAGTACATGACCGAACAGTGCGCCACCGAACTGGCGGTAGAGCGTCTCGACCATCGCCGCAAGCTTGTCCTGGAGGCCGTCCGAAGCGAGTTGGCCAGACACTGTCGCCAGTGACTCGGTGTCGTCAGACGATGCGTAAGTGTTTCGCCAGCGCCGCTTACTAGGGGTGGCGGGCCGCTCAAGGAGCGGAACCACATCGGCGGGGCTGCCGTGTTCGTGAGACTGCGACCGCCGGAGATGCTCACCGGTTCTAGGCACCGGGTTGCTCCGGTCGACGCTGGCCGAGGCGGAGGGACGGGCTTGCTCGGTCAGCCGGCGTAGACGCGTCTCGATGTCGTCGTCGGTGACGTTGTCGGCAATGACCTGGTCTATGGCGTCAAGGTGGGCCCGCAGAGCCTTGGCGACACCGTCCGGAGTGTGTGAGTTCATCGGATCTCGCCTCCGTCGTTTCCGCGACTTTGTTGCTTTCGCAACCGGACGAGTCTTCGTCTGGCGCGCGACAGACGCTGACGAATTGTGGCGGGGGTGTGACCGAGTTGTGCAGCGATCTCCTCGATGGGGACGCCATCGAGGAGCGCCTCCACCACCTCGCGCTGAGCAGGTGGCAACGAGCAGACTAGCTGGTCAATCCATTGCTTGTCCTCCCACGCGGTCAGCTCAGGGCAGTCTTGAGCCTCCGGGACCAGGTAACCGCCTTCGGCAGCCTTCAGCGGCCCTTGACGGTCCCGCTGCTGCTGCTTGATGAAGTTGGTCACGACTGCCCTGCGCACGTACGCACGTGGATGATCTATCTTCTTCCACCGCGATATCAATTCCGCCATTGTCTGGTTGACTGCGTCGTGCGCATCATCGAGCCTGCCGCCGAGCAGCATGACCATCTTGAGCAACATCCGATATTCACGGCGGTAGAAGTCCTCGAAGCACACCGGGGGATCAACCTGTTGCGGATCCATGGGCTGTGCCATGGAGAACCTCCGGATCGGTATCGACGTTGACGTGGTAGTGCGAGAGGCGAGTGCTATCGCTTGGCGACAAGCAGCCCGGCAAGGACCAGCGCCACACAGCCCGCTATAGCCGTGATCGTGACCGACTTGGTCGCGAGGTAGATACCGCCGATGCTGGCGAAGGCGCCGTTGATCAGCGCGAGCAGGTTGCCTGTGTTGCCTGTGTCGCCAGTGATGCGCTGTCGTGGTGAGCTAGCCGGATCGAGTTCGTGACGTTCGTCGTCCACGCCGTCGTATCCTTTCCAGTTGCGTCCGGTGATTCGACAGCACAGGTCTCTGACTGCCCCCCAACGTGACTCGTGTTATCAAAAAGTTACATAACGGTGCTCGGGGGCAACCGTGAGCAGGACGCCTGAGTGAAGCCACCTGGCGGACGATTGCCCGACACTGACCGATGGCAGTTGGCCCGAAGCTTTGGCGACGACCGCTCGTTGACCTGTTCGACGATGCGGTCGGGGACGACCGGGACAGCTGGCGTCGGCCTCGTGAGCGACCAACTGAAACTGAAACTGAGACTAGCCACGAAACGCCGGACGAGTCACTCGTGACTCGTCCGGCGTTTTGCCTGGTCAGAGCGGTAGCGGTGGGATTTGAACCCACGGAGGGCGTGAACCCTCACGCGCTTTCGAGGCGCGCTCCTTCGGCCGCTCGGACACGCTACCGAGAGGAACGATACCCGACGCCCCATCCGAGGTACTCAAGACCCACTGGTCCCACAGTGCCCCAACCCCGAACACGGAATAATGCCTGACCTGACGTGGGAGAAACGAGGAGGACGTCATGCCCGACCAGGAAGAACCCCAGCCGAAGACGGGCCGCCACGCCGCCCCCGACGGCGCCGAGCCCCACCCGTTGATCGACCTGACCCGAGACCCAACCCCAGGCCAGGCAGACCACGCGGCCCCCGAAGAGGACTAACAGGACCGACGAACACTGGGGTTGCGCCAAGCCAACAACCACCGGCGCAACCCCAGTACCCAACCAGGCGCCGAACCCACAGCACGCCCAAAGCAAAACCAGGCAGGGGACCACACCAGGCAAGGACCAGGCGTTGTGTCACAAGCCCCAACGACCAACCCACACACACGCCCAAAGTCGACCAACCGACGCATAGCGGGAAGCCAATACCCAAGGACGGGGGGTCCGGGGGGCGGAGCCCCGCCGGGCGGGGCTTGGGGGTCGCACCCCCAAAGAAATGGCGCGGCGACGCGGCCTGCGCTCTCCGCAGGCACACGTCACCCATCGTCGCGCGGAGGATGCGGGATTTGAACCCGCGAGGGCTATCACACCCAACACGATTTCCAATCGTGCGCACTAGGCCACTATGCGAATCCTCCGTCGAAGAGGGTACCGGAGCGTGGCTTGACCTCCCAAAACGGGTGGTAGGGGCCTCAGCCCGACAGGATTCGTGCTGCTCGGAGGGTCAGATACCGCTGCTCCGGCACGCTCGCCGTGTGGTTCGCCGCCTTCCGGTACTCCTCCGCGGCCGCCTCCTTCCGGCCGGCCATCTCCAGCAGGTGCGCCCGTACGGCGTGCAGCCGGTGGTGGTGTGCGATCCGCTTGTCCGCCGCCAGCGTGGTCAGCAGGTCCAGCGCCGCCGCGGCGCCGTGCACCATCGCGAACGCCACCGCGTGGTTGAGGGCCACCATCGGGTTGTCGGTCATCCCGCGGAGGACGCCATACAGCGCCAGTAGTTGGGGCCAGTCCGTTTCCTCAGCAGTCGGGGCCTCGTCGTGGACGGCGTTGATGGCCGCCTGGACCTGGTACGGGCCTACCGGGCCGCGGGGCAGTGCCGCCGTGACCAACGCCACGCCCTCGGCTATCTGCGACTGGTCCCAGCGGCTTCTGTCCTGCTCGGTCAACGGGATCAGCTCGCCGGCGGGGCCGGTGCGGGCGTCCCTCCGCGCGTCCGTCAGCAGCATCAACGCCAGCAGGCCCGCCACCTCGGGATCGGCCGGCAGCAGGGCGTGCAGGCCACGCGTCAGGCGGATCGCCTCCGTGGACAGGTCGCTGCGTCGCAGGTCGGGGCCGGTGCTGCTGGTGTAGCCCTCGTTGAAGATCAGGTACAGGACGTGCAGGACGGCGGCCAGGCGGGCCGACCGCTCGGCAGGGGTAGGGAGGCGGAACGGGACCCCCGACTCCTTGATCTTGAGCTTGGCCCGGGAGATCCGCTGGGCCATGGTCGCCTCGGGGATCAGGTACGCGCCCGCGATCTCCGCCGTCGTCAGGCCGCCCACCGCACGCAGGGTCAGCGCGATCGCCGCCGACGGCTTCAGGGCCGGGTGGCAGCACAGGAACAGCAGCACCAGCGTGTCGTCCCGGTCGGGGACGGGCGGCGGCTCCTCGATCGGGTGGTGTTCCTCACGTCGGCGGCGGGCCAGTTCGCTACGGAGAGTGTCAAGCATTCGCCGGTTCGCGACCTGGATCAGCCACCCGCGTGGATAATCCGGCACACCTTCCCGCGGCCACTGCGTCGCCGCCGCGATCAGTGCGTCCTGGACGGCGTCCTCCGCGGCGGCGAAGTCGTCGTACCGCCGCAGGAGGGCGGCGAGGACCTGCGGCGCCTCCGCACGCAGCAGGTCCTCGACGGCCCTGTCGGTCACGCGTCGGCCGACGGCGCCGACATGACCTGGCGCACCTCGATCGGCAGGTTCAGCGGCACACCACCCGGCCCGGGCGCCAGCGAGACGGCGGCCGCGACCTCGATCGCCCGGTCCTGGCTCTCCACGTCGATCACCCAGTAGCCGGCCAGAAACTCCTTGGACTCGGGAAACGGACCGTCGGTCACCTCCGGCGCGCCCGCACGGCCGGCGCGCACGACCCGCGCCTCCTCCGGGCCGGCCAGGCCCTGGGCCTCCACGAACTCGCCGTCGGCGATGAGCTTCGCGTTGGTGTCGTGCATGAACTGGATGTGCGCGGCGACATCCGCCGGATCCCACGTGTGGATCGGCGGTGCGTCGACCCGCTGACTGCCGTGCATCAACAGCATGTACTTCACGGTCATCTCCTTCGTGTCGCGTGCCCCGTCCGGGGCGGTTTCGCGGGTACGTCGGAGTGCCGGTCGCGTTCTCTACAGTTTCGCCGCGAGAAGTTCGGCCGGCCTGGCCGCCGAGGTGCCCAGGCCGGTCAGCGCACCCACCCTCGCCGGCGCCGACGATACCGTCGCCCGCAGGTCGGCGTCCCCGTAGCGGCGGCAGCCGCGGTGCCAGTTGAGGATCCCGGCGACCCAGTCACGCAGTTCCTGGACGTACGCCTCCACCGCGGCGGGATCCAGTGACATGTCCGCCACCAGCGGCGGCAACTCCTGGGTGACCACGTGCTCGAACTGCTTCATCCGCGCGGTCAGCAGGTCGTTGACCACCTCGAACGCCCGGTCCTGCGTGCAGCCCAGGAAGTTCCGCACCACGAGGACCGCGTTGTGCACCTCGCCCTCGAACTCGATCTCCTTGCGGTAGGAGAACATGTCGTTGAGCAGGCACGCGCAGTCGATGATCGAGTTCGTCAGCGACTGCATCGGCCGGGTCCGGAACACCACCGGTGGCAGGGTGCCGAGGTGCGTGATCCGGGACAGGCTCATCGTCAGGTCCGACCCGAACGTCCGCCTCCGCATCTCCACGTAGTCCACCGGGTCGGGGATGCGGTTCAGGCGGTGGTTGTCCAGCTCCCACAGCCAGCTGTCCAGCATCGTCTCGACGGCCTCGCGGAACTGGTGGCGCGCGGCCACCGGCATGGGGCCGGCCGTGCGCGTCCACAGGTCGGCGAGGCCCCGCTCCAGCGCGTTCGCCGGCAGCACGGACGGCACCGACAGCTCGACCGGCAGCAGCGCCTTCAGCCGCGCGGTGGCCACGCGGGCGCCGGCGTAGTCGCGGCTGTACACGCGTGGGTACAGGTCGTCGCCGTACGTCCCCCAGGCGAGCCACTGAGATCCGAGGAACAACTCTTCGGGTGGCCCTTCCGGGTGAAGTCCGGCCGCGCACAGTGCCAGGTCGTAGTCACGCAGCGCCTGCTCGTCCCAGATGCCCTCGGACAGGATGCCCATCGCGTGCGCCCAGGTCACCACGTCCTCTTGGGCCGCCGCCAGGTGCGGTGACAGCCGCGGCTCGAACGGCACGTACATCTCGGGCAGCGTGACCGGGCCAACCTTCTCGAACGGCACGTGGGTGTACGCACGCAGCCGCTGCGGCGCCGTGCCGACCAGCGACGCGACGATCCGCACCGCGGACATGCCGAGCCCGTCCATGCGGTGCGCCTTCTCGTTCATGTACCGCGACGACCGCATGTGCCACTCGTGCCCGCCGGACTGCCAGTCCTGCAGGCCCTTCACGTATGCGGCCACCCCCACCTGCGACGCCGGGTCGATCCCGTGCTCGGCGAACAGCGGTGGCACCTCGGTCAGCGCGGTGTGCTCGAACTGGTGCAGCCGCGAGGTCAGCAGGTCGTTGACGGCGTCGGCGGCCTCCTGGGTGGCGATGCCGAGGAACTTCTCGAACACGAGGATGCCGTTGGACAGCTCTCCCTCGTCCAGCACCTCGCGCTGGTAGGAGAAGATGTCGTTGCGCAGGTGGACGGCGTCGGCGAACGTGTCCCGCAGCACGACCATCGGCCGGCTCGCGGCGATCTCCGCCGGCACCTCCGCGCCGACCGCGTGCTCGATGAGGTTCGCCGACCACGGCGCGCCGCCGACCTTGCGGCGCATCTCGATGTACTCGATCGGGTTGGCCACCCGGCCCTCGTTGATGTTCGCCAGCTCCCAGAGCGACTCGTCGAGCAGGTGCTTCGTGCTCTCGGCGAACCTCCGCCGGAAGTCCGTGGAGTGCGTGGGGACCGTGCGGGTCCACAGGTCGGCCAGGCCACGCTCGACCGGGTTCTCCGGGGCCTCGGTGATCTCGCCGTCGACCGGCATGAACGCGGCCAGCCGGTCGAGGTACGCGCGGGCCGACGGCAGGTCGCGGGTGCGTTTGTACAGCTCCAGGAAGTGGTCGTCGAAGTAGAAGACCCAGACGTACCAGTCCGTGACGAGGTCCAGGTCCGGGCCCGAACAGTCCGGGTGGGTATAGGCGCACAGGAGTGCGTAGTCGTGCGAGTCGAAGTCGTGCTCGTCCCAGATCTTCGTGCCGTGCTGGGGGACGTCGATCATGTCCATCTCGTGGGCCCACGCCTTGCTGTGCGCGCGGGCCTGCTCGAGGTTGGGGTTCAGGCGCGCCGGATACGGCATGTAGAACTCGGGGAGCTCGAACGGCTGCATGCAAGCAGGCAACCAAGTGCGCGGGTGACCGGCCAAGGTTTGTAGAAGGTGGTGCACTCGAACGAGGCATCGGGTTCGCTCAACCGGCCCAACAAAAACTCAACCGACCCAACAACGGAAGGAGGAGCCCGACACACAAGCGCCCGAGGCACACAAGCGCCCGAGGCACACAAGCGCCCGAGGCACACAAGCGCCCGAGGCACACAAGCGCCCGAGGCACACAAGCGCCCGAGGCACACAAGCGCCCGAGGCACACAAGCGCCCGAGGCACACAAGCGCCCGAGGCACACAAGCGCCCGAGGCACACAAGCGCCCGAGGCACACAAGCGCCCGAGGCACACAAGCGCCCGAGGCCGATGGGGGTCCGGGGGCAAGCCCTCGGCTGGGGTGTGGGGCTTGGCCCCACAAGAAACGACGAAGGCCGACCCTACCGAAGGTGCGCAAGCACCGAGCAGGGTCGGCCGAGGTCGAGGGATCCCACGCACCCGTCAGAGCTCGCTTATCCTTGCTGCCTTCCGGCCCTGGGGAGGTTCACGAGATGGACGCCGCATGGGATCCACGATCAGTGTACCGGCAGGGCCCGGAGCGGGCCGTGGGTGGCTCGGCTGTCGGTGGTGGCGGGTAAGGTCGCGGCGTGGCGCTCGCCCTTTACCGCAAGTACCGTCCGGCAACCTTCGCCGAGGTCGTCGGGCAGGAACACGTCACCGAACCGCTCCGGATCGCCCTCGATGCGAAGCGGGTCAACCACGCGTACCTGTTCTCCGGCCCGCGTGGTTGCGGCAAGACGTCGTCCGCGCGCATCCTCGCGCGCTCGCTGAACTGCGAGCAGGGCCCGACGCCGGACCCCTGCGGTGAGTGTGACTCGTGCATCTCGCTCGCGCCGGAAGGGCCCGGCAACGTCGACGTCGTGGAGCTCGACGCGGCCAGCCACGGTGGCGTCGACGACGCCCGTGAGCTGCGGGACCGCGCCTTCTACGCGCCTGCCTCCTCGCGGTACCGGGTGTTCATCATCGACGAGGCGCACATGGTCACCACGCAGGGCTTCAACGCCCTGCTGAAGATCGTGGAGGAGCCGCCAGAGCACCTCATCTTCATCTTCGCGACCACCGAGCCGGACAAGGTGCTGACGACCATCCGGTCGCGCACGCACCATTACCCCTTCCGGCTGATTCCGCCGAGCGCGATGCGTGACCTGCTCGAGCGCAACGTCGCCGCCGAGGGCGCCACGGTCGCGCCCACGGTGTACCCGCTGGTCATCCGTGCCGGCGGCGGCTCGGCCCGCGACACGCAGTCCGTGCTCGACCAGCTGCTCGCCGGCGCGGGCCCCGAAGGGGTGACCTACGAGCGGGCGGTCGCGTTGCTCGGCGTCACCGACGTGGCGTTGATCGACGACATGGTCGGCGGCCTGGCCGCCGGCGACGCCGCGGCCGTGTACGGCACGGTCGACCGGCTCGTCGAGGCCGGGCACGACCCCCGCCGGTTCGCCTCCGACCTGCTGGACCGCCTGCGGGACCTGGTGCTGCTGCGTGCCGTGCCGGACGCGGGGGCCCGCGGGCTGGTCAACGCACCCGGCGACGAGCTCGGCCGGATGATCGCGCAGGCGGAGCAGCTCGGCCCGGCCACGCTGGCCAGGTTCGCAGAGATTGTCCACACAGGACTCATCGACATGCGTGGCGCCACCGCCCCGCGCCTGTTGCTGGAACTGCTGTGCGCCCGGATGCTCCTCCCCGGCGCCGTGCCCACGGACGCGGCCGCCGACTCGGCCGTGCTGCAACGACTGGAACGCATCGAACGCGGCGTGACGGCCGGGCAGATAGCCGGCCCCGCGCCAGCTGCTGCCGCACCGGCCGCCGCCGCCCCCGCACCGGCGCCGCCGCGCCCCACGTCCCGACCGGCCGCACCTGCCCAGCAGCCAGCCGAGAAGCCCGCCGCGGCCTGGCCGGCCACCGGTGGCCGAGCGCCGGCCGCGAGCCCGCCGGCCCCCGCGACCCCGCCGTCCACTGGCGACCGAGCACCTGCCGCGAGCCAGCCGGCACCGGCCGCCGCGCCCGTCGCGAGCCCGCCCGAGCCCGCCGCCCCGGCGGCGGCACCCGCCCCGGCGGCCGCCGGCGCGATCGACGCGGCCGGCATCCGACGACTGTGGTCCGACCTGCTCGCCGCCGTGCGGAAGAACAGCCGCAGCACCGAAGCCATGCTCACCAACGCCATGGTGCAGTCGGTGGAGGGTGACACGGTCGTGATCGCCCACCCGGCCGCGCCCCTGGCCCGCCGGCTCGCCGAGCCCCGCAACGCGGACGCCATCGCCAAGGCCCTCGGCGAACTGCTCCCGGGGCACTGGCAGGTGAAGTGCGTACCCGCGACCCAGAACGCGGCCGCCACCCAGTCCGCCGCCACCAAGCCACGCACGGAACCGCCGACCTTCAAGCGCCCGACCCAACCGGCGGAGCCGGCCCCCGCACCGGAACCCCCGCGTGCCGCCACACCACCGCAGGCCCCCGCGGCCCCGGCGTCCGACGAGCCACCCCCACCCGAACCCCCGGACGACGACTACTTCGAGGACGTCCCCTCGTCGGCACCGGCCGAGGAGGAGGCCCCGCGGGACCCGGAGGCGGACGTGGTCAAGCTGCTGACCGACAAGCTGGGCGCCCGCGCCATCGACCGTTAGCCGCCCGGAACGGTACGACGACCCCTCAGCCCAGGTACGCCAGGATGCCCGCGGCGATGGCGGCCGCGTAGGACTGGCGGCCGTCCGGGCTGGTGAAGGCCGCCGCCTCGGCCGTGTTGCGCATGTTGCCGCACTCGACCAGCGCCGCCGGCCGCTCCGACAGGTTCAGGCCCCCCAGGTCATCGCGGGGGGACAGGCCGTTCGCGCCGATGTAGGTGGAGATCGGGAACCCCGCCGACACCATCGCGTCGCGGACCGTTGTGGCCAGGCGGGTCGACGGCTCGCCCTGGGCTTCGTTCAGCGGGGGCGCCGAGTACGCGATATGGAAACCGTGGGCCGACGCGTTGGTCGAGCCGTCCGCGTGGATCGAGACCACGGCCGCCGCGGCCGCCTGGTTGCCGACCGCCGCGCGCTGGTCGACGCACGGGCCGACGCCGTTGTCGTCCTGCCTGGTCATGACCACCTGGATGCCCTTGGCGGCGAGGAGGTCCCGGACGCGGACGGCCACGTCCCAGGTGAACGCGTGCTCCGGATAGCCGGCGTTGGTCGCGGTGCCGGTCGTGTTGCAGGCCTTCGTGCGGCCCCGGCCGGCGGGCACCGGACGGTTGATCTCCGACGGGTGCGCGGCGTTGGCGCCGTTGTGGCCGGGGTCCAGCACGACGACCCGCTTCGGCGTGGGCGGCGGCGTGGTGGTGGTCGGGACCGGCGGGATGGACACGCTGGTCGGCGGGGGCGCGGAGGACACGCTCTTCGGGGTCCGGGTGGCCCCGGCCGAGGTGGAGGTGGAGGTGGGCGACGGCGAGGAGGAAGCCGCCGGGGTGCCGCCGCAGCCGGCCAGCACGACCAGGCACATCACCGCGAGTACAGGTCTCCGCACGTCGCTCACCCTGCCACACGCGGTCACGACTACGCTGGAACCCAACCGACGAGAGGGAATCGTGATGCAACCCGGTGGTGGCATGCCCGACATGCAGCAGATCCTGCAGCAGGCCCAGAAGATGCAGGAACAGCTGATGTCCGCGCAGGAAGAGCTCGCCAACGCGGAGGCGACGGGCTCCGCGGGCGGTGGCCTCGTCACCGCGGTCGTCTCGGGCACCGGCGAGCTGAAGTCGCTCGCCATCGACCCGAAGGTCGTCGACCCCGACGACGTGGAGACGCTGTCCGACCTGATCGTCGCGGCCGTGCGGGACGCCGGCAGCAAGGCGAACAAGCTCGCCAGCGAGGCCATGGGTCCGCTCGCGGGCGGCCTCGGCGGCGGTGGGCTCGGCATCCCAGGCCTGTAAAACATGTACGAGGGCCCGGTCCAGGACCTGATCGACGAGTTGGGGCGGCTCCCGGGCGTCGGTCCGAAGAGCGCGCAACGCATCGCCTTCCACCTCCTCGGCGCCGACCCCGCCGACGTGACCCGGCTGCAGCAGGCACTGCAGAAGGTCAAGGACGGCGTGGTCTTCTGCGACATCTGCGGCAACGTCTCCGAGCAGCCCACCTGCCGGATCTGCCGCGACGCGCGCCGCGACCCCAGCTCGGTCTGCGTGGTCGAGGAGCCGAAGGACGTGCTCGCGATCGAGAAGACCCGCGAGTTCAAGGGCCGCTACCACGTGCTGGGCGGCGCGCTGGACCCGCTGTCCGGCATCGGGCCCGACCAGCTTCGCGTGCGTGAGCTGCTACAACGCATCGGCGCGGAGGAGATCACCGAGGTCATCCTCGCCACCGACCCCAACACCGAGGGCGAGGCGACCGCCACCTACCTGGTGCGCATGCTGCGGGACTTCCCGGGCCTCACGGTCACCCGCCTCGCGTCCGGCCTGCCGATGGGCGGTGACCTGGAGTTCGCCGACGAGCTGACCCTGGGCCGGGCCCTCACGGGCCGCCGTTCCGTGTGAGCGGCCGCCGGCGTCTGGACTGAGCGAGCAGCGGAGGCCGGGAGCGAAGCGACCCGCCGAGCAGCGCAGGGAGGGAAGACGCCGGGCTAAGGCCGCGAACCGCCGAGCGGAGCGAGGCAATTCAACACAGTGATTGACGAGATCCTGGCCGCGCCGGCCCGGCTCGGCGCGGTGCGGCTGGTGGCGATCGACGGCCCGTCCGGCTCGGGCAAGTCGTCCTTCGCCGACGGGCTCCTCGCGGACCTGCCGGACGCGGCGCTCATCCGCACCGACGACTTCGCCACCTGGGACGACCCCGTCTCGTGGTGGCCGCGCCTGGTGGCCGGCGTGTTCCTGCCACTGGCACAGGGCCGGCCCGGCCGCTACCGGCGCACCGAGTGGTCCGGCGGCACCCCTTACCCCGGCGATTACGTGACCGTGCCGGTGCCCCGCGTCCTTTTAGTGGAGGGTGTGTCCGCCGGTCGGCGCTCGATTCGCCCCCGATTGTCCTACCTTGTCTGGTGCGCGCACCCAGACCCCGCGGTACGGCTCGAACGTGCGGTCGCGCGGGACGGGGAGGAATGCCGCCAACCACTGCTGACCTGGCAGGCGTTCGAGACCGGCTGGTTCGCCGTGGACGGCACCCGGGACGCCGCCCAACACAGACAGTGACGATCTAGACCTGCTCGGCTGCCAAAAGGCAACCGTGTGTTCCCGGATCGTAACCTCACCCGGTTAGTCCTTGGCGGGGGTAAGGGTTAATGTCTGCGACCAAATAGTGGGACCAGTACGAACACCGGAGGATGCCGACATGCCCTACCCGTCGTTGGTGTGCCCCCGACAGGTCGTGGCATGACTCCACCGCTCGAGACCACCGAGTCGACCGCGGAGGTTCCACCAGAGGTCACCCTCGCGGGTGCCAGCCGGAAGGCGATCGAGGGGCGCTCCCTCAGCCAGATCGCCTGGTTGCGCCTCAAACGGGACAAGGTGGCCATCGCCGGCGGCATCGTCGTCATCTTCCTGATCCTGGTGGCGATCCTCGCGCCGCTGATCGTCAAACTGATCGGCCATCCGCCGAACGAGTTCCACTACGACCAGGTCGACCCCGACACCTCGCTGCCGTACGGCAGCTGGGGCGGCATCAGCTGGGACTTCCCGTTCGGCGTCGAGCCGATCAACGGGCGTGACCTGTTCAGCCGGACCGTCTACGGTGCCCAGGTCTCGCTGCTCATCGCGTTCCTCGCGACGCTGCTCTCGGTCATCATCGGCGTGGTCATGGGCGTGATCGCCGGCTACTTCGGCGGCTGGGTGGACGCGGTCATCAGCCGGCTGATGGACATCTTCCTGGCGTTCCCGATCCTGCTGTTCGCCCTCGCGCTGGTCGGCGCCATGCCGAACGAGGTGGCCGGGCTGAACGGCTACTGGCTACGCGTGTCGATCATCGTGTTCGTCATCGGGTTCTTCAACTGGCCTTATATCGGCCGAATAGTGCGGGGACAGACCCTGTCCCTGCGCGAACGCGAGTTCGTCGACGCGGCGCGCAGTCTTGGCGCCCGGTCGCCGTACATCCTGGCCAAGGAGCTGCTGCCCAACCTCGTGGCGCCGATCCTCGTGTACTCGACGCTGCTGATCCCGACCAACATCCTGTTCGAGGCGGCACTGTCGTTCCTCGGTGTCGGCGTGCCCCCGCCCACGGCCAGCTGGGGCGGCATGCTCTACCAGGCCACCAAGTGGTACACGGTTGATCCCGAGTTCATGTTCCCGTCGGGCTTGGCGATCTTCGTCACCGTGTTGGCCTTCAACCTGTTCGGTGACGGTCTACGTGACGCACTCGATCCCCGGGGGCGGCGGTAGGCCCACCAGCAGCTTGACGACCGTCGGGGAGTCAACCGGCTCCGACCAACAAAGAGGGTGCATCTGGATATGAGGAAAACAAGAGTTACCGCGGTCGCCGCAGGCGCGGCGCTCGCACTGGCCCTGTCGGCCTGCGGAAGCGGCGGGAACGACGACGGCGATGGGGGCAGCACCAGCACCCCCGCGTTCAACGCTGCGGTCGGCCATGTCTACAACCCGTCCGACACCAAGGGCGGCACGCTGAAGATGGCCAACGACTCCGACTGGGACTCGTTGGACGGCGGCGACATGTACTACGGCTACGCGTGGAACTTCAGCCGCCTGTACCTCCGCTCGCTGGTGACGTTCAAGTCGGCGCCGGGCAAGGAGGCCAACGAGCTGGTCCCCGACCTCGCGGAGAGCCTCGGCGAGTCGAGCTCGGACGCCAAGACGTGGACCTACAAGCTGCGCAAGGGCCTCAAGTACGAGGACGGCACGCCGATCACGTCGAAGGACGTGAAGTACGCGGTCGCGCGGTCGCTGGACAAGGACATCCTGGTCAACGGCCCGACGTACTTCAGCGACTTCCTCGACCTGCAGGGCTACGCCGGTCCGTACAAGGACAAGGACCTCACGATGGCCAACTTCAAGGCCGTCGACACGCCGGATGACCAGACGATCGTCTTCCACCTGAAGAAGCCGTTCGCCGGGTTCGACTACCTGGCCATGCTGCCGGCGACCGCGCCGGTGCCGCCGGAGAAGGACACGGGGACGAAGTACAAGGAGCACGTCGTCGCCTCCGGGCCGTACATGTTCAAGACCAACGAGCTCGGCAAGAGCTTCACCCTGGTCCGCAACGAGTACTACGACGCGAAGACCGACCCGGACACCGGCCGCAAGGCCCTGCCGGACGAGATCGACGTCGACCTGAACGTCAACCAGGCCGACATCGACAAGCGGCTGCTGGCCAACGACCTCGACGTCGCCGTCTCCGCTCTCGGCGTCACCGCGGAGACCCGCGCGCAGGTGGTCAACGACCCGAACCTCAAGCAGTACGCGGACTCGTCCCCGCAGCCCCGCACCTGGTTCACCGCGATGAACGCCGATGTCGCGCCGTTCGACAACGAGCACTGCCGCAAGGCGGTCATGTACGCCGCGGACAAGGAGGGCTACCTCCGCGCCTACGGCGGCAAGAACGGTGGCGAGATCGCGACCAACATGATGCCGACGATGATCCCCGGCTTCCGGGAGATCGACCTGTACGAGGCGAAGTCCAAGCCGAACGGCGACCTCGACAAGGCCAAGGACGAGCTGAAGCAGTGCGGCAAGCCCGACGGGTTCAGCACCAACATCTCCTACCGCGCCGAGCGTGACGCGGAGAAGGCGACCGCCGAGGCGCTGCAGCAGTCCCTGGACAAGATCGGCATCAAGACCGAGCTGAAGCCCTACCCGCAGAGCGACTACGGCAAGCTGTACGCCGGCAACGTCGACTACTCCAAGAACAACGGCCTGGGCCTGAAGATCTACGGCTGGGGTGCGGACTGGAACGACGGGTTCGGCTTCCTCAGCCAGATCGTGGACAGCCGGGTCATCCGGCCGGCCGGTAACACGAACTTCGGCGTCAAGGACCCGAAGATCGACCAGATGCTCGACGACGCCCTGTCCGAGCTCGACGAGTCGAAGCGCAACAAGATCTGGGGCGACATCGACGAGCAGTTGATGAAGGACGCCTACTACCTGCCCGGTGTTTGGGCGTCGACGCTCTTCTACCGTCCGGAGCGGCTGACGAACGTGTTCATCAGCGACGCCTACAACACGTACGACTACACGACGCTCGGCGTGCAGAAGTAGCCCGAAAGTAGGTGAAGGCGCCGGTTGACCGGTGGGCCGCGGGTGCCAACCCGCGGCCCACCGGCTGCCACAGCCCCCCACGTGGTTGTTTACATTGTTCGGCGGCTGATCGCGGCTGTCCTGCTGCTGTTCGTGGTCACCGCCATCACGTTCCTGATCTTCTTCGGCGTGCCGAAGCTGGGCGGCGCGACGCCGGACGACCTCGCGTCCCGGTACGTCGGGAAGACGGCGAGTGGGCAGCAGATCCACGAAACGGCGGAGCGGCTCGGGTTCACCGACCCGCTCTACGAGCAGTACGGCCGCTTCATCAAGGGGATCTTCGTCGGGGCCGAATACGACACCGGCGTCAACAAGGACCACTGCCCCGCGCCGTGCCTCGGCTACTCGTTCATCACGAGGAACCCGGTGCTGCCCGACCTGCTCGACCGCCTGCCGGTGACCCTGTCGCTGGCCTCCGGCGCCGCGGTGCTGTGGGTGCTCGGCGGCGTCGCCACGGGTGTGGTGTCGGCGCTGAAACGGGGGAGCTTCTTCGACAGAGCCTCGATGAGCGTCGCACTGGCCGGTGTGTCGCTGCCGATCTTCTTCACCGGCCTGCTGTCGCTGTCGATCTTCAGTTACGCCCTGGGCTGGACGCCACCCGGCGGCACCAACCCGGTCGAACAGGACAACCCGTTCGACTGGGCGGCCGCGCTGATCCTGCCGTGGATCACACTCGCGCTGCTGTACGCGGCGCAGTACGCCCGGCTGACCAGGGCCGGCATGCTGGAGACCATGGAGGAGGACTTCATCCGCACCGCGCGGGCGAAGGGCCTGCGGGAACGCACGGTCGTGGTCAAGCACGGTCTGCGGTCCGCGCTCACCCCGATCCTCACGATCTTCGGTCTGGACCTCGGCCTGCTGCTCGGCGGTGCGATCCTCACCGAGACCACCTACTCGCTGCCCGGCATCGGGCAGTACGCGGTCCTCGCGATCACCAACCAGGACCTGCCGAAGGTGCTCGGGGTGACGCTGGTCGGCGCCTTCTTCATCATCATGGCCAACCTGGTCGTTGACCTGCTCTACGCCGTCGTCGATCCGAGGGTGCGCACAGCATGAGTTCCCAGCAAGAGGACTACCTCGAGTCGCCGGAACCCCGGCCGGAGCCGGTCGAGGGGGAGACGTTCCTCGAGGTACGCGACCTGAAGGTGCACTTCCCGACCGACGACGGCATCGTCAAGTCGGTCGACGGGCTGTCGTTCCAGCTGGAGCGGGGCAAGACGCTCGGGATCGTCGGCGAGTCGGGCTCCGGCAAGAGCGTGACCAGCCTGTCGATCATGGGGCTGCACAAGCAGGGTACCGCCCACCTGTCCGGCGAGATCCTGCTGAACGGGCGGAACCTGGTCGGTGCCAGCCGCGAGGAAGTGCGTCAGCTGCGCGGCAAGAACATGGCGATGATCTTCCAGGACCCGCTGTCGGCCATGCACCCGTACTACACGGTCGGCCACCAGATCATCGAGGCGTACCGGATCCACCACGACGTGAGCAAGGCGGTGGCCCGCAAGCACGCCATCGACATGCTCGACCGGGTCGGCATCCCGAACCCCAAGGGCCGGGTGGACGACTACCCGCACCAGTTCTCCGGCGGCATGCGCCAGCGCGCGATGATCGCGATGGCGCTGTCGTGCGACCCGGAGCTGCTGATCGCGGACGAGCCGACGACCGCCCTGGACGTGACCGTGCAGGCGCAGATCCTCGACCTGATCCGGGACCTGCAGCAGGAGTTCAACTCGGCGGTCATCATCATCACCCACGACCTCGGGGTGGTGGCCGAGCTGGCGGACGACATCCTCGTGATGTACGCGGGCCGGTGCATCGAGTACGGCACGGCGGACGAGATCTTCCGCGAGCCGCAGCACCCGTACACGTGGGGCCTGCTCGGCTCCATGCCGCGGCTGGACCGGGAACGCTCCGACCGCCTGTTGCCGATCAAGGGGACGCCGCCGAGCCTGATCAACGTGCCGCCCGGCTGCCCGTTCCACCCGCGCTGCTCGTTCAGCCACCTCAACGGCGGCGCGAGCGAGACGGAGGTCCCGGAGCTGCGTGACGTCGGCAGCGGCCACAAGGTCGCGTGCCACCTCAGCGCGGACGACCGCCTGCGGGTGTGGACCACCGAGATCAAGCCGAAGCTCTGAGAGGACATCGTGACTGCGGACGTGAGCGAGGCCGGTACCGAGCAGCAGCCCACGAAGGAGGAGCTGCTCTCGGTCACCGGTCTGCAGAAGCACTTCCCGATCCGGCGCGGGCTGCTGCAGCGCAGGATCGGGGCGGTGCAGGCGGTCGACGGGCTGGACTTCTCGGTCGTGCGGGGCGAGACGTTGTCGCTGGTCGGGGAGTCCGGCTGCGGCAAGACGACCACGGGCCGGCTGCTCACCCGGCTGCTGGAGCCGACCGCCGGGCGGATCGTGTTCGAGGGCCAGGACGTCACGCACATCTCGATGGCCAGGATGCGTCCGCTGCGCCGCGACATCCAGATGATCTTCCAGGACCCGTACTCGTCGCTGAACCCGCGGCACACGGTCGGCACGATCGTCGGGGCCCCGTTCAAGCTGCAGAAGGTGGAGACGCCGAACGGCGTCAAGCGGGCCGTGCAGGACCTGCTCGAGCTGGTCGGGTTGAGCCCGGAGCACTACAACCGCTACCCGCACGAGTTCTCCGGCGGGCAGCGCCAGCGCATCGGCATCGCCCGCACGCTCGCCCTGCGCCCCAAGCTGATCGTGGCCGACGAGCCGGTGTCCGCGCTCGACGTGTCGATCCAGGCGCAGGTGGTGAACCTGCTGGAGGACCTGCAGGACGAGCTGAACCTGACGTACGTGATGATCGCGCACGACCTGTCCGTGGTGCGCCACGTGTCGGACCGGGTCGCCGTGATGTACCTCGGCAAGATCGTCGAGCTGGCGCCGAGCAAGGCGCTGTACGAGCGCCCGATGCACCCGTACACGGTCGCGCTGCTGTCGGCCGTGCCGATCCCCGACACCGCGCGGCGCACCAAGCGCGAGCGCATTCGTCTCACCGGTGACGTGCCGAGCCCGGTCAACCCGCCGGCGGCGTGCCGCTTCCACACGAGGTGCTGGAAGGCGCAGGAGATCTGCTCGGTCGAGGAGCCCCCGCTCGTCGACCTGGCTCCTGGCCACCAGGTCGCGTGCCACTTCCCGGAGAACCAGGAGAAGCCGGAACCTCTCACCACCCTGCCCCAAGTCGACGGCGCTGGGCCGGCCTATGCGGCTGAGCCCGTCAATGTCGACGACGGCGATGACAAGTCCTGACCGCACCCCCGCCGACTTCGGCTGGACCGAGCGGCCACGGGTCTCGGCGCTCTGGGACCCGCTGCTCGACGAGAACGCCCGGGTGACGCTCGGCATGGTCGCCTCGGCACACCACCTGGCCGTCTCCCACGACCGGCCGGAGGTGCGGGACGAGGCCCGGCTGCTCAAGCGCCACCTCCGCGCGAAGTTCGAGCGGCAGCAGGGCCCCATCCGCAACAGCTACTTCTGCCAGCACCTGCCCGGCGCCATCGCGATGATCGAGGAACCGCTGGCCGTGCACACGGTCCTCAACATCGACAACGACCGCCTGGTCGCCCTCGAGGCCGACTGCCACGCGCTCGCGCACCAGGCGCACACCGCCTTCGCCGGCTCCCGGGCCCAGCAGCCGCTGACCGACGCGATCTACTCCGCCATGACCCGGGTGCTGGCGGCGGCCGACATCACCGACGAGGCCACGCTCGTCCCCGCGCTCGCGGCGGCGGAGGCCGAGGTCGAGCACGTCCGCAAGCGGGTGCGGGTGGCGATCCAGCGGCAGGCCAGGTTCGTCTACTTCCAGGGCGCGCTGGCCGGCACGGTCGTGGCGATCGTGATCTGCGTGGTGCTCGGCATGGTCAGCGCCCGCTTCTGGGCGGACCACGTCGACACCGGCGCGCTGGTGGCGGCGGCGCTGTTCGGTGCGCTCGGCGCGGTCGTGAGCGTGTTCCAACGCATCTCGACGGGCAAGCTGACGCTCGACTTCAACGCCTCCCGCTGGCAGCTCCTCTCCCTCGGCGGCCTGCGGCCACTGGTCGGCGCGATTTTCGGGACGGTGGCGCAGTTCGCGTTGGGGGCCGGGCTCTTCGGCACGGGCGACCGCCCCGCCACCGCCCTCGGCGCGTTCGCGTTGATCGGTTTCGCGGCCGGGTTCAGCGAGCGGTTCGCCACGGACATGGTCGAGCGGGCGGGGCAGGTCCTCGCCGGCCAGCCGAGCGCCTCGGACAACCCGCAGCCACCTCGGGCACTATGAGTACATGGTGGTCACCGTGCTCGGGTCGTCCGGCCGAACCGGCCGGCACATCGTGCGACTGCTTGCGCGGCAAGGACATTCCGTGCGTGCGGGCGTGCGCAACGGCCGCCGCAAGGAGGCGGTGGCGGGCCTGGGCGCCACCCCGGTCATCGCGGACCTGAGCGTGAACCCGGACGAGCTGGTGGAGGTCTTCACCGGCTCCGACGTGGTCATCAACGCCGCCGGCGCGGCCGACCCCGACCCGTCCGCGGTGGCACTCATCGACCGGGACGGCGCCATCGCGGGCATCCGCGCGGCCGAACGCGCCGCCGTGCGCCGGTACATCCAGCTGTCCGCCCAGTTCGCCGACGCCCCGGACCAGGGTGACCGCCTGGTCCGCTCGATCCTCTACGCCAAGCAGATCTCCGACAACGTGCTCCGCCTTTCCAGTCTGGTGTGGACGGTCGTCCGGCCGGGCACCCTGACCGACGAACCGGCCGCCGGCCGGGTCGCCGTGGCCAGCCACCTGGACCCCGGCCGGGTGTCCCGACAGGACGTGGCCGCCGTGATCACCGCCTGCCTCGGCGAACCCCGCACCGAGAACCGCGGCTTCGACCTGCACGCCGGCCCACTCCCGGTGGCCGCGGCGCTCGCCGCCCTCGACTAGGTCATCTGCGGCACCGGCCGGGTGACCGGGGCACGCAGGCCACGGGCCAGTGCGACGGTGACCGTCACCGAGGCGACGGCCATGACGGTCATCGCGGTCGCCGGGGAGGTGTACTGGGCGACCGCACCGGCCACGGCCGCGCCGACGCCCTGCATGGCGAGCATCCCGGCCGACTGCAGGCCGAGGGCGTGGCCGCTGAGCTCGTCGGGAGTCAGTGCCAGCAGGCGGCGCTGGAGCAGGAGGCTGGCCGAGTACCCGACCGAGCCCAGCGTCACCGCGGCCACCGCCAGAGCCAGCGGCGGGTGGGCCGCGAAGATCAGGAACGGGATGCCGAGCAGCAGGCGGAGCGGGGCGGCGAGCCGGTCGCGCCAGTGGTCGCTCAGGAAGCGGCCGGTGAGGGTGTCACCGGTCAGCATGCCGAGTGCCGCGCACGCGTACAGCAGGCCGGCGTCGTGCGGGGCGTAGGAGACGAACAGGGACTCGCAGCCCACGATCAGGCCGTTGGGTACCCAGAGCGCGAGGTAGACGTAGCGGCGGGGGACCGACGACCACAGGCGGGCGTTGTCGCGCCAGGTGGTGGCGATCGACGCGCGACCGGTGGCGCGGGGCGGGCGGTCGCTCAGGCCGGCGCGGGCGATCAGCGCGGCGGTGAGGTAGAGGGCGGCGCCGGCGAGCAACGTGTAGCGCGGGGACAGGGTGGCCACGAGCACGCCACCCAGTGCGAAGCCGCAGATCTGCGTGGTGCCGACCGACATGTTGAGCACCGAGCGGCCCAGGACGTAGCCGTCGGCGGGGAGGATCTCGTTGAGCAGGCCGTAACGCACTCCGCCGCCGAGTGCGCCGAGTGGGCCGACACAGATCAGGATCAGGAACGCCGCCCCTACCGGGAGGCCGGGGATGGCCTGGGCGGCCGTGGCGACGGCGAACGCCAGTTCCAGGGCGGTGAGCGTGGCACGGGGTCTGAGCCGGTCGGCGGCGGACAGCAACACGGTGGCGCCGAGCAGTTGGGCGAGGGACGGTCCGAACATGGCCAGCGCGGCGAGCAGGGGTGAATTGGTCCGCGTGTAGATCAACGTGCCCAGGGCCAGGCCGGTCACCGTCTGCGCGGCCACCCGGGCGGCGCCGGTCAGGAACAGCGGGGTGAACTCGGCCGTGCGGAACAGTTCGCGGTAGGTGCGCATGATCGGAGTCTCGGTGGGGTCCCGGCCGAGCCGTTAGAGTTTCGCACGGAGGCGAAACGATGGGGTGGTGGCACGTCAGCGCGGACATCCTGGCGCGCAGCCGGTTCGTGATCTCCAGCCTGGCAGAGGCCACCGCGAGCCTGTTCGTCCTGCACCGCGCGACGGCCGCGCATCCCGGCGAGCGGGCCTGGCTGGACATCCACCTGCCGGCCTACCGGCGCTACCTCGCCGCCGACCCGATCACCGCGCGGCTCATCCAGGCCGCCCGGGGACAACGCTGGACCGCGGACTTCCTCACCATCCCACCCGAGGAGGGCGAGCCGGCCTTCGCCGACGAACTGGCCCGGATCCGGGCGACCGCACCCGCCCAGGCCCGGGCGGATCTGACCGTGTCGCTGCGTGGGCCCCTACCCACCGAGCT
>Ga0081539_10000770_pt1 | contig 62993 bp, 67 predicted proteins | sample TabmetS4T2R2_FD_71023 | JGI IMG/M metagenome (GOLD analysis project Ga0081539, IMG submission 71023) | Tabebuia heterophylla rhizosphere microbial communities from the University of Puerto Rico - S4T2R2 | ecosystem: Host-associated > Plants > Roots > Rhizosphere ...
CCGTAGGTGGTGAGCACCATGCGGCCGGCTTCCATCTTGCGCACGAAACAGAGGCCGCGCTGGCCTTCGTGCAGCTTGCAATCGCGCGGGCAGAGATCGCACTGCACGCGCCCATCGGGCAGCGTGTGCCACCAGCGGCCGGGATAGTTCTCTATTCCGTCCATTTGGTCACCCGGTAGCGCGAGACCTTGCAGCGCGTGAGGCGCACGTCGTCGGCAAGGCCGGCCTTGCGCGCGAGCTCGCGCATGAAGAGGCGCTTGTCGGGAATGCCTTCCCATACCTGCGGCAGGTAAGTGGCGCGGCGGCCGTCGGCCTCGAGGATGACGCCGTCTTCGCCGGGACGCAGCTGCGCCAGCAGGTCGGCCTCGTCGGCGAAGCGCATCGGCTTGGGCGCCGAGAGAAGCGACACCTCAATGCGCACGCGCGGCCATTCGTCCGGCGTCATCGGTGGGAAGCGCGGATCGCGGAAGGCGGCAGCGATCGCGTTCTCGGCGACATCCGCGCCGAGCGGCCGCGATGCCTCCAGGCTGCCGATGCAGCCGCGCAGCTGCCCGTCCTTCATGAGCGTGACGAACGTGGCGCCCGCCTGGCGCAGCCACGGCGCGTCCACGGCACTGGCGGAGCCGTAGAGCTTGGCTTCGATCGCCGCACGCGCGATGGCGAGCAGCGTCTGCCCGGCTTCGGGCAGCGAAACATCGGACCCCCGCTCGTAGAGCGCGAAGGAGGAATAACCGACTACGCGGCCTTTGTCGCCGGCCGTATCGCCGGAGTTGCAGGCGGCCAGCAGCTTGATGCTCAGGCGGCGCCGCTCAGCGAGGGCGAGGAAGCCGTTGAGCGGCGTCGCGCCGCAGGCTTCGTCGTGGTCGATGTCGGTCGCGAAGGCGGCGATGCGCGCGAGGGTCGCGCGGTCGATGTCGCGGGCGCGCGCATACGTGTGGTAGTGCGAGAGGTCGGTCGAAATGACGATCAGCGTCTCCGGCCCGCCCCAGAGGCGCTCGAGCACTTCGGCCACCTCGTCGATCGTGGCGTCGCCGACGGCGAACGGGACAAGCGCGAATTCGCCGAGCTGGCGCTGCAGGAATGGGAGCTGCACTTCGAGCGCGTGCTCGTGCAGATGCGCGAGATCGCTCGCTACGACCTGTGGCAGCTCGCGCACCACGGCGAGCGCCGCCTGGTCGATCGGCACCTGGCCGAGCGGCGTCACAAAAGCGCTGTCGGTCGGAACGGCGAGGCCGCGCACCGGCACCCGATGCACCGGGCCGAGCAGCACGACGCGACGCGCGATGCCGCGTGCGGGCGCGAGCTCGTCGTAAGCGCGCGCGGCGACCGGGCCGGAATAGATGTAGCCGGCGTGCGGCACGACCAGCGCCTTGGGGAAGCCAAGGCGCGGCGCCGGCTCGACGCCGCCGAAGAGCTTGTCGACTTCGGAGATGAGGCTGGGCGCGTCGTCCGGGTAAAACATACCCGCGACGGCAGCGCGGCGAATCGAGGCCATATCCCTATCTAGGGCTGAGTCTAGCCGGCTTCAAGAAGTTCCAGCACGCCCGCGAGCGCGCGCTCGACTGACTGCCGGCGCACCGCCTCGCGATCGCCGGCGAAGTGGCGCGTCTCGGCGTGCGCCGGCGCGCCCGCGGCGGCCCAGGCGAAGCACACGGTGCCGACGGGTTTTTCCGCGCTGCCGCCGCTCGGGCCGGCGATGCCGGTGACGGCGAGCGCGATGCTGGCATGGCTATGCGCGAGCGCGCCGAGCGCCATCTCGCGCGCCACCGCCTCGCTGACCGCGCCGTGGCGCGCGAGCGTTTCGGCGTGCACGCCGAGCATCTCCTCTTTGGCAGCATTGGAATAGGTGACAAAGCCGCGCTCGAACCAGGCGGACGAGCCGCCGATCGCGGTGAGCGCCTGCGACACCCAGCCGCCGGTGCACGACTCTGCGGTCGCGAGCATCGCCTTTCGCGCGAGGAGCCGGGCAGCGACTTTCTCGGCGAGCGCGTTCATCCGAGAAGCCGCTTCGCTACCGCGAGGACGAGGAGCGTGTAGCCGGCCGCGAGCAGGTCGTCGAACATCACGCCGAAGCCGCCGTGCAGGCGCGTCTCGAACCAGCGGATGGGCGGCGGCTTGGCGATGTCGAAGAAGCGGAAGAACACGAACGCCGCCGCCTGCCAGCCGAGGTGGCGAGGAATGATCGCCAGCACGAGGAGAAAAGCCACCATCTCATCCCAGACCATCGCGCGATGGTCGGCGACGCCAAGCGCGCGGCCGGTGAGCTCGCAGGCCCAGATGCCGATCAGGAAAGCGACGATGATCGCTGCCACGAATGGCCCGGGCGCAAGGACGCCGCCGATGAGCCAGCCGAGCGGCCATGCCGCGAGAGTGCCGGCGGTGCCGGGCGCCAGCGGCGCGAGGCCGGCGCCGAAGCCGAAGGCGATGACGTGCGCCGGATGCGAGTAGGCAAAGGTGGGAGTGGGCCGCGCGGCGATCATTTGCGGTCGCGGAAATGATCGTAGCCGCCGCGAGGGGCGATCGGCGCGCCGGCGGCGTCGCGCACGACCAGCCGAGCGCTGCCCGCTTCGATCGAGCCGATCCGTGTCAGCGGAAGCGCGAGCTCGGCACTCAGCGCGTCGAGCGCGGCGCGGCTCGCTTGCGGCGCGGTGAAGACGAGCTCGTAGTCGTCGCCGCCCGAGAGCACGCAGTCGCGCTCGAGCTCGGCGTCGCCGAGGTCCTTGAACGCACGCGTGCGCGGGATGCGCGCGTAGTCGATCACCGCGCCCACATTCGAGCGCTCGAGGACGTGCTGCAGGTCGCCGACCAGGCCATCCGAGACGTCGATCGCCGCATGCGCGAGGCCGCGCAGGCGCTCGCCGAGCTCGACGCGCGGCTCGGGCTCGTGCAGGCGCTTCGCGGCTTCCGCGATCTCCGGACGGCGCAAGCCGAGGGCGGCGCCGCCGAGCTCGCCCGACACCCAGATGTCATCACCGACGCGCGCCGCGTGGCGGTAAAGCGCGACGCCGGCGGGTACCTCGCCGATGGCGACGATGCTGATGGTGCGTACCTCAGCCCTCGTCGTATCGCCGCCGATCAGCTCCACGCCGTAGCGCTCGGCGAGCGCGAAGAAGCCGTCGGCGAACTGCGCGACCCACGGCTCCTCGGCCGTGGGCAGCCCGAGCGCGAGCAGCGCCCAGCGTGGCGCTGCGCCCATGGCGGCGAGGTCGGAGAGATTGACGGCGAGTGACTTGTGGCCGAGCGAACGCGGCGCCGCGCCAGCGGCGAAATGGCGGCCTTCAACCAGCATGTCGGTGGTGAGGGCGAGGTCGAGACCGGCGTTAGGACGCACCAGCGCACAGTCGTCGCCGACGCCGAGCAGCGCCCGCGGCGCGGCGCGGGCGAAGAAACGGCCGATGAGCTCGAACTCGGTCAGGCGGCGAGCTATGCCGGGTTGCGGGCGCGCCCGACCTCGTCGGGCCGAAGCCGCGTCGCGATGCGCTCGAGCACGCCGTTCACGAATCGGTGGCCCTCGGCGGCGCCGAAGCTCTTGCCGAGCTCGATCGCCTCGTTCACCACCACCTTGAACGGCGTCTCCGGATGGGCGAGCAACTCGTAGGCGCCGATATAAAGAATGGTGCGCTCGACCGGCGAGAGCCGGGCGAGATCGCGGTCGAGGTGCGGGACGATCAGGTGCTCGAGCTCGGCGTAACGCTCCTGCACGCCGCGCACCAAAGTGGTCACGAACGCGATATCGCCGCGCTCGTAGCCCTCGAGGCCGCGCGCCTCCTCCATCGGATCGCTGCCCGAGACCTGCCAGGCGTAGAGCGCCTGCAGGGCGATCTCGCGCGCCTGTCGCCTAGCGCTCTTCATGGAGCCTAGCCTTGAGTTTCGCCATCTCCAGCGCCACGCGCACTGCCTCGGCGCCTTTTTCGAGTCGCGCCTCGGCCTGCGTCTCGTCCTCGGTGGTGAGGATGCCGTTGGCAATCGGCAGGCCGCTTTGCAGCGCGATCTCCATGACGCCGCGCGCCGATTCGTTGGCGACCACTTCAAAGTGATAGGTCTCGCCGCGGATCACGGCGCCGATCGCCACCAGCGCGTCGAAGCGCCCGCTCTGCGCGAGCCACTGCAGCGCGATCGGGATCTCGAGCGCGCCGGGGACGGAAATGATGCGCGCCTCGGCGCCGAGCTTGCGCGCCTCGGCTTGCGCGCGCTCGAGCAGCTTGCTCGCCAGTTGCTCGTTGAACCGGCTGGCGACGATGCCAAGGCGCATCTGGTTACTCGGCTCGCGCGCCGGGGCGGGCGAGGTGACCGGTGACTTCGAGGCCGAAGCCCGCCATGCTCGGCATCTTGCGCGGCGCCGCCATCAGCCGCATGCGGCCGATGCCGAGATCGCGCAGGATCTGCGCGCCGATGCCGTAGACGCGAAGGTCGGCGGAGCGACCGGGGGGCGGGCGTACGTCGCCAAGGCGCGCCTGCAGCGCTTCAGTGCTCTGCGTGCAGTTGAGCAGCACCATGACGCCTTCGCCCGCCTCGCGGATGGCGGTGAGCGCTTCGCCCACGCCCCAGGAATGGGTGCCGGCGCCCGCGTCGAGGAGATCGAGCACCGAGAGCGGCTCGTGCACACGCACGAGCGTCTCGCGCTCCCTGGCGGGCGAGCCCAGAACGAGCGCGAGATGAACTGAGGCGAGCGCGAAATCGCGATAGGCGATGAGATGGAAGCGGCCCCACGCCGTGTCGATGTCGCGCTCGAGCGTGCGGCTCACCAGCGACTCGTGGCGGCTGCGATATTCGATGAGATCGGCGATGGTGCCAATCTTCAACTGGTGCTCGCCGGCGAACTGCAGCAGGTCCGGCAGGCGCGCCATGGCGCCGTCCTCGCGCATGATCTCGCAGAGCACCGCGGCGGGTGTCAGGCCCGCGAGCCGAGCGAGGTCGCAGCAGGCTTCGGTATGGCCGGCGCGCACCAGCACGCCGCCACGCTGTGCGATGAGCGGAAACACGTGCCCGGGCTGCACGATGTCCTGCGGCCGCGCCTCGGGCGTCGCCGCCACCTTGATGGTGAGGGCGCGATCGTGCGCCGAGATGCCGGTGGCGATGCCCTCGGCGGCTTCGATGGAGACGGTGAAGTTGGTGCCGTGGCGCGAGCGGTTGTGCTCGACCATCGGCCGAAGCCCGAGGCGCGCGGCATGGTCCTCGGTGATCGGCATGCAGACCAAGCCGCGGCCGTGCCTGGCGAGGAAGTTGATCTTGTCGGCGGAGACGAACTCGGCGGCGAACACGAGGTCGCCCTCGTTCTCGCGGTCCTCGTCGTCGACCAGGATGACGATCCGGCCGGCGCGGATCTCCGAGATGATCTCGGTAATCGGGCTGATCGCAGTCGCGTCTCTGCGCATGGCCCGATTTTACGCTCTTACTCTTGCGACTCGCCCTCGGCCGCGCCGGTCTTCTCGCGAATGCGCGCCGACTTGCCGGAGCGCTCGCGCAGGTAATAGAGCTTCGCCCGCCGCACGTCGCCCTTGCGCTTCACTTCGATGGAAGCGATGAGCGGCGAATAGGTCTGGAAGGTGCGCTCGACGCCTTCGCCGGAGGAGATCTTGCGCACGATGAACGACGAGTTGAGGCCGCGGTTTCGCTTCGCGATCACCATGCCCTCGAACGCCTGCACGCGCTTTCTTTCGCCCTCGACCACGTTGACGTTGACGAGCACCGTGTCGCCCGGCGAGAAGTCCGGAACGTTCTTGCCCAGCCGCTTGATTTCTTCCTGCTCGATGGTTCGGATCAGATCCATATCTAGCTCCTGTACTCCCGCTGGAACTCGGCCAGCAATGCCTGTTCTTCGGTGCTCATGCCTCGCGCTTGCAGCAAGTCGGGCCGCCGCAGCCACGTCCTTCCCAGCGCCTGCTTGCGCCGCCAGCGCCGAATGTTCTCATGATGCCCGGAGAGCAGCACCTCCGGCACCCGCTCGCCGCCCAACACCTCGGGCCGCGTGTACTGCGGGCAATCCAGGAGCCCCGCGGCGAACGACTCTTCCAGCGCGGAGGCTTCGTCGCCCAGCGCCCCGGGCAGCTGGCGCACGCACGCGTCGATCAGCGCCATCGCCGCGAGCTCGCCGCCCGAGAGGACGAAGTCGCCGAGCGAGAGCTCCTCGTCCACCCGGCGGCGCAAGAGCCGCTCGTCCACCCCCTCGTAGCGCCCGCACAGCAACGTCATGGCGCTCTCCTGCGCGAGTCCCATCACCTTGCGGTGATCGAGCCTCGTGCCCTGCGGCGAGAGGTAGATCACCCGTCCGCCGCCCGCCGCCTTCGCCGCGTCGAGCGAGCGCTCGAGGGGCTCCGCCAGCATCACCATCCCGGGGCCGCCGCCGTAAGGGCGGTCGTCCACCGTGCGGTAGTTGTCGCTCGTGAAATCGCGCGGATTCCAGGTGCGCAACTGCCAAAGTCCCGCCTGCAAGGCGCGGCTCGTGATGCCGTGCTCCGTCACCGCCGCGAACATCGCCGGGAAGAGCGTCACCACATCGAAGCGCATCACCAGTCCGCGCTCCAGTCGACCATGATGCGCCGCCCGGCAAGGTCCACGGCCTTCACGATCGCGCCCACCCAGGGGATGAGTCGCGAGCGACCATTCGGACCCTGCGCCGCCACTTCCATCACGTCCTGCGGCCCGTTCGTGAACCACTGCTTCACGGTGCCGAGGACCTGATCCTGCTCGTTACGCACTTCCAGGCCGATGAGATCGGCCAGGAAGAAATGTCCTTCGCCCGGCTCGCCGAGCGCGGCGCGCTCGACCGAGACCCGCGCGCCTTTCAGCTCGAGCGCCTGCTCGCGCGTCTCGATGCCGGCGAGCTTCGCGACCACGGTGGCGCCATGCGTTCTTGCCTCGCTTACCGCGTAGGGCGCCTCGGCGATCCACCACTCGGGCACGAGGCAGAGCATCTCGCCGACCCCGCCGCCCGGCACTACCTTGATCCAGCCGCGCACGCCATACGAGCCGGCGACGCGACCCATGTCGATCAGCCGATCAGGCGGCCTTCTTGGCAAACTGCTTGACCAGCCGCCCGGCGGTGGGCGAGAGCTGCGCGCCGCGGCCCTGCCAGTGCTTTACCCGCTCCATGTTCACGCGCAGCGCCTCGCGCCCCTGCGGCGCCTTGGGATCGTAAAACCCGAGGCGCTCGAGAAACTTGCCGGACGCCGCGCGCCGCGAGTCCGCCACCACCAAGTGGAAGAACGGACGCTTGTTAGCGCCGCCGCGCTGCAGTCGAATCACCACCATCTGGGAATGCTCCGCCAACCGCGAAAAGGCGCGGATTATACGGGAAAAGTGCGCCATTTTGGACGCTCGGCGCGCGGCCGCTAATGCGACAATCGCGCGCGGGAGGGTGGGGATGCTGCAGGCGCTGCGCGAGATCGAGGGCGGGATCCAGCTGTCGCTGAACGTCGCGGCGCGTGCGCCGCGCCTGCGCGTTCGCCCGGTCTTCGATTCGTTCCTGCGGCAGGTGTACTTCACCGGCGTCACGGCGGCGACGGGCGTCGTGCTGCGCGCCTGCGCGCTGGGGGTGTTCATCATCGCCGTGATGATGGACATGCTCGACGCGGACGTCGATCTCGCCGTGAAGATCCTGCTGCTGCTCGTCTTCCGGGAGATCGGCCCGCTCGCCGCCGCGGTCGTCGTCATCCTGCGCACCGGCACCGCGATATCGGCAGAGATGGCGATGATGCGCGTCTCCGGTCAGACGCGGGCGCTGCGTTATCTCGGTATCGACGTCTATGACTATCTTGTGCTGCCTCGCGTGGCGGGCGTCATGCTCGCCACCGCTGTGCTGACCTTCTACGTCCAGTTCCTCGCGGTGCTGGGGGGCCTCGCGCTCAGCCCGGTCATCATCGAAGCCACCTTTACCGAGCTTGCGGGGCGGCTCTTCGAGCTCTTTACGCCGGGCGACTTCTATTACTCGGTGGTGAAAAGCCTGCTCTTCGGCTTCGCCATCGCCGCCTGCTGCTGCTGGCACGGCCTGAACCCGCCCGACCGGACGCAGAACGCCGTTCCCAAGGTCGTGACGCGCGCCGTGATGCAAAGCGCGATGCTGGTGCTCCTGATCAACGCGGTCTTTGCCTACGTGGTGTTCGGCATTCTTTTCTTCGGCCTGGTGAAGGCCAACGTATGAGCGAGCTCGCGGTGCACTACGTGCGAAAGACGCCGGGGCGCGAGCTCACCGTCGCCGTGCTGAAAGGCAGCGTGACGCGCGTGCACGTACCCGACGACGAGGCGAAGGCGCATTTCGTGACCGCGATGCTCAAGGCGCGCGGCGAGAGCGACGAAGAGCTCGAGCTTTTCGGCGAGCCAACGACAAACCTTCCGCGCTACGGCCGCGAGCGCCTGCGCGCGAGGATCGGCGCGGTCTCGCCGATCGTCGGCCTGATGGCGAACCTCAACGCCTGGGAAAACATCTCGCTGCCCGCCGCCTACCACGGCCGTCCGCCGCTCGAGGGGGTGGCCGCGCTCGCCTACGAGGTGCTCGGCGCCTTTGGTGCCGATGCCGAGCGTTTCTTCGCGCGGCTGCCGGAGGAGCTCGGCATGCTCGAGCGCAAGGTGGCGAGCTTCGTGCGCGGCCTGGTCGTCGCGCCCGAGCTCATGATCTTCGACGCGCTGGAGGACGGACTGTCGCAGGCCGAATGCCGGCAGGCGGCGCGCTTTGAAGCCGAATATCGTGCACGCGCGCCGCACGGGACGCTCGTCTACGTCGACAGGAGGAGAGCCTCATGAGCGTCGCGCTGCCGCCTGGGCGATTCACCGGCCTGCTCCTCAAGGTGAACGTGTTTCTGCTGATCGCGCTCGTGATGGTGGGCGCGTTCATGGGCCTCGTCGCCTACAAGCAGGGCTGGTTCGTGCACCAGTCACCGCTGCACTTCATCACGCCCAGTGCGCTCGGCATCAACAAGGGCATGCCGGTCAAGATGCACGGCTTCACCATCGGCCAGGTGAGCGACCTGCAGCTCACGAGCGGCGGCGTCGACGTGCACCTGTCGATCCTCAGCGGCTATCTGGCGCGCATCCCGCAAGGCTCCTTCGCCCGGCACGCGCGCGAATCCGGCGTCATCGGTACCGCGGTGATCGACATCGTGCCCGGCCAGGGCACGATGCCGCTTGCCGAGGGCGCGCTGCTGCGCTTCGAGCCGGCGCGCGGCATCTCCGAGATCATCGATGACTTCCGGCGCCAGGCGGTGCCGGCGTTCAACGAGATCAAGCAGGCGATGGCGCAGGTCGGACGCTCTGGCGAGGACATCACCCAGATCCTCGCGGCGCTGCGCAAGGAAGTCGAGCAGCTGCCGGAGACGCATCGTGCGGTACGCGAGCTCGTAAAGCAGACGGCCACCGCGACGACGCAGCTGACGACGCAGGCGGGAGCCACCCTCGCCGCCACCGAGCGCCTCGCCGCGACCCTGGACCGGACGGTGCCGGCGCTCTCCACCAAGCTTGCCGCGGGCATCGACTCGGTCGACGCGGCGGCGGCCCAGCTGAAAAGAACCGGCGAGGAGGCGCAATCCACGTTGAAGAGCGCCCGGCCGCTCCTCGACCGCGGCGAGAGCGCCGCGCGCGAGGCGGGCGACGTTCTCTCGGCCGCGAAGCGCGTCTGGCCGCTCGCCGACAGCTTCAAGGACGGCGGCGACGGCATGCTGCCGATCGACAGCTTCGAGGCGCAGGCGAAGGGGCGCGGGCGTTGAGCGCGCCGCTCGCGAGGTCGCTCGCCACGGCGCTCGTCGTCCTCGCTGCCGGCTGCGCCGCCCCGGCCGTCAACCGCGGCTCACCCGCCCAGTCGCGCCTCACCGATGCCGAAGGGCGCGCCGCGGCGCTCGTCAGGTCCGGCAACTATGCGGGCGCCGCGCGCGCCTACGGCGAGGCGCTGCGCCTCGCCACGTCGCTCGACAACGCCGACGCGATCGCCGCCAACGCCATCAACCTTTCGATCGTCAGCCAGTGGCTCGGACGCGAGCGCGAAGCGCGCGCCGCGCTCGCCGCGGTGCTCGACGAGCCGCGCGCCCATTTCTCCGAGCGGCGCAGGATCCAGGCGGAGCTGCGCCGGGCCATCCTCGAGCTCGCCGCCGGCAATACCGGCGCGGCGACCGTGTGGGCCGGCCAAGCCGAGCGCCGCTGCGCGCAGACGAGCTGCGAATACGCCGCCACCATCCTCAACGTGCGCGCCCAGGCCGAGCTCGACTCCGGCCACGCCGCCGAGGCCGCGCGTCTTGCGCAGTCGGCCGCCGAGCGCTCGCGCGGCGAGGCCGGCCGCGCCGAGGGCGCGAATGCGCTGCGCACGCTCGGCCGGGCGCGCATCGCGGCAGGCGAGGCGGCGGCGGCGCTCGAGCCATTGCGCGCCGCGCTCGAGATCGACCGCGAGCTCGGCGACCCGCGCAAGATCCTCGTCGACCTCGCCGAGCTTTCGCGCGCCGCCGACGCGGCAGGCGACGCCGAGGCGGCGCGAGCCTATAACGAAAGAAGCGTTGCCGTTAGCCGGGCGATGAACGAGGCGAAAAACGGCGCCGAGATGGAAGTGCTGCTTCGCCGCTAGTGCGGACTGTCGCAGACGGCGGTCCAGACGCCGTCGACCAGCTCGATCTCGCGATCGAGGCGCGCGCCGAAACCGACCAGCTCCTTCAGCTTCAGTTCCACGGCCTCGCGCGTCGCCGCGCTGATGATGGTCTTCATGCCGAGCTTCTCGACGTTCACGCGCACCGCGGCGCGGCGGTTCTCGCAGGTCGCCATCCAGCGGGCGCCGACCTGCGCCGGCGCGGCGAGAATCTTTGCGCCGTCGGCGGCGAAGCGCGCGAGCTCCGCCTCGACCGCCTCGCGCGTCGCGCCCGAGATGATGAAATGCGCGCCGGCATCCGACACGGTCGCAGGCGCCGCGGCAGCGGCGGCCGCAGGCGCCGCGCGCCGCTGCGCGCGAAGGCGCGCCTGCGTCTCCGCCACCCGGCGCCCGACACGCACCGCCGGATTGACGGCGAAGACCTCGTGGCTGCGCGCGTGCTTGTCGGTGCGTCCACCGACCGCCTGGAAGAGGCTCGCGTACTCGCCCGAGAGGAGCTGCACGACGTCATAGAACGTGCGCGAGACAAACAGCTGCCCGGCCTGCGCGAACGACATGATGCGCTGTGCAACGTTGATGCCGTCGCCGATCACGTTCACCTGGCCGTTGATGTCGCGGCTGACGTGCACCGGGCCCAAGTTGATGCCCATGCGCACCGGCAGCTCGCCGACGTTGTCGTACACGGCGAGCGCGGCGAACAGCGCGCGCTCCGGATTGCCGAGGAAAGCGACCGCGGCACCGTCCCCGGTGTCGATGATGACGCGCTCGCGCGCCTCCATGTCGGCAAGCGCGGTGGACAGCACGTCGTTGAAGTTCTGCTTGAGCTTGATCTGGTCAGTGACGCCGAGGCGCGAGTAGCCGGCGATGTCGAGGAACAGCACGCTGGAAATCAGCGTTCGGCTGTCGTCGGCCGAGCTATCGGTGGCGCCGGTCGTCATCGCGGCGTCATGTTAGCCGGCCTCGGCCGGCGCCGCTGCGTAACAAGCCGCAAGCGCGGCTAGCGCATTCCGGGCAGCACGCCCTTCAGGTTGCGCATCATGCGCTGCAGGTTGCCGCCCTTCATCATCTTCATCATCTTCTGCATCTGCTCGAACTGGTTGAGCAGCTGATTGACCGCCTGCACCGGCACGCCGGCGCCGGCAGCGATGCGGCGCTTCCTCGAGGCCTTGATCAGCTCGGGCTTCGAGCGCTCCTGCGGCGTCATCGAGTTGATGATGCCTTCGATGCGTTTCAGCTGCTTGTCGTCGGCGAGCTTCGCCGGGTCGACGGAGCCGGCAAGCTGTGCCGGCAGCTTGTCGATGAGCGAGGCGACGCCGCCCATCTTCTTCATCTGCGCGATCTGCTGCTTGAAATCCTCGAGGTCGAAGCCCTTGCCCTTCTTCACCTTCTCGGCGACGCGCTTCGCTTCGTCGAGGTCGATCTTGGCGTGCGCCTCCTCGACCAGCGACAAAATATCTCCCATGCCGAGGATGCGCGCCGCCATGCGCTCGGGATGGAAGGGCTCGAGCCCGGAGAGCTTCTCGGCGACGCCCGCGAACTTGATCGGTTGGCCGGTGACGTGGCGCACCGAGAGCGCCGCGCCGCCGCGCGCGTCGCCGTCGAGCTTGGTCAAGATCACACCGGTCAGGGGCAAGCGCTCATTGAACGCGCGCGCGACATTGACGGCGTCCTGGCCCTGCATCGCATCGACGATGAAAAGCGTCTCCACGGGCTTGAGCGCCGCGTGCAGCTCGGCGATCTCGCGCATCATCTCCTCGTCGATCGCAAGGCGCCCCGCCGTATCGACGATCAGCACATCGATGTAATGCGTGCGCGCGAACTCGTGCGCGCGCCGCGCGATGTCGGCGGGCTTCTCGCCGGTGCTCGAAGGAATGAACTGCGCGCCCGCCTGGCCCGCGACGGTCTTCAGCTGCTCGATCGCCGCCGGGCGGTAGACGTCGCACGAGACGAGCGCCACCTTCTTCCGCTGCGCGACGAGCTGGCGCGCGAGCTTGCCGCTGGTCGTGGTTTTCCCCGAGCCCTGCAGACCCGCCATGAGAATCACCGCCGGCGGCTGCGTCGCGAGATTGAGCGGCACATTGGCCTCGCCCATCAGCGCGGTGAGCTCGCGGTGCACGACGCCGACCAGCGCCTGGCCGGGCGTGAGGCTGCCGATCACCTCGGCGCCGAGCGCCTTGGCGCGCACCGTGTCGATGAAATGCTTGACCACCGGCAGCGCGACGTCGGCTTCGAGCAGCGCAATGCGCACTTCGCGCAGCATCTCCTGGATGTTCGCTTCGGTGAGCCGCGCCTCGCCGCGCACGTGCTTGACGATGCGCGCGAGCCGTGCGGTCAGGGTTTCAAGCATGGGTGATAGACTCGAGAGGTGCCCGACATTGTAATTCACGGGATCGCGGCCACCGCGTACCTGATCCTGGCGTGGCACTTCTGGAATACGCGCTGGCGAAACGCGCAGGCGCCGCGCCCGCGCCTCTGGGAAAGCGCGGCGCTCGCGCTGCCGCTCATCATTCAAGGCACCGCGCTCTATCGCGACATGTTCGGCGCGCCGGAGCTTCGCTTCGGCTTCGCGCAGGCGCTCTCGGTGATGATGTTTCTCGCCGTGCTGATGTGCTGGCTCGAGGCGTTCTTCTTCCCGATCGAGGCGATCTATCCGCTGCTGCTGCCGGTCGCCGCGCTCTGCGCGCCGCTGCCTGCCTTCTTCGCCGGCCGCGTCACGCCCGATCCGGTGTCGTTCGAATTCCGCCTGCACCTCGTCGCCGGCATGCTCGCCTACAGCCTCTTCACGGTCGCCATGCTGCATGCGCTGCTGATCGCGCGGCTCGAGCGCCGACTGCACGGCGCGCCCGGCCTCGACGGTTCGCTCGGCGGCCTGCCGCCGCTGCTGTCGCTCGAGCGGCTGGTGTTCGCGCTGATCGGCGCGGCGTTCGCGGTGCTCACGGCGACGCTCGCCTTCGGCATGCTCTATTCGGAGTCGTTCTTCGGCCGCGCCATGCGCTTCGAGCACAAGACGGTATTCATCGTGCTCTCGTGGCTGATCTTCGCGCTGCTGCTCGTCGGCCGCTGGCGCTACGGCTGGCGAGGCCGCACGGCGCTGCGCTGGACGGTGACCGGCTTCGTGCTGCTGATGCTCGCCTATCCCGGCAGCCGCTTCGTGCTCGAAGTGCTGCTGCATCGTCCCTGATGTTGCACCGTCCCTGATGTTGCACCGTCCCTAATGCCCGAGATACCGCTCGCGTGGATGTTCGCCGCACTCGCGGTGCTCCTCGTCCTGTCGGCGTTCTTCTCGATCGCCGAGACCGCGATGATGGCGTTCAACCGCTATCGGCTGAAGCACCTGCTGGCGCAGGGACATGTCGGCGCGCTGCTGGTGGCCGATTTACTTAAGCGCACCGACCTCCTGCTCGGCGGCATCCTGATCGGCAATACCCTGGTCGTCGCGGCCTCGAGCACGATCTCCAGCCTCGTGGCGGTGCGGCTCCTCGGCGACGACAAGATGGCCTACGCGATCGGGACGCTCCTCATCTCGTTCCTGATCATCGTCTTCTCGGAGATCACGCCAAAGGTGATCGGCGCGACTTACCCGGAGCGCACCGCGCTCCTTCTCGTCTACGTGCTGAAGCCCGTGATGTGGCTGTTGAACCCCGTCACCTGGTTCGTCAACCTGTTCGCGCGCCCGCTGCTTCTGCTAATTGGCATCCGCCCGGGCAGGGAAACCGACGATCCGAAGCTCTCGCCCGAAGAGATCCGCACGCTGGTGCTCGAATCCTCGAGCTTCATGCCGAAGAAGCACCTGTCGATACTCGTCAATCTATTCGACGTCGGCGCGATCACGGTGCAGGACATCATGGTGCCGCGCTCGCGCATCGAGTCGGTGTGCCTGGAGGACGGCATGCAGACCGTCTCGCGCCAGCTCGCCACCACCTATCACCGGCACTTGCCGGTCTTTCGTAACCACGAGGGCGATATCGCTGGCATCCTGCACGTGCGCAAGATCCTTGGCGCGCTGCACGCCGGATCGCTCGACGACCAGGCGCTCCTTTCCGTGCTGGACGAACCCTACTTCGTGCCGGCGACCACCTCGGCGCTGGCGCAGATGCAGTACTTCCAAGAAAACCGGGAGCGCATCGCCCTGGTGGTCGACGAGTACGGCGAGCTGATGGGCCTCGTCGCGCTGGAGGACATCATCGAGGAGATCATCGGCAAGTTCACCACCACCCTGCCGACGGCCGCGCCCCTCGCCTGGGACGAGAACGGCACCGCCACCGCCGAGGGCGCCATGCCGGTGCGCGAGGTCAATCGGGCCTTGGGACTGTCGCTTCCGACCGACGGTCCAAAGACGTTGAACGGCCTGATTGTGGAATATTTGCAGGAAATCCCCGAAGCCGACGTCTCGATCAAGATCGGCAACGTGCCGATGGACATCCTTCATGCCCAGGGCCGGACGGTCAAAACCGTGCGCATCTTCCGGCCGGTTGCCGATGTGGAAAATACCGAGCCGACAGTGGCTTAGGACGCAAACCTCAGGCTTTACAAACGCTACCGCCGAGGGCAATATGCTCCGTCCAGAAGTGGGAGGGAGCTTCTAATGGCAACCGCAGCAGCAGCGCCCATCGCTAGAGGGCCGAAGGAATTCGTCTTCAGCTGGGAGGGCAAGGACAAGGGCGGCAAAACGATCCGCGGCGAGCTTCGCGCGGTCAGCGAGGCTGCGGTGAACGCGACCCTGCGCCGGCAAGGCATCATGGTGCAGAAGGTCAAGAAGCAGAAGAAGCGCGGCGGCGGCAAGGTCGGCGAGAAGGACATTGCGCTTTTCACGCGGCAGCTCGCGACGATGATGAAAGCGGGCGTGCCGCTTTTGCAATCGTTCGACATCGTCGGCAAGGGCGCGACCAACCCGGCCGTGGCGAAGCTCCTCATGGAAATCAAGACCGACGTCGAAACCGGCTCGTCGCTCGCGAGCGCGTTCCGCAAATATCCGCTGCACTTCGACCCGCTGTTCTGCAACCTGGTCGCCGCCGGCGAGCAGGCGGGGATTCTGGAAACGCTCCTCGATCGCCTCGCGGTCTACAAGGAGAAGATCCTCGCCATCAAGTCGAAGATCAAGAGCGCGCTCTTCTACCCGATCGCCATCATCGCGGTGGCCTTCATCATCACCGCGGTAATCATGATTTTCGTCATCCCGGCGTTCAAGCAGGTGTTCACGAGCTTCGGCGCCGACCTGCCCGCGCCCACGCTCCTCGTGATGGCGATCTCGGACTGGTTCGTCGCCTACTGGTTCATCATCTTCCCGGTGATCGGCGGCGCCATCTACGGCTTCTTCGAAGCCTGGAAGCGCTCGCTCGCGGTGCAGATGTTCATGGACCGCATGATGCTGAGGCTGCCGGTATTCGGCAATCTGGTGAGGAAGTCGTCGATCGCGCGCTGGACGCGGACGCTTTCGACCATGTTCGCGGCCGGCGTGCCCCTCGTGGAAGCGCTCGACTCGGTGGGCGGCGCCGCCGGCAACTACGTGTACGCCGCCGCCACAAAGCAGATCCAGGGGGAAGTCTCCACCGGCACCTCGCTCACGGTGGCCATGCAGAACGCCAATGTCTTCCCGAGCATGGTGCTGCAGATGTGCTCGATCGGCGAGGAAACCGGCGCCCTAGACTCGATGCTCGGCAAGGTGGCCGACTTCTACGAGGCGGAGGTCGACGACGCCGTGGAGGCGCTCTCCTCCCTGATGGAGCCGATGATCATGGTGGTCCTCGGCACGCTGATCGGGGGCATGGTGATCGCCATGTACCTGCCGATCTTCAAGATGGGCCAGGCCGTATAACGATATGAGCACCCTCGGCTGGCTCGCGCAGCCGGCCGTGATTCCCTGGTTGGCGCTCGCGGTCGGCCTCTGCGTCGGCTCGTTCCTGAACGTCGTCATCCATCGGCTGCCGCGCATGATGGAGCGGGAATGGCGGGCCGAATGTGCCGCGCTCGCCGGCCAGACGCCGCCGGCGGAGCCGCCGCTCAACCTGGTGACGCCGCGCTCGCGCTGCCCGTCCTGCGGCCATCCCATCGGCGCGCTCGAGAATATCCCGGTTGTGAGCTGGCTCGCGCTCCGCGGCAAGTGCGCGAGCTGCCGCGCGCCAATCAGCGCGCGCTATCCCCTGGTCGAAGTCTTGGGCGGCATCGGTGCCGCCTTCTCGTTCTGGCACTTCGGCGCCACGCTCGCGGCGCTCGGCGCGACCCTTTTCGTGTGGTTCACGATCGCGCTCGCCTTCATCGACCAGGAGACTGGCCTCCTGCCCGACGACCTGACGCTGCCGCTCGCCTGGCTCGGCCTGCTCCTCAACCTGAGCGGCGCGTTCGTGCCGCTGCCCGAGGCGGTGATCGGGGCGGTGGCCGGCTATCTCTCACTCTGGCTCGTGTACTGGGCCTACAAGCTCGCCACCGGCAAGGAAGGCATGGGCTACGGTGACTTCAAGATGAACGCGGCGGTGGGCGCGTTTCTCGGCTGGAAGATGCTGCCGCTCGTCATCCTCCTCTCTTCGTTCGTCGGGCTCGCGTTCGGCGCGGCGCAGATGTTCGCGGCGCGCGGCCGCTGGGACGCGGGCTTTCGCTTCCACTTCGGCCCCTACATCGCCATGGCCGCGCTGATCGCCCTCTACTGGGGAGAACCGATCCTTCGCTGGTACATGAACCGGCTGTGAGCGGCCGCTTCGTCGTCGGCCTGACGGGCGGCATCGGCAGCGGCAAGAGCGCGGCCGCGGACGAGTTCGCGCGCCTGGGCGCGAGCGTCGTCGACACCGATGTCATCGCGCGCGAGCTCACTGCCGTGGGAGGCGCGGCGCTGCCGCACATCAAGGCGCTATTCGGCGATGCCGTGCTCGCCGCGAGCGGCGCGATGGACCGCGACGCCATGCGCCGCCGCGTGTTCTCGGATCCGGCAGCGAAGCGCGCTCTGGAAGCGCTGCTCCATCCCATGATTCGCGCCGAAGGCGAGCGACGCATCGCTCTCGCCGACGGGCCGTACGTCGTCTACGTCGTGCCGCTGCTCATCGAAGCCGGCGACTATCGCGAGCGCGTCGAGCGTGTGCTGGTGATCGACGCGCCAGAATCGGCGCAGCTCGCGCGCGTCGCCGCGCGCAGCGCCCTGCCCGAAGCCGAGGTACGTGCGATCGTGACGCAGCAGGCCTCGCGCGCCGCACGTCGCGCCGCGGCTGACGACGTGATCGATAATAGCGGCACGCTCGAGAGCCTTTTCGCGCAAGTGCGCGCGCTACACGCGCGCTATCTCAAGATGGCGGCGCAGGCCGCGGCATAATCGGTTGTGCCCGCTGCCCAAATCGCCGAGAATCCGCCCAACTTTTCCGGGCGAGCGACACGCCCCGTGATCACCTACGAATATCCACTGAACGAGCGCATCCGCACGCTGCTGCGGCTGGAAGACCTCTTCGAGCGCTCGCGCCACTTCATCGCGCGCACCGACCCGCACGATCACCACATGGCGCTGCTTACGCTCTTCGAGATTCTCGAGGTGGTGAGCCGCGCCGACCTCAAGTCCGATCTCCTGCAGGAGCTCGAGCGCCAGAAGCAGGTGCTGCTTTCGTTCCGCAACAATCCCGACATCGCGCAGGAGGCGCTCTCGAGCGTAGTGCGCGACATCGAGCAGGCGGCGGGCGCGCTTTTCTCGATGACCGGCAAGATCGGCCAATACCTGCGCGAGAACGACTGGCTGATGTCAATCAAGCAGCGCACCGCCATCCCGGGGGGCGCCTGCGAGTTCGACCTGCCGTCCTATCACTATTGGCTGCATCGGCCGGCGGGCGAGCGCACCGGCCAGCTCGCCGCCTGGACGAGTCCACTCTATCCGCTGCGCGACGGCTCGGCGATCATCCTGCGCATCCTGCGCGAGTCCGGCCGGCCCCAGTCGGTGAACGCGCCGCAGGGCATGTTCCAGCAGATGCTCGGCGGCAAGAGCGCCCAGATGCTGAGGCTGCGCCTCGCCCCCGAGCTCGCCTGCGTGCCCGAGATCAGCGCCAACAAGTACGTGCTCAACATCCGCTTCCTGGCCCAGAACGGCGAGGAGCCGCGCTCGGTGCGCACCGCCGAGACCGACATTCCCTTCGAGCTCACGTTTTGCAATCTGTAAAGCAGGTCGCCTGCCCGCGCTGCGGCGCGCGCTCTCCGTTTACGCCACAGAACAAGTGGCGTCCGTTCTGCAGCGAGCGCTGCAAGATGATCGACCTCGGCCAGTGGGCGAGCGAGACCTACCGCGTCGCCGGCGAAGCGCCGCCTGCCGACGGGGAGCCGGGCGAGAAGACCTAGCGCCAGGCGCCGCGGATCATGGCGACGCCGTGGGCGCCGGCGCGCCAGGCGCGCTGCAGGTCGGCGCGCGTCAAGCCGCCGATCGCGAACACCGGGATGCTCGTGCCGCGCACGATCGCGCCGAAGCGCTCCCAGCCGAGCGGCGTGGCGCCCGCCTTCTCCAGCACGGGCCCGAGCACCGCGAAGTCAAGACCGAGCGCCATGGCGCGCTCGAGCTCGGCGCGCGTATGGCATGACGCGGCCGCCAGGCCGCGCTCCGGGCGGGACTCGAGGCGCATGAGCTCCGCCGCGGTGTAGTGCACGCCGTCCGCGCCCGGCGTCGGCGACTTGGTGAGCACCTTGCAGCCATAGCGCTTGGCGAGGCCGAGCGCCTGTGCCGTGAGGAGCTCGCGGCTGCGCGGCTCGAGCCCGGGCTCGCGGAGCTGCACGAGCTTCAGCCCCTCTTGCAGGCGCCGCTCGAGCGCCGAGAGCATGCGCGCCGTTCCCATGCCGGCGGCGTCGGTCACTGCGTACTCGTGCGGCAGCGCGAGCGATGCGAGCACCGGCGCGTTGGCCGGCAGCATCGGCGCCGCCATCGGCGCATCGCGCGCCTGCCAGGCGATGGCCTGGTCCTCGCGCGCATGCGGCTCCCCGGCCCACTCCAGCACGCGATAGAAATTGAGGCGCACATGGCCGTGCGGGTAGATGTACTCGCGCGTGATCCAGGGATACGCGTCGCGCACCTCGATGCCGAGCTCCTCGTGCAGCTCGCGCGCGAGCGCCTGCTCGGCCGGCTCGCCGGCTTCCACTTTGCCGCCGGGAAATTCCCAGTAACCGGCGTACACCTTGCCCGGCGGGCGCTGGGCGAGGAGGAAGCGGCCGTCCGGCCGCTCAATCACCGCGGCGGCAACCTCGATCACTTCACTGCTTCTTGGAATGCCGGCCGGCCCAGTCACGCGCGAACTGATACGCCACGCGCCCACTGCGCGAGCCGCGCTGGAGCGACCACTGCAGCGCCTCCTCGCGCGCTTCGTCGCTCCATTTGCCGCCGAGCGTCTTCAGCCAATGCTGCACGATGTCGAGATACTCGTCCTGGTCGAAGGGGTAGAAGGTCACCCAGAGGCCGAAGCGCTCGGAGAGCGAGATTTTCTCCTCCACGGTCTCGCCCGGGTGAATCTCGTCGCCGACGTATTTCGTCTCCAGGTTCTCCGTCATGTACTCGGGCATCAAATGGCGGCGGTTGGAGGTGGCATAGATCAGCAGGTTCTCGGAGGTGGTGGACACCGAGCCGTCGAGCGCCACTTTCAGCGCGATGTAGCCGTCCTCCGCCCCATGGAAGCTGAGATCGTCGCAGAAGAGGAGAAACCGCTCCGGCCGCGAGGCCACCTGGTCGACGATCTGCGGCAGGTCGACAAGATCGTTCTTTTCCACCTCGATCAGGCGCAGCGTCTGTCTTGCGTATTTGTTGAGCAGGCCCTTCACGATCGACGACTTACCGGTGCCGCGGGCGCCGGTGAGAAGCACGTTGTTCGCAGGCAAGCCGGCGAGGAACTGCCGCGTGTTCTGCTCGACGCGTTCGATCTGGCGCTCGATGCCGCGCAGATCAGCGAGCCGGATCTTGTGCACCTGGCGCACCGGCTGCAGATGTCCGGCGCCGCCGCGGCGGCTCGCCGCCCGCCAGCGAAAGGCGATGCTCGAGGACCAGTCGGGCGGCTGCGGCGGCTGCGGCAGGATCTCGGCGAGCCGCGCGAGGAGCTCTTCGAGTTCTTTGTTCAAGTGCGGTATTCGGCGTTGATTTTCACGTAGTCGAAGGAAAGGTCACAAGTCCACACCGTGGCCGCAGCCGTGCCGCGGTGCAGGAGCACGCGGATGCGGAACTCGGGCTTCTTCATCGCGGCGATCGCCGCTTCCTCGCGGTAGGCGGAATCGCGCGCGCCCGCCGCCGCGACACGCACCTGGTCGATGTAGAGCTCGACCTTGCCGGTATCGAGCCCCGCCACGCCCGAATTGCCGATGGCGGCGAGGATGCGCCCGAGGTTCGGGTCGGCCGCGAAGAAGGCGGTCTTCACGAGCGGCGAGTGCGCGATGGCATAGGCGACGCGCCGGCACTCTTCGGGCGTGCGGCCGCGCTCGACGACGATGGTCACGAACTTGGTGGCGCCCTCGCCGTCGCGCACGATCGCCTGCGCGAGATAACGCGCCACGTCGCCGACGGCCACTTCAAGCTTGAGCAAATCGCGCCGCGTGCGCGCCGCCGGCCCCTCGCCGGTGGCGGCGAGGATCAGCGAATCGTTGGTCGAGGTGTCGCCATCGACGGTGACGCAGTTAAAGGAGCGCTCGGCGACGCGCTCGAGGAGCGGCTGCAGGTTGCGCTCGCTTACGCGCGCGTCGGTGGCGATGAAGGCGAGCATGGTCGCCATGTCGGGTCGGATCATGCCGGCGCCCTTGGCGATGCCGGTGACGACGGCCTGCCCGCCGGAGAGCCGCACCTTGCGCGAGTAGGCCTTCGGCACGGTGTCGGTGGTCATGATCGCCTCGGCGGCGGAGAGCCAGTCGTCCTGGTGCAGGAGCGCATGCGGCAGGGCGGCGACGATGCGCTCCACCGGCAGCGGTTCCATGATCACGCCGGTCGAAAAAGGCAGGATCTGGTCGGGATCGCAGCCCAGATGCGCGGCGAGCGCCTCGCAGACGAGCATCGCATGGTCGAGGCCGCGCTTGCCGGTGCCGGCATTGGCGTTGCCGGTATTCACGACCAGGGCCTGCACCTCGTTCTTCAGGTGCTTGCGCGCGAGGATCACCGGCGCGGCGCAGAAACGGTTCTGCGTGAAGACGCCGGCGACGCTCGTCGACGGGCTAAAGCGCATGACCAGCAGATCTTTGCGGTCGCGCTTCTTCACGCCCGCCATGGCAACACCGAGCTCGACGCCGGGCACGGGATGGAGGGAGGCGGGATCGGGTGGCGGCAGATTGACCGCCATCGCTACGTCAGTTTGCCGTGGCAGTGCTTGTATTTCTTGCCCGAGCCGCACGGGCAGGGATCGTTGCGGCCGACCTTCTGGGTGTGGCGCACCATCGGCTGCGCCTTCTTTTTCGTCGCTGCCTCGGCGAGTGCCACGTCGCCATTGCCATTGGCGAGCGCCGGCTCTTCGTAGTCGGCGTGCTGCAGGCGAACGTTCTCGACGTGCTGGCGGTCATCGACCTCGGGCAGTGACTCCTGGGTCCGGATCTCTACCGCCGTCAGCGTCTTGATGACCTCGAGCTTCACCGCCTCAATCATGGCGCCGAAAAGCTCGAACGCCTCGCGCTTGTATTCCTGCTTCGGGTTCTTCTGCGCATAGCCGCGCAGGTGAATGCCCTGGCGCAGATGATCGAGCGCGGCAAGGTGCTCGCGCCAATGCGCGTCCATGATCTGCAGCATCTGATAGCGCTCGAACTGCCGCCACTGGTCGCGCGCCGGCTCCGGGACCTTCGCGCGGTAGGACTCGTCCGCCGCGGCGATGATGCGTTCGAGAATCTTCTCCTCGTCGAGCTCCGTCTCCTGGTCGAGCCACTGCCGGACCGGCAGGCCGAGGTTGAACTCGCTCTTGAGCGCCGCATCGAGCCCGGCGATGTCCCATTGTTCCTCCACGCTCTCCTCGGGCACGTAGATGCGGAAGAGATCGTTGATCACGCCGGCGCGCAGATCGGCGATGCGCGCCGAGACGTCCTGCGATTCGAGAAGCTCGTTCCTCAACGCGTAAATCGTCTTGCGCTGATCATTGGCGACGTCGTCGTATTCCAGCAGTTGCTTCCTGATGTCGAAGTTGCGGGCCTCGACCTTGCGCTGCGCGCTCTCGATCGAGCGCGTCACCATCGGGTGCTCGATCGCCTCGCCCTCGGGCATCTTCAGCATCACCATGATGCGGTTGATGCGTTCGCCGGCGAAGATGCGCAGCAGCGGGTCCTCGAGCGACATGTAGAAGCGCGAGCTGCCGGGGTCGCCCTGGCGGCCGGAGCGGCCGCGCAGCTGGTTGTCGATGCGTCGCGACTCGTGGCGCTCGGTGCCGATGATGTGCAAGCCGCCGGCCTTCACCACCTGCTCGTGCAGCGCCTGCCATTCGCCGCGCAGCGTGTCGACGCGCGTTTGCTTTTCCTCGGCGGAGAGCTTCTCGTCCGCCTCGACGAAGTCGCACTGCTTCTCGACGTTGCCGCCGAGCACGATGTCGGTGCCGCGACCCGCCATGTTGGTGGCAATGGTGATCATCTTCGGCCGCCCGGCCTGGGCGACGATCTCGGCCTCGCGCGCGTGCTGCTTCGCGTTCAGCACCTGGTGAGAGAGCTTCTCCTTGCTGAGGAGGCCCGAGAGCAATTCCGAGTTCTCGATCGACGTCGTGCCGACGAGCACCGGCTGGCCACGCGTGTAGCAGTCGCGGATGTCGCCGATCACCGCGCCGTATTTTTCCTTCGCCGTGCGATAGACCTGGTCCTCGCGGTCGGCGCGGATCATCGGCATGTGCGTCGGGATGACGATCGTCTCGAGCCCGTAGATCTGCTGGAACTCGTACGCCTCGGTGTCCGCGGTGCCGGTCATGCCGGCGAGCTTGCCGTACATGCGGAAGTAGTTCTGGAAGGTGATCGAGGCGAGCGTCTGGTTCTCGTTCTGGATCTGCACGCTTTCCTTCGCCTCGACGGCCTGGTGCAGGCCCTCGGACCAGCGGCGGCCGACCATCAGGCGGCCGGTGAACTCGTCGACGATGATCACCTCGCCGTTCTGCACGACGTAGTGCTGATCGCGATGGAAAAGATGATGCGCGCGCAGCGCCGCGTACAGGTGATGCATCAGGTTGATGTACGCCGGCTCGTAGAGGCTCGCCCCCGGCGGCAGCAGGCCGACGCGCGTCAGGATCTGCTCGGCTTTCTCGTGGCCCGCTTCGGCGAGGATGATCTGGTGATTCTTCTCGTCGACGAAGAAGTCGCCAGGCGGCTCGGGGTCGTCGGGCTTCTTCTTCTCCTCCTTCTGACGGGTGAGGAGCGGCGCCACCTGGTTCATCTTGTGGTAGATCTCGGTGCGATCTTCCGCCTGGCCCGAGATGATGAGCGGCGTCCTCGCCTCGTCGATCAGGATCGAGTCGACCTCGTCGACGATGGCGTAGTTGAGGCCGCGCTGGAAGCGCTCCTCGACGTGCATCGCCATGTTGTCGCGCAGGTAGTCGAAGCCGAATTCGTTGTTGGTGCCGTAGGTGATGTCGGCGGCGTAGGCGGCGCGCTTGTCCTGCGGGTCCATGTGCGGCAGGTTGACGCCCACCGTCAGGCCGAGGAAGTGGAAGATCTTGCCCATCCACTCGGCGTCGCGCCGCGCGAGGTAATCGTTGACCGTCACGATGTGCACGCCCTTGCCGGTGAGGGCGTTCAAATAGGCGGGCAGCGTGGCGACGAGGGTCTTGCCCTCGCCCGTCTTCATCTCGCCGATCTTGCCGTTGTGGAGCACCATGCCGCCGAGGAGCTGGACATCGAAGTGGCGCATGCGCAGCGTGCGCTTCGAAGCCTCGCGCACGATGGCGAAAGCTTCCGGCAGCAATTCATCCAGAGTCGCGCCATCGGCATAACGCTTGCGGAGCTCGTCGGTCTTGCCGGCGAGCGCGGCATCGGCGAGCCGGGCGATTTCCGGCTCGAGCGCGTTAATGGCGGCGACGCTGTGCGAATACTGCTTTAGCAGCCGCTCATTGCGGCTGCCGAAGAGGCGGGTCGGGACGCGCCAGAGCACTTCGGCGACGCGGCGCCCGTACTGAAGATATTTCACCATGCTGGACGCCGGCCCGTGCGGGCTGGCGGAGAACGAGCTCCGGCAAAGCGGCGAATGTTATCACGCGGGGCGAGCGGCCCCGCGCGCTAGTCGTCGCTCGCCTTCGCGCTTTCGGCCGCGGGCTTGACGCTCTCGTTGGCGGGTTTCGCGTTCTCGGCTGCGACTTTCGCGCTGTCGGCGGCGGGCTTGGCGGTGACCGCGCTCACCTTGCTGCTGCCGCGCGGCGCCGGCACCGAGGCGAGCAGGAACTTGCTCGGATTCTGCGCCGCCCCGCGAAAGCGCACTTCGAAGTGAAGATGCGGGCCGGTCGAGCGGCCGGTGGAGCCGACTTCACCGATCTTGCGCCCTCTCGCGACGACATCGCCCTCCTTCACGAAAAGCTTCGAGCAATGCGCGTAGCGCGTGACGAGGTCGTTGCCGTGATCGACGTCGATCACGTAGCCGTACTGCGGATGAAAGCCGGCGAACACCACGACGCCGCCGGCCGCCGCGACGATCGAAGAGCCGGCTTCGGCGAGGAAATCGATGCCTTCGTGCATCGCGACTTGCCCGGTGAACGGATCGACGCGCTTGCCGAAGCCGGAGGCATTGAAAGGCGCGCGCACCGGTAGCATGGTCGGCATGAGCTTCTTCTTCACCGCCTGCTCGAAAAGCTGCGATTCGAGCACGCCCAGCATGTCGTTCTTGTTTTCCAGCTGGCGCGAAAGGTCGAGCAGGCGGCCGCTGAAGTCTCCGAGCGAGAGGTTCTGCGACGGCAGCTGCGTGGTCGGCGCGGCGCCGCCGAGGCCGGGCGCATCGCTCGTGCGCAGATCGCGCACGCCGGCGAGCGATGCCAGCCGGTCGCCGAGGGTGTCGAGCCGCGTCAGCTGCGCCTGCATCTCGCCGAGCTTGGAGGCCATCGCATCGATGTTCTGCTGCACGAAGGCGCGGCTGCGCTCGGCTTCGGTTTCATGCGCAGCGAGCACCAGACGCTGCAGCGCCGGCAGCGGCACCTCGGCGGCATAACGCAGCGTGATCCAATAGACTGCCGCCGTCGCGCCCAGGACCACGAGCAGCAACACGATGGCGCTCGCCACGAGGTGCATGGCGGACAGGGTGATTGATCTCGCCCTCGTCAGACTGTCCGAGATCAGGATAATCTGCACGTCTTCCTCCCGGATCCATGAAGCCTTCGCTACCGACCAAGCTCGACCGCGTCCTCGCCGGCGATGGCGAGCTGCAGCCACTCCTGGCCAAGACGCGCGAGCTGCGCGCTCTTGCCGGCCTCGTTCAGAGCTTCTTGTCCGCCGAGCTCGGCGCCGAGACCCGCGTCGCCAATTTCAAGGAGGGCAGCCTGGCGCTGCTTGTTACAAACTCGGCCGCGGCTTCGAAACTTCGCTTGCTCGCGCCGGCACTTACGCGCTTTCTCCTGGAACGGCGCTGGCAGGTTAAGTTAGTTTCAGTGAGGGTGCAACCTAGCGGCGCACGCGCGGCTGAGTCGCGGCGCGAGAAAGCCGTGCATTTTTCCACACACGCGCTTGAGCGGTTGCGCGCGCTGCATGAGCGGCTCTCGCCATCGCCGGCGCGCGAAGCGTTGGCGAAAATGCTGCGCCGCCACGGCGCGCTAGCGCGCCGCTAACCGTACTGGGTAGCGAGGCGCGCGACGCCTGCGGGTGTCTCCTCGGCGCGTTCGAAGCTGACTGCTTCAAGTGCGTCGGGCTGCGCCAGCACCGCACGCAGCAGGCGGTTATTCAGCGCGTGCCCCGACTTGTGCGCCGAGAAAGCGCCGAGCAGCGGGCGGCCGAGCAAATAAAGATCGCCGATCGCGTCGAGCAGCTTGTGGCGGATGAATTCGTCGGCAAAGCGCAGCCCCTCGGCGTTCAGCACGCGGTACTCGTCGAGCACCACCGCGTTGTCGAGCCCGCCGCCGAGCGCGAGGCCGCTGTTGCGCAGGTCTTCGACCTCGTGCATGAATCCGAACGTGCGTGCGCGCGCGATTTCCTTGAGGTAGGAGGTTTCGGCGAAATTGATCTCCACCGATTGCGTCGAGCGCTCGATCACCGGATGGCGAAACTCGATCGAGAACGAGAGCTTGTAGCCTTCGTAAGGCTCAAGACGCGCCCACTTGTCGCCGTCGGTCACTTCAACGCGGCGCGTCACGCGCAGGAATTTCTTCGGCGCCGCCTGCTCGACGATGCCGGCCTGCTGGATGAGAAGCACGAACGGCGAAGCGCTGCCGTCCATGATCGGCAGCTCCGGCGCGTCGAGATCGACGTAGACGTTGTCGATGCCGAGGCCGCCGAGCGCCGACATCAGATGCTCGACGGTGTAGATCTTGACGCCATCGCGTACGAGGCACGAAGAGAGCCGCGTCTCGCCGACGAGATCGGCGCGCGCCGGAATGTCGAGCGGCGCGGGGAGGTCGACGCGGCGAAAGACGATGCCGGAGTCGGGTGGCCCCGGCCGCAGCGCCATGCGAACTTTCTGTCCCGTGTGCAGGCCGACGCCTGCTGCGGACACGAGCGCCTTTAAGGTGCGTTGTCGAAGCATCGCGGGAGGAGCCGGGATTCTAGCAGTCGAAGACCGGGGCTGCGCCGGCAAGGTGGCGCGCGCCCCGGTCCCCTTTCGCCATCGTCAGTCGGCCTGCTTGCGCAGGAACGCGGGGATGTCGTACTTGTCGACGCCGCTCTGCTGCAAGGCCTCCACCGTGGATGCGCGGTTGCGGCGGATCACGGCCGGCACCGCATCGAGCTGGCTGTAGTCCACCGGACCCGGCAGATTGTCGGTGCCGGTCTTGGGCGCGGCGACGTTATTCAGTACGAGCTGCGGCTTCGCCTGGCGCGCGGCGACCGGGGCGCCAAGGCCCGTGGCGACGACGGTCACGCGCAAATGCTCGGCGAGCGAATCGTCATAGACACCGCCGTAGATGATGGTCGCATCCTCCGCCGCGAAGGTGCGGACGATGTTCATCACCTCTTTCGTCTCGCGCAGCTTCAGGCTCGCCTTCGACGCCGTGATGTTGACGAGCACGCCGCGCGCGCCGGCGAGGTTCACGCCCTCGAGCAGCGGGCAGGCGATCGCCTGCTCGGCGGCGATCCGCGCGCGGTCGATGCCGCTTGCGCATGCCGAGCCCATCATCGCCATGCCCTGCTCGGACATGACGGTGCGCACGTCCTGAAAGTCGACGTTGACCAGGCCCGGGTTGTTGATGATCTCGGCGATGCCGGCGACCGCGTTGTTCAGCACGTCGTCGGCGGCCTTGAACGCATCCTCCTGCGTCACGTCTTCGCCCAGCACCTCCTCCAGCTTGTCGTTAAGGATGACGATCAGCGAGTCGACGTGCGGCCCGAGCGCTTCGAGGCCGGACTCCGCGGTCTTCATGCGCTTCGAGCCTTCGAAGGTGAAGGGCTTGGTGACCACGGCGACGGTGAGGATGCCGAGCGAGCGCGCCACTTCGGCGATCACGGGCCCCGCGCCGGTGCCGGTGCCGCCGCCCATGCCGGCCGTGATGAAAACCATGTGCGCGCCCGCAACCGCCTCTTCGATGCGATCGCGGTCGGCGAGCGCCACTGCGCGCGCTTCCTCCGGCTTCGCGCCGGCGCCGAGGCCGCTGGTGCCGAGCTGAATCTGGTTCGGCGCGCGGTTCCTCGCCAGCACCTGGGCGTCGGTGTTCACGACGATGAACTCCACGCCCTGCACCCCCTGCTCGATCATGTGGTTGACGGCGTTGCCGCCGGCACCGCCGACGCCGATCACCTTGATGATCGGGCCGGTTACCTGACTGTCTACGATTTCGAACATCTTGTTATCTCCTTGCCGTTGTTATTCACTTCAAAAGTTTCGTTGAAACCACTCCCGCATGCGCCCGAGCACAGCCGTTACCGAGCCGCTCTGGCGTGAAAGCTTGCCGTGATGGACCTGCGCCACCCCTTCGAGCAGTAACCCCACCGCCGTGGCATAGCGCGGCGTACGCACCACGTCCGCGAGTCCGCCCGCGTAGCGCGGCACGCCGATCCTCACCGGCATGTGAAAGATCTCCTCGCCGAGCTCGACCATTCCCTGCATCACCGCCGAGCCGCCGGTGAGCACGATGCCGCTCGAGAGCAGCTCCTCGAAGCCAGAGTCGCGCAGCGCCTGCTGCACAAGCGAGTAGAGCTCCTCGACGCGCGGCTCGATCACCTCGGCGAGCGTCTGGCGCGAAAGCGAGCGCATGCCGCGCTCGCCGATGCCGGGCACCTCGAGCATCTGGTTGGGATCGGCGAGCTGCCGCAGCGCGACACCGTGGCGGATCTTGATCGCCTCGGCGTCCGCGGTGGGCGTGCGCAGCGCCATGGCGATGTCGTTGGTGATCTGGTCGCCGGCGATCGGCACGACTGCCGTATGGCGGATCGCGCCGTGCGTGAACACGGCGATGTCCGTGGTGCCGCCGCCGATGTCGAGCAGGCACACGCCCAGGTCTTTCTCGTCCTCCGACAGCACGGCGCGCGAAGACGCGAGCGGCTGCAGGATCAGGTCCTTCACCTCGATGCCGCAGCGGCGCACGCACTTGATGATGTTCTGCGCCGCCGACACCGCGCCGGTGACGATGTGCACCTTCACTTCCAGGCGCACGCCCGACATGCCGATCGGCTCGCGCACGTCCTCCTGGCCATCAATGATGAATTCCTGCCGCAGCACATGCAAGATCTGCTGGTCGGTCGGGATGTTGACCGCACGCGCCGTCTCGATGGCGCGATCGACGTCCATCACGCCGACCTCGCGGTCCTTCACCGCCACCATGCCGGTCGAGTTGAAGCTGCGGATGTGGCTGCCGGCGATGCCGACATAGGCCGAGGCGATCTTGCAGTCGGCCATCAGCTCCGCTTCCTCGAGCGCGCGCTGGATGGCGGCGACGGTGGCCTCGATGTTGACCACGACGCCCTTCTTCAGCCCGCGCGAAGGATGCGAACCCATGCCCAGCACCTCGAGCGAGCCGTCGGGCCCGAGCTCGGCCACCAGGCAGGCGACCTTTGAGGTGCCGATGTCGAGCGCGACGACGAGATTTTTGTTCTCCTTCGGCATCAGCCTTTCACCTGCAGGGCAAAGCCGTTCGGGTAGCGCAGATCGACGAGCGCGCCCGAGGCGGCCCGGGCGGTGCGCGCGTACGCGTCGATGAAGCGCGCAAGACGCCGCTCGGCCGCCTCGGCATCGCGTCCGAGCTTCAGCTCGACCCCGCTCGCGAGGCGAATCTGCCAGGCGTGGCGTGCGCTGAGCGCCAGACGTTCGATCGGACTGCCCAGGGGCTTTAGCAGCTCGGAGAAGCGCAGGTAGCGCCGGGCAAGCTCGGCTTCGCTACCGGCCGGGCCGGTGAGCAGCGGCAACTCGGCGTCCGTCGTGCCGCTGAAGCGCTCGCCATACGTGTTCAGCAGACCTTCGGTGCCCCAGCGCGCGAGCGCGACATGCTCTTCGATCGACACCTCGAGGCGGTCGGGCCAGACGCGGCGCACGGCGGCCCTGCGCACCCAGGGCACTCGCTCGAGCGCAACACGAAGCTCATCGATGGGTGCGGCGAAGAAATTCGCGCGCGTGTGACGTGCCATGAGAGCGTCGATTTCGGCGCGCGGCGCGCGGACGAGGCTGGTGCAGAGCTCGACCGAGCGCAGCGCAAAGACGCCGGAATGCGCGACCCAGTAGCCGCCGCCGGCGCCAGCGCCAAGCATGGCGAAGCCGACCAGAAAACCGGCCGCGGCCCTGAGCAGGCGCGCTTTACCCCACATGCGCGCCCTCCAGGATCTTCACGCACAGGTCCTCGTAGGCGATGCCGACGGCGCGCGCCGCCATCGGCACCAGCGAATGGTCGGTCATGCCCGGCGCCGTGTTGATCTCCAGCAGATAGGGCTTGCCGCGCTTGTCGAGCATCAGGTCGACGCGCCCCCAGCCCTGGCAGCCGAGCGCCTGGAACGCCTTCAGGCAGAGCGCCTGGATCTCCCTTTCCTTGGCCTTCGGCAACCCGCAGGGAATGAGATAGCGCGTGTCGTCGGCGAGGTACTTCGCCTCGTAGTCGTAAAACTCGCGCGGCGTCTCGATGCGGATGATCGGCAGCACCTCTTCGCCGAGGATCGCCACCGTGAGCTCGGGACCGTCGATGAACTTTTCGGCGATCACCACCGGGTCGTAATTGACGGCGAGCGCGAACGCCTCCTCCAGGTCGCCGGCGCGAGTCACCTTCGACATGCCGACCGAGGAGCCTTCCCGCGCCGGCTTGACGAAGAGCGGATAGCCCAGGCCGCGCGTGGCGGACTTGAGGTTGGAGTCCTTGGTCAGCACGGCGTGCGGCGCCGTGGGCAGTCCTTCGGCCGACCAGATGCGCTTGGTGCGCACCTTGTCCATGGCGAGCGCGGAGGCGAGCACGCCGCTGCCGGTGTACGGGATGCCGAGCCACTCGAGGATCCCCTGGACGGTGCCGTCCTCGCCGAAGCGCCCATGCAAGGCGATGAATACGCGCGCGAAGCGCTCCTTCTCGAGCGCGGCGAAGTCGCGCTCCTTCGGATCGAAGGGATACGCGTCCACGCCTTTGGACCGCAGCGCCTTCAGCACCATGCCGCCGCTCTTCAGCGAGACCTCGCGCTCGGCCGACTTGCCGCCGAGGAGCACCGCGACCTTGCCGAGGTTCATGCCGGCTCTCCCACGATGCGCACCTCGGTGTGCAGCACCACGCCCTGCATCTGGTAGACCATGCGCTGGATATGCTCGATCAGCCACTCGATGTCGGACGCGCGCGCGGCGCCGCGCGGGTTGACGATGAAGTTGGCGTGCTTTTCCGAGACGCTCGCGCCGCCGCGGCCGAAGCCCTTCAGCCCGCACGCTTCGATGAGGCGCGCGGCGTGGTCGCCGGGCGGATTGCGAAAGACGCTGCCGGCATTGGGCAGCCCGAGCGGCTGGGTCGCGACGCGCCGCGCGAGGAGTTCTTTCATCACCCCGCGCGAGGCTTCGCCCTCGCCGGGCGCCAGGCGAAACCAGGCCGCGGCGAACCATTCTTCGCGCGGCGTGCGCGGCGCGCAGTGTCGATAGCCGACTTCGAACTCGGCGCGCGGCCGCTCGACCAGCGTGCCCGAGCGGTCGATGGTCGCGACGCGCTCGACGATGTCCCAGGTCTCACCGCCATAGCAGCCCGCGTTCATGGCGAGCCCGCCGCCGACGCAACCCGGCACACCGGCGAGAAATTCGGCGCCCTCGAGGTCGTGGAGCGCCGCAAAGCGGGCCACCTTGGGGCTTGCCACCCCCGCCTCGGCATAGACAAGCTCGCCTTCCATGCGCGGCCGGCGCGCCGCCGCGTGCGTCATCACGACGGTTCCGCGCCACCCCCCGTCGCGCACCAGGAGGTTCGAGCCGAGGCCGACAAAGAGTAACGGTTCTTCGTGCGGCAGCTGTCGCAGAAAGCTCGCGAGGTCAGCGAGATCCGCCGGCACGTAGAAGCAATCGGCGCGACCGCCGGTGCGCCAGGTCACATGATGGCGCATCGGCTCGTCGCGCTTCAGCTCCCCGCGCAGTCCTCGGAAGTGCAGCGGCTCGCTCATATTCATGTCAGCTGTGCCGGCACGTTGCCGATCGAGCCTGCGCCCATCGTCAGCACGACATCGCCCGGGCGCGCGACGCGCCGGATGGCCTCGGCCAGCTCGCCGATCTCCTCGACGAAGAGAGGCTCGACCTTGCCGCCGACACGCAGCGCCCGCGCGAGCGAGCGCGCATCGGCGGCCACGATCGGCGCTTCGCCCGCGGCGTAGACCTCGGCGAGCAGCACCAGGTCGGCGCTGGAGAGCACGCGCACGAAGTCTTCGAAAAGATCGCGCGTGCGCGTATAGCGATGCGGCTGGAAGGCGAGTACCAGCCTGCGCTCGGGAAACGCGCCGCGCGCCGCGGCGAGCGTCGCCGCCATCTCGGCCGGATGATGGCCATAGTCGTCGATCAAGGTGAAGCTGCCGCCGGCGGCGAGCGGCACCTCGCCGTAGCTCTGGAAGCGCCGGCCGACGCCGCGGAATTCCGCGAACGCCTTGCGAATCGCGGCATCGGGGACGCCCAGCTCATCGGCGACCGCGATCGCGGCGAGCGCATTCAATACGTTATGGCGGCCCGGCAGGTTGAGCAGCACATCGAGCGGACGCGCGCCGCGCCGCTCGGCGCGAAAGCGCATGCGCGGACCGTGGTGCGCGATCGCCTCGGCGCGGATCGTGCAATCTTCACTCGTGCCGTAGGTGACGATCGGCTTGGACACGAGGCCCAAGATCTCGCGCACGTGGGGATCGTCGCCGCACAGGATGGCCGCCCCGTAAAAGGGCAGGTTCTGCAGGAACTGGACGAACGCGTGCTTGAGGCGCGGGAACTCCTGCCCGTAGGTGTCCATGTGATCGGCATCGATGTTCGTGACCACCGCGATCACCGGCTGCAGGTGCAGGAACGAGGCGTCCGACTCGTCCGCCTCGACGACGATGAAGTCGCCGCTGCCCAGCCGCGCGTTGCTGCCGGCGGCGGTCAATCGCCCGCCGATGACGAAGGTGGGATCCAGCCCGCCCTCGGCCAGCACGCTCGCCACCAGGCTCGTGGTCGTGGTCTTGCCGTGCGTGCCCGCGATGGCAACGCCGCGCTTCAGCCGCATCAGCTCGGCGAGCATCAACGCCCGCGGCACGACCGGAATGCGCGCCTCGCGCGCGGCGACGACCTCAGGATTGTCGGCCTGGACCGCGCTCGAGACGACCACGGCGTCAGCGCCCGCGACGTGCTCGGGACGGTGCTGCAAATGGATCTTGACGCCGAGGCCGACGAGCCGCCGCGTGGCGGCGTTGGCGGCGAGGTCCGAGCCGCTCACCTCATAGCCAAGGTTGGCGAGAACCTCGGCGATGCCCGACATGCCGGCGCCGCCGATACCCACGAAGTGCAGGCGCCGCACCTTGTGTTTCATCGCGCAAGCTCCATGCAGCGCTGTGCCACCAGCTTGGCCGCGTCCGGCTTGCCGAGCGCGCGGGCGCTCTCGGCCATCCTGAGGAGCGCCGCGCGATCGAGCGAGCCGATGACCTCGGCGAGGCGCTGCGGCGTCAGTTGCGTTTGCGGCAGCAGGATCGCCGCTCCCTGGTCGGCGAGGAAGCGGGCATTCGCCGTCTGGTGGTCGTCGACCGCGTGCGGAAACGGCACGAGGACGCTCGCCATGCCGCCGGCGGAGAGCTCGGCGACGGTGACCGCGCCGGCACGGCAGATCACCAGGTCGGCCTCGGCATAGCGGCGAGCCATGTCGTCGATGAAGGGCACGAGCTCGCCCTGCACGCCCGCCGCGCTGTAATTACCGCGCAGCACCTCAAGGTGCTTCTCGCCCGACTGGTGCACGACCTGCGGCCGCTGCGGGAGCAGAGCGAGCGCGCGCGGCACGGCGTCGTTCAGGGCCTGCGCGCCGAGGCTGCCGCCGACGACCAGCAGGCGCAGCGGCCCCGCGCGGCCGCGAAAGCGCTCTTGCGGCGGCGCGATGGCCGAGATCTCGGCGCGCACCGGATTGCCGGTCCATTCGGCGCCGCGCAATGCCTGCGGAAACGCGACCATCACCTTGTCCGAGACGCCGGCGAGCACGCGGTTGGCGAGCCCGGCGACCGCGTTCTGCTCGTGCAGCGCGAGCGGGCGGCCAAGGAGCGAGGCCATCATGCCGCCGGGGAAGGCCACATAGCCGCCGAGCCCCAGCACCACGTCGGGGCGCAGGCGCCGGATATACCGCGCGCTCTGCCAGAACGAGTAGAGCAGGTTTGCCGGCAGCAGCAATTTCTGCAACAGGCCTTTGCCGCGCGCCGCGCGCGCACGTATCCATGCGGCGGCATAGCCATGCCGCGGTACAAGGCGCTCTTCCATGCCACCGCGCGCCCCCATCCACACGACCTGCCAGCCGGCGGCGCGCGCCTGCTCGGCGACCGCCAGGCCCGGAAAGATATGGCCGCCGGTGCCGCCCGCCATGATGAGGAGGGTGCGGCTCATGCGTGCAGCCTGCCGTTAAGCATTTAATCCTCTGGCGAGCTGCCGGTTTTCCCAGTCGATGCGAAGCAGGATGGCCAGTGCGACGAAATTGACCACGAGGCCCGAGCCGCCGTAGCTCATCAGCGGCAGCGTGAGCCCTTTCGTCGGCAGCAGGCCCATGTTCACGCCCATGTTGATGAACGCCTGGAAGCCGATCCAGATGCCGATGCCCTGCGCGGTGAGGGCGGCGAAATGGCGCGCGCGCGAGGCGGCCTGGCGGGCCACGACGAAGGCGCGCGCGACGATCCAGGCGAAAAGGCCGATCACCACGGCGACACCGCCGAAGCCGAGCTCCTCGGCGAGGACAGCAAGCAGGAAGTCGGTATGCGCCTCGGGCAGGTAGTGCAGCTTCTCGACGCTCGCGCCGAGACCGACGCCCAGCCATTCGCCGCGGCCGAAGGCGATCAGCGCGTGAGAGAGCTGGTAGCCGCTGCCGAATGCGTCGGACCACGGATCCATGTAACCGAAGATGCGCTGCATGCGATAGGGCGACGCCAGCACGAGCAGCACGAATCCCGCGCCCAGCATGGCGAGGAGCGCGAGGAAGTGGCGGCCGTTCATGCCGCCGAGAAAAAGCACGGCGAAGGCACTCGCGGCAATGACCACCAACGCGCCGAAGTCCGGCTCGCGCAGGAGTAGCCACGAGACAAGCAGCATCACGACCAGCATCGGCAAGAGGCCCTTCTTGAAGCTTTTCAGCACGCTGTGCCGGCGCACCGTGTAGTCGGCGGCATAGAGCACGCTCGCGAGCTTCATCAGCTCCGAAGGCTGCACACCGAGCACCGGCAGCGCGAGCCAGCGACGGGCGCCATTCACTTCGCGGCCGACGCCAGGGATGAGCACGGCGACGAGCAGCGCCACGCCGCAGAGAAAGAGCAGCGGCGCCATGCCCTGCCACACCTTCACCGGCACGAGAAACACCATCAGGGCGGCGATGAGCGCCGCGCCCAGGAAGGTGGCGTGCCGCAGAAGAAACCAGGTCGCGCTGTTGCCGGTGTAGCGATTGGCCTCGGCGGTGGCAATCGAGGCCGAATAGACCATGACCAGGCCGCTCGCCGCGAGCAGCAGCGCCGCCCAGGCGAGCGAGCGGTCGTATTCGGCCGCCGGCGCATGGCGCGCCGGAACGAACGTGGGACTCATGGCAACCCCCGCACCGCCGCGGCGAACACTTCGCCGCGGTGCCGGTAGTCGCGGAACATGTCGAAGCTCGCGCATGCCGGCGAGAGCAGCACGGCCTCGCCGGGCCTCGCGATGCGCGCCGCGCGCTCGACCGCCTGCTCGAGGCTCGGGCAGCGCTCGAGCGGCAGGCCGGCAAGCGCCGCCTCGATGACGGGCGCGTCGCGGCCGATCAGCATCACCCGGCTCGCGAACTCGGCGACGGGCGCGCGCAGCGGGGCGAAATCCTGGCCCTTGCCCTCGCCGCCGAGGATCAGCACGGCGCGCTTGCCGAGACCGCGCAGCGCGGCAATGGTGGCGCCGACATTGGTGCCTTTGGAATCGTCGTACCAGTCGACGCTGCCGCGGCGCGCGACCAGCTCCAGGCGATGCGGCAGACCGCGAAACGAGGCGAGGCCCTCGCGCAGGCGCTCGCGCGGCACGCCGAAGGCGCGCGTCAGCGCGCAGGCGGCGAGCGCATTGGCGACGTTGTGCGCACCGTGGATCGGCAGCGCGCTCGCCTCGACGATCAGCTCCTCGCCCTCGAGCAGCACGCCGGCGCGCACGCCGTAGTTGCGCCCGGTTGGCACGTCCAGCCCGAAGGTGACGACGGGGCGGCCCGGGCGCGCCATGGCGAGCGTGCCGGCGTCGTCGCGATTGAGCACCTGCACGCCATCGCCTTCGAAGATGCGCGCCTTGGCCGCGCCGTAATCGGCGAGGCTCGCGTAGCGATCGAGGTGATCCTCGCTCAGGTTGAGCACCGTGGCAGCGCGCGGGTTCAGCGACCAGGCGGTTTCCAGCTGATAGCTCGAGAGCTCGAGCACCCAGGCCGCGGGCGGCGCGCTTCTCTTCATCAGCGCATCGAGCACGGGCGGCGAGATGTTGCCCGCCACCTCGGCGTCGATACCGGCGGTGCGCAACAGATGTCCGGTGAGCGCGGTAACCGTGCTCTTGCCGTTCGTGCCGGTGATCGCCAGGACGGGGGCGCGGTTCTGCCAGGCGAAGAGCTCGACATCGCCGAGCACCGGGATGCCGCGCGCGAGCGCCTCGGCCACCAGCGGCTCGGCGAGCGACAGGCCCGGGCTGATGCACACCAGATCGACGTCCGCCAGGAGCGCGTGGCTGAATGGACCGAGATGGACATCGCCCGCAAACTCGGCAAGCCGCGGCGGCTTGGCGCGCGTATCGGCGACGCGTACGCGCGCGCCATGGCGCTCGGCGTAACGCGCGACTGAGAGGCCGGTGTCGCCGAGGCCGAGGACCAGCACGCGCCGCCCGGCGAGCGCGAGGGGCTCGGGCCGCGGCAGCAGGCGGAAGGGACTCTCGCGCATCATCTTAGCTTCAGCGTCGAGAGTCCGAAGAGCACCAGCATCATGGTGATGATCCAGAAGCGCACCACCACCTGGCTTTCTTTCCAGCCTTCCAGCTCGTAGTGGTGATGCAAGGGCGCCATGCGGAAGATGCGCTTGCCGCCGCTCCACTTGAAGTACAGCACCTGGATCATCACCGACAGGGTCTCGGCGACGAATACGCCGCCCATGATGAAGAGCACGATCTCCTGGCGCACGATCACGGCTACCGTGCCGAGCGCCGCCCCGAGCGCAAGCGCGCCGACGTCACCCATGAAGACTTCCGCCGGATAGGCGTTGAACCAGAGGAAGCCCAGGCCGGCACCGGCGAGCGCGCCGCAGATCACCGCCAGCTCCCCGGCGCCGGGGATGTAGGGCAGGCCGAGGTATTTCGAGAACAACGCGTGCCCGGCGACGTAGGCGAAGATGCCGAGCGCGCTGCCCACCAGCACCGTCGGCATGATGGCAAGGCCGTCGAGGCCGTCGGTGAGATTGACGGCATTGGACGTGCCGACAATGACGAAGAAGGTGAGCAGGATGAAGCCGAGCGTGCCGAGCGGATAGGCGACGAACTTGAAGAACGGCACGATCAGCTGGTTGAGCGGTGGCATCGACTGCGCGAGCCAGGCGAGATAGACCGCCGCGGCGAGTCCGATCAGCGCCTGCCACAGGAACTTCGCGCGCGGCGAAAGTCCCTTCGGATTGCGGTGCACCACCTTGCGGTAATCGTCGATCCAGCCGATCGAGCCGAAGGCGAGCGTGACGAGGAGCACCACCCACAGGAACTTGTTGGAGAGATCGCCCCAGAGCAGCGTCGTGACGCAGATCGACACCAGGATCAAGGCGCCGCCCATGGTCGGCGTGCCCGCCTTGGTGAGGTGCGAGCGCGGACCGTCGTCGCGCACCGCCTGACCGATCTTGTAGGCGGTGAGCTTGCGGATCATGTAGGGCCCGAGGACCAGCGACACCGCGAGCGCCGTGAGGCAGGCGAGCACCGCGCGCAGCGTGATGTAGTTGAAGACGTTGAAGACGCGCACATCCTTCGCCAGCCACTGGGCGAGCTCGAGCAGCATCAGTGCGCTCCCTCGGCGGCGCCGGTGAGCGCGGCGACCACGCGCTCCATGCGCATGAAGCGCGAGCCCTTGACGAGCACGGTGCGCCCATCGATCGCGGCGGCGAGCAAGGCGACGTCGCTGAAGTGCCGAGCACCCTCGCCAAACGCGTCGACCGCATGCGCCGCCGCCTCGCCGAGCGCGAGCAGGCGCGAGATGCCGCGGCTCTTGGCATAGGTGCCGATCTCGCGATGGAATTCAGGTCCCTGTGGCCCGACCTCCCCCATATCGCCCAGGACCAGCACGGTCGGCGCCGGGCAAGAAGCGAGGACATCGATTGCCGCGCGCACCGAATCCGGATTGGCGTTGTAGCTGTCGTCGATCACGGTGAGCCCGCCGCGCGCCTGCTTGACCTGCAGGCGGCCGGTATAAGGGCGGAACGCGCTCAGCCCTGCGGCGATGGTCGCGGCGTCGATACCGGCAGCATGCGCGCACGCGGCCGCCGCGAGCGCATTGCGCACGTTGTGGAGGCCGGGAATGGCGAGCGTCGCCGTTGCCCCGCCCTGCGGCGTATGCAGCCGCAACTCGCTGGAGAGACCCTTCAGCACATAATCGCCGCCGACCACGCCGCGTTCTAAGCCGAAGTCGATCACCGGACGGCGGCCGGCGCGGCGGCGGAAATAGGCGGCTTGCGCGTCGTCGGCGTTGACGATGGCGATGCCGTTCGCCGCCAGCGCGTCGTAGACGCTTGCGTTTTCCGCGGCCACCTCCTCGACGCTGCCCATGAACTCGAGGTGCTCGCGCTGCGCGTTGTTGACGAGCGCGATGCTTGGCGCTGCCAACGCCGCGAGCAGCGCGATTTCACCGCGGTGATTCATGCCGAGCTCGATGGCGCAGAGCCGATGCTCGCGCCGCAGGCGAAGGAGCGTGAGCGGCACGCCGATGTCGTTATTCAGGTTGCCGCTGGTCGCGAGCACCGCCTCGGCGCCGGCGTGCTGGCGCAGGATCGCGGCGACCATTTCCTTCACTGTGGTCTTGCCGTTCGAGCCGGTGATGGCGATGAGCGCCGGTGAAAAGCGCGCGCGCCAATGCCGCGCCAGCTCACCGAGCGCGCGCTTGGTATCGGCGACGATGACGACCGGCAGCGGAAAGGGCCCGCGGTAGTCGCGATCGACCATCGCCGCGGCGGCGCCGCGCGTCGCCGCGGCGCTTAGGAACTCGTGACCGTCGAAGCGCTCGCCACGCAGCGCGACGAAAAGTTCGCCGCGCGCGATCGAGCGGCTATCGGTCGAGACGCCGGCAAAGCGCACGTCGGCGCCGCTCGTGCGAGCCGCAAGTGTGCTTGCCGCCTCGGCGATGCTCATCATCACCCTGTCCTCCGGGCGAGCGCAGCGCGGGCCACCGCCTGGTCGGAAAACGGCAGCCGCTTGCCGCCGATCTCCTGATAGCTCTCGTGACCCTTGCCGGCGATCAGCACCACGTCGCCGGGTGCGGCGTCGAGGACGGCGTGCTCGATGGCGCGCGCACGGTCAGGCTCGCGCACGGCGCCACCGTGCGCGCCGGCAACGATCGCGTCGAGGATCCGCTGCGGATCCTCGCTACGGGGATTGTCGGAGGTGACGACGACGCGGTGGGCGAGACGTTCGGCGACGGCACCCATCAGCGGTCGCTTCGCCGGGTCACGGTCGCCGCCGGCGCCGAACACGACCACGAGCCGCCCGCCACGCTCTCGCGCAACCGGCTGCAGCGTGGCGAGCACCTTTTCCAGCGCGTCGGGCGTATGCGCATAGTCGACGACGACGAGTGGCCGCTCGCCGATCCTCTCCATGCGGCCCGGAACGTCGGGCAAATCGGCGATCAGATGCGCGGCGTCGGCGAAATCAAGGCCGTAGGCGACGAGCGCGCCGAGCACGGCGAGCGCATTGGCGCGATTGAAGCGACCGACCTGGCGCGTAGCGAAGGCCGCGCGGCCGGCGGGCGCGATGACCTCGCCGCCCTGCAAAGTGATGAACGCGTCGACCGGCGTCGGGGCCGCGGCGGCCTCGATGCTGTAGCCGATGGTGCGCACGCGGCGCGCGAATCGTCGCGCGAGCTCGCGTCCGAACGCATCATCGAGATTCAGCACGGCGCTTTGCAACTCGGGCATCGCGAAAAGCTGCGCTTTGGCTTCGCCGTATGCCTGCATGGAACCGTGGTAATCGAGGTGATCGTGCGACAAGTTGGTGAACACGCCACAGGCAAAGCGCACACCGTTGACGCGTCCCTGCACGAGCCCGTGCGAAGACACTTCCATCGCCACGGCGCGCGCCCCGGCCGCGCGCAGATCGCGGAGCGTCGCCTGCAGTTCGAGCGCATCCGGGGTGGTGTTGCCGACGTCGCGCAGCGCACCGGGAAAACCACAACCCAGCGTGCCGATGACCCCTGCGCGCGCGCCGCTCGCCTCGAGCGCCGCGGCGATCCAGTGGCTCGAAGAAGTCTTGCCGTTGGTGCCGGTCACGCCACACATCCAGAGCGCATGCGATGGCTCGCCGTGGAAGCGGGAGGCGAGCAAGCCCGCCTGCTGCTTGAGTCCGGGCACGGCGACGTTGGGCGCGCGCCAAGCGTGCGGCCAGGCGAAGTTCTCACTCTCCCATAGCACCGCCGAGGCGCCCCGCGCCAATGCGTCACCGATGAAGGCGCGACCGTCCGCCTTCTCGCCGGGATAGGCGAAAAAGGCGCTCCCGGGCGCGCAACGCCGGCTGTCGGCGCTCAGGCGCTCGATCACGACCCCCTTGAGAGCAAGGCGTTGCAAGACGTCCATGGCTCGCTCAAGTACTCTCCCGCGTCGCCTCGGCCGGGCTGAGCGGCTCGAGCGGCGCATCGTGCGGCACTTCGAGCAGTCGCAGCGCCGCCTGCATGAGCTCGGCGAATACCGGCGCGGCGACCGAGCCGCCGTAGTATTCGCCCGCCGGCTCGTCGATCATCACGGCGATGATCAGGCGCGGCGCCGACACCGGCGCCAGGCCGACGAAGGAGGCGAGGTACTTGTCCCGGGCGTAGCCGCCATTTTCCTGCTTGTGTGCCGTTCCCGTTTTGCCGGCGACGCGCCAGCCGACGATGCGCGCTCGCGGCCCCGTGCCACCGGGCTGCACCGCCGCCTCGAGCATCGCGCGCACTGCGCGCGCCGTTTCCGCTGAAATCAATCGCTCGCCGCGGGCCGGCAGCTCGCTTTTGACCAGCGTCAGCGGCAGCAATTCGCCGTCGCTGGCGAAGATGGTGTACGCGCGGGCGAGCTGGATCACGCTGAGGGAAATGCCGTGCCCGTACGCCATGGTCGCCTGTTCGATCGGCTTCCAGCTCTGATAAGGCCGTAGCCGTCCCGCGGCAGCGCCCGGAAACGCAAGCTGCGGTGCGGCGCCAAAGCCCAGGCGCCGATAGAAGTCCCACATCGCCTCGCGCGGCAGGGCAAGCGCGAGCTTCGCCGCACCGACGTTAGAAGACTTTTGCAGCACCTGCGTCACGCTGAGCTCGGCCGCCGGATGCACATCGCGGATCGTGTAATGCGCGAGCGTGAGCCGTCCGGGCGCCGTCGTGATTGTCGTATCCGGGGTGACTTTGCCCGACTCGAGTGCGAGCGCCACCGTAAAAGGCTTGAGCGTCGATCCCGGCTCGAAGAGATCGGTAATGACGCGGTTTCTGAGCTCGGCGCCGGTAAGTCGCGCGCGGTTGTTCGGATTGAACGACGGCACATTGGCAAGCGCGAGCACTTCACCGGTCTGCACATCGAGCGCAAGCAGCGCACCGGCCTTGGCATGATGGCGCTCGACCGCCGCTTTGAGCGCACTGAACGCGAGGCTCTGAAGCTTGCCATCGATCGAAAGCGTGAGGTCGGCGCCGTCCTGCGCGGCGCGGATCGACTGCACGTCCTCGACCACCTGCCCCAGCCGGTCCTTGATCACCCGGCGGCTGCCGCGCCGGCCGCCGAGCGACTCCTCGTAGGCGAGCTCGAGGCCCTCCTGACCCGCGTCGTCGACGCCGGTAAAGCCGATGAGATGCGCCGCGACCTCGCCGGCCGGATAGTAACGCCGGTATTCGCGCTGCTCGTAGATGCCGCGCAGCCGCAGCTGGGCGACCGCATCGGCGGTTTCCGGCGGCAGCTGACGCTTGAGGTACACGAAGTCGCGGCCCGACTCGCCGAGCTTGCGGTCAAGCTCACCCGTCGACATGCCAAGAAGCGCGGCGAGCTTGCGCCGCTGCGCGCCTTTCACCTCGAGGTCGGCCGGAATTGCCCAGACCGACTTGACCGGCGTCGAGACGGCGAGCGCCTCGCCATGTCGATCGAGGATACGACCACGCGTGGCGGGCACCTCGAGCACCCGCGAATAGCGTGCGTCGCCCTTCTCCTGCAGGAAGTCGGTCTTGACCGCTTGCAGGTACACGGCGCGTGCGCCGAGCAGGACGAACGCGGCGATGAGCGCGGCGAGCACCGTGCGTGCGCGCCACGGCGGCAAGCGCACGAGGCCCTGTGCTGCAGCACCGACCGCGCCGGTCACTGTGCCGTGTCGCGGCCCACGAGCCGCACGCGACGCGTGTCGGGCGGGCGCAGCCCGAGCGTGCCCACCGCCATGCGCTGCACGCGCGCATGCTGGCCCCAAGTGCTCGCCTCGAGCTGCAGGCGGCCGTACTCGATCTCCAGCTCGCGCGCATGTTCGTGCTCGCGCTCAAGCGCCGAGAAGAGTTTTCTTGCTCGGTGCTGCGAAGTGACGAGCCCGAGCGCGCAGGCGACGAGAACCGCGAGGAGGAGGAGATTCAGTTTCGCCACCGCGCGCCGGGCTCGATTCGAGAGTGAGGTTGAAAGGGGCCCGCGGTGCGCTCGGCCACCCGGAGGATGGCACTGCGCGCCCGCGGGTTTCTTTTTATTTCCTGTGTCGACGCGCGCTGCGCGCGTGCGACGATTCTCAGCGCCGGCTGTGGCATTTCGGCGGCGCGAAGCGGCAAGCGCGCGGGCACATCCGGACGGGAAAGTGACTGGAGAAAGCGCTTGACGATGCGATCCTCGAGCGAGTGAAAGCTGATCACCGCCAGGCGACCGCCCGGCGCGAGCGCCGCGAGCGCCTGGGGCAGCATCAGCGACACTTCCTCAAGCTCCCGATTGACGTGAATCCGTAGAGCCTGAAAGGTGCGCGTCGCCGGGTCCTGGCCCGGCTCGCGTGTGCGGACCGCCTTTGCCACGAGATCGGCAAGTTGCCGGGTGCGTACGAGCGGCTCGCGGCCGCGAGCAGCAACAATCGCCTTTGCAATCTGTTTAGCAAACCGTTCTTCCCCATACTCGCGAATGACCTCCCCTATTTGTTGTTCTTCTGCGCGCGCGAGCCATTGCGCGGCGCTTTCTCCCGCTTGCGGATCCATGCGCATATCGAGCGGCCCGTCACGGCGAAAGGAGAAGCCGCGTGCCGCGTCGTCGAGCTGCGGCGAAGAGACGCCCAGATCGAAAAGCATGCCATTCGCCTGGCGCCCGGCGAGCACGCCGCCGAGCGCCGAGAACGCGCTGCGCACGAACGTAAAGCGCGGGTCGCGTAGCGCTTGCGCGGCGCGCTCGGCCTCGGGATCGCGATCGAGCGCAATCAGCGAACCGGTCGGACCCAGCCGCTCGAGGATCGCGCGGCTGTGGCCGCCGCGGCCGAACGTGCCATCGAGATAGAGACCGTCGGGCCGGATGGCGAGCGCTTCGAGCGCTTCGGCAAGGAGCACCGATTCGTGCATGGCGCTCGCTCACAGCGAGAAATTTTCCATGCCGGCCGCCGGCGTCGCGTTCGCGGCGAGCACGCGCTCGAGCTTCGCCGCCCAGACGCCGGCATCCCAGAGCTCGAAGTAGTGCCCCTGCCCGACCATCATCGCGTCGCGCTCGAGCTTCGCGTGCAGTCGCAATGCAGGCGGCAGCAGGATGCGGCCGGAGCCGTCCGGGGATACATGCTCCTCAAAGCCGAGGAGCAAGCGCTTCCACCAACTGGCGACGGGATCCATGCTCGGAAAGCCGGCGACTTTCTCGCGCACCGGTTCCCAGTCGGCGGCCGGGTAGATCAGCACGCAGCCGTCCGGATGCGCGGTCAGCACCAGCAACTTCCCGGAATGCATGAGAGCGGAGCGATGGCGCGTGGGGATAGCGAGCCGCCCTTTGGCGTCGAGCGTGATGACCGCCGCTCCATGAAACGCTCCCTCCATGTGGCCCTTTGTCCCACTTTTTTCTACGTTTTTCCACCTTACCCCTAAAATTTTTCGCAGTCAATGCGAATTTTTCAACAGTGACAATGACTTAGAAGCTCTTTTGCAGGCCATTTTCTGGTGTCACACAGCCAAAGAATCAGCGTGTTACGGCGCCCTGTGAAGGTACTACCTGAGAAAAAGCGGGTGGGATAATTCCTCCTCCATGATCGATAAATTATTCACGAGCGCCGAGGCCGCGCTGGCTGACTTGCCCGACGGTGCCACGGTGATGATCAGCGGCTTCGGCAACGCCGGCATGCCGGCCGCGCTCATCGATGCACTGATCGCCCGAGGCGCGCGCGAACTCACGATCGTCAACAACAACGCCGGCAATGCCGACGCCGGCCTCGCAGCGCTGATCGCCGCAAAGCGCGTGCGCAAGATCCTCTGCTCCTTTCCGCGCCAAGCCGATTCGTGGCACTTCGACAAGGCGTATCGCGCGGGCGAGCTCGAGCTCGAGCTCGTACCGCAAGGGACTCTCGCCGAGCGCATTCGCGCCGCGGGCGCCGGCATTGGCGCCTTCTTTACGCCGACCGCCTACGGCACGCTGCTCGCGAAAGGCAAGGAGACCCGCCGCATCGCCGATCGCGACTATGTGCTCGAATATCCGATCCACGCCGACTACGCACTCATCAAGGCCGATCGCGCCGATCGCTGGGGCAACCTGGTGTATCGCAAGACGGCTCGCAATTTCGGGCCGATCATGGCCGCGGCGGCACGCTGCACCGTCGTGCAGGTGCGCGAGATGGTGGAGCTCGGCGCGCTCGATCCCGAAGCGGTCGTGACGCCGGGAATTTTCGTCAAGCGCGTGGTCAAAATCGCGTCCTCGCTCAGGAAAGCTGCGTGATGAAAAAGCTCGATCGCAACCAGATGGCGGCGCGAGTCGCGCGCGACATTCCCGAGGGCTCCTACGTGAATCTCGGCATCGGCCTGCCGACCCTGGTCGGCGATCACCTGCCGAAGGGGCGCGAGATCATCCTGCACAGCGAGAACGGCGTGCTCGCCATCGGGCCGAAGCCTGCCGCCGGCGCCGAGGATGAGGACCTGATCAACGCCGGCAAGGAGCCGGTGACGCTGCTACCGGGCGGCGCTTATTTCCACCACGCCGATTCGTTCGCCATGATCCGCGGCCGCCATCTCGACTTCGCCGTGCTCGGCGCCTTCCAGGTGTCGGTCAATGGCGATCTCGCCAACTGGCACACGGGCGGCGCCGACGCGATTCCCGCCGTCGGCGGCGCGATGGACCTCGCCACGGGCGCGAAAAAGGTGCTGGTGATGATGGAGCACCTGACGAAGAAGGGCGAAAGCAAGATCGTCGAGCGCTGCACCTATCCGCTCACGGGCGCGCGCTGCGTGAACCGCATCTACACGGACCTTGCCGTGATCGACGTGAAGCCCGATGGGCTTCACGTCGTCGAAACGGTCGAGGGGCTCTCTTTCGAGGAGCTCGAGCGGCTGACCGGCGTGCCGCTGAAGAGGCTGCTTACTGCGGCTTGACCCCCGCGGCTTTCAGCACGCGGGAATAGTCGTCCATCTCCGAGCGCACGAGCTTCACGAACTCCTGTGGCGACATGTCCATCGTGTCGTTGCCCGTCTGGATGAGCCGCTCTTTCACTGCCGGATCGGCGAGCGCTTTGCGTACATCGGCGTTGATCTTGCTCACCAGCTTGGCGTCCATGCCGCCGGGTCCCCACAGCCCGAACCACAGTGGCGATTCCGCGCCTTTCGCGCCGGCTTCGGCAGGCGTGGGCACATCCGGGAGCTGAGCGTTGCGCTTGGGCGTGCTGACCGCGAGCGGACGGAGCTTGCCGCCCTTGATCAGCGCCATCGCCGCGGAGATCGGCGCCCAGTAAGCCTGCACGTCGCCGCTGAACATGGCGGCGATCACCTCCGGCGTGCCTTTGAAGGGCACCTCCGTCACCTTCACCTGGGTGGCGGCGATGAATTTCTCCGTCGTGAGGTGCGTACCGCTGCCAACGCCCGCGTGGCCGATGTTGATGGCGCCGGGCTTCGCCTTCGCCGCCTTGACGAAATCGCCGAGCGTCTTATAGGGCGCATTGCTGGGCACCACGAGCACGTTGGGCTGGATCGCGAGCGGCGCGATTTCGGTGAAGTCCTTGACCGTGTCGTACGGCAGTTTCGCGTAGATCGCCGGATTGACCGAATGCGCGTTGGAGTTGATGAGCAGCGTATAGCCGTCGGGCGCCGCCTTGGCGACGACCGCCGAGCCGACCGAGCCGCCGGCGCCGGCGCGGTTCTCCGGCACCACCGGCTGGCTCCAGATCTCCGTCAGCTTCTGAATGACAATGCGGCCGACGATGTCGGTCGAGCTGCCCGGCGTGAACGAAATGATCACGTGCACCGGTTTCGTCGGATACGTCTGCGCGGTGGCGTACAGGCTGCAGGCGGCAAGCGCCGCGAGCAGGGCGAGCTTCAAGCGAACCATCATCATCCTCCGGTAGTTATCTTGTGTTTAACGTGCGGCTCAGCGCGGCGTTGACCCTGCATCGCGCTCGCGGCGCTTCGCCCAGTAATCCTGGGACGACTTCGACTCCCGCAATGCCTCCGGCGTCTCGTAGCCTGGCGCCATCGATGCCGTGGTGCCCGCAAGCACCTGGTGATGCTCGATGTTGAGCAGGCGCAGCCAGCTCTGCTGCCCCATGGTGAGCGCGATGAAGCACCCGAGCTCGACCAGCTCCGGCTCGTTGAAATGGCGGTTTAGGCGCTCCCAGAACGCGTCGTCGGTGTCCAAGTGCCAGGTGATCGCCTCGGCATACGCGAGCGCCGCCTTCTCGCGATCGTTGTAGCGCGTCGACTTCTCGAAGTTCAAGAGGTCGCGCACGTGATCTTCGATTACGCCGGCGCCCGCGGCCTTGATCGAGCGCTGGTTGCCGCAATAGTCGCATTGCACGGAGCGCGAGACGTATAAGCGGCAAAGCTCCTTGATGGCGTGGTCGCACACGCCGCGATGGAAGAGGTCACGCCACGAGTTGGCGAAGGACCAGAACGCGGCCGGCACATGCGCGCGCACGGCGGAGCTTTCCGGTCGCGGCGTGCCTTCGCGCCGACAGCGCTCCATTTCGGCGCGCATCTCGGCGTCCATTTTCTCCAATGGGAAATAGCTGATGCGCTGCTTGCCACTCATCGCCTGCCTCCTAGCTCGTGCTCTTCATCGGCGGGTAATCGCGTGACCACACCGGGTGCTTCAGGAATTCCTTCGGATCGTACGTCCAGAACTGGCTCACCTTCGGATAGGTGTGGATATTGGTATTCACCAGCCGTCCGTCCTTCTTCTCGACCTTGCGGATGTAGATGTTGCCGACGACGTTGCCGTACTCGTCGAATTCGATCGGGCCGCGCAACGTGTCCACCCTCACCGCGCGCAGCGCCTTGATGAACGCTTGCTTGTCCTCCACCTTACCCTTCAGCGCCTCGATGGCCGCGAACAGCACTTCGCCGTACAGATAGGTGCCCGACGCGTATTGCCCGGGGTCGTAGCCGTTGTCCGCGCGGTAGGCGGCGACGAAGCGCTTGTTGATCGGGTTGTCGAGCTGCGCGGTGTACCAGCAGCTCGACAGCGAGCCGAGCGCGTAGTCGCCCATGTTGCGTACGGCGACCTCGTCGAACGCCACCATGCCGCCGACGATGGGCGTCTTCAGGCCGTACTCGTTGACCTGCTTGAAGAAGCGAAAGCCGTTCGAGCCGGCAAAGCCGATGAACACGCCATCGACGTCGGGCTTGAGCTGCGCGATGTACGAACCGTAGTCGGGCGCGTTGAGCGGCGAGAAAAGCTTCTGCACCAAAGTTCCGCCGGCATCCTCGAACACCTTCTGGAAGCCCCCGACCGACTCGTGGCCATAGGCAAAATCATCGGCAATCGCGGCCATCCGTTTGTACTTCAGCGTCTTCGCGCAGTAGTCCGCCATCGGGTAGGAGCATTGCGCGGAAGTGGAAGTGGCGCGTACGAACCACGGATTCGCCTTTCGCTGCGTCATGTCTTCGGCGCCGGCGATCGGCAGGGTCGGGATCTGCGCCGTGCGAATGTAGTCGTCCATCGCCAGCGCCTCGAACGCGGCGAGCGGGCCGACCACGGCGTGCACGCGCTCGCGCTCGACCAGCTCCTGCAGCTTGGTGCGCGCCTGCGCCGGCACGGCGGCGGTATCGGCCACGGTGAGCTCGACCTTGCGGCCGCCCATGGTGTAGTTCTTTTCTTTCAGAAAAATGGTGAGCCCGCGCTCCATGTCGATTCCACCGGAGGCAAGCGCACCCGTCTTCACCGTGAGCAGCCCGAGGCGTATCGGGTCGCCCTGCCCGCGCACGATGACCGGAAAGCCGAGCTGCGCCGCGCCCGCGGCAGCGCCGGCGGCCTGGATAAACCGTCTGCGATGGAATGTCATGGTGCCCTCCTCCTCAGGATTGGCCTATTCCGCCTCAATCATCGAGTATCGCGCCTGCGCCGCCAAGCACGGCGCCTCGGGCAGCCCGAGCTCGCGGCGCACCACGTTCGTGCCAAGCACGATGGAAACCATCTTGTAAAACGCATGGCGCCGGCTCATGCCCTCGCGTCCCATGCCGCAGTCGGAGGCGAGCACGAGGCGCTCGGGCGGGATGTGCTCGAGCGCCTTGCGAATGAGGCCTGCGACCTGCTCAGGCGTCTCGACCTGCAGCGTGTGGTGGTCGACCACGCCGATGCAGACTTTCTTGTCGCGGATCTTGCTGCCGATGGCTTCGAGATCCACGCCGCCCGAGCTGCAGGTCTCGAAGGTGATGACGTCCGCGTCGACGTCGGCGAGTGCATCGAGCGCCGGCGCGTAGCTCGGTGTCTTGGCGAAGAGGCGCTGGGCCGCCGGGTTGCCCCAGCACGTGTGGCACCACACCTCGGTCTTCGCGCGCAGGCCGCGCACCGTGTTGTTGAACACCTCCACCATGAACCTAGCGTTCAGCACCGCGTCGCTCAAACCTTTGGCGGCAAGCAGATGGATCTGCGGTTCTTCCATCTGGATCACCTTGCAGCCGGAATCGGCGAGCTCATGCAGCTCTTCGTTCAGCGCGTCGCTGACCGCGAGGATGCTTTTGCGCAGATCGCGGTAGTGCAGGTCGCGCACGGACATGGCGATGAGCTCGGGCGTGATGGTGCCGAACTTCACCGGCTTCGCCGTCTGCCGCTGGGCCGCCTTCCACATCGCCGTATAGCGCAGCCTGCCGCGTCCGACCGGACCGACGAGATCCGGCATGACCCGCGTCTCGAGAACGTCGTGCAGGATGTGCCCGGGCTTCTGCGGGATGCCGGCGAGGCCGCCTTTCACCTTGTAGGGCCGCGCACTGGCGAAGCCCTCCATGTGCAGCGGCGCATACGAGAACCAGTTGTGTCCGGCAACGTCGGCATCGAAGCGGCAGTCGCCATCGGTGACGATATCGAGCCCCGCGGCCTCCTGGTCGCGCATGTACACCGAAACCGCGTCCAGGTATTGCTCGCGATAGCGCCGATCCACCATCGCCTCGCGGAAGTCGCGCGCGCCGAGATTCTCGGTGTACCAGCCCGGCCGCGGCAGCGAGCCGATGATGCTCGTCGGCAGGACGAGGTTCGCGGTCGCGCTGTACATCAGCTAAGGCCGTCGCTCACTTGCGCATGCTCGGGCTTGATGTCGAGCCCGGAGTTCTTCGCCTGCATGAGGAGCAGCGTCGAGAAATCCTCCTCCGTCATGCCCTGCCCGATCATCTGCTGGAGCAGATCGCGCGTGATGGAGGTGAGCGGCATCGGCACGCCGAAATGGCGGCCCGCGTCCAGGCCGAGATCCAGGTCCTTGCGCAGGAGCTTCGGCGTGAAGGTCACGTGGAAATCCAGGTTCACCAGCGCCGGCGTCTTGTAGCGCGTGAACATCGACCCCATGACGCTCTTGTTGAGGAAATCGAGAAACGCATGCCGCGGCATGCCGGCCTTCTCGGCGAGCACCGTGACCTCGCACAGGTTCTGGATCACGACGCCGAGCATGACGTTGTGGCAGATCTTGGCGATGCGCGAAAGCTCACCCTCGCCGACGTAGCTGGACCCGGTGCCCAGCATGTCGAGGAATGGGCGCGCGTCGTCGTAGGCTTTTTTGGGGCCGGAAGCGACGATGGTGAGCTTCCCGGCCTTGATCACCTTGGCATTACCGCTGACCGGCGCCGCCAGGTATTGGATGCCCTTCGCGTCGAGCAGGCGGCGAAGCTCGGCCGAGCCTTCGAGCGAGATGGACGAAGACTCGATCACCATGCGCGGTCTTGCCTGGCCGGCGAGCAGCTTGCCCATCACCTCCTTCACGTCTTCCCAAGTGGACACCATGCAGAAGACGATGTCGCGCGAGGCGAGCTCGGGCAGCGCGTTGACCACTTTCGCACCGTACTTCGTCAGCGGCTCCGCTTTGGCGCGGGTGCGGTTCCAGACGGCGATGTCGCAGCCGCCCTTCGCCAAGCGCGCCGCCATTTCGAAGCCCATGCGGCCGGTGCCGATCCAGCCAAGCTTCAGATCAGTAGGGGTTGGCAATCGGAAGTTCCTCTGCGGGATAGAGCGAAATGATTTTTGCGCCGCGCGGCGTGAGGATGACTTCTTCCTCGATCCGCGCGGCCGAGACGCCGTCGGTAGCGGGGCAATAGGTTTCCACGGCGAACACCATGCCGGCCTTGAGCTGGATGGGCTCGCGCAGCGACGTGAGCCGCGAAATGAGCGGCCGTTCGTGCAGCCCGAGGCCGAGGCCATGGCAGAAGTTGAGGCCGAAGGCATCCATCTCGCTCGCGAAGCCGATCTCTTTCGCTTCGGGCATGGCGAGGGCGATCTTGTCGCTCGACATGCCGGGCTTGAGGAGCTCGATCGCGCGGTCCATCCATTCGCGCGCCTTGCGGTAGGCGGTGCGCTGCGGCGGCGTCGCGCGGCCGACGTTAAACGTGCGGTAATAGCACGTGCGATAGCCCATGAACGACTGGATGATGTCGAAGAACGCCTGGTCCCCTGGGCGGATCAGCCGATCGGTGAAGTTGTGCGGGTGCGGGTTGCAGCGCTCGCCGGAGATCGAATTGATCGCCTCGACGCAATCGGAGCCCATTTCGTAGAGGCGCTTGGTCGCAAGCGCGACGATCTGGGACTCCTGCACGCCGGGCTTCAGCGCCTCGGCGATGTCCTGATAGACGCCATCGACCATGGCGGAGGCCATGTTGAGCAGCGTGAGCTCGTCGATGTTCTTCACTTCGCGCGCTTCGAGCATGACCTGCTGGCCATCGCGCACTTCAATGCCGGCCTTCTGCAGCTCGAAGAGCATCGGCGGCTCGACCACGTCGACGCCGAGCGGCATGTCGGCGACGCCTTCCTCCTGCAGGAGGCCGCGGATCTCCTTGGCGGCCTCGCGGAAAAGAGTGATATCGCCGCCGGTGGCGCCGCGCAGACCGAGGAGACCTGCGCGGCAGTGATCGGCGTGCAGCCACGGCGCATAAAGCTTGTGGTGGCGCGCCGCGCTGCCGAAATCCCAGATGTAGGGGTCGCCGGTGCCGGTGAGGAGCGAATAGCGAGTGAGCTTGTCGCGCGCCCACTCGCCGATCACCGTGCTCGTGGTGTAGCGGATGTTGTGCTGATCGAAGCAAAGGAGCGCGCCGAGTCCGGAATGCGCGAGCGCCGCGCGCACGCGGCCGAGGCGATAGTTGTGCAGCCGCCGAAAGTCGACGCGCTCTTCGAAATCGACCTGGGTACGCCCTGGCGCTTGAAGCGGCCGGTCCCAGCGGTGGTGCGGATCGATGTCGTCCGGACGCACCTGCTTCGGCTCCGGCGGCCGCGGCTTCTTCGCCATTACGTCTCCTCGAGGGGGAGGGAATTCTAGCCGTAGGCGTTCTAATCCCGACCCATCAAGCGCATGCGCGTTTCACCCGGCAAGGCCGCGAGCGAAATTGCAGCCTCTTTGGCTATGGCTTCTCGTCGAAGCCCACAGCAGCGGCGTAACCCCTTGTTTTGACTATGCGCGCCGAGCATTCTTCGCAGGCTCGTACTTTGCATCGCTAGGCGCGATGCGAATCTCGGCGAAAGCAACGCTCGGCCTAGCGAAGGAAACCGCCAACTCATGGAGCGCGGATTACGCGCCAAGCATGGGCGCCGCGCTGTCCTACTACACGTTGTTCTCCATCGCGCCGCTGCTCCTCATCGCCATCGCCATCGCGGGATTCGTTTTTGGCGCAGAGGCGGCGCGCGGCCAGCTCTTCGGCCAGCTTGCCGGCATGGTCGGCCCCGACGGCGCGAAAGCGATCGAAGGCATGCTGGCCGCCGCCGACCAGCCGAAGCAGGGATTGATAGCGACGATCGTCGGAGTGTTAACCCTCCTCATCGGTGCCACCACGGTATTTGGCGAGCTACAGAATGCAATGGACCGTATCTGGCGCGCGCCGGCGCGCGAGCAAAGCACCGGCTGGTGGAACCTGATCCGCACGCGGCTCCTCTCCTTCGGCATGGTGCTGGGCATCGCATTCCTCCTCACCGTATCGCTCATCCTCAGCGCGGCCGTAGCAGCGCTCGGCAAGTGGTGGGGCATCGGCGAGTCGATCGCGCATGTATTCGAGCTCGTGCTGAGCTTCGGCCTCGTCACGGTCCTCTTCGCGCTGATCTATAAGTTCATTCCGCGCGTGCATGTCGCGTGGCGTGACGTCTGGATCGGCGCCGCGGTGACCGCGGCCCTGTTCGCCATCGGCAAATTTGCGATCGGCCTGTACCTCGGCAAATCGAGCGTCGGCTCGGCGTTCGGCGCCGCCGGCTCGCTGGTCGTCGTCATGGTGTGGGTGTACTACTCGGCGCAGATCTTCCTCTTCGGCGCCGAATTCACCTGGGTGTACGCGCATGAATTCGGTTCGCGCCGGGGCAAGCCGCGACCGCAGCCGGAGAACGCGGCCACCGCCCAGCCCGCGAACGAAGCGCCAAGCCCGGTGGCCGCCTATGGGCAAGCAAGCGCCGCGGGCGCGGCGAGCCATATCGCTCCGGCTGCGCTTCCGGTTCCGGCCGGCCCGCTCACCGTGGTGACGGAGCCGCTGCCGCTCTCAACGGAGCGCAGCGTACGCAAGCGCCATCCTTTCGGCAGCATCGGCGTCGCCCTCGTCGCAGGAATCGCCCTGGCCGCGGCAAAATCGCTCGCGGAAAATCACTGGGGCACGCTCAAGCGTCGTCTGACATGAAGAAATGGCTAGCGCTCGTAATCCTGACCGGGTGCTCGAGCGTGCAGTGGGACAAGCCGGGTGCAACGCAAGCCTCGCTCGACGCTGATCTGCGCGCATGCACGACCGCAGCCGAGGCAGCGCCAACGGTTTCATCGCTCAGAACGACCTCGAGCGGTAGCGAGATGCAGCCGCATCCCACCGAACGCGATGCCGACCGGCAATTGCAGCAGGCGCAGCGGGTGCAGGCCTGCATGCGCGACAAGGGCTACTCGCTGAGAGGCGGCTAGGCGCGTTCAGGCGCCGGTCGCGAGCGACCGCACGCGTTCGCGCGCGAGCTTCACCTTATCGGCCGCGCGCTGGATCTCTTCCCAGGTAATGTCATCGACCGGGATGCCATCGCGGCTGCGACGCTCGCGCATGTCGCGCTCGGGCTCGCCGGCGATGCGCACGCGATCGAAGCCGGGCGCCGGCCGCGACTTACGAAGCCAGTCGAGGAAAAGCCGCGCCTCTCGCTCGAATGCGGCCGCGGTGCCAAGCCGCTTGGCGTCCAGCACGATCGCGAGCATCCCGTTCATCACACGCTGTTTGCTTGACTCGTCGTAGTGCCACGTCCCGCCGCCGGTGAGCGCGCCGCCAAGAAGCTCGCACGCGATGGCCATGCCGTAGCCCTTGTGCTCGCCGAACGCGAGCATGGCGCCGAAAGGTGGCACCACCGCATAACGCGGATCCTGTGTGGGATTGCCCTCGGGATCGATCAGCCGGCCGAACGGCACCTTGTCACCCTTGTTGTGAGCGACGCGCAGCTTCCCCTGCGCCACCGCGCTGGTGGCGAAATCGAGCACGAACGGCGGCTCGCCGGGAAGCGGCACCCCGATGCAGCACGGATTCGTGCCGAAGCGCGCGTCGCGCCCCGCGTGCGGCGCCACGCGCGCATGAGATATCACATTGACGAAGTGGATGGCGACAAAGCCTTCGGCAAGCGCCATCTCCGCCCAGTGGCCGATGCGCCCGAGGTGGTGCGAGTTGCCGAGCGTCATGATGCACGAGCCGTGGCGCTTCGCGCGCTCGATCGCCATCAGCATCGCTTCACGCCCGATCGTCTGCCCGTAGCCCTTGCAGCCGTCGAGGGCGAGCAGCGTTCCCGTATCGACCGTGGCCTTCGGATGCTGGTTGGGCGCGAGCCCGCCTTCGAGCACGGCGTCGATATAGCGCGGGATCATGCCGATGCCGTGCGAGTCGTGGCCGAGAAGATTGGCGGTCACCAGGTTCTCGGCGACGAGCCGCGCTTCGGCGCCGTTGCTACCGCCCGCGGCGACGATCGCCTCGATCGCTCGCGTGAGCGCGGCAGGTTTGAAGAGCGTTTCCATCAGTCGGGCTTGATGCCTCCCTTTTGCACCACGCGCGTCCAGCGATCGACCTCCTCGCGCATGAAGCGGCCGAATTCCTCGGGACTCGATGCCACCACGTCGAAGCCGATCTGATTCATGCGCTCGCGGATGTCCGGCGAGCGCAGCGCCTTCACGGTGGCGTCATTCAGCTTCGCCACAACCTCGCGCGGCGTCTTCGCCGGCGCGGCCGCCGCCTGCCACGAGGTGACGACGAGATCCGGGAAGCCGGCTTCGGCCGCCGTCGGCACATCGGGCAATTGCGGATGGCGCGTCTTCGCCGTCACCGCGAGTGCTTTCATGCGGCCGCCCTTTATATAGTTGGTGACCGCGCCGAGGTTCTGGAAGGAATAGTCGACCTGGTTCCCCATGACGTCGGTCTGGCAGGCGGCGCCGCCGCGGTAAGGCACGTGCACCGCCTGGCCGCCGGCGATCTGCTTCAGGAGTTCCGCTGTCAGGTGATCGGACGATCCGGTGCCGCTCGAGCAATAGGAGAGGCGCCCCTTCTTGTCCGCTTCGACTAGCTCCTTCACCGACTTCGCGGCGAGCGTCGGCTTGGTAATAAGCACGTTCGGCGTTGTCACCGCCAGACTGATCGGCGCGAAATCGCGCACCGGGTCATAGCGCATGTCCTTGAAGAGCGCCGCATTGATCGAGAAGACGCCAATCGAGCCGATGAGGAGGGTGTGGCCGTCGGGCTCGCTCTTCGCCACGTACTCGGCGGCGATGGCGCCGTTAGCGCCGGGCTTGTTCTCGACCACGGCCGGCTGGCCGAGGAGCTCCTGGAACTTGGAACCGATGGCGCGCCCGACGATGTCGGAAGAACCGCCGGGCACGAACGGGATGATCACCTTGATGGGCTTGGACGGAAACGACTGCGCGACCGCGGCTGAGCTCACGAGCGCGGCCGCGACGGCGAGCGCGCAACGGACGAGCGAGTGCATGAGGTTCCCTTTCGGCGAGCCCGGCAGTTTAGACTAAGAACTATGCAAATCCTGGCGGCCCTTCTCGCGTGTTTTGCGTTTGCGGCGGCGGTGGCCCAGACGTACCCCTTGAAGCCGATCCGCCTCATCGTGCCCTATGCGGCCGGCGGCACCTCCGACATCCTTGCGCGCCAGCTCGGGCCGAAGCTCACCGAGACGTGGGGCCAGCCGGCGGTGGTGGAGAACAAGACGGGCGCCAACGGCAACGTCGGCGCTGATTTCGTCGCCAAGAGCGCGCCCGATGGCTACACCCTGCTCCTCACCGACCTCGGCGGGCTGGTGATCAGCGCCAGCGTCTATCCGCAGCTGCCGTTCAATCCATCGAAGGACTTCACGCCGGTGGCGATGGTCTCGTATTCGCCGCACGTGCTCGCGGTGCATCCGTCAGTGCCGGTGAAGAACGTGAAGGAGCTCGTCCAGCACGCGAAAGCGAACCCCGGCAAGTTGAACTTCGCTGTTTCCGGCATCGGCGGCGCGCCGCAATTGGCGGGCATCGAGTTCGCCCAGCGCACCGGCGTCCAGTGGACCTACATTCCCTACAAGGGCGGCTCGGACGCCGTGGCCGCAGTCGCCGCTGGCCAGGCGGACGTGCTGTTCAACGGCATGCTCGCGACGTGGCCGACGGTGCAAGGCGGCCGCCTGCGCGCGCTCGCCATCTCGAGCGCGCAGCGCGTGCCGTCGGCGCCCGATACGCCGACGGTGGCGGAGCAAGGCCTGCCCGGCTTCGAGACCGGATCGTTCCAGGGCGTGGTCGGTCCGGCGGGCATGCCGCGCGAGACGGTGGCGAAGCTCAACGCCGAGCTAAACCGCATCCTCGCCACGGCGGACATGAAGGAGCGCTTCGCCAAGCAGGGAACCGAAGTGCGCACCGGCACGCCGGAAAGCTTGGGCGCGTGGCTGCGCAACGAGCAGTCGCGCTGGGCCAAGGTGGTCAAGGAATCCGGCGCCAAATTTGAATAGAAGCGTCTCGTGAAGCGCAGGAAACCCGAGGAGCTGCGCAGCCACCGCTGGTACGGGGCGCAGGATCTGCGCGCCTTCGGTCATCGCTCGCGCACCGCGCAGATGGGCTACGACCGCAGCGACTACGCCGGAAAGCCGGTCATCGCCATCATCAACACCTGGTCGGAAGCGAATACCTGCCACACGCACTTCAAGCAGCGCGTGGAAGAGATCAAGCGAGGCGTCTGGCAGGCGGGCGGCTTCCCGATGGAGATGCCGGCCATTTCGCTCGGCGAGCAGCTGCAGAAGCCGACCACCATGATGTATCGCAATCTGCTCGCCATGGAGACCGAGGAGCTTCTGCGCTCCTATCCGGCCGACGGCGCGGTCCTGATGGGCGGCTGCGACAAGACCACGCCGGCGCTCATCATGGGCGCCACCAGCATGAACCTGCCGGCGATCTACGTGCCGGCCGGGCCGATGCTCTCCGGGCACTGGCGTGACCAGACGCTCGGCTCAGGCTCCGACACCTGGAAGTACTGGGCGGAGCTGCGCGCGGGCAACATCACCGAGCGCGATTGGCACGAGATCGAGGACGGCATCGCGCGATCTCCGGGCACCTGCATGACCATGGGCACCGCCGCGACCATGATGTCGATGGCCGAGGTGCTCGGGCTCTCGCTGCCCGGCTATGCGTCGATCCCGGCGCCGGACTCCAACCATTCGAAGATGGCCGCCCTCACCGGCAAGCGCATCGTCGACATGGTGTGGCAGGACCTGAAGCCGCGCGACATCCTCGAAGCGAAGAGCTTCGACAACGCGGTCATCGCCCTCCTTGCCATGGGCGGCTCGACCAACGCCATCATTCATCTCATCGCCATGGCCGGCCGCGCCGGCATCAAGCTGCCGCTCGAGCGCTTCAACGAGTTCTCGGCGCGCACGCCACTCCTCGCAAACGTACGGCCGTCAGGCGAGCGCTATCTCATGGAGGACTTTTACTATGCCGGCGGCCTGCGGGCGCTGCTCGCGCAGCTCCAGGACCTCCTGAATCTCGATTGCCGCACGGTGAACGGCAAGACGCTCGGCGAAAACCTGCAGGGCGCCCGCATCTACAACGACGACGTGATCCGGCCACGCAAGCAGCCGCTGAAAAGCTCGGGGGGTCTCGTCGTGCTGCACGGCAGCCTCGCACCCGACGGTGCGGTGATCAAGGCCGCGGCGGCGACGCCGCGGCTACTCAAGCACACCGGCAAAGCGGTCGTGTTCGACGATTACAACGACATGGCAGCGCGCATCGATCGTGACGACCTCAACGTCGATGCGGATTCGGTGCTCGTGTTGCGCAACTCCGGACCGCTCGGCGGGCCCGGCATGCCGGAATGGGGCATGCTGCCCGTGCCGAAGAAGCTGCTCAAGCAGGGGGTGCGCGACATGGTGCGCATCTCCGACGCGCGCATGAGCGGCACGAGCTACGGCTGCTGCGTGCTGCACGTCGCGCCCGAGTCGTACGTCGGCGGGCCGCTCGCGTTGGTGAGGACCGGAGACCTGATCGAGCTCGATGTCGAGAAGCGCGAGCTCAATCTCATGGTCGACGCCGCCGAGCTCGCGCGCCGCAAGAGCGCCTGGCGGCCACCGGAGCGCAAGTTCGCACGCGGCTACGGCGCGCTCTTCTCGCGCCACATCCGCCAGGCGAACGAGGGCTGCGACTTCGACTTCCTCGAGGGCACCGCGCCGATCCCCGAGCCTGAGATTCACTAGCGATGCGCCGCCTTCCCTGCGCCTTCGCGGGAACGAGTGCATAGCGTGGAATTGCCGCGCAACAGCTTCAAGCACGCGCTAGCCGCGGGCAAGGCGCAGATTGGCCTGTGGTCGAGCCTGTCGTCGAACTACAGCGTCGAGGTGATCGCCGGTGCGGGATTCGACTGGCTGCTCCTCGACATGGAGCATTCGCCGAACGATCTCGAAAGCCTCCTCGCGCAGTTACAGGCGGCCGCTCCCTACGGCGCGCATCCCGTGGTGCGCGTGCCTTGGAATGACATGGTGACCATCAAGCGCGTGCTCGACGTCGGTGCGCAGTCGCTGCTCGTGCCGTACGTCTCCACTGCCGAGGAAGCACGCTCGGCTCTGTCATTCACCCGTTATCCGCCGCAAGGCGTGCGCGGCGTCGCCGGCACGACGCGCGCGACGCGCTTCGGTCGCATCAAGGACTACGCGCGCCGGGCGCACGAGGAGATTTGCCTGCTCGTACAGGTGGAAACGCAGGGCGCGCTGGACAACATCGAGGCGATCTGCGCAATAGAGGGCGTCGACGGCGTGTTCGTCGGGCCGGCGGATCTGCATGCTTCTCTCGGCCATACCGGCGAAATCGCCAATCCCAAGGTCAAGCCCGTGATCGACGACGCCATCCGCCGCATCCGCAAGGCGGGAAAGGCGCCCGGTATCCTGACGCCGAGCGAGGCCGACGCGCGCCAGTGGCTGGACTGTGGCGCGCTGTTCGTCGCCGTCGGCGCCGATGTCGGCATCCTCGCGCGCGGCGCCGAAGCGCTGGCGCAGAAATTCAGACGTCCATGAAACCCGAAATCATCATTACCGCGCGCGGCCATGCCGAGACGATGGCGACGCTGCAGGCCGAATTCACCGCGCACCTGATGCACGAGGCCGCCGATCGCGGCGCATTTCTAAAACAGCACGCGCCGAAGGTGCGCGGCCTCGCCACCTTCGGCCCGATGACGGTCGACGGCAAGGTGATGGATCAGCTGCCGCAGCTCGAGATCATCGCCAACTTCGGCGTCGGCGTCGACGCGATTAACCTGGACGATGCGAAGAAGCGCGGCATCATCGTCACCAACACACCCGACGTGCTGAATGAGACGGTGGCCGACACGGCGATGGCGCTGATCCTCAACACGGTGCGTAGGTTTCCGCAGTCGGAGCAGCACTTGCGCGGCGGACACTGGGCAGCGCGCGGGCCTTATCCGCTCACTACCGACATCGGTGGCAAGACGCTCGGCGTGCTCGGCCTCGGACGCATTGGCGAGGCGATTGCCAGGCGCGCGCAAGCGTTCGGGATGAAGATTCGCTACCACAATCGCCGGCGGAAAGAGTCGCCCTTTCCGTATGATCCCGATCCGGTGACGCTCGCGAAGAACTGCAACGTGCTGCTGGTTGTCACGCCCGGCGGGCCGCAGACCAACAAGCTGATCAACGCCAAGGTCCTCGACGCGCTCGGGACGCGTGGCTACGTCGTCAACATTGCGCGCGGCTCGGTCGTCGATGAGCCGGTGCTACTGCGCTACCTGCAGGAAAAGCGAATCGCCGGCGCCGGCCTTGACGTCTTCGTCGACGAGCCGCGCGTGCCGCCGGAGTTCTTCACCCTCGAGAACGCCGTACTTTTCCCGCATGTCGGCAGCGCGACGGTCGAGACGCGCAAGGCGATGGGCGATCTGCAGATTGAGAATCTGCGGCTGCACTTCGCCGGAAAACCCGTCAAGACGCGCGTGGTCTAGGACTCGGGAGAGCCGGCTGCCGATTGCAGCCAGTTCTGCAGCCCGAGGCGCTCGGCGAGCTCGAGCTGCGTCTCGAGCCAGTCGATATGCTCCTCCTCACCCTCGAGAATGTCGGCGAGGAGCTCGCGCGTCACATAGTCCTTGATACTTTCGCAGTGCGCGATCGCCTCCTGCAGCACCGGCCGCGCAAGGCGCTCCTGGTCGAGGTCGGCTTTCAGCGCCTCGAGCGCGCTCTCGCCGATCAGCAGCTTGCCGAGATCCTGGAGGTTGGGCAGGCCTTCGAGAAACAGGATGCGCTCGATCAGGCGATCCGCATGTTTCATCTCGTCGATCGATTCCTTCTTCTCGTACTCCTCGAGCTTCTTCAGGCCCCAATTGCCGAACATGCGGGCGTGCAGGAAATACTGGTTGACCGCGGTGAGCTCGTTGAACAGCACCTTATTCAAGTGCTGCACGACCTTGGGGTCGCCTTTCATCGGGGGTCTCCGGGAGAAGGCGCGATTCGACGCCGAAGCTTGCGCGCCGTCAACAGAATCGCAGGACTAGATCAGGCCGCGGCCGGGAGAGATTCCGTGGCGCGCGCGTCGCGCAGCACCTCGGTCGCGCAGTCGCGGCAGCGACCGCAGCCGGCACCGACCCCCAGCTCGTACGCGAGCTCGTCGATCGAGCATGCCCCGTTGCGGGCGCATTCACGAACGGCTTTTTCGGTGACCGCGTTGCAGATGCAGATGTACAAAGCGAACTCCTCTGTTGAGAAGAATTATCACTTCAAAGTGCAAAGCTACGCAACTAGTGAGTGTTCGCTCACGCATAAGCCGTTGGGACTACTTGCGGACTACATCATGAGAACCGTTGACGAATAAAGTGAGAACTATTATCGTCTGTCCATGACCAAGCCCGCTGCGCCGATGCCACCCGCCGCCAGCGGCCCCGCCAAGGTGCCGAGCGCGAGTTTGCTCGGGCCGCGCAAGGAACTGGTCATCACGCATAACGGCCGCGAATACCGGCTGCGCGTCACCCAGAACGGCAAGCTGATCCTCACGGCATAACCATGGGCCAAGTCCTGCTGGTCACGCTGCGCGAGGGAATCGAGATGTTCCTGATCGTGGCGATCGCCGCGGCTTACCTGCGCAAGACCGGCAGGGCGGCGCTCCTGTCCGCCGTCGGCTGGGGCACAGTCGTCGCGGTGCTTGCTTCGGTGGTGCTCGGCGTCTGGCTCGCCGAGGTCGCCGTGGCGCCGAAATGGGAGTCGCTGCTTGCCCTGATCGCCGCAGTGCTCGTCATCAGCATGGTCGTGTACATGCTGCACGCGGCGAAGGAGATGCGCCGCCACATCGGCGCGCGCCTCGAAGCGGCCGCGCAGCGCCCGGACAAGGGCGCTTGGGCCGCCGTGTTCCTGTTCGTCGTCTTCATGATCACGCGCGAAGGCATGGAGACCGCCTTCATCACCGCGTCGCTCTTCCGCCAGACCGAGACCGTGCTCTTCGTCTGGGGCGCGGTGGCCGGTCTCGCCGCCGCGGCGGCGCTCGCCTGGGCGTGGTCGCGCTACGGCCACCGCGTCGACCTCGGACTCTTCTTCCGCGTGACGTCGATCTTTCTCCTGCTTTTCGCCGTGCAGCTCATCGTGTACTCGTTCCACGAAGCCACGGAAGGAAATCTGCTGCCGATCGATAACGCCTACTGGCATATCGCAACCGAGCCCTACGGGCCCGAGGGCGAGTACGGCGCGATGCTGACGTACGCGCTCGTGCTCATCCCGGCCATCTGGCTCGCGTTCTCGGCGCTGAAACCGCGGTTCGCCCGGACTCCGTCCGGCCGCACCGCATAACGCCAGCCAGCGGCGCGCCCGCGCCGCAAGCCAGCCTGCTCAATCCTTGTAGGAGACTGGCCATGTCACGCATGAAGCTCGCATTTCTGGCCGCCGCCCTGTGCGCGGCCGGCAGCGCCGTGGGCGGCGAATCCCCTTTCGGCTACGTCTACACCACGGACACTCATCCGCGCGGCAAGCGCGAGATCGAGCAGTGGCTCACCCATCGCCATAAACAGTCGCAGGGCGACTACGACCTTTGGCAAGGGCGCACCGAATTCGAATACGGCGTCACCGACCGGCTGCAGACCGCGGTCTACCTCAACTACGCCTCTGTGAGCGCCCTGCACAATCGGCCCGACGGCACGACCGGGCCGGGCGCGTTCCTGCCCGACAACGTCGATCCGGGCGCGCGCTATTCGCGGACCTTCTTCCAGTCGTTCTCCAGCGAATGGATCTACCGCGTGCTCAGCCCCTATAAGGACCCGATCGGCCTTGCGCTCTACATCGAGCCGACCTGGGGGCCGGATCAGCGCGAGCTCGAGACGAAGCTCATCCTGCACAAGAACTTCCTCGACGACCGGCTCGTCTGGGCGGCGAACTTCACGGCCGCCGCGGAAAAGGAGCGCTTTCATGGCGAGTGGGAGCGCGAAGGCGAGCTCGAATTCACCACCGGTCTCGCCTACCAGTTCGCGCCGCGCTGGCACGCGGGGCTCGAATATCGCCACCACCGCGGCTACGAGGGGCGCGGCTTCTCGTCCGCCAAGCGCGTCTACGCGGCCAA
>Ga0081539_10000771_pt1 | contig 62986 bp, 46 predicted proteins | sample TabmetS4T2R2_FD_71023 | JGI IMG/M metagenome (GOLD analysis project Ga0081539, IMG submission 71023) | Tabebuia heterophylla rhizosphere microbial communities from the University of Puerto Rico - S4T2R2 | ecosystem: Host-associated > Plants > Roots > Rhizosphere ...
CCGACGTCAACGCCGCCCTCGCCGCCACTTAGCCGACGACGCGCGCGCGTTTTCGCCTTTTCTCGCCTCCGGCCTCGCAAACCGCCGAAATAGACGAATAATAGTTCGTCGAATCATAGTTAGATGCTAGAGCGTGTTTCAATGCGAGGAGTCGTCGGTGTCGCGAGCATTCTGGGCATTGTCGTCCCGATCACGCTCCTGATTCGCACACGCTTGTTTCCAATGCGTCTTTTCGGGCCGACCGAGTTGTTTCTCTATCCCGGTTCCATTTTCCTCTTTGACGAGTCACCTCATTCACCGCTGTATAACATTGCGATGTTGAGCTTCACCATCATGGTCACAGTCGCGCTTTATGCCTTCGCAGCGATGATCGTGTATGGCGTTTTTCGAGGAGTCGTATGTGCATGGCGATTTATGCAGCGACGCCGCATCTAACCAGGCGATGGAGCGAACGGCTGGCAGCTTTGGTTCCTGACTTCAAATGAAATTCCACCCTCAAACCGTAGCGACGCGCCCTCCCGCCAGCCGTCGCTCATCTTGTTCTCGTTAGACGACTCACACACACGCAAACACATACAGACATTTGAAGTTCTCATTTCCATTTCTCGCTTGCATCGCCGTGGCCGTGACCCTGTGCGCCTGTGATAAGGGGCAGTCGATTGAAGACATTAAGAAGTCGACAGACTATCTCTTTACACAAAGCATCACGATGCAGGAGCAGTTGACGTCTCTTCAGTCGACTTATCTCCTTCACGATATTGAGCACAAGAAGGTCGTGGGAATCCTGCACAAGATTCCGCCTCTCCAGGTGGGTAATGCCGTTGTTTGGGACGATGATGTCTACCAGGTCGAGGCGATCAGATTGCTCTCACAGAAACGAGGGGAAGAGAAGATTGGGGAAACCACCCTAAAACGGACTGCTGATGTTGAAGTATTTGTAAAGTTTCTTGGTAAGGCTGAGCCATACGATAAGAGCCCATGACTCCCGATATTGATCTTTGTCGCCTCCTCCTCCGCTCCGTTTCCGAGCGCACTCCCCCGCCAACGCGGTTCGACATTGCAACACTGAACGCACATCGCAGGCTGCTTCTAGAAGCCGGGCTCACCGACGGCGCCGGATTATCGCGCAACTCGCATTTAGCCCCAAACGAGCGGCCTCTGGCTTATGAGTATACGCTTGGTCCGCTAACGTACAAGGGTCAGCAATTCGTCGCTATGTCCTCCGACGAACGCATTTGGGAGAGCACCAAGCAGGCATATGAAGCCGCAGACTGCGACTGGTCACTTGATCAGCTATATGAGTATCTCCAAAAGAGCACCCAACAATCCGATTGACAAACGAACGTCGTCTAACCATGCGATGGAGCGAACGGCGGACCGCTGTGCGTTCCACTTTTGAGATGACTTCCATCCTTCCACTCCGAGCGACACGCGGTCCCGTCCGCCGTCGCTCATCTTGTTCTCGTTAGACGAAGTCGCGCGTATGACGATTACGACGATTCTGTCGGGAGTGTTCGGCGGGTTGCTTGTTGCAGCTTACGCGCTGTGGGATTTTGGCGCAGATCGATTTGTCGCCGGTTTCGGCCGCTTTGTCGTGCGTATGCTGACATTCGGTCGAGTTCGCATCGCCGATGATGCTGACGAGACCACAGCCATGACGGTCTCTGCAGCGACAGTTCTTGTGCTCTTCCTCTCGGTTCTCATCATCAGTTCACGCGTGCAATGACCGGGACATCAAAATGATCCAACCATGCGATGCAGCGAGCTCCCAAAACGTTCGGGCTGTGCGCTCCAGTTCTGAGATGACTGCCACAGTTCCACTCGAGCGACACGCGATCTCCTCCGGCGGTCGCTCAGCTTGTTCTCGTTAGCATTATGACGAGAAGCGTGGAGGGCGGGTGCCTGTGTGGCGGTGTTCGGTACCGTCTTCACGGCACGGCCAAGCACACGAGCGATTGTCATTGTGAGGATTGCCGACGGGCGAGCGCGGCTCCGTATGTCACCTGGTGCACGTTTCGCAGTGATGCCGTCGAACTGCTCTCGGGCGAATTACGCGAGGTGCCGCATGCCGGCAGTCTGCGTTTCTTTGCCAGCTGTTGCGGGACGCATTTGTTTGTCCGGGACAGCGCAACCTCGGAGTGGACGGATATTACGGTGGGCTCGCTCGATGATCCGGAATTGTTTCCGCCACAAGTGACAATCTGGACTGAAGACAAACTGCCCTGGGTGCAAATTGATCCGACGCGTCGCGCTTTCGCGCGCAACCGCAGCGAAAATGCCTGACGATCAACCGCAGGGCGATCGCCGGCACGGGTGGCGGATGCGGGCGGGCAACCCGCGGATGTAGGACACGATCGGGGCAACCCAGTTTGCCATCCTCACTTTGTCCTTCGGGCTGCGTGAGCGGCATAAACTTCTCGAGATCGGCGCGGGTAGCCTGCGCGCGGCGAGGTTTCTCATCCCGTATCTGGAGGTGGGACATTGCTGCGGCGTCGAACCGGATACGGAGTCGGTTCGCTACGGAATCGAGCACGAGCTGGGACCCGAAATGGCCAAACGACAAAAACCGCGCTTCATCGCGCGCGACGACTTCGGGTTCCACGAGTTCGGCGAGCAATTCGATTACGCTCTTTCCTACTCGGTGTTCCCGCATGTGCCGCCGGCGCAAATCGCCGTGATCTTTCAGAACACGGCCCAATGTTTCCACGAAGGTTCGATCATGCTGGCTACGGCCGTGTTCGCCGAGGCCGAGGAAGAGATTGTCGATCTTGAGAAATGGACCGGCCGGCCGGTCAACCGGTATTGCGTCGCGCGCCTGGAAGAAGCGGCGCAAAACGCCGGGCTCAGGCTGGTCAGGCTGGGGAAAATATTTCAGGATTGGTTCGTCGCGTTCAAAGGAAGCAATGAACTGGCGGTGCGCGGCGCTGAAGAGATGCGCAAAGTCGCGTGGCAATCCGTGCTCCCGAAATGGGAAGCGGCCCGGCCTCGGTCGCGCCGGGACATCTAAAAATGATTCCAACCCGGGCACGACCCGTGAGGCAACCTCGCGAAATTCGGCGCATCGCACAAAAAGCGCCGTTGCTTTTCAAAGGCTCAGCCGGACAATTCATTCCATGACCCACCCGGCTTTGAAAAATTTATTGTGGCGCGCACCCTCAGCGATTTCCGCCACCGCTGTGGCGCTCTTTTGCGCCGCGTCTTTTCCGATGCAAGCGGCGCTGCCGCAGCTCGACGCCGAGCGCGTGGCGGGCGGTTTTTCGTCGCCGGTTTATGTGACGGCGCCGCGCGACGATCGAAGCAGGCTTTTCGTGGTCGAACAATCCGGCCGGATCAAGATCATCAATCTGCCCTCGGGCACGGTGAACGCCACGCCGTATCTCGACATCTCGAGCAAGGTCGTTTTCAGCGGCGAACAGGGACTGCTTGGTCTCGCCTTCGATCCGAATTACGCGACCAACGGTCACTTCTATGTCAACTACGTCGCGCCCGGCGGTTCGTTCGGCGCAGGGGTCACACACATCGCCGAGTTCACCGTCTCAGCCGATCCGAACGTGGCCAATCCCGGCAGCGAACGCACCATCCTCACCTTCGATCAACCGCAGACGAACCATAACGGCGGCTGGCTCGAGTTCAGCCGGCGCGCCGGCGACGACCGCAACCTTTACATCGCCACCGGCGACGGCGGGAGCGGCGACGATGCCGGCCCGGGCCACATCGAGCCCGGCGGCAACGCGCTCAACACCACCACGCTCCTGGGCAAAATGTTGCGCATCCATATCGAAGACGCGCCCGGCACCTATTCCATTCCGGCGAACAATCCCTTCTTCGGGTCGGTCACGAACAAACAGGAGATTTTTTGCTGGGGCCTGCGCAATCCCTGGCGCAACGGTTTTGATCGCCGCACCGGCAATCTTTACATCGGCGATGTCGGCCAAAATGCCCGCGAAGAAATTGATGTGCAACCCGGGACGAACGCTGGCGGCGGCGAAAACTACGGCTGGCGGGTGCGCGAAGGTTCTATCCAAAACCCGGCCTATCCCAACGATCCGCCACCCCCCGGCGCAATCGATCCGATTTTCGATTACTCCCACGCCACCGGCCAGACAATCGTGGGCGGTTACATTTATCGCGGCCGCGCCATCTCGTCGCTGCGCGGCTGGTATGTGTTCGCCGACTATCTCGGGCCGGAAGGCGGGAACAGCACCGGCCGGATCTGGCTGTTCCGCTACAACGGCAGCATGGTGAGCCGGTTTAGCGATGTCACGGCGCAACTTTTTCCCACCGCTGTCGGCAATTTCCCGCTCAACAATCCCGCTTCGCTCGGAGAGGACGCGAACGGCGAGCTTTACATCTGCGACATTGGCAACGGCAACGTTTACCGCATCATCGCGGCGCCGTAGTCCTTAGGAATGCGCACCCGGTCGCCGGTCCAATCGATGTATATCAATTCCGCGACCGCCAACCGGCCGAAAATTGGAGGGACGACCTCTGTGTCGTCCCATTATTCGTCGGACGCGACGAAGCGCGTCCCTCCAACTCAGGTCTCACTGATCTGGAGCGAACGATCTTTGGCGATTTCGACACGGAAAAGTTGATCGAAACCTTCGGCCAGCGACGGCGGCTGCAGGCGTTTGGCGGCGGTGAAGATGGCGACGTTCGGGACCTTGGCCGGGCCGGTTCTTTCGGCGTTGCGGGCGACGGCCGTGCGCGTGTTCACATCGAAGAAGTAACCGATGACGCGCGCTTTATGCGCGTGCGCGACACGAATGAGCGCAGCCCGCTCGGCGCGCGTTGGGTTTGTGTTATCGATCACGACCGATCTTCCGCCGGCCAACGCGTCGTCAATCATTTCGCGTTGTCGATCTTCGCGCTTCGTCGCTTTCGGCCACAGGTCCTTGCTCACGTGCACGTGTGTGCGCGCGAACTTTTCGCGGTAAAGCGACGATTTCCCCGCGCCGGGCAGCCCGATCAGGATCACGCATTCCAGCGACATGAGCGAGGCGCCGGCGTTACCCGGCGGTTGTCGCCGCCATGGGGGTCAAGATTTGCAACGTTTGCTCGACGTTTTTGGAAATGTCGAATTGCGCGGCGCGCTCGATGATTGTCGATCTTGCCGCCGCCCGTCGCTCTCGGTCGGACCAATTTGCGATCGCTTCGCGCAACGCCTCGACATCGTTCGCTTCATCAACAATCGAACCGTGGACATTCTCCTCGAGGATTTCGCTGAAACCGTTCGCGCGCGTCGTGATCACGGGCAGACCGCAGGCCAGGGCTTCGAGGCAGGCGTTGGAAAACGGATCGTAGATGGTCGGCAAGATAAAAATGTCGGCCGCCGCGTAAACGGGGAGAAGATCGACAACTTCGCCGAGGAACCGGACGCGCTTCGACTTGAAGTAGGGTTCGGTTTTGCCGCGGCCGGCGACGAGGAGACGTAATCGGCGGTCGCGACACATCGCCATTGCTTCCATGGCGAACAGCAGACCTTTGCGTTCCCAACCCGAGCCGGCGAAGAGAAGCACGATCTCATCGTGTTCCAGCTTCAGATCGGCGCGCGATTTTTCCCGCAACGACGCGTCGACGCGAAAGCGCTCGAGCGGCACGCCGTTGCGAACGAGGTCGATTTTCTCGGCGGGGTAACCGTAAAGATCGACAATTTCACGCTCCACCATGCGCGAAGCGACAATGACCCGGCCGGCGCCGCCTTTGCCGAGAAGGGCTTCTTCCAGCTGCAAAATCTCGCGGTGTTTGCCGCTCAGCTCACGGACGAAGCGTTGCAGCGGCAACTCAAATTTCTTGCGCCGGTTTAGCCAGGCGCGATGCGCGCCGTCGCCGGCGCGGAAAACATCGCAACGCCAGACGCGCTCCAGGCTCAGCAAAACGTCGCAACGCATCTGGCCGCGGGTCTGCTCGAGCTCGTCGGCAAAGCCGATTGTCGATGTTGCGCCCAGACGCCGGATCGGACCGAGGCCCCATTCGTTCTTCGGCCATTCTGCGGTGGTGACCAATTCGACGGCGTGACCGCGCGCGGCGATGCCGGCCGCCAGGCGCTGCAGATATGTTTCGGCCCCGCCGCTCGGCGAATATCCCCGGCGCACAAGAGCGATCTGGAGTTTGTCCGGCATATTAATAGAGGCGCAAATTCCGCGGCGCCGACCGGAAATCGACGGCATGGGCCGCGACTGTCGATCGGAATGACAACTTTACTTGGCTCGGTTCCCTCAGGATAATTGAAAGCTTATGCTGGGTGAAACGCTAAACGCGCCGCCCCTGTCGCGGCCGGCCGCGCCCACGACGCGCCTTTTACCGAAACATTTGCTCTTCTCGATCTTTGCCCGGATCGGGGGGGCCGGCCTGGATACGGACGCGTTTGAGGCATTGCGCGCATCCTATCGCGGCGGGTTCCTGGGCAAGGCAGTCGCCTACGACAATCGGCAGACCGAAATTCCGGCGTCGCTCATTCATTCGCTGCGCTGGCATCCCGTCCGGCTTCTTTCGTTTGTGGGCCGGCCGCATTACTACGGCGCGAAAAAGAAATATGTCGACTGGGTTGCGTCGCGGCATCTTGCCACCGGGCGTTACGACCTCTTTCACAGTTGGTCGGGCGATTGCCTGCTCTCGCTGCGGGTCGCGAAAAAGCTCGGCGTCCCATCGGTGGTGGAGATACCGACCTGGCACCGGGACCGCGGCAAACTGAAAGCGCCCGAGCGGGCGAACACGCCGAAAAAAACGCTCACGTGGTGGTTGCGTCGGGGCAAATCGAGTTTGCTCGTGGAGCGCAGACGGTTTCTCGAAGAGTACGAGCTGGCGGACTTGCTCGTTGTTCTCTCGGACATGGCGGCCGAAACATTCCGGGTCCAGGGTTTTCCGGAGGAAAAGCTTTTCTATCTGCCGCGCGGCGTGGATGTGGAACGTTTCAAACCCGGGGAGCGACCGGCAAAATTCCGCGCCATTTTTTCGGGCGCATTGATCAAGCGCAAAGGCATCCAGCACGTGCTCAAAGCCTGGTACCGCCTCAATCTCCGCGATGCCGAACTGTGGCTGGTGGGTGCGGTGCATGACGAAGCCCGGCCGTTTTTGAAAAAATTCTGGCGCGACAATATCCGGGTGCTGGGCTTTGTGCCCGATCCCGAGACCTACCTGAGCCAGAGCAGCGTGCACGTTTTTCCCTCGCAATGGGAGGGCAGCGCCAAGGTCACTTATGAAGCGGCGGCGTGCGGCTTGCCGCAAATCACGACGCGCGAAGCGGGCGATGTCGTGCGCGACGGTATTGAAGGCGTGATCGTGCGGCCGCGCGATGTCGATGCGGTCGCGGCGGCGCTCAAGCATTTCTATCTCCATCCCGAGGCGGTCGAGCAAATGGGGCGCGCCGCGCGCCAGCGGGTGGTGGAAAATTTCACCTGGGATCATTTTCGCGCGCGTCTGCTCAACGCCTACGAAGTGGCCATGCGCAAGCTGGCCTGAGTTCTTCTGTAGCGGCGGTCTGCGACCGTCGCACTATTTTGAAACTTCGATTAATGCGGCGGTCACAGACCGCCGCTACAGGAAAATGAAGATCCTGCTTCTCCAACTTAAACGGATCGGCGATTTGATCTTGACGACGCCGGTCATCGCAGCGCTGCGGGAAAAATTCCCGGACGCGAAGATTACGTTTGTCCTGGCGCGCGAAAGCGCCGCGTTGCTGCCGGCGATTCCGGGAATCGACGACGCCCTCGTCATTCGGAGGAATGTGCGCGATCTGTCCGTCTTTGCTCGCGTCGCGCGAGAGAGGTTTGATTGCGCGATCGATTTTACCCAGAACGATCGCTCGGCTTTGCTTAGTTTGCTTTCCCGCGCGCAAACGCGCGTCGTATCGGCCCGCCTCAAAACGCATTCATCGGCTCGGACGCGCATATATAACCGGTTCGCCGAGGTGAGCCTGAAAAATATGCATACCCTGGATTACAACCTCGGTTTGCTTGCGCCGCTCGGCATCGCCGGCATCTCACCCTTCTTGAATCTGGAAGCGCCGGCAGACGCGCAGGAAAAAGCGCGCGCGCTTCTTCGCCTTCACAAGGCCGGCGATCCCTTTGTCATTTTCCATCCCGGATCGGCGCGCGTGGAAAAGTTCTGGGAACCGCAGCGCTGGGCGCAAATCATCGAGCACACCCAAAGCCAGCGAGGTTTCAACGCGGTCATTACCGGCGGCAATTGGCCTTTCGAGCAGGACCACATCCGCGCAATCAAGTCGAGCCTGCCAAACGACGTTGTCGATCTTTCGGGCCGGACCGACCTGCTCACGCTCATGGCTGTAATTGCGCAGGCCCGGCTTCTGGTAACAGTCGATTCGGCGGCGATGCACCTGGCCGCCGCGCAGGGTGTCGCGCAGGTGGCATTGTTCGGCCCGACCAATCCGTTTCATTGGCGGCCGCGCCAGAGTCCGGCGCTGATTTTACACGGCGAATCGCCTCGCCCGGTCACGGAATTTCTGCCCGAACAACCGCGCCGTCCCATGAACCACATCTCGACGGAAGCGGTGTTTAATGCTATGGAGTCGCTGCTGTCGGCGCCGGCGGCGCAACGTTCATGAGCAAGGTACAGCCCGCAGAAAAAAAGCCGTTTTGGGAAACCCTCCGTGAGGCGTGGGGACCGTATCGGCGTCTTTACAGCTTTGTGAAGCCGTACAAGAGCCGCTTCATTCTCGGCTTACTTCTCGGCATCGCCTTTGCCCTGGTCAGTTCGCTCCTTCCGCTGGTGATTTCGCGAGTGACGAGCGCCATCTTTCACGGCGCGGCGCCCAATCCCCGGGCCATTCGTTCCAATCTCGGCATGCTCAACGCCGGTCCGAAGATCAACTCGGTCGCACTGATTTGTCTCGCCATCCCCGCCATCATGACGCTGCGCAGTCTCTGCTCCTATGGCAGCGCCTATTGCATGCACTGGGTTAGCAACAAGGTGGTGACCGATATTCGTTGCCAGCTCTTCGACAAGATCGTGCGTCACTCCATGGATTTCTTTAACAAGATGCGCTCCGGGTTCCTCATCTCGCGCATTACCAACGACACCCGCGCCATGCAGGGCGCCCTCACCACTGTCACCATCGACATCTTCAAACAACCCATCACCATCATCGGCGCGGTCACCGTTCTTCTGGTCATGGATTGGAAATTCACCCTCGTCACGCTGGTGCTCTTTCCGAGCTGCCTCGTGCCGATCCGGATTTACGGCAAACGAGCGCGCAAGGCGATGCAAAGCGGTTTCCGCGGCATGGCGGAGATGGTCGTGACCATGCAGGAAACCTTCGCCGGCATCCGCGTGATCAAGTCCTTTAACCGGGAGGAACATCAGGAGCTGCTTTTCAAGCGCAGCAACGACTCGCAGTTCTCGTTTATCATGCGGGTGATCCGCGCGATGGAAGCGGTCGGGCCGATGATCGAGACGATTGCCGCGGTCGGTGTCGGGCTGGCTTTGCTCTATGTTTATGCCGCCAACTTGAGCGCGGGACGTTTCTTTGGACTGATCTCGGGAATTTTCATTCTCTACGACCCGATCAAAACGCTGAGCAAGCTCCACATCCACATGCAGCAATCGATCGCTGCCACCACCGGCGTTTTCGCCATTCTCGATTCCGAGCCCACGGTCAAAGACCGGCCCGAGGCAATCGACCTGCCCACCTCCGATGGCCGCATCGATTTCGAAAATGTCACCTTTCGTTACGCGAACACCGCCACCAACGCCCTGAGCAAGTTCACCCTTCACATTGAGCCCGGCAAAACTTACGCGCTGGTCGGGCCGAGCGGCGCCGGCAAATCGACCGTGCTCTCGCTTATCCTGCGTTTGTACGATCCGACCAGCGGCATCCTCAAGCTCGACGGCCACGACGCCCGCACGTTGACGCAGAAATCGTTGCGCGCCCAGATCGGGCTCGTTACCCAGGACACGTTTTTGTTTCACGACACCATCTTCAAGAACATCCAGTTCGGCCGGCTCGACGCTACCGCCGAAGAAGTCTATGCCGCGGCGCGCACTGCCTTCGCCCACGATTTCATCATGGCGCAGCCAAAAGGTTATCAGACGGTGATCGGCGACAAAGGATGCCTGCTCTCCGGCGGGCAGCAACAGCGATTGGCGATTGCGCGTGCGCTCCTCAAGAACGCGCCCATCCTCCTGCTCGACGAGGCGACTTCCTCGCTCGACTCCGAATCGGAAAAGCAAATCCAGCGCGCGCTCGAACGACTCGCCGCCGGGCGCACCGTCATCGCCATCGCGCACCGGCTTTCCACGATTTTATCGGCCGACCAGATCGTGGTCATGGAACAGGGCCACATCAAGGAAATCGGCACCCACGCCGAGTTGCTGGAAAAGTCCGGTTATTATCGCCGGCTTTACGACATGCAGTTCCAGCCGGCCACCGAAGAGAAGCCGGCCGAATCCGAAGCGCTGGCCGACGCGCTGCTCTAAGCGCCGCCGCGAGAGCTGCTCACATCCGCCATGGCTCAGCGCGCGCCGCTCTTTGTTTGTCTCGTCATTGTCAGTTGGAGCGGAAGCGGTTTGCTTGCCGCCCAGCCGGCCACGGCCGAGCCCTCCGCGACGACATCGAAGACCCGGGTCGAAGAAGTGATCCCATGGCTTCTCGACGAAGATCGACAACTGCGCGGAGTCGCGTTCCCCGATCTGATCGTCGCGGTGACCGGCAAAAAGGTGCTGCCGTTTAATCCCGGCGACGAAGTCGATCAGCGCGTGCTTAAAGCGATCGGCGCGGCCTGCGACGGCGCGCTTACGCGCTTGAACGCACCCGGGAGCGCCATCCAGAAAATCGATCGCATTAACGAACTGAGCAGCCGGTTTGAAGATACTCTGCGCGAGCTGCTCAACTCCGCTTCGGGTTTAAAGTGCGATCTTCCACCGACCGCGCAGGGCCGTGTGCAACGCTCCGGCTACCCGGATTTGCGCATTGTCGATCTTGCCAGCCAGCGCGTCTTTTATCTCGACGCCAAGCTTTACGCTGCCGGGAGCCGCGAGAGCAGTTTTCGCACGTTCTATTTCGAACCAAAGATCGCGACCAACAAAGTGCGCGACGACGCCGTGCATTTTATCGCCGGCTTCGAGCACGAGCCGCGCGACAAAGCCAATGGCCTTTGGCGCTTCTCCCGCTGGGACGTTGTCGATCTTGCGCAACTGAAAGTGCGATTGAAAGCCGAGTTCCAGGCGAGTAATCACGACATCTATCGGCCCGACGCAATCGTCGCCAGCAGCGCGAAATGAGGCGGCTAGTCGGCTCGACAGAGTCTCGCCCTACCGTTAAAATGTCGCGGCCATGATCATTGAGGCGAAGGAAGCATTTCAGTTCGACACGATCGACGACGTCGTCAGCGAGATCGCCAAGGGCCGCATGGTCATTGTCACCGATGACGCCGACCGGGAAAACGAAGGCGACCTCGTCATCGCGGCGGAGAAAGTCACGCCCGAAGCCGTTAATTTCATGGCCAAACACGGCCGCGGTTTGATTTGTGTGCCGATTTCAAACGAGCGGGCCGAGCAGCTCGGGCTCCAGCGCATGGTGGCGCAGAACCGCGAGATGTATCGGACCGATTTCACCGTCTCGGTCGACGCGGCGCGCGGAGTTACCACTGGAATCAGCGCGCAGGACCGCGCCAGCACCATCCGCGCAATCGCCGATCCCGCTTCAACCCCGGCCGATCTCGTTCAACCGGGACATGTTTTTCCCCTGCGGGCCAAGGACGGCGGCGTGCTCCGCCGCACCGGGCACACCGAGGCCGCGGTCGATCTGGCCCGACTCGCCGGACTGCAGCCGGCCGGAGTGCTATGCGAAATTCTGCACGACGACGGCACCATGGCGCGACTGCCGGAGCTGATGGAGTTCCGCAACAAACACGGTCTGCGCATTTGCACGATCCAGAGTTTGATCGCTTACCGGCGCAAACGCGAGAAGCTGGTCGAGCTGGAACAAGTGGTGAAATTGCCGACCGATTACGGCGATTTCGACCTCCATCTCTATCGCTCCAAGCTCGACGGCATGCATCACCTCGCGCTCGTTAAAGGCAAGATCGACAAGTACACGCCCACGCTCGTGCGCGTACACAGCGAATGTCTCACCGGCGACGTTTTCGGTTCGCGACGCTGCGATTGCGGCAACCAATTACACGCCGCGCTGCGCCAGATCGCGGAGGAAGGCAACGGCGTGCTCGTTTATATGCGCCAGGAAGGACGCGGCATTGGGTTGGCCGCGAAAATTCACGCCTACAAATTACAGGAGGAAGGACTCGACACCGTCGAGGCGAACGCGAAGCTCGGTTACCCGAGCGATCTGCGCGACTACGGTCTCGGCGCGCAAATCCTTTTCGACCTTGGCGTGCGCCAGTTTCGTTTCCTCACGAATAACCCGAAGAAAGTGGTCGGCCTCGAGGGTTACGGCATTCAGATGATCGAGCAGGTGCCGATTCGCGCCGAAGCCAATCCGCACAACCTGAAATATCTCGAGACGAAAAAGCTCAAGCTCGGGCATTTGTTGTGAATGACGAATGACGAGCAAAGCACAGATGTGCTGTAGGGTCCGCTGTCCTGAGCGGATACTCGATCCGCAGCATAATGCGCTGAGGACAGCGCACTCTACAGCCTGCGCGTATTCATTCGCCTGCCGCGCCGTAGCGAAGCGAAGGCGGGTCATTCGTCATTCTTAATGTCCAAGGCGAGTCAGCTGCGTCCCCGTCGCACACGAGCCAAAGGCCGGTTCCACATCGTGGCCAGCCGGTTCAATAAGCCGTACGTCGATGGATTGGTCGCTCACGCGAAGGCGGAATTGCGCGCGCTCGCGCCGAAGGTCGCCGTCTGCGTTCACCGCGTGCCCGGCGCGTTCGAAATCCCGGTCGTCGTGCGGGAACTGGCCGCGCGCAATGCGGCCGACGCGATCCTCGCCTGCGGCGTCATTCTTAAGGGCGAAACCGACCACGCGCAGAACCTGAGCCGCTCGGTCACCGACGCGTTGCAACGCATCGCGCTCGAACACGGCGTGCCGGTGATTAACGCCGTGCTCAGTTTCAAGAACGACAACCAGGCGCGTGAGCGCTGTCTCGGAAACAAAATCAATCGCGGGAGCGAAGCTGCCCGCGCCGCCGTCGAGATCGCCAACACGATGTCGACCCTTCGACTGCGCTCAGGGCAAGCCTTGCGCAAAGGTGGATCGCGCTCTCCGAGCGCGATGGTAAAGTCTGCGCGTCGAAGGCGCGCTAATGTTTAACATCGTGCCCGGAGGTCACGATCCACCTTGAGGCTTTTTTATCATGGGTAAACGGCGACGCGCGCGCGAAGCGGCCATTCAGTATCATTTCTGGCGCGATCTCCAGCAAGGCGCCGGCCCGGAAAAGATGGAGGACTTCTGGGAGTTCTGTCCCGTTAAATCCGGCGTGCGCGAGTTCGCCCAACCGCTCATTGAGGGAACGGTCGCGCACCTGCCCGAGATCGACGAGCGCATCCGCCGTTACGCCGAGAACTACAACCTTAACCGCATCTCCGCGGTCGATCGCAATGTCTTGCGGCTGGCCATTTACGAAATGCTTTATCGCGATGACATCCCGCCGGTCGTCTCCATCAACGAAGCCATCGAGCTGGCCAAAACTTTCGGCGGCGCCGAGTCGGGCCGTTTCGTCAATGGAATCCTCGATCGCATCCGCAAAGACATCGACCGACCGGCGCGCGAGCCAGTGGTGAGGAAGCAGGTTTAACGCGCGTTACATTCCTCTGTCATTCCGAGCGAAGTCGAGGAATCTCTTACTGTTTAACGATGAGAGATGTCTCGACTTCGCTCGACATGACAGCCTGCCGCGCGCGAGCCGGTGGTGAGCAAGCAGCCGTAAATCCGTAACGGCCTTCCACATGGGATGTCATTCCGAGCCGCGTTAGACGGCGAGGAACCTCGCACTCGGAGCTTTGATCACACAAATTTTACCAGCGTGAACTTACCAGCCTATGAGAGGTCCCTCGCTCCGCTCGGGATGACAGCGCTTTTTTATCTTGTGCGATGAATGTCCTCACCTCGCTTGTCGAAACATTTGCCAACAAGCCAATTGATTGGGACGAGCTGGAACACGCGCTCATCCGGGCCGACCTCGGCGTGTCGATGACGCAACGGATCATCAATCGGTTGCAGGAACGCGAAGCGTGGTCGTTGCTCGGAATCAGGGATGTGATCAAGGTGGCGCGCGAGGAAATCGCGCGTGTATTGCCGCCGGCAGTGCAACCGATTCGACCGTTGCCCGACAAGCCGAACGTCATTCTGATCGTTGGCGTGAACGGGACCGGAAAGACAACTTCGACCGCCAAGCTCGCGCATCACCTCATCTCAAATCAAAATGGAGGGACGACCTCTGTGTCGTCCCAAACATTTGGGACGGGACAGCGCCCGTCCCTCCAACCAAATTCCCGTGTGTTACTGGTGGCGGCGGACACGTTTCGCGCGGCTGCGATCGAGCAGTTGGGAATCTGGGCCGAGCGCCTCGGCGTCGAAATGGTTCGCGGCCAATATGGCGCCGATCCGGCGGCGCTTTGTTACGATGCCTATCAGCGCGCGGCGAAAGAACAGATCGATTTTCTTTTGTGCGACACGGCCGGACGCATGCACACGAAAGGCAATCTCATGGCCGAACTGCAAAAAGTGAAACGCACCCTGGCAAAACTCGATGCAACCGCACCCCATGAAACGCTGCTCGTCGTCGACGCCACTACCGGTGGAAACGCGCTCAGCCAGGCGCGCGAATTTCACAAGGCGCTCGGCGTCACCGGTCTGATCGTGACAAAGCTCGACGGCAGCGGCAAAGGCGGAATGGTGGTCGCCATTCAAGACGAGCTCGGGATCCCGACGCGCTTCATCGGCACCGGCGAAAAGATCGACAACTTCGCGCCGTTCGACGCTCAGAAGTTCGTGGCCGAGATGCTGTAAACTTAGGTCGGGCTGGAAGCGTGGAAATCAATCGCTCGAAGACGCAATACCGCAAACGTCTTGAAATGCGATGGCGTGTGCTCGGCCAGTTACGGGATCGAGTGGCCCTTGTTGGTCTTCACAATGTTGGTGTCGGTGCCGTCGATCTGCCCGTCAATGCTCAGATCCTCGCGGAAATTGGCACCCGTCACCGGCTGGCCCACCTGGCCTTGAACAAGCGTCTTATCTGGCCTGCTAACTACCCGGCTGGCATCGGCGTCGGCGGTGAGGAACCCAAACTGGACATCTCCGTGCGGCTGTCCATCACCGTTGATGTTCTGAGTACGCAAAGTGACAACTTCGGCACTGGTCACACCGGTAAGCGGTGCCGTCATGCTGTTGCCGCTGAAGGCAATGGTTCCGACCGTAGCCGTGCCGCTCACCACAGTGACCTCGCCCGAAGTCACCGGAGCGTCGAAGGTGAAGACAGCGTTGTAGGTCGTGGCTTTACGACATTCCACTCCGGACACGCCGCTCAGCGGCATATTCACGTCGAATGTGCCGGACGTGCCATGGGTCAGGCGCGAGGCAGCGCTAAGCAGGGTTGCAGTCTCTCCAGTCACGTCCAGGAAAGCGGCACTGATGGGCCCCCAAGTCTGGAAGCCTTGGAAATCGCTAACGCCGCGTCCGCGCACGAAGATGATGTGGCGGCCTATCGAGAGGCCGGCGGTGCTTATCGTTGCGTCGACGGCTACGGTCGGCGAATTGAAGGCGCCGTTCATCGGGATGGGCGTGCCGCCAGCCCAAGGCGGCGTGTCGATGTAATATTCTGCCGCGCCCACGTTCTGGCTGAAGGCGTTCCTTGACCAGGCGAAGTTAATGCTGGCGGTCAATTGTGATGGCGCGCCTTGCGAGACGGATGCGGGATTGGTGGCAACGGTGTTGGCATCTGGTCCATGCGAAGTCAGATAAGGCGTGCGCGCTATCTTCGCCAAGTAAAGAAGCATCCCTCGATTCTCTGGCCAGATACCCTGCGACGAGCCGCAACCTGGATTATCTATGCACGAGTAGGAGGGGAGGAAGTCTCCGCCGCTCAACTCGGTGGAGAAAGCCGCCATGCCCAGCTCACCGTAGGCCCAGTCAATCGAACCGCCATCGACCGTATACAGCTGATCGATGATCGAGCCAAAGGGGTAACCGTTACCGCCCGCGTCCGGCGCGGCCATGTGCGCGGCGATGTTGCGCGTCTCGGCGTAGTTAGGCATCCGCGTGGCGGTCCAGCCCCAGGAAAAGAGGTTGACCGGCACAACGGTGTGCATGTTCTGGTAAACGCCTGTGGCAGTGATCGGCGCGGCGTCCGTGTCGCCCGAGCCGCGCTGGTCGGGCACGAGCGTACGAATTTTGTTCATGATCGCTATGTTCTCCGGCTCCGATCCCGCGGACGTCCCTCGATAAGTCTGGTCGCAGACAAAACCGCTCGAGCCACCGCAGCAGCCCCAGTGGAAGGGGAAGTTGCGATTGTTATCTACGCCGAAGTGGTTAGATGATGTCGGCGGCCAGGCGCACCCGCCGCCTCCGACGTTGTCGCCATTCTTGCGAAACAGATACGGGCTGTTGCCCCCGCCCCCCGCCTCAACGATGTGGTGGCCGTCCGGGTTGACTTCGGGCATCAGCCAGATGTCGTGATAGTCCACGAGCCAGCGAACGTCGGCATCGGTCTCGTAGTTATTCAGAAGGTAATCAATCAGCCGAATGACGACTTCGGGCGTAGCGATCTCGCGGGCGTGTATGTCGCCGTCCGCCCAGAAGACCGGTTTGGGGCCTGGGATGTTGCGGTTCGTGATGTGGAGGACGTAGAGGTCGTAGCCGTTCCAGGGAGCGGGGAGGGTGCATGAGCCGGGATGGGATTTGCACCAGGAATCGCCGATGTCGACTTTCTCGACCAGATCGGGGGCTTGGGCCACCTTCTCGTCGAGGAAGGCGTAGATTTCTTCCACCGACTTGTAGCCGCCGTAGAAAGTCTCGCGCATGATTTGAGGGTCGCTGAGGTTGCGACTGCTCTTCTCGTCTATCTCCACACGGAGGCCGCGCGCCGTCAGGCTATAATAGAGGTCGCGATCGCGGATTACGGTGAGATAACCTCCGGTGGTGGGCACTTCTTCGGGATTAAGTTCCTGGGCCAGCTGGTCGCGCTCGGCGCGGTCGCGGAAATAAACGCGCATCACCAGCGTGCTGTACTTCTCGGCGATTGAATTCTGGCCGCTTCCTGAATTCTCCACGACAATCTGCGAATTGCTGCTTCGCTCACTTGGGTGCTTGGGGCCAGCCGCCAAAGCGATCCCGGCCAAAGCGACCGCAGCGACTATGCAGAAGGCGGATAAGACGCCCCTCGCTCGGGCCGAGGATTTCTTCGCCGTATTTCCTGTGTGAAAAGAGTTGTTTTTCATTTTGGATTCTTAGGGGGCAGCAGTTTCATTTTCAGACCCCTGGATTCTCTCCTACTTCCAAGGTCAGCGTGAGCCCAGCATATCGGGCGGCGTCGCGTCAAACAAACCCAAATCGTTCGAACCAGGGAAGTGACACGATTCAACGCAAGCACTATTGCCGCTGGCCTAATAGGCCCGCCTTGGGAGCAACTCAGTCGACGGCGTCGGGTTTGTGATGTAAACGCAAGATCGACATCGTGGCTGAAGCGAGCAAAGCAACCGTCCCGGCGGAAGAAATTGTCGCGCCGACCGGCTTCGCCGGGTTCGTCGCGAAGTTCACGGTGATTTTCGGCGCGGGACGCGAGCTCTGGCTCACGTTCCTGATCAAGTTCCTCATCTACACCGCCTACTCGGTGACGAACAAAACGCTCGTGCTTTGGCTGTCGAAAGATCTCGGGTTCAGCGATCAGGCAGCGGGGGCGCTGGTCGGCTGGGTGTGGGCGCCGGCCATGACGGTGTTCACCTTGCTGGCCGGCTCGGTCACCGATGCGGTGGGATTGCGCCGCACATTTTTTCTCGGCGTGGCGATCTGCACCGTCGCGCGCACGGTCATGATCCTGACCATGAATCCGACGCTCGCGCTCGTTTGCGGCGTGTTGCCGTTGGCGATCGGTGAAGCGCTCGGCACGCCGGTGTTGCTTGCCGCCACGCGGCGTTATTCCACGACCGCGCAACGCTCGATGGCGTTCTCGATCATCTACATGGTGATGAACCTTGGCTATGTCGCCGCCGGTTACATTTTCGATTTTATTCGCCGGAGCGATTTCCAACTGGCGATCGGCGGGTTTCATCCGACAGCGCACCAGCAATTGTTCTGCGTCAGTCTCGCCTTCGAAATTGTGTTGTTTCCCACGATTTATTTCCTGAGACGCAGCGCGGAAGGACCGCCCAAAGAGCAACAACGCGCCGCCAATTTCTGGAGCGGGATCGCCGTCACCGTGCGCGATACCGCGATCGAAACCGGCCAGCTTTTTCACCGCTTGCTCAAGCAATCGGGGTTTTATCGGCTCCTCCTCTTCTTCCTCTTCATCGGGTTTCTTAAAGCGATCTTCCTGCAAATGGATTACGTCTTTCCCAAGTTTGGCGACCGCGAGATGGGCCTGCACGCGCCGGTCGGGAAACTTTCCGCGATTAATTCCTGGGTGATCATCCTTTTGGTCCCAATCGTGGGCGCGTTGACGCAGCGGTTCGCCGCTTATCGCATGGTGATCTTCGGCGGCGCCATTTGTGCCGCGGGCGTTTTCATCATGGCGCTGCCGACCGATTGGTTTATGTCCGCCACGAACTCGGGCATCGGTCAATGGCTCGGGCACAGTTATCTGGGTCTCACCGGTCCGATCCACCCCTATTACATCATGTCGGCGCTTTATCTGATTGTCTTTTCCATTGGCGAAGCTTTTTACTCGCCGCGCGTTTACGAATACGCCGCCGCCATCGCGCCGAGGGGCCAGGAAGCTTCCTATGGTTCGCTCGCTTATTTGCCTTTTCTCGTCGGCAAACTCCTCGTCGGCACCGGCGGCTGGTTGCTGGCCGCGTTCTGTCCGGAAACCGGCCCGCGTCATTCCGGTCAAATGTGGTTGATCTTCGCTCTGGCCGCGTCGGTCGCGCCGATCGGGTTACTCGCTTTTCGACGCTACATTCGTGTGCCTGAAGCCGGACGGCCCGATTGAAGCGGCAGCTTCAATCGGAAGCACCAAATCCCAAACCCCAAATCCCAAAGAAGCATCAAATCCCAAACCGCAGCGCTGACTTCGTTTGAAATATTGCAGCTTGGGGATTCTTTGGTGCTTGGGGTTTGGGATTTGGGATTTTGCCAGCGTGATTCTCTCCACACCTTCATCTGCAAATCACGATTTGCACTTCATTAAGCGCGCGTACGTTGTCTCATGATCGAGTTTCCGGAACGGCCGAAGCCCTCTTCGCGCGGGATGTTGGTCTTCTGCGCGTTTGTCTTTGTCGGGCTGCTCGGTCTGTTAATCTTTCTCAACCGCGCCGGCGCGCAGAAGCGCGAGGACACGGCGCCGCCACCAATTTCTATGACAACTCCATTCAGCAGTCCGAACCAGAGCGCAAAGCCGGCCGACGCCGATTTGCGCAACAAACTCACGCCCGAGCAATATCACGTCACCCAGATGTGCGGCACCGAGCCGCCTTTCCAAAACGCTTATTGGAACGAGCACCGCGACGGCATTTATGTCGATGTTGTCAGCGGCGAGCCGTTGTTCAGTTCGCTCGACAAGTTCGACAGCGGCACCGGCTGGCCCAGTTTTACCAGGCCGATCGATAAAGCGCGCGTCGCCGAAAAAGACGATCACACCCTCGGCATGACGCGCACCGAAGTGCGCTCGAGCAAAAGCGATTCGCACCTCGGCCATCTTTTTCCCGACGGGCCGGGGCCGACGGGACAGCGCTACTGCATCAACTCAGCCGCGCTGCGTTTTGTTCCGGTGGAGAAGTTGAAAGAAGAAGGCTACGGCGAATATCTCGCCTTGTTCGAAAAGAAAAAGTAGCAATCTTGTTTCAGGGGGATTTGAGGGAAATGAATGTGCCCGGCCAGCGCGCGGCATCGCTGCGATATATTAGCAACACCGCGCCGAATTTCCGGCGCGCATTCGCAAGACCAGGCGGCGCCGATGAATCACGTGTCGACGAATCACATATCTGAACCGCGAGCCCAGCGCATCAGCCATCCGGCGAGGTGGACCGCGCACCTGAGTCTCTGGCTCGGTTTGCTCGGCGCGTTCGCCGTGGCCGCCGGGTTTCTTTTTTACAGCCACAAACAGGAAGAGCGCAAACGGGCCGGCACCTTCAACTTTCTCAAACCGGTGCCGAGCGAGTCACGATTGCGTGTCCAGCTGACCGACGATCAGTATCGCGTCACGCGCGAAGGCGCCACCGAGACGGCGTTTCGCAACGAATATTGGGACAATTTCAAGCCCGGGATTTACGTCGACGTCATCACGAACGAACCGCTCTTTAGTTCCACCGATAAATTCGACGCCGGCACCGGGCGGCCCACTTTTACCAAGCCGATCGCGAACGATCTCGTTACCGAGCGGCCCGACAATTCCTTTGGCATGCAGCGCACCGAGGTGCGCGCCACCAGAAGCAACTCGCATCTTGGTCATGTCTTCAATGACGGCCCGCCGCCGGGCGGCAAACGCTACGCCATTAATTCGGCGGCGTTGCGTTTTATTCCGGTGGCAAAAATGCAGGCCGAAGGATACGCCGATTATCTTTCGCTCTTCCCAGACGAGCAGAAGCCGGCCCAGTCGCCGGGACAATAGCGAGCGCGCTTTTCTGGGGAGCGCAGGCTGCCAGCTTGCAGCATTCGGCAGCCTTGCCGAATGCATGGTTCGCTCGTCAGCGCGATTGTCACCAGCGTTCGGGGCAAGCTGCCGCGAACTACAGGCCAGCGGCCTGTGCTCCCAAGAGATGTTGCGGCGTGCTCGCGAAAACTTTTTCCGGTTCCAGACCGATTCGTTTGAGGATGGCAACGAACCGCTCCTCGTTTCGCAACGGCGCAAACTCCGGCGCGATCCCGACAAAATGCAGCGAGGACGAGCGTTCCTCGGCGGCGCGTTCCAGTTCGCGCAGTGCCTCGGCGTGGTCGCCCAGCGCCACGTGCACATGGGCGATGGCGTCGCCCGGCGTGTAGCGACGGTTCGCCGTGGCCGCCGCCAGCGCACGCAGCGCTTCGTCGCGCCGGTCCAACCGCGCGTAGGTTATGGCCAGACCGAACGCCGGTCGGCCGCTGAGGCGCTCGGCTCTTTTATATAGAGCGATCGCGTCATCGAATCGCCCCATCTCGCGATACAGCGCCGCCAGCAACGGTTCGCCAAAAGCGAACGCCGGGTCCAGCTGCAGGGCGCGTTCGCCCGCCGCGTTCGCTTCCTCGAATAAACCAAAGTAACGATAAAGTTCGCACGCCGAGTTGTTCACCCAGAGCGAGGCCGGATCGATCTCCGACGTGCGCTGCAAATAATTGAGCGCTTCCTCGCGCTCGCCCCGCGCCGCCCAAAACGCCGCCGAAAAATAATTCGACGGCGTCGACCGCGGATCGAGTTCGACGGCGCGGCAAAATTCCCGGGCCGCGCCTTCCATGTCCCAATCGAGGATCCGTTTCGTTTCGCCGAGATAAACGTGCGCTTCGGCATCGTGATTGTCGATCTTGAGCGCGCGCACCGCGGCCTCGCGCACTTTTGCGTAGGCCTCGCGCGGCGGCACGTAGGCGTCGGCCAGCCAGAGCCACGCTTTGGCCGTGCCCGTCCAGGCGCGGCCGAGCTGCGCATCTTTTTCCAGCGCGCGCTCGAAAAGCTCCAGGCTTTGGCGCAACGCGTCCTCGGTCAGTTTGTCCGCCAGGAAAAGACCGCGCAGATAAATGTCGTAGGCGGCGGGATCGCGCGAGACCGGCGGCGCCGCCACTTCCAGTTTCAGTTTCAGCGCCTCAACAATCGCGCGCGTGATTTCGTCCTGCACCGCGAAGATGCTGGCCAATTGCCGGTCGAACGTCTCCGACCAGATGGTGAACCCGCTCTCGGCGTCGATCAGTTCCACTGTGATCCGGACCCGTTCGCCGTCGCGCCGCACGCTGCCCTCCAGCACCGCGCCCACATTCAACTTCCGCGCGATCTCGGCCAGCTCCGCGTCCTTGCCTTTGAACGAGAACGCCGAGCGCCGCGCCGCCACGCGCAATCCTTCTATCTTGGTGAGCGCGGCCAGGATTTCCTCGGCAATGCCTTCACTGAAATAATCGTGGTCCTGGTCCGGACTCAGATCGGCAAAGGGCAGGACCGCGACCGATTTGTCCGTCGCCTTTTGCGCGATTGGTCCGATGCGCGGCGGAAGCTGGACGCTGGCTGTGCGCTGCAGGCCCTTGGCGGTGAAATCGTAGACCCAGCCCAGCACCAGCGCGATCGGGAACCCGACAATGATCGCGACAATAACCAGCCGCTCCGCCCACATCGGCACGTCGAACGGCGGCAACACCTGGGTGACAACCTGGATAAGAAGCCAGCCCGCCACCGCGTATGTCACCGCCACGCTGTAAACTTTGCGTCGCTTCAGCTCGGCGAAAAATCGGTGCATTGTTCCGTTCAAATATGCGCGGGGAGCACGGCAATGTCGCATGCGCTCGCTCCGGCCGCGCGCAACCAACTCAAGATAATGCCTTCGTCGGCGCGAAAAATATTTTCCGCAAACTGCGCAACCTGCATTTGACCGGCGCCTTAGCCAATGCTCTCGTCCCCGCCGACCCCCCGATGGACCCCACAATCCAGAGGTCAGAGAGCAGACGCCACACGCCCGCTGTGGCCGCGATCGCTGATCGCGGACCTCTCCTCATCAAGCCGCCGGGCATCAACGATGCCGGCGACAACTTTTTAGCATTGACTGACCTGCGCAAAACTGGTGCAGTCCCGGGCCGTCGTCGTTGTCGATCTTGCATGCCGTTTTCTGCCGCCCCCCATACTCCACAGATCACAGGTCACAGTTCACAGATCACAGTTCACCTCTGACCCACCCCCACCCCCCCAAATTTTCCGCTTTCCATTTGGTAACTTTTCCCCTCTAATCCCCGCCCAAACCCCGCCTGCATGAATTATTGTAAGCCCGCGGTCTGCACCCGCTTTACCGCGCTCGGCGCCGCCGCTTTTCTTCTCGCAACACTATTTTTCACCAGCCAACGTGCCCGGGCGCAGAATAGCAACGGGACTTGGGTAGGCACGGGCGGTCCCGCCAACTGGAGCGATTTGAGTCAATGGCAGGGCAATACTGCCTATGCCGACGGTATCGGCTCCATCGCCGATCTGAGTACGAGCACGCTCGGCAGCGATCAGGCAATCTCGCTCGACATCGCCATCACGGTCGGGGTCCTAAACATCGGCGACACCGGCGGCATGTTTAAGTACGACATCGGCGGGCCCTTTGCCTTAACGTTCGACAACACCGGTTTCGGAAACGCGCAGATCAACGTCACGGGCACGAGTGCCGGCGACACAATTTCGGCTGCCGTCATCCTGACGAGTTCACTCGACATCACGAACGCGTCAGCAAACGCGTTCACCATTTCCGGCGCCATCAGTGGGGCCGCCGGCATCACGACAACGGGCCCGGTCATCTTTTCCGGCAACAACACTTACAGCGGCACGACCACGATAAGCTCGGGAACGTTGCAGATTGGTAACGGCGGAACGAGCGGCACGCTCGGTTCGGGCAATGTCACTGATAACGGCGCGCTCTCGTTTAATCGCAGCGACAGCACGACCGTTAGTAACGATATTTCCGGCACCGGAACGCTCAGCCAAAACGGCACGGGTACGCTGACGCTGAGCGGCAACAACAGTTACACCGGTGGAACAACCATCAACGCCGGCACGCTCGCTCTCGGCACCAGTGATGTGCTCGCGGATACCGGTGCGGTCACCGTCAACGGCGGCACATTCGACATTAGTAGCTTCAACGACACCGTCGGTGCAGTCAGCCTGACCAGCGGCAGCATCACCGGGACGACTGGCGTTTTGACCGGAAGCAGTTACACCGTCGCAAGCGGATCAGTCAGCGCGATCCTCGGTGGAACCGGCGCGCTGACCAAGAGCACCGCCGGCACAGTCACGCTTTCCGGCGCAAACACCTACACCGGCGGGACGACGGTCAGTGGCGGGACGCTGCAGATCGGTGCGAGCGAACGCTTGGCCGACACGGGCGCGCTGACAGTCAGCGGCGGCACGTTTAACTTGCAGTCGTTCAACGAAACGCTCGGCGCCGTCACGCTGACTAGTGGCTCGATCATCGGCAGCGGAACACTGACCGCTTCGTCCTATTCGGTCGAGAGCGGCACAATTAGTGCGATCCTTGGCGGCAGCGCGGCGCTCACCAAATCCGCCGCCGGCACAGTAGTTCTTTCCGGCGCGAACACCTATTCGGGTGGCACATCGATCACGGGCGGGGTCTTGCAGCTATCGGGCTCGGGCACGCTTGGATCGACCACCGCCACGCTCAGTATCGGCGCCGGCCAACTTGATCTGAACGGTACAAGCCAAACCGTCGGCGCGCTTACCGGCAGCGGCGGTGGCGGCAATAATATTCGCAACACTCTCGCCTCGACCACGAGCGTGCTGACGATTGGAAATGGCGACGCCTCTGGAACTTTCTCCGGCGTGATTGATACCGGCGCCGGCACAATCGCGATCGTCAAAACCGGCACCGGCACCCAGATCTTCAGCGGTAGCAATACCTACACTGGCACAACCACGATCAATGGCGGCATTCTGAATATCCAGCACAGCAACGGTCTGGGGTCCGCGACAGGCGGCACGATCGTGAATAACGGCGGCACTTTGCAACTGCAGGGCGGTGTCAGCCTCGGCGACGCGCTCACGCTCAGTGGCACAGGTGCGACCAATGCCACCGGCGCGTTAGAGAGCGTCAGTGGCACAAATGCGTGGACCGGCAACGTCGCGCTCGCCGCAAATTCCACCATCGCAGTGGACGCAGGCTCTTTCACGATAAGCGGCGTCATCTCCGGCACCGGCAGTTCCCTCACAAAAGTGGGTGCCGGCGCATTGACTTTGACTAAAGCCAACACGTTCACCGGCGGCGCATCGATCAACAGTGGTACGCTCACCATCGATCACAAGTCCGGTCTCGGGACTGGCACGGTGACAATTGGCTCGTCCGGCGGGGGCAACGCGACCCTCGCTACGACTTTCGCCGCAACCGGCGTCACGGGCGGGACCATGACCAATAACTTTGTCGTGGCGTCCGGAAGCGGGGGCACACTTTCATTGACCAACGATCAGAACAACGCTCCGACGTTTTCTGGCACCTTCACCTTGAACGGCGATCTTACCGTTTCCGGCGTCGCCGGTGCCGCTAACCCAATGGTGCTTACCGGTGCGATCTCGGGCGCGGGTGCACTGACAAAAGCGAACACAGGGTTTGTCACTCTGAGCGGTTCAAACAGTTATTCGGGCGGCACAATCCTGAATTCGGGCACGCTCAACATTAACAGTTCGAGCGCGATTGGCACCGGTACCTTCACCATCAACGGCGGCACCTTTGATAATACGACAGGCGCGGCGATCACGCTCACCACGAATAACGCGCAGGATTGGAATTCGAACTTCACCTTCACCGGAACGCGAAGCCTCGACATGGGAACCGGCGCCGTGTCGCTTGGATCGACATCCTCCGACACCACCCGCACCGTCACGGTCGGCGGCAACACGCTCACCATCGGCGGCGTCATCTCCAATGGCGCAACCACTACCGGGCTGACCAAAGCCGGTGCCGGCACACTGCTGCTTTCGGGCGCGAACACTTACACCGGCGGCACAACCATCACCGCGGGAACACTTCAGCTTTCCGGTGCCGGTACTCTTGGATCGACAACCGGCTCACTGACGGTCAACGGCGGCACGCTTAATCTCAATGGCACGACCCAGACCGTCGGCGCGTTGAACGGCTCCGGCGGCAGCATTCTAAATAATAGTGGCACGTCGACGCTCACGGTCGGCAACGGCGATGCCTCCGGCTCGTATTCCGGCACGCTCGCCGCCGGCACCGGCACACTCGCGCTGACCAAAACCGGGACGGGCACACTCGCGCTTTCCGGCAACAACACATACACCGGCACGACTACGATCAGTGGCGGCATATTAAACATCCAAAGCAACACCGCTCTCGGCTCAGCAACGGGCGGCACGACCGTTGCCAGCGGCGCGACCTTGCAGTTGCAACACGCCACCGGTTTGAGCGTCGGCGGCGAAGCGCTCAATCTCAGCGGCACGGGCGCACTCGGTCAGAGTGGCGCGTTGGTCAACGTGAGCGGAGCCAACAGCTACGCCGGGCTGATTACGTTGGGCGCGTCGTCGGTCATTTCCGTCGATAGCGGTTCGCTCAGCCTCACCAACGCCGGCACGATCGGCGGTTCCGGATTTGATGTCACGTTGACCGGAGCGGGCAGCGGCACCCTCGCCAGCATCATCGGGACGGGAAGCGGATCGCTGACGAAGAGTGGCACCGGCACGTGGACGTTGACCGGCGCGAACACTTATAGCGGCACCACCAGTATCACGGCCGGGGTCCTGAATATTCAAAACGCCAGTGGGCTTGGCGCCACGACCAACGGCACCACGGTCAGCAGCGGCGCCGCGCTCGAGCTTCAGGGCAGTCTGGCCATCGGCGCCGAAGCGCTCACCCTCAATGGCACCGGCATCTCAGGCACCGGTGCGCTGCGCAGCATTAGCGGCACCAGCTCCTGGGCCGGCGCGCTCACGCTCGGCTCGGATTCGAGCATCGGCGTTGATGCTGGCAGTCTCACCATCAGTGGCGCGGTCGCCGGGAGCGGCTTCGCTTTAAGCAAGGTCGGCGGCGGCACGCTCACGCTCACCGGCACGAATACTTACACCGGCGACACCACGATCAGCGCCGGCACGTTGCAGCTCGGCAACGGCGGCGCCACCGGCTCGCTCGCCGGCAGCAGTAACATCATCGATAACGGCGCGCTCATTATTAATAGAAGCAACGCCATCACGCAGGGCACCAATTTCGGCACCATCAGCGGCACCGGATCGTTCACACAGGCCGGCAGCGGGACGACCACGCTCACCGCGGCGAACACCTACACCGGCGCGACAAACATCAATGCCGGCACGCTGATTGTGAACGGCTCGCTCGGCAATACGGACGTGACCGTGGCCAGCGGCGCCACGCTCGGCGGCACCGGCACCATCGGCACGGCTTCGGGCGGCAGTGTCACCGTCAACAGCGGCGGCGCGATCAATCTGCTCGATAGCTCCACCGCCACGCTCACCATTCAGAGCACCAGCGGATCCAACTCGCTCAGCTTGCTCGGCGGCAGCATCAGCCTTGAGATCGGCCCGGGCCTCACCAGCGACCGCATCGCGCTGGCCAACGGCACCAACCTTCTCCTCTCCGGCAACGTCACTCTTAATATAACCGGAATCTCGGGCTACGGCGCCGGCACCTACACGCTCGTGACTTACGCGAACTGGTCAGGCACGGGCAGCTTCAGCCTCGGCTCGGTCCCGGTTGGCGCGTTCAACTTTTCGCTCAACCAAACGGCCAACAGCCTCCAGCTGATCGTCACCGCGGTCACAAGCGCTTATTGGGGCGGGACCGAGAACAATTTCTGGAACGCCAATAACGGCGGCGCAACGAACTGGTTTCAAGAGCAGGCCGGCACCACCAACCTCACCAACTTCCTGCCCGACGCGAGCACCGATGTCTTCTTCACGACCGACAACGCTACTGCCAATTTCGCGACCGAGCTTGGTCAGGACATCAGCATTAAAAGCCTGACGGTTCTTGGCAATACCCCCACCGCCAATAACGCCGTGAGCATCGCCGGCACCGGCGGCTTCACCCTCACGATCGGCCTTGGCGGAATCACCGTTAACTCCGGCGCTGCGGGGCTAACCATTAGCTCAGCGGTTGCGCTCGGCGCGGCCCAGACCTGGACCAACAGCTCGGCCAACGCGATGACCGTGAGCGGCGTCGTCAGCGGCAGCGGCTCGCTCACCAAGGCCGGCACCGGCACACTGGTGCTCTCGGGCAACAACACCTTTACCGGAGCCCTCACGGTGGCAGACGGCACGTTGTCGATCGCCACCATCAACAATGCGAGCACCAACGGTGTGCTCGGCAACAGTGCCGGCGCCGTCACGCTCGGTGGCACGAGCACGACTGGAACTTTGCAATACACTGGCTCGACCGCCTCGAGCACGAAACCATTCTCCCTCGCGGCGGGGGGCGGCGTCTTTCAGATCGATACCGCCGCGACCAATCTGACGCTTAGCGGCGTGGTCAGCGGCAGCGGCGCGCTGAGCAAAACCGGCCTCGGAACACTCACACTTTCCGGCGCAAACAGTTATACCGGCGCGACGACGATCACCACGGGCGTTTTGAACATCCAAAACAACACCGCGCTCGGCGGGACCGACAGCGGAACGACGGTGAACACCGGCACCGCGTTGCAGATGCTAGGCAACATCTCAGTGGGTGCGGAAGTCTTGACCCTGAACGGGGACGGCGTCTCGAGCACCGGTGCGCTGCGCAGCATCAGTGGAACGAATTCGTGGAGCGGCGACATAACCCTCGCAACCAATTCCACAATCGGTGTCGACGCGGGCACGCTTACTCTGAGCGGCGTTGTTTCAGGCACCGGCATCAACCTGACCAAAGTCGGTGCCGGCACCCTCACCTTGTCCGGCGGATCGGGCAACAGCTACACCGGCACCACCACAATCAATGAAGGCGAGCTCGACCTCGGCAAAACTGCCGGCACTGATGCCATCGCCGGCAACATCATTATCGGTGACGGCAGCGGCACCGACACGCTCAAGCTGCTAGCCGACAATCAGATCGCTAATACAGCCGTCGTATTTTTGAATAATAGTGGCTCGGCGGTATTCGATCTCGCCGGCAAAAACGAGACGATTGCCGGCCTCGACGATCTTACGACGGGGGCGAGCACGGCTAGCGTTTTGCTGGGCAGCGGGACGCTCACCCTTGGCAATACGATTAGCCGCACCTTCAGCGGGGTGATCAGTGGCAGCGGCAACATTGTCAAGCAGGGCGTCAATAGCACCCAGACGTTTAAGGGCGCGAACACTTATTCCGGTACTACAACCATCAGCCAGGGCGTGCTGAACATCCAAAATAATACCGGCCTCGGCGCAACTGCCGGCGGCACAACCGTCGCCAGCGGCGCAGCCCTCGAACTTCAGGGCGGTATTTCGGTCGGCGCGGAAACGCTTTCGCTGGCGGGCACCGGCGTTTCCAACGGGGGCGCACTTCGCAGCGTTAATGGCAACAATTCCTGGGGCGGCTTGATCACATTGACCGCGGCGTCGCGCATCAACTCGGATGCCGGCACGCTCACCCTCGATGTCGCCTCAGGTAACGCAATTACCGGCACGTTCGCTCTGACCCTTGGAGGCAGCGGCAACATCATTGTAGCCGACCCGATTGCGACCGGCACCGGCACGCTGACGAAAGATGGCTCGGGAATATTGACCTTGAGCGCCGCAAATACCTACTCGGGCGGGACCATTCTGAGCGCTGGCACGCTTGTGCTTGGCAACAGCAGCGCCCTCGGTCCGACCACCTCCTCGCTCACCGTGAATGGGGGCACGCTCGACCTAAACGGATTCGCGCTCACAGTCGGTACCCTCAGCGGAAGTGGCGGTACTATTCTCAACAATGCCACCGGAACCAATTTGACCCTCACAGCCAGCAGCAGCAGCAACAGTACATACTCCGGCATAATCGCCGATCACACCTCAGGAACTGGCACCGTTGCACTCACCAAGTCCGGCACCGGCGCGCTCACCCTCGCGGGCGCGAACACCTACTCGGGCGGGACCACACTTACTGCCGGAACGCTCACCTTCTCCGGTTCCGGAACGCTCGGCTCTACCAGCGCTACTCTCACCATCAACGGGGGCACACTCGATTTAGGCGGAACAAGTCAGACTGTGGGCGCGCTGAACGGATCGGGCGGGACCATTACGAACAATGTCAACGGAAATTCAACGCTCACGATCGGGCAGGGCAACGGAAGCGGCTCCTACGCTGGTGTCATCACGGACCCCGCAAGCGGCACCAAGAGAGTAGCATTAACCAAAACCGGGACCGGCACCGAAACTCTCAGCGGGAACAACAGCTACACGCTCGCCACTACGGTAAGCCAAGGCATCCTAAACATACAGCATACGAATGCGCTTGGCACGACTGCCGCAGGCACCACGGTTGGGAGTGGAGCGACTTTGCAGTTGCAAGGCGGCGTGTCATTTGCAGCTGAAGCGCTCACTCTCAACGGAACCGGCGCCAGCGGACAGAACGGCGCATTGGTAAACGTTAGCGGTAACAATACGTGGGCGGGAGCAATTACACTCGGCTCAGCCTCAACCATTGCCTCCGATAGCGGAACACTGACCCTCAGTAATACAGCCACCATCGCGACCGCTGGGTTCCTCGCGACTTTCAACGCAGCAGGCAACATCACCGCCAATGGTGTGATCAGCGGCACCGGCGGGTTAACCAAGGTAGGCGCAGGGACCTTGACCCTTGGCGCAGCCGACACCTACACCGGCGCAACCACGATCAGCGCCGGCACGTTGAAGTTAGGTGTCGCAAACGCGATCGGCAGCAGCAGCGCCGTGACCGATAATGCGACACTTGATTTGGGCGGGTTCAGCGACGCAATCGGTTCGCTGGCGGGTACCGGAACCGTCACCAGCAGCGCTGCCGGATCAGTCACTCTGACAGCTGGCGCCGATAATACGTCGACGACATTCTCAGGCCTCATCCAAAATGGAAGCGGCACCGTCGCACTGACAAAAACGGGTACCGGTACCTTGACGCTCTCGGGAGCGAATACATACAGCGGGCTGACGACGGCGAGCGCGGGAACGCTGATCCTGAATGGCACAAATTCCAGCAGCGGCGCAACCACGATGACCGGTACAAGCACGATCCTCCAACTCGGCTCGGGTGCGAACGGCGGACTTGCGAGTGGTCTTCTGAGTTTAGGCGCAGGGCGAATTCAATCGACCGACAGTGGTGCACGGACTGTTAGCAACGCGGTGCAGTTCACCGCAAATACGACGTTTGGTTCGTCGACGACGGGCGCATTGACGTTTAACGGTGCTGTCGACCTCAACGGCGGCACACGATCGATCGATATCCAAAGCAATACGACTTTCAACGGAGTAATCTCCGGTGCGGGCTTCGGTATAACCAAGGCGGGCGGCGCTTCTACGATCCTAACGCTGGCCGGAACAAACGCTAACACGTATACCGGCGCTACAACTATCAATTTCGGCGAGATTGACTTGAACAAGACGGCAGGCGTCAACGCGATTGCCGGTAACGTTACCATCGGTGACATTAGCAGCACCGATACACTGAAGCTTCTCGCGTCCGATCAGATTATCGATACAGCGGACGTCACACTGAGCGGCGCCAGTGCCGGCACTGATGTGCCCACCTTTAATCTGAACGGTTTTTCGGAAACCATTGATGCGCTGATCTCAAATAACCCGCGGGCTTCGGTCGCGCTCGGCAGCGGGACGCTCACGGTCGGTGCCAATGGCGAGACGAGCGCGACCTTCGCCGGTGTGATTTCTGGCACCGGAGGCAGCCTGACCAAAACAGGAGCGGGCACGCAAATATTGAGTGGCGCAAACACCTACACGGGCGCGACCAGTATCACTGGCGGCGTGTTGAATATCCAAAATGCCACGGCCCTCGGCACGACAGCCGGAGGCACCACCGTGAGCACCGGCGCGGCCTTGCAAATCCAGAGCAATATCGCCGTTGGCGCTGAGGCTTTGACCCTAAATGGCACCGGGATTTCCAGCACCGGCGCGCTGCGCAATATCAGCGGTACCAACTCCTGGAGCGGTGCGATCACGCTTGGCTCCAATTCCACAATCGGCTCGGACGCAGGGACGCTGACCTTGAGTGGAATTGTCTCGGGCGCGTTTACTCTGGGCAAAGTTGGCGCTGGAATCCTTACCTTCTCTGGCAGCTCGGCCAATACTTACTCCGGCCTGACGACAGTGAGCGCGGGCGAGCTGGATCTGAGCAAAACCGCCGGCATTAACGCAATTTCCGGCGACGGGAACACCGCCACCGCCGATGTGACCATCAGTGGCGGCACGCTCAAGTGGCTCGCCTCGAACCAAGTCGCCGATGATGCGACCATCGCGATGAGCTCGGGCACGTTTAGCTTGAACGGCTTTACGGAGACGCTCTTCGCCTTCAGCAATAGCGGCGGCACCTTCACCACCGGCACGGGCACGCTGATCGGCACCGGCGCGTCGATTACCTGGTCGGGCGGCACCAACACGATCAACAACGGCGGCACCGTTCAGGACGGCCACGTCATTATCACCGGTGGCACAAACACCGTGAACGGCGGTTCGGCCGGCGGCGTCCTCCGGGTCCTGAGCGGCGGAGCGGGGCTGGAGATGACCGGCAGCACCCTTACGCTCGACTCTAGCGCTAACGTCGCCGGCAAACTCTTGCTCGACGGCAATGTCACAACCAACGCCTCGGCCACAACATCGACAATCGCCACCGGCGGTGGTGGCTCGAGTATCGGCAACGTCGACTTGAACGGCGCCACGCGCACGTTCACCGTCGCTGACGGCGCGGCCGCGACCGATTTGCTCATCGCCACACCGATCATCAACGGCGCGCTGACCAAGGCAGGCGCGGGTTTACTCGCGCTGAGCGGGACGAACACTTACAGCGGCACGACCACCATCAGCGCAGGTACACTACAAGTGGGCGCCGCCGGGAATACCGGCACGCTCGGATCCGGCAATGTCGTTGATAATGCGGTGCTTGCCTTCAACCGCACAGACAGCCCCGTCGTCAGCAACAACATCTCCGGCTCAGGTGATCTTAATCAGATCGGCGCCGGCACTACGATCCTCACCGGCACAAACACTTATTCCGGTACAACCACGATTAGCGCGGGCACATTGCAGATCGGCAATGGCGGAACGACCGGCACCCTCGGCACCGGCAACGTAGTCGACAATGGCGCGCTCATATTCAATCGGAGCAACACGCTTTCGGTCGCGAACCTGATCAGCGGCACCGGATCAGTGACGCAGGCGGGCACCGGCACCACCACGCTCAGCGCCAACAATACTTACACCGGTGTGACCGCCGTGAATGCCGGCACTTTGATGGTGAACGGCTCGCTCTCCTCGGGAAGCGTGGTTTCGGTTGCCAGCACAGCGACGCTCGGTGGCACCGGTACGGTGGCGGGCAGCACAAGCGTCTCCGGCACCCTGCGCGGCGGCGACGGCACTACCGGCACCAGCCTGACCGTGGGTAACCTGACGATGAACTCCGGCTCGGTCATCCAGCTTGCGCTTGGACCATCGTTTAGCCACTCCACTCTCGCCCTCACCGGCAACTACGCCTTCCAAGGCACGCAGCAGTTCAATTTCATCGAGCTCAGCGGAGTAACCACGGGGACTTACGAGAACATCATTACCGGATTGGCGACCGATCCAGGGGCAAACAATTGGACGATTACCAATCCCCTCTGGGTCGGCACGTTCAATTGGGACGGAGCAAATATTGATCTCACCCTCATCGCCGTGCCCGAGCCGGGCACCTGGGCCGGAGCGACGCTCGCGCTCGTCGGTTTGCTCGCCCATCAGCGGCGAAGGATCTTCCGCAGACGGAAGACAGTTATTGGTTAATTGTTATCCGTTAACAGTAAGCGGCCGTGCGGCGCCGGGCCCCGAGAACCGATAACGCATAACCGATAACCGATAACGCCTGTAGCCACCGGCCTATGACCGGTCTGATTTTGACGGCGCACAGCGCCGTGGCTGCATCTGCCGCTCGCGGGTTTACGCAACCGGGAAAACCGGTATCATCGGGGCGTTGAACTCCAACGACCTGATTACGATCGACCCGCAAATCCTCGGCGGCGCGCCGGTCTTTAAGGGAACACGCGTCCCGGTCAAAACGTTGTTCGGATACATCGAGAACGACTACACGCTCGCGGATTTCCTTGAATGCTTCCCCTCGGTCACGCGTGAGATGGCAGGGCGCGTTTTGCAGCGATCCGAAGCGGCGATCATTTCGCCGTCATGAAAATCCTGCTGGACGAGTGCGTGCCGTGGCCGATGCGCGATCTGCTCACCGGTCACGATTGCACCAGCCTTGAGCAGCAGGGCTGGACGGGAAAACAAAACGATGAATTGCTCCGGCTCGCCACGGAAAATTTCGACCTCTTCATCACGGCCGATCAAGGCAGCCGATATCAGCAAAATCTGACCGACGCTCCCATCGCGATTCTCGAACTTTCCACCAACGACATCCGCCGCATCCGCGTCTCCGCGCCCGCCATCGCCCTGGCCGCAGCCACCATTCAACCCCGCGAGTACGTGAAGTTAATGGTCAACTGACTTCTGACCTGTGACTTCTGACTTCTGACTTCTGACCTCTGACTTCTCACTTCTCACTTCTCACTTCTCACTTCTCACTTCTCACCGATAACCGATAACCGATAACCCGCACAGCGTGCGCGATTCCGATCTCCTCCTCACCGCCGAAGAACTTCGCCTCAAGCGCCGCAGGCGGCGTCGCTGGCTCCTGCTCTTGCTCATGCTCCTGCTCCTGCTCCCGGGATTTTACTTTGGCGCCCGCCCGACCCGCGACCAGATCAAAGCCTGGCAGGCGCGGCGCCATGCGCAGCGCGCCTTTGCTTTGATCGACAAGGAACAATGGAACGACGCGCGCAACGAAGCCCTCGCCGCGTTTCAACTCGGCCGAAAAGAACCGCAGGCGCTTCGCGCCGTGGCGCGGTTTCTCTCGCGGACCCGTCAGCCCGACGCGCTCGAGTTCTGGACCGAGCTGCGTAAGATCGACAATCTCACCCGCGAAGATCTGCGCGAGGAAGCCAGCATCGCGATGATGGCGAGCGAGACGTTGCGCGCCGAAAACAGTGTGCGCCAGCTGCTCGGGCGCGCCGACGCCGGGCCGGCCGAGTGGTTGCTGGGCGCGCAATTGGCAATTAACAAGGGTTCGCCGCAGGAAGCACAAACTTTTCTCGACCGCATCTTCGCGGACGCGCGCGCCACGCCGCGCGAGCAGCTTCAGGCCGCCGTTCTTCAGCTCGGCACGGCGCGCGGCGGTTCGACAAATCCGGCCGAGCGCGAGGCCCTTGCCTGGGCACGAATCGAAAAACTTTCGAGCGATGACGGCCCGGTGGGGCTCGACGCGCTCGTCGTGCTGGCCCAACGGGCGCTGGCTGGGAAAAATGTAGAGGCGCCCGTGTCGGGCGCAGGATCAACCACCGGCGCGGCCGACACGGCCGCCACTACACTTGTCGATCTTGCGCACCGTCTCCAGCGTCATCCCCTCGCCAAAGCACAGCACAAACTGCTCGCGCTCGACCTGCAGATTCACAGCGACGAATCGAAGCGCGACGTGCTCATCGCGCGCGGCATCGCCGATTGGAAAAACGGCGACGCGGCGTCGCTCGCCGCGCTGGCCGTCTGGTTGAACGGGAAGCGCGAGTATGAAGAAACGCTCGCCGCCGTTCCCATCGATAAAGCGGTGCACTCGCGCGACCTCTTCCTGCAGCATCTCGACGCGCTCGCGGCGCTGAACCGTTGGAACGACGTGAAACAGTTGCTCACCAGCGGAAAGTATCCGCTCGAAGCAGTGGTCCAGCAGATGTATCTGGCGCGCTGCAGCGCCCAGCTCGGCGAGAAAGCGCTCGCCGAAAACAGCTGGCGTCGCGCGCTTGAAGCCGCCGGCGGCGACATCGGCAAACTCATGGCGCTGGGCGAGTATGCCGAGAAAAACGGCAACCTCCCGATCGCCGAAGCCGCCTACACCAACGCGGTCACCGTCTCGCCCCGGTTGCGCATCGCGCAGCAAAGCCGGTTGCGCATCGCACAACGCAACCGTGACACGCAAAAAATGCACGCCATTCTGGCGGACATGCTCATCAGCTGGCCGGACGACACCGCCGTGCAGAATGATGAGGCGTATACGCGATTGCTGCTGCTTGGAGGGACGACCTCCGTGTCGTCCCAAAAATCCCAGGACGGGACAGAACCCATCCCTCCAACCGACAACCGACAACCGATAACCGATAACCCCGAGCTGCTCGGGATCGAGCAGCTCGCCGAGAGACTGCTCGAGCGCGAGCCCGCCAGCCTCCCGCATCGCACGTTGCTCGCGCTCGCCCGTTTGAAGCAGGGTCGCGCCAATGATGCACTCGCGGTTTATCAAAACGTGCAGGTCGCGCCGAACGCGCTCACTGGCTCGGCGCTCGCCGTCCACGCCGCCGTCCTCGAAGCCACCGGCCACCACGACGACGCGCAAACCGAAAAAGAGAAGATCGACATCAACGCCGTGCTGCCGGAAGAAGCCGCGCTGGTCGGAAAATGACCCCCCCTTTGCGCGCATCCGCCAGCGCCGCTGTAGCCACGGCGCTGCGCGCCGTCCGCGCCTTCGCACCCCGAGGCCGCTCCCCTGTAGCCGGCATCGCTCATGCCGGCATGGAACCGATTTCGAGCAGGCCGGATCGACGATCGCGGGTACCGCGCGACCGCGCCTTCCGTCGGGCGCCGGGACGCTTCTCCGTCACGAAATTGTTACAAATTTCCGCAGAAAAATCTTGCGATTCTCCGCGACTTTAGTAAAACGGCACGCATCAACTTCGCCACCACCATAATCCACTCTCACATTTCTCGGCGGCGTGTGAACTCTGAAATGTCACGTTCGAGTTTGTTTATCCGGTCCGCGCTCAGGTTTTTTGCGGCCGCGGTTCTGACATTTGCGTCGACGCGCTCCGACGCGCAGACGACTCTTGTTTGGGATGCCAATGGCGCGGCCAGCGGCGTAGGTGGCACAGGCAACTGGCTGACAACGAATACATGGCGCGTCGGCACCAGTAGCGGAACTTTAGGGGATTGGGCCGACGGAAGCATTGCGAGGTTTGAAGCCATAGCCGGAACGGTCACTGTAAACGGCGCCGTCTCCGCATCTAATTTGATATTCGCGACTGGCGGCTACACGATTACCGGCTCGAACAGCATCACACTAACAAGCACAGGTACCAGTAGCGGGACACAGGCGATTCAAACTACGTCCACCGGCACAACGACGATCTCAGCACCTGTAATACTAGGGGCTGCAGCCGGCTCGACACAGACATTCAGTATCTTCAGCGGGAGCACACTCGCGATCAGCGGAAACATCTCTGAGGCCAACGCAGGCATCAAGTTGAGCAAGACTGGTTCGGGCACGTTGACACTGTCTGGTACCAACAGTTACACCGGCACAACAACGGTTAGCGCCGGAACGCTTCTCGTGAATGGCGACCAGACAGCAGCAACGGGCACAACCACCCTGAGCAATTCCGGAACGACGCTCGGTGGCACGGGCACGATTGGCGGAGCGGTGAGCCTGGGCTCGGGCACCCAGATAACAGGAGGCACAAACGGTACGGTCGGTACACTGACATTAAAGAGCACGCTCACGTTTAACGGCACGGCGGCCTATTTGGTAGACATCAGTGGAGCAACCAGCGACAAGCTCGCGATTACGAGCACGCTCAATCTGAGCAGTACAACGGACCAAATCACGTTCAGCGGCACGGTCGATGGGACGACGACGTATGTTCTTGCTACTTACAGCTCGATCAGCGGGACATTCAACACCGTAAATAATTTGCCGAGCGGTTATCAACTCGTTTACGGCGCCACTGAACTTGATCTCGCCCCTATTCCCGAACCCGGCACGTGGTTCGGCGCCGCACTGACGATGTCGATCTTGCTCTACACGCAACGGCGCAGAATCGCGCGCCGCTGTAGCCGGGATCGCTGATCCCAGTCGAACTAAAACCGGCATCACCGATGCCGGCTACGACGCTGGCGATGTCGATCTTGCTCGTCGCGCAAAGACGCCGGCTCTGGCGGTTCGGTCGTCGATAACCGCGCAAATTTGCGCACGGTGGCGGCGTGCGAAATCTCACGCGAAAGCGTGAAAAAAGCTTGCGTTTACACCGCTCCCTCCGCTAAAAGATTCGGCTTCGCCGCCGGAGCTTCCGACCCGCGGCGTGCCCACCCGACGATCCCACACGTGATGCTCCGAGCGCCTTTCCATATTCGATACGCCCGGATCGCCGCTTTTGCCGTCGTCGTGGGAGCTGGCGTTTTTGGTGTCGCCGGTTTTGGGCAGGCCGCAACCATCACGTGGGATGGCGGCACCAGCGGAAGCGGCAGCGCCTGGCTAACAGGGACCAATTGGAACACCGACACGGTCCCTGGAGCGACCGATATTGCGGCGTTTGGATTGGCCGGTACTTCGGGCAGCATCGGTATCAATTTGAACACGGCTGGGGGCGATCAGCAGGTCGGAGCGATCCAGCTTCTGCCGGTTCTCGGGAATCGAGCGCGAACCATCGGCGATAGTTCCGATGTATCGGGATCATTAACGTTGAATGGCACGACGGTGAATGGGATCAGCAACACCGTTTTAGCCAACGACAGCTCGGCTACGCTGACCTTGGCGCCCAACGTCCTGGGAGGCACCGGCGTTATGTCGGTCGCGCTCGGAAACGCACTGGACAATGTTATTCAGATCAATGGTACCGGTCTTATCGTAATCAGCACGGCCATCACTGGAACCGGAAAGAACTTGAGCCTTACCGGCACGGGCATCGGGACTTTGAATTTCACGGGGAGCATCGCCAATACCTACACCGGCACAACCACCGTGAACGCGGGGGAACTGATTCTCAGTAAGACGGCGGGAGCCACGGCGATCGCCGGCGATCTAATAGTCGGCGACGGCTCCGGAACCGACATAGTGAAACTTACCGCGTCGAATCAGATCGCCGACACCTCTGATGTGACGATCAACAGTTCTGGTCTGCTTTCGCTAATCAACAATAGCGAAACGATCGACGGATTGAATTCCGTCAGCACGTCTGCCGTACTGAGCATGGGTAGCGGCACGCTCACGATCGGTGCAAACGACGATCCGAGCGCGAGCTTTGCGGGAGTTATTTCCGGGTCTGGCAGTGTGGTCAAGATCGGCAACGGCACCCAGACTCTGTCCGGCGCGAACACCTACAGTGGCGGCACGACTCTCAACGCGGGAACGTTACAGCTCGGTAGCAGTTCGACAGGTTCGATCACCAATGGTCCGGTCGGTAAGGGCACGCTGACTTTGAATGGCGGCACAATTTCATCGAACGTCGCTGACTTCGTCACCACGCGCAGCATTGCCAACGCAGTGGTTTTTGGCGGCGATGTCACCTTTGGAACGAACACAAACTTCGGCGCGCTCGACTTCAGTGGAGCCGGGACGCTGACCGGAAATCGCACGCTCACGTTCGTCGCCAACACGACTTTTTCGGGCAACATCGGCGAGAGCGGCGGATCGTTCGGTATCACCAAGAACGGCAGCGGCACGCTCAAATTGAGCGGCTTCAACACTTACTCCGGCGGCACCACCGTCAACGCCGGCCTGCTTTGGCTTGGCAGCACGGGCGCGCTCGGTTCCACCAGCGGCTCGCTCACGGTGAATGCCGGTATCCTCGATCTGGGTGGCAACAGCGTCAGCGTTGGTAACCTTACCGGGTCCGGCGGCACGATTTGGAACAATCTCAACGCGACCAACAGCACCGCGACGCTGACGGTCGGTACTAACAACACGGGCGGCGGCAATTACCAGGGTGTGATCAAGGACAACAATACCGCGAGTAACGGTATCCTTGCGTTAACCAAAACCGGCAGCGGCACAATCACCCTCTCCGGCGCGAATACCTACACCGGAGCGACCACGATCAACGGCGGCACATTGTTGATCAACGGCTCGACCGGTGGCTCAGCGGTAACCGTCAACAGCACCGGCACACTCGGCGGAACCGGAACCGTGGGCGGAACGGTAACGGTCAATTCCGGGGGCACGATCCGCGGCGGCACGGGCACGGCGACGAGCGGCGCATTGACAGTGAACAACACGCTCACCCTGAATTCGAACTCCGTCATTCAACTCGCCCTCGGCGCCGCCGGTGCGCACTCGACGCTCGCCCTCGGCGGTTCGGTTACGTTCCAGCTGAACCAACAGTTCAACTTCATCGATCTCGGCGCGCAAACCACCACCTACGACAACATCATCACAGGCGTGACTACACCGGTGGCAACAGGCGGCTGGACGATCACCAATCCGGGCTGGACGGGCGTGTTTACTTACGATTCGCTCAATCAAAGCATCGACCTCAACCTCATCGCTGTGCCCGAGCCGGGCACGTGGTTTGGCGCGGCGCTGGCGATGTCGATCTTGCTCTGCACGCAGCGGCGAAGAATCGCGCGGCGGAAAAACGCGCTGTAGCCACGGGCCTATGGCCCGTTTGTTATGCGTGAAGCGATGACGGCGCACAGCGCCGTGGCTACAGCGGCTCGTCAGCCGAAACCACACAGCATCGCAAAGAGAGGTAGGGTCGGTTCACCGAACCGACCGCGGCCGATTGAGGTCAATCGCCCCTACCCTTTTCAGCGTGTCTGATTCCGGCGCAGCGGTAACCTTTGCCGGAAAAGATCGACATGTTGGTTGATTTCGGCGGCGAGCGATTTCTCCGCGGCTGATTGAGCGAGCCGCAGCGCGCGCTCGCCAGTTGCGACCGCGCGATCGAAATCGCCTGCCTCGGCATAAGCTGCCGCCAGCGTATCGAGCTGAGCAGCGTCGGGATTCGCGGAGAGCGCGCAACTGCGCTCCGCGAGCTCGACCGCTTCGGCACCGTTACGCAGCGTCCGATCAGGCGAAGTCGCGCGGATCCAGGCGAGATTGTTCAGCGCCGACACCGTCACCTCATGCGGGTCGCGTTCGCGCGCGAACTTTACCGCGGCCTGGTATTCGTCGGTGGCGCGGCGTTCTTCCCCGATTTGTTGCAGCGCCTGGGCAAAATGGAAATGCGCAGCCGCGTCGTGTGGCGTTTCGGCCAGGAGCAACTGCAGCACCGTGATCGCATCGCGCGGTCGCCGCTCCAGCGCATACGCGGTCGCGAGATTGCGCAGCGAAACAATTTCTCCGGGATAAACCGCGAGCGTGTGTCGAAAAAGCGTTTCGCTGTTTTTCCAGTAACCGAGCTGGATCGAGCAAAGAACGCCAAGGGCCAGGAGCACCGCGGCAGCCAAAGCGCCGGTCATCGCCGCCGGCATTCGCATTGTCGATCTTGCATCCGCAACGCTCCAGGTGAGCGCGATGAAAATTCCGATGGCCGGCAAATACATGTAACGATCGGCCATCGCCTGCGGCCCGACCTGCACAATCCCGATCACCGGCGCGAGCATGCCGATAAACCAAAGCCAGCCGGTAAAGAGATAGCCGTGCCGCCGCGCCGACTTGACCGCCACAAAGCTGATGGCAATCAACAGCGCTGCCGCCCAACAGAGCTCGAACGCACTAATCGAGCGCGCGAACGGATACGGCAGCACGAGATCGCGCGGCCAAAAGAGTTTCGCGAGGTAGCGCTCGCACGCGATCAGCGCGTTTTGCATGCGCGCGCCGAGCGGCAACACCGTCATCGGCATGGTCGATCCGGCCGAACGTTGCGCAAGAAAAGTGACAACCGAAAATACCGCCGCAATCCCAAACAGCGGCAGCTTCTCCACAATCAGCGCGATCCAACTCCTCTGACCTGTGACTTCTAACCTCTGACTTCTGATTCTTTGCAGCGGCCACCAATCGACCAGCAACAGAACAAACGGCGCCGTGACAAGCATCGATTTGGCCAGCAGTCCAAGCACGAAAAACAGCGTTACAACCGCATAGCGAATCGCTGTCGGTTGCGCCGCGTAGCGTGCATACGCGCCGAGCGCGAGGAGAAAGAAAAGCGCACTCAGGACATCCTTGCGCTCCGAGATCCAGGCGACCGATTCGACATGCACCGGATGAATGGCAAAGAGTGCGGCGACAAACGCACTTCGCCTCTCGACGCCGGTCAACCGCCGCAGGACCAGGAAGAGCAAGACAGAATTGGCGGCATGCAGAAGAACGTTCGTGAAATGATAGCCGCCCGGATTGTTCCCAAAAAACTGCGCATCGAGCATGAGCGACAGCCATGTGAGTGGGTGCCAGTTGCCCGTGTGCCACGTGGCGAAGGCCCAAACGATGTTGGTCCAACCGAGGCCGCCAAGCACATGCGGGTTCTCGGAAACGTAAAGCCGGTCGTCGTAGGTGATGAAGGGGTAATGGATCGCGCGTGCATACACGGCGAATACCAGCACGGCCAAACCGGCGCAGATGAAAAACGCACGGCGACTCACCACGCACCGAAGGGTAAGCATTGCAGGCCGCACGTCCAACGACGAAGACCAACACCTGTTTCCGGCATCGACATGCCGGACCGGGGTCAGCGATGCCGAAGGGAACTGCGCGTGCGTTTGTGCCGCGCACCATGCAATGCCAGGACCAGCAACGCGAGTGCGGCGCCCGCGTATCTCGACGGCTCGGGAACCACCGTCGGGCCGGTGGTGGTAATGCCTGTGCTCATTACCGAGCTGATCGTGCCGAAGCCGGTGCCGTTGCCCTGCAGGGTCAGGGTGTGACTGCCAGGATTTGACGGCGCAGTTGTGCCGGTGGCCGGTATTAGTGCGCTGGTCAGGAGCCAAAAGAGGACAAAGATCGCAAGCGCGGAGCGACCGCGCTGCGACAGTTCACGACCAACGCCAGCTGAATCCGGAGAAGTCAAGGGCGTCAGCTAGAAGCGGTTGCCATGCCAGACAGGCCTAAGCTGAGCTCGATCAGCGATTTTACGGGGAATCGAAAGGCCCTACAGATCAGCCAAAGCGCGACCGAGAACTTCGAGGAGAAAATCCGCGTCGCCTTCGTTGATACACATCGGCGGCGAAAACCGGATTGTTTGTCCCCACAGCCCGCCTTTGCCCAGGAGAAGGCCGAGCTCTTTGCATCTTTCCAGAATTTGCGCGCACTCTTCCTTGGCGGGCTCTTTCGATTGTCGATCTTTCACCAGCTCGATCCCGAGCAGTAATCCTTTGCCGCGGACGTCGCCGATGACGTTGTGCTTTTCTTTCAGCTTGTTCAGGCCGGCGAGAATTCGATTTCCAATTTTCAAAGAGTTGGCCTGAAGTTTTTCGCGATCGATCACATCGAGCACGGCGCTGCCTTGCGCGCATACGACCGGGTTGCCGCCGAACGTGTTGAAGTGCGTTCGTTGCGCGAGCGCGGCCGCGATTTTCGGCGTCGTCACGACCGCGCCGAGGGGACAACCGTTCCCGATACCTTTCGCCATCGTCACGATGTCGGGAACCACGCCTTGGGTCTCAAATCCCCAATAATGCGAACCGGTGCGACCGAATCCGGCCTGCACTTCATCGGCGATGCAAACGCCGCCCGCCGCGCGGACGTGTTCGTAAGCATGTTTCAAATAGTCGTCGGGGAAAACAACGCAGCCGCCGACGCCCTGGATTGATTCGGCGATGAATGCCGCGACCTGCCCCGGCGTCGCGAAGTCGATCAAGTTCTTGATGTCAGCCGCGTATTTTTTTCCCGCATCGGGATCATCGCGTCCCCACAACCCGCGATATGGATCGGGCGTGATCGCGTGATGAACGCCGAAACTGTGCGGCACATTAAATTTCCAGCCGCGATTGCCGGTCGTGCCCATCGTCAACGTGCTGCCGCCGTGATACGCGTTGCGCAACGAAATCACTTCGTAGTTGTTCGTGTAAGCGCGTGCCATCAACAGCGCCAGATCGTTCGCTTCCGAGCCGGAGTTTGTGAAATAACAAACCTTCAGCTCGCCCGGCATTTTCGACGCCAGCTTCTGCGCGTACTCGGCGATGTTCGGTTGCAGATAGATTGTCGTCGAATGTTGGAGCGTTTCGTTTTGGCGGTTCACAACATCGACAACGTCGGGATGACAATGGCCGACGCTCACCGTCACGATCCCACCGAGCGCATCGAGATACCGCCGCCCTTGCTCGTCCCAGACATATTGCATTTTGCCCTCCACCAGCATGAGCGGCTTTTTGTAATAGAGAAAAATCCCGGGGTTCAGGAATTCCTTGCGCAAACCCAATATTTCCTCGGCCGATGGGCCTTTGTAATTGCGTGGCTGGTGATTAAACGGCGGCAGCTCGGGGAGTTTCATCGATTCATTTTATTTTGTAGGGCGTTTCTGCGAAACGCCATCGTTTTTGCATTCTATTTCGGCGTCTGACACAGACGCCCTACAAACCTTTACGACCCGAAGCGACTCCTCTCACCGCAAGATAAACGACAAACGCGATCGCGAACCCCACGAACCATGCGTAATCGTAGAGCCGGACGAAAAATGCCGGCACGCTCGTTGGATCGACAACTTTCACCGTGACCAGAAATCCAGGCAGGTTCGGCAGAATCGCCATAATCAACGCTGCGATGGCCAGGAAGTTAAAGCCGTTCCTGTAACGATACTCCCCGTCCGCGCGATAGAGTCCCGCCACATTTAGCCGTCTTTTTCGCCAGACATAATAATCCGCGATCATGATTCCGCCGATCGGTCCGAGTAACGCGCTGTAGCCGACCAGCCAGGTGAAAATATATCCGCTCGGATCGGCCACCAGTTTCCACGGCATCATGACGATGCCAATAATGCCGGTGATCAATCCGCCCGTGCGAAAGGAAATCTTGTGCGGAGCAACGTGGGAAAAATCATTGGCCGGGCTCACCACGTTGGCGGCGATGTTGGTCGCGAGCGTGGCGATGCAAAGCGCTATCATCGCGATCACCAGCACCGCTGGATTTCTAAAGTGGGTCAAGACATCGACCGGGTCCCAGATCGTCTGTCCATAAATAATCGTGGTCGCCGAGGTGACTGCCACGCCGATGAACGAGTAGAGCGCCATGGTCAGCGGTAAACCAAGCGCCTGCCCCACGATTTGGTCACGCTGCGAGCGGGCGTAACGCGAGAAATCCGGAATATTAAGCGAGAGCGTCGCCCAAAATCCGATCATTCCGGTGAGAGCGGGAACGAAGAAGGAAAAGAACCGGCCCGCTTTCGGTTGTCCGGGTGCGAAGGCCGACGGTTGGTCCAGAATGGGACCGAAACCGCCGGCGTTTTGGTAGGCCCAGAGGAGCAACAATAACCCAAGCGCGATGAGCAGCGGTGCTTTGATATTGAGCAGCCAGCGGATGCAATCGATCCCCTTGTAGACCACCAGCATGTTGATGCCCCAGAAAAACATGAAGCAGAAAAACTGCGCGAACGTGATTCCAAAAACTGTAGTGGCGGCCGTGTCGGCTGCGATTGAGGGGAAGAAAACGGCCATGATCTTGTAGATCGCGTTCCCGCCGATCCAACATTGGATTCCGAACCAGCCGCAGGCCACGAACGCGCGCATGAGCGCGGGAATGTTCGCCCCGCGCGTCCCAAACGAAGCGCGACAGAAAACCGGAAACGGGATGCCGTAACGTGTCCCGGCATGCGCGTTCAGAATCATCGGGACGACGACGATCAGGTTGCCGAGAAAAATCGTGAAGATGGCCTGCGACCAGTTCATCCCGCCGCCGATGAGCGACGAGGCCAGCATGTAGGTCGGGATGCAGGCCGACATCGAAATCCAGAGCGCGGCGAAACTGCCCACCCGCCATTTGCGCCGCTCGCGCGGCACCGGCGCGAGGTCCTTGTTGTAAAGCGAGCTGTGCTCCAGCTCGATCGTAAGATCGACATCTGGCGCGATCGAGATCGAGCTCATAATCGCCGCCTTTCCAGTCCGTTCGAAAAACTTGACCGGTTTAACCGGTCAAGTTTCCCAAACGCGTTTGGCAAATCGATCGAGTAGCGTCGTGCCGGTATGAATTTGCTCATCTAGAAATGCGACGGCTCGCGTTTCAGGAATTGCCCGCGGCCGAATTCGCCCACGAATTTTCCATCGCGCGCGGCGATTTTGCCGCGCACCGTGACGACGTGCGGTCGTCCCTGAATCTCGAATCCTTCGAAGGAATTGTAATCGAGATTCATCTGGTGCGTCCTGGCTGAGATCGTGCCGCGATAGTTCGGATCGTAAACGACCAGATCAGCGTCGCTGCCGACCTTAATCGCGCCTTTGCGCGGATACAGGCCGAAGAGTCTGGCGGCCTGCGTGCTTGCGCTGTCCACAAACCGCTGGATGTCGATCTTGTCCCCTTTCACCCCGTGGGTGAAATAGAGATTTACGCGATCTTCGAGTGAGGGAATCCCGTTTGGGATTTTGGTGAAATCATCTTTGCCCATTTGCTTTTGCGTGTAGTCGAAGGGCGCGTGATCGGTCGCAAGCGTCGCGACTGCTCCCTCGGCCAGCGCCCGCCACAACACTTCCTGGTTTTTTTTGTCGCGAAGCGGCGGCGACATCACGTTTTTGGCGCCCTCGAAGTTCGGCTCCGCGGCTGTCCGGTCGAGCAGCAAATACTGAATGAGCGTCTCGACCGAGACGTTTACGCCGCGATTTTTTCCTCGAATCGCTTCGCCGAGCGCTTCTTCGCAACTGGTGTGCACGATGTAAACGTGCGCGCCGGTCATCTCGGCAAACGTCATCAAATGATGCACGCCTTCGGCTTCGACCACCGGCGGCCGGCTCCAGTAATGAAACTCGGGTCCGGTTTTTCCTTCGCTCAGCAATTTCTTTTGCAGCTCGAGAACGAGGTCCGCGTTCTCACAATGCGCGGTGACAATGACACCGAGTTTTTTAGCCAGCGTCAGTGCCGCATAAAGTTCTTCGTCGGTAATTCCGAACGCGCCTTTGTAAGCGAGGAATATTTTGAAGCTGCTCAGCCCGCGCTTCACAATCTCTTCGAAATCGCGCTCCGCTTCGGCGTCGTAGCGCGTCACGCCCATGTGAAAGGTGAAATCGCAGGCGCTTTTGCCCTGCGCCTTGCCGAGCCAGAGCTCAAACGCCTCCAGCGGCCGGTCGCCGCGCGCCGGGCAAATCATTTCGATAAACGTCGTCGTCCCGCCCACCAGCGCGGCACGGCTGGCCGTCTCGTGCGTGTCCTTGGCGAACGTGCCCATGAAGGGCAGATAAATGTGGACGTGCGGATCGATAAAGCCCGGGAAGACGTATTTGCCCGTTGCATGGACAATCTCGTCCGCTTGCACATTGTCGATCTTGCGTTCGATCCGCGTGATTGTTTCGTTGTCGCAATAAATGTCCGCGACGTAACGCTCGTCGGGCGTGATGATCTCTCCGCCGCGAACAAGCAAACTCACGGCCGAAAAATCCCAAACCCCAAATCCCAGGCTGCAAAGAAATCCCAAGCACCAAACTCCAAAACGATCGACGGGGACGAAGAGTTTGCAGTTTGGGATTTGGAGCTTCTTTGGGATTTGGAACTTGGGTTTTGGGATTTCATTTCTTCCACACATCACCCACCCCGTCGCCGAACCAGCGCGTGCTCACGACCTTTTGCTGCGTGTAAAACTGCACCCCTTCCCTGCCCTGGATATGCAGGTCGCCGTAAAACGATTCGCCCCAGCCGGTGAAGGGAAACATCGCCATGGTCGCGGGCACGCCGATGTTGATCCCGACCATGCCGGCTTTGACACGATGCTTGAATTCGCGGGCGGCTTTGCCGGAATTAGTGAAAATAGCCGCGCCGTTTCCGAAGGCAGATTTGTTCGCGGCTTCGATCGCACTATCGAGATCGTCCATTCGCATGACGTTGAGGACCGGGCCGAACACCTCTTCGCGCGCGATCGTCATTTCATCCTGCACAAGATCGACAATTGTCGGCGCGATGTAGAAACCGTTCGGCGCATCTGGAACACGAATGCCGCGGCCGTCGGCGATGACTTTGGCGCCTTCCTTCTCGCCGCTGGCGACTAGACTGAGGACCCGGTCGCGGTGTTGCGCGGTGATGACCGGGCCCATGTCGGGCTGCGATGTCGTAACATCGGTCGGGCCGACCTTCATGGCACGCGCCGCTTCGACCAAGGATGGCAGCACGCGCTCGCCGGCTTTGCCTACGGCGATCGCGGTTGAACCGGCCATGCAACGTTCCCCAGCGCAACCGAACGCCGCGGTCGAGAGCGCCTCGACCGTGCGCGCGACGTCGGCATCAGGCATGACCAGCACGTAATTTTTCGCGCCACCGTTCGCTTGCACCCGTTTGCCGTGGCGAGTGCCGGTCTCATAAATATGACGCGCGACGGGCGAGGAACCGACAAAGGAAATCGCTTTCACTTTCGGGTGGGTGAGAAGCGCATCGACGCATTCGCGGCCGCCGTGCACGACGTTGAGCACGCCTTTGGGCAGGCCGGCCTGTTCAAGAAGATCGACAATCAGGTTCGCGGTGAGCGGTACCTTTTCGCTCGGCTTGAGCACGAATGTGTTCCCGCAAACCAGCGCAAGCGGGAACATCCACATCGGCACCATTGCCGGAAAATTGAATGGCGTGATGCCGACACAGACACCGAGCGGCTGAAGCATCGTTTCGCAATCGACCCCGCGCGCGATCTCTTCAAGCGTGTCGCCCATGAGCAGCGTGGGCGCGCTGCAAGCATACTCGATGTTCTCGAGGCCGCGGTAAGCGCTGCCGCGCGCTTCGGCCAGCGTTTTGCCGTGCTCGCGCGAGACGCTTTGACAAATGCGATCGAAGTTTTCTTCGACTAATTGCCGGTAACGAAAAAACAACCGCGCCCGTTCGACCGGTGGGGTATCGCGCCAGGCCGGGAAAGCGGCCGCCGCCGCCTCCACCGCAAGATCGACATGTTCCTTCCCGCACATGGGCACCCCGGCGATGACTTCGCCGCGAGAAGGGTTGAAGACGGGAGCGTGGTCGATGCCGCGGATTTGCTGCCACTCGCCGGCGAGGAAGAGGGGAACGGAGGTCATAAACCCCAAATCCCAAACCCCAAACCCCAGAGAAGCTCCAAGTTCCAATCTCCGAGGCGTAAGTCGCGCTGGATACTTCGCATCGACGTCATTTCCGATAAATGCTCGCGAAGATGAGATGCAATTCTTTTGCTTCCCGGAACAATGTGCGCGCTTCTTCCGCCAGAGTAAGCTCAGATGCCACGACCATGCGAAGGAAGTGCTTCGTCTCCTTCGCTTCTTTTGCACATCGGCCGATCACATTGCGGAAGTCCTTTCGGGAAACACGCTCATCAGCCTCACAATAATTTCCGCCGACACTGGTGCCGCAGCCGACGAGCTGATCGATCAACCGGTCGTTTGTTGGACTGCGCGGGATTTTCTTTGAAAACCTGACAATTGCTTCGCCGAATTTGGCAGTGCGCTCCTCCAGGTCGAATGGATGCTTCCTTGCTCCGTTGGCGCTCGGTGCTTCGTTCACACGCAAAGCGGCGTCCGCTGCGTGCGAATATTTAAAAGCACGTCGCGCTTTTGATGCTTGAGGCTTGGAACTTCTCTGGGGTTTGGCGATTGGGGTTTGGTGCTTCATCAGCCTCTGGCTAACGCATCCGATTGCTTTACAAAATCGTCGCCGCTCCATTCGCTGTCGGCTTTGACCATTTTCTTGGCAGCGGCTTCTTCGGCCGCGGCTTTGTCTTTCGCTTTGCGTTCCTTTTGCATGCGCACGAGCTCGGCATGGGTGGTGAAGTAATCGAGGCTCTTGCCTTTGAAATCGGTGAGCGTTTCGAAATTGTGTTTCGCCATGAAAGCAAGCAGTTCTTCCTGGAGCCGTTTGACCATTTCGTAACCGTGTTTCATCACACCGGTGCAAACCTGGGCCGTGTCCGCGCCAAGCAAAAGGAATTGCGCGGCGTCCCCGCCGGTCTCGATCCCGCCGATGGCCGACAAACTGCGTCCTGGAAATTCGCGACGAATCATGATCGCGATTTCCATGACCATGCGGAGCGCGATGGGGCGGACGGCTTTGCAGGAATAACCGCCCGGCGTCGTATAACCTTCGACGCTGGGCTCCGGTCGCAAGGTGTCGAGGTTTACGCTCATCACGCTGCGAATGGTGTTGATCGCGCTCACTCCCTGGCAACCGGCGCGAAGCGCGGCGCGACTCGGGTCTTCTATCCGGGTCACGTTCGGCGTCATCTTCGCCCAGACCGGTTTTTTCGCCGCGGCCATGACCCAACCGGAAACTTCTTCGAGAATCTCCGGATTCTCGCCCATGGCCGCGCCCATTTTGCGTTCGGGCAATCCGTGCGGACAGGAAAAGTTCAATTCGAACGCATCGACGCCCACGTCCTGGCAACGTTCCACAATCTCGGTCCAGGCATCGCGATTGTATTCCTCCATGATCGACGCGATGAGCACGCCATCGGGGAACTGGTCTTTGCACTTTTTGAATTCATCCAGCCAGATGTCGAACTTGCGGTCGCTGATTAGCTCGATGTTTTCCCAGCCGACCACGTCCTTGCCGTCAGCCGCGAGCAGTTTCGCATAGCGCGGCGTGACGTTGATTACTTTGTCGGCTTCGAGGCTGATCGTTTTGGCAATGACCGCGCCCCATCCTTCGCGAAAGGCGCGCGTGATCACGTTGAGGTTCGTTCCGGGCGGACCGGACCCGATGATGAATGGGTTCGGCAGCTTTAATCCATCGACGGTGGTGGCGAGAGTGGGCATGGCGGCAGGCTCCTTTCGAAGCGATGTTACCAGTGACGAGTGACGGGTGACAAGCGACGAGGTAGGGGCGGTTCACCGAACCGCCCGTGGGCAAATCGCGGGCGATTGGGGTCAATCGCCCCTACCTGCGATCCACTCCATCACCTTGTCCGCCAATTTGTCGAACGCCGTCACCGCCATCTCGAGATGTTCCTCTTTCGTGTCTTCGATTTTGTTGTGGCTGATGCCGTGGAGGCTTTGCACGAACATCATCACCGTGGGCACGCCGGCGCGCGCAACTTCGGCGGCGTCATGCAGCGGACCTGATGGCATCCGATGCGGTTTAGCTCCGGTCTCGCCGATCGCTTCCTCGCAAAGATCGACAAGCTGTTTGTGAAAGAGGATCGGCTCGATGCTCCAAATCCGTTCCCACGCAAGATCGACATCTCCTTCTGTGGCGAATTTTTCGCTCGCGGCTTTTGCTTCGGCTAACATCCGGGCGAGCGCGTCGCCATCGAGATGACGCTGGTCCAGCGTGATCCGGCATTCTTCGACGACACTGGTGACGATGCCCGGCTTGGTCGTGCACGAACCGATCGTGCACACGCCACCGTTGCTGCGCTCGGCGATGCGGTAAATCTCCGAACTCATTTTCGCGGCGGCGAGGAGCGCGTCCCGGCGGCGATGCATCGGTGTGCTGCCGGAATGCGCGGCCTGGCCACGGAAGATGATGGCGTGGCGCTCGACGCCGAAAGTTCCCAAAACAACGCCGAGGGGCAGATCGAGATCGAGCAGCACCGGCCCCTGCTCAATGTGCAGTTCGAGATAAGCGGCCGCGTGGGCCAGCTCTTTGCCGGATTCGGTGACTCGTTCGAAATCGATGCCGTGTTCCTTCAGCGCGTCGACCAATCGGGTGCCGTCTTTGTCTTTCAGGCCGCGCGTTTCGTTCATGTCGATCTTACCCGAGCAAGCGGACGAACCGAACAAACTTTTGCCAAAGCGCGCACCTTCTTCATCGGCCCAGTCGACGAGCCGAACCGTCACGGGCGAATGGGTGTCGTATTGCGCGTTGATCCGGCGCAGGACCTCGACGCCGGCAAGGGTGTTGAGACAACCGTCGAGCCAGCCGCCATTCGGCACCGAATCAATGTGACCACCTATGAGCAGCGCCTCCTCCGACGCCCCCGGCAATGTCGCCCAGAGATTTCCGGCGGCGTCGTTGTGAATCTCGACCGGCAATGCCTCGAGCTTTTCGCGCAGCCATTTTCTTGCCCTCGCCCAGACCGGGGTAAACGCGACACGCTGCGCGCCCTCTTCGTTGCCGGTCAACTGACGCAGCTCTTTCAGCTCCGCGATCGTTCGCTTCGGATCCAAAGCCATGCCCGCATCGTACTGAAGAGGCCTGCGGCGACGAAGAGAAAACTAACAGGACGCGCCATCGCGACCGGGAAAATGGGCGCCGCCCACGTCTGAGCCGCGCCTTGCACGCGAAACCTGAAAGGAAGCCATGAAACGAAAAACCCCGCGTTGGCGGTTGCTGAGCGTTTACGCCGCGGGATCGCTTTGCATGACTTTGGCGCCGCAGATTCGGGGACAAGTCCCGGCTCCGCCGGTCACGCCCAATCCGGCTCCGCCCGTAATTCCGAATCCCGCGCCGCCGGTCACTCCGAATCCGGCGCCGCCGGTTGCGCCGAATCCTGTAATCGTGCCGCCGGTTATTCCGGTCCCAAGCGCGTCGCTTCTTCCAACAATCACGCCGGTTCCGAGCGCTTCACCCACGCCGACGATCACGCCGTTTTAACATCGAAGCAGTTCGGGCCTTTCGGGGTGATTTCTTTTTTGGTTTGGAACGAGTTTTCGACTTCGCGCCCGCTTCATTGACCTCCGTTGCTTTGCGGACATAGCCGATTAACTTCCTATCGGCCGGCAAATCGGCCTTTGAGCGCAAGCGTCCGAATTGCGCCATGCCGCGTTTTGAATTCGGGCCGAGGACCAGCGGCCGCTTCCAAAACCAGAAGGCGCAATGGCTCTTGAATGCCGCCATGCCGCAGAGCAGACCGTGATACTCAAAGTGCGGCATATTCCATTTGATGGTTTCCGCGCCGTCCGGGCAACCGGCGTGCACGAGCTTGCGCAAGTGCTTGAGAATCGGCCGGGCGAACGGCGACGCTTTATTGATGTAAGCGTCAACACGGGGGTCTCTCTTCATGGGTGCAACGCATCTCAAAGTTTGCCACGGCATCCGTCAATTCATTTCCGGGCGCTCGCCGCTTCGCCGTGCCGCGCTGGAAAAACAGCCCACTTGGCGCGCGAACAGCTTCGCGTTCGGGTATGAGGACGAGACGGAGCCGATCAACTGGAGGCGCGCGCCAATGCCGGGCGTTGTGCGTTTCGGCGATCATCTGCCTTATCGTAGCGACGCGGCCGGACGCGGCGGCGCAACGCGCTGCCACCTTTCCGAGCAGCGAATTCGCGGTCGCGCTTCAGCCGTTCTCACTGGAAGAGCCGGCCAGGGTTCGCTACGCCTACTATGCACCGCGCGCGATCCCCCGCGCCGAACCGGCCGGCGAAATGGATGAAGCGCCGTCGCCCTTCGATCGCAGCACCGGAGGGTTTAACTCCGGACCGATCGTCGCCGGTAAACGCGCGGTGTTGCGCCACGGTGTTGCCTACGCGCCGGCCAACGCGCCCGAGAATGTGAAGTGCGCGATCTGGGCGGCGAACTCGCTGCGCGGTAAACCCTATGTCTGGGGCGGGGGCCACGGCTCGTTCTACGATGATGGTTACGATTGCTCCGGCGCGGTCTCCTTTGCCCTTTATCACGCGGGAGTTCTCGGGACGCCTCTGCCGTCGAGCGATTTTCTGCGCTACGGGCGTCGCGGACGCGGAAAGTGGATCACGATTTACAGCCGGCGCGGTCACACGTTTGCCGTCATCGCCGGTCTGCGGCTGGACACAACCGATCTACGTTACGGCGGCGACGTCGGCCCGCGCTGGCACACCGACTTTCGGAACCCGCGCGGGTTTAGTGCGCGTCATCCGGAAGGGTTATAGGAAAGGCCGCCCGCCGCCGCCCTCCGGCGCCTCGTTGATTTTGAGCGTGCAAACTGGAACCGCTTGCCTCAGAAGGAAGGCATGACGATCACGCGAAATATCGGGATGTTGTTGCTGGCGATTTATCTGATCCTGGTGGGAATTAGCGCCTTGATTACAGGCATTGCGATCCCGCCGCTGTTGACGGGCGTCGTTGCTTTGATTGCCGGCATCTTCATTCTCTTGGGCAGATAACGGGCAAGATCGACAATTGCTCGCGGGCGGCGATCGGCCTTGCCCCGACGGCTTGCCGTCACAATTGCTGCGGCTTCGCCGCCGGCCTATAATCGGCGCGTGCCAAGGCGCGTCTGCTACATCCACATCGGTCCGCACAAGACCGGCACGACTTCCATCCAATGGTTCCTGCATCAAAATCGAGTTGAACTGTTGCGTCGAGGTTACCTCGTGCCGGCCAGTGGGACGGCTCGCGGGGGCCACCATCCCCTCGCGCGCAAGCTGTGCGGTCATTCGCTCGCGGACCATCGGGAATTGGCGGTGGAAAAATTCGTCCAGCAGCTGCGTAAGATCGCTTCGGACGCGGTGATCATATCCTCGGAAACGCTGGCCGGCTTGTTACAACGCGAATGCGGCGAAGTTTTTTTTCGGCACATCAGCGACCTCGATCTCGAACCGAAACTCGTCCTCTTTCCACGCCACCAGCCGCAATGGATCAATTCGCGCTACACAGAAGCGGCCAGGAGTTGCTCGTTTTCGGAGTCATTCGAGACCTTCGCGCACGACGCGGCGCAGCGCCCAAGTTTGAGATATTCGCCCTTTATCGAGCTGAGCCGGACTTATCATGCCGAATTGATCGCGCGTCCGTTCAATGCAGAAACAATGGCGAAGGGTCTCGTGCCAACGTTTCTAGAGGCGATCGGCCTCGACGCTTCGCAGTTTGGCGACACCAACGTGCGTCGTAACCCCGGAGTCGGCCCGTTTACGATTGCCGTGGGGCGCGGGATTGCGCGCCGGGTCGCTGCCACGGGCAGGACCTTCAAATGGCAGCACAGCGCACAATGCAAGAGCGCTCTGCTTGCCTACCTGGAGAAAAACGCGCTCGCCGATAGCGGCTACTGCGGGCTGACCACGTCGCTGGCGCACCGCATTGAAGAGGTTTGTCGCGATGACAACGAAGCCTTTGCGAAAACGGTCTGGGGTGTCCGATGGGAGGAGGCGTTTGCCGGAGAGGTTGGCCAGGAATTCGTAGCCAACGATTTTGACGTGTGTCCGCCGGATGAGGCTACGCAACGCGTGCTCGCTCGCAGCATCGATGAAATGATGCCGGTCGTCGACGAGATCCTGCGCGATGCCACTCTGGCGAGCGACGCACCATGGAACGATTTGCGGCGGCGACGCGGCTTGCCGGCTGGTCAAACCCAAAACGCCGGCGCCGCAGCCGGCGGCATGCCCTGAGGGGAGATTTCGCGAATGGCCAGGCGCATTTGCTACGTCCACACCGGACCACACAAAACGGGCACGAGCTCGATCCAGTCGTTCCTGAAACAAAATCGCGCCGCGCTGTTGCGACATGGTTATTTCGTGCCGGAGAGCGGGAACGCTCATGGCGGCCATCATCCCTTGGCGCGTAAGCTTTGCGGCCAGACTTTGCCCGATCATCGCGAAACGGCCGCACTCAATTTCGCGCGCCAGCTCGCGAACAATCCGTGCGAGGCAGTGATTATTTCGTCCGAAGCTCTGGACGGTCTCCTCCGCCATCCCGATTACGCCAGCACGTTCTTTAAGCGGATTGCCGAATTCGACCTGAAAGCCAAACTAGTTTGTTTCCCCCGCCATCAACCGCAGTGGGCAAATTCACGCTATGCCGAAGCGGTCAGAAGTTTTTGCCTTTGGGAACCATTTGAGACCTTCGCTCGCAGTGCCAGCGAGCGGCCGAGCCTGCGGTACTCCCCCTTTGTGCAGATCGCCGATACTTACAAAGCCGAACTGATCGCTCGCCCGTTTACCGCCGAAACGATTGCCGCGGGCGTTGTGCCTGAGTTCCTCAAGACGATCGGCCTGGACGCGGCAGAATTTTCGGACACGAATGTGCGACGCAACGAGACAGTCGGGCCATTCACCATCGCGGTGGCGCGCGGTGTCTTGCGCGCGATTGACGAGACGGGCAGGCAATTGAAGTGGCGGCAAGCCACCCGATGCAAAGCCGAGCTGGCTGCATATCTGCAAAAAAAAGCGCGGGCTGATAGCGGGTATTGCGGGTTGAGGACGGAGCTGGCCCGGCAGATTGAAACAAGCTGTCGCCCGGACAACGACGCCTTCGCACAACGCGTTTGGCGCCGGTCATGGAACGAAGTTTTTGCCGGCGATGTCGGCCTCAACTTTTCACCGAATGACTTTGAGCTTTCCGAGCCCGACGCGGCCACGCAGAAGTTGCTCGCCGAAACCATTCATGAATTGACGCCGATTGTGGAAGAGATCCTGCGCGATCCGATTCTCGCCGTCGAGGCGCCTTGGAACGATCTCCGACAGCGCGGCGGCTGGAATCTGGAGCCAATCCAGCACCGCGCCGAACCGGCCGGCGCGGCCTAGCCGCCACAGTCGTCCGATGCGCAAGCGGCGCTGTTACATTCACGCCGGACCTCATAAATCCGGCACGAGCTCAATCCAGTGGTTCCTGCAGGAAAATCGAACGACGCTGCTCGAGCAGGGCTATTTCGTTCCCGCGGGAGATACCAGGCATGGCGCGCACCATTCCATCGTTCGCAGGCTCTGCGGCCAAGAGCTGCCGGCCCAACAGCAATCGGCCGCCGCTGACTTTGTCCGGGCACTTACGAACGAGCCATGCGAGGCGGTAATCCTTTCGTCCGAAGCCTTGGAAGGGCTGCTCCGCAACCCGGGCTATGCGCGCGCTTTCTTCAAGCAACTGGGCGAATTAAATCTCGAGACAACACTGATTCTGTTCCCGCGTAATCAGCCGCAGTGGATCAACTCGAGCTACGCCAGCGCGATCAAAACCTTTCGCCAGGCCGATTCTTTTGAAGCATTCGCGTGGGGGCTGATCCAGCGCCACGGGGTGGAATTTTCCCGCTGGGTCCAGTTGGCCGACGTCTACAAGATCGACCTGGTCGCTCGCCCTTTCAGCCGGGACGTGATTGCGCGCGGCGTGATCCCGCAGTTCCTGCTCGCGCTCGGCATTCGTTCGTCCGAATTCCGAGACGTCGCTATCCGTCGCAATGAAGGGGCCGGGCCGTTTACCGTGGCGGTCGCGCGCGCCATTCTCCGCTCGCTCAGCGACACCGGCAGCCGGCTCACCTATCTGCAAGCAATGCGATGCAAGGCCCGATTGGCTGCATACCTCAACGAAAATGGACTGGCTGACGCCGGCTATTGCGGCCTCACCACCACACTGGCGCGACAAATCGAGAAAAGTTGCCGGCCCAATAACGATGCGTTTGCGCAACGCACCTGGAACGCAACATGGGAGGAGATTTTCTCCGGCGATGTCGGCCAGGAATTTGCGCCCAATGATTATGACATCTGCGAGCCGGATGCAAAGACGCGGCAACGGTTGGCGCGCGCGATCGCCGAGTTGAAACCGGTCGTCGATGAAATAATGCGCGACGCCGCTTTGGCCGTCGATGCAGGTTGGAATGATCTCCGGCAACGCGCCGGCGCGGCCCCATGAGCCGTCGCGCTTAACGCTGAACTTGTCGAAAACTTTTCGCAGTTGTTTGTCACATCAACGGCGGCATCCTTTCCAAGTGCGACTTTCCCGCAAGATCGACAAGTTGTTTTCCACCGAACTATGGGAGAGCGGTTGGGAACACCTTTGCCGCTGGACGCATCCAGTCAGTGCAGAAAAAATTCTGGCCGGAATCGATCGCGCTGAATTGGCGCGGATCGCGCAGCGTAATCCGCCGCGTTCCGGCGCCCGCAAAATCAACGCTTACGAGGACGCCGGCTATTGGGTCGGAGTGAACGTGCGCCGCGTCCAGGACCTCTGGCTCGATCGTTCTTCGCCACTGCGCATTCTCGATCTTGGCTCCGGCCCGGGTTACTTTCTTTACATCTGCCAGCTCTTTGGCCACGAAGGGCTGGGGCTCGATACGGACGAAAACCCGCTCTTTCGCGGGACGACTGAGCTGCTCGGTGTGCGGCGCGTCATCGCGCGCATCCAGCCGCAGACACCATTGCCCGAGCTCGGCCAGACATTCGACCTCGTCACCGGACACCGTGTTTGTTTCCATCGTCTCGAGCGCGGACCGAGCGGAGAATGGAGAGAGTGGACCCCGGCCGATTGGAAATTCTTTATCCGGGACGTTCGCACGCGATTTCTTAATCCGGACGGCCGGCTTTATCTCGAATTCAATCCGCGGCCGGACGGCTCATCTTTTTTTTCGCCGGAACTACGCGCCTGTTTCGTTGCAGAGGGCGCGCGCATCTTTCGTTCGAAAGCACTCTTCGCCGCCGATCCAAGTCGGCGCCCGCGCTTCAAAGTGTAGGCTTGGGGAGCGCACGCGCCTCGCGTGCACTTTTCGGCGCCCTCGCCGAAAAGCTCCACGTTCACGAGATTAAAGTGCGCGATCGCGAGGGCGCGATCGCCAGCACGCGAGGCGCGTGCGCTCCCCAGAGCTACAGCTTCCAATCGGCGCAGTCCCAGCCGAGCAACTGCTCCACGGCCGCGATCTCAGCGGCGAAAATGGCGTAGAGAGACTTGCGTTCATCGGCCCTCATCGCGCGCTCGTAGGGCACGACATTGCGATCTTTACGGCGGATGGTGCGTAGCGGTTTTAGCCCAAGAAATTGAACAACCCCGTCGATCACGGCACGATTGTCGCGCTGAAAGTCCTCAAACTTGATCAGCTTGATGTGGCCCTTCGGAAAAAATTTGAAGACGCGCTCGAGCTGCTCGGAATATCGGCCGCGATCGATATAGGCGACGCGGCGCGCTTCCACCGGCGTGCTCGCCTGCTTGATTCGATCGTTCTCCGCTTTTATCGCTTCGAGAAAATCGAGCGGCTCGCGTTGCTTGAAGCGCTGCATGTTCCAATGGGCGAAGGCGCGCTCGACGGGATTTCGTAATAGAATGATGAGTTTGATCTGGGGATTGTAATTCCAAATCCGTTCCATCGCCGGTTTGTGATAGAGATAACTCGGCGTGCAATCGCCGGCGATTGCGCCTTCTTTCACCGGCGGAAAATGTCGATGTAACAACTCGTAATCGACCGGCTTGGCGAAAAGCTCGTCGTTATCGAAAAAGTGTATCTCCTGCTGATCGCCCAGGGTGATCCGCGGATGCTTTTGCAGAAAATAATGCAGCGCCGTCGTGCCGGATTTCTGCGCGCCGGCAATGATAAAATCCAACTTGTCGATCTTGCGCGGTTTGGAACGGAGCATGCGATCTGTAGCCGCCCCGCTCTGCCGGGGCGTTCTTTTTCTGTAGCCACGGCGCTGTGCGCCGTCACCTCCGACGGGCCACAGGCTCGTGGCTACAGCAGCGTCGCACGAGTAACCGACGAGCGCGAAACGATTTGACGCGAAGCAGCCGGCTTACGTCATCCGTCATTGCGGAATTCGTCATTTCGTCGGCCGCTAACGTCGGCTAGTGTGCGCGATGATTTTTCGCGTTCTCGTTTTCATCCTCGGTCTAATTGCTCTCTCTCCTTTAACGGCTGACGAAGGCATGTGGTTGTTCAACAATCCGCCGCTCAAGCAGTTCAAGGAGAAATATCAGTTCGAGCCGACACCGCAGTGGCTCGAGCACCTGCAAAAAGCCAGCGTCCGATTTAATTCCGGCGGGAGCGGTTCGTTTATCTCACCGAACGGCTTGTGCATCACCAATCATCACGTCGGCCTCGATACCCTGCAGAAGATGTCGAGCGAGAAGAACAACTACGTCCGCGACGGCTTTTACGCGAAGTCGCAAAAGGACGAAGTCAAAGCGACCGACCTCGAGCTGAATGTGCTCATGTCGATCGAGGACGTCACCGAGCGCGTCAACGCCGCGGTAAAGCCCGACGTGTCGCCCGACGATGCCAACAAAGCGCGCGGCAATGCGATTGCTCAGATCGAGAAAGAATCGCGCGAGAAGACCGGACTGCGCTCCGATGTCGTCACGCTTTACCAGGGCGGTCAGTATCATCTTTATCGCTACAAACGTTACGATGACGTGCGGTTGGTGTTTGCCCCGGAGGAACAAATCGCCTTTTACGGCGGCGATCCGGACAACTTCGAATACCCGCGCTTCGATCTCGATATCTGCATCTTCCGCGTCTACGAAAACGGGCGACCTGCCAAGATCGACAATTACCTGAAGTGGAACACGAAAGGTCCGGCCGATGGTGAGCTGACGTTCGTCAGCGGGAGTCCCGGCCGAACCGACCGCGCGCTGGCGGTCAGCGAATTGGCAGCGCTGCGCAACGACGAGCTGCCTTATCTCATGGACATGTATTATCGCCGCGAAACGTTTTTGCATTCGTGGGGCGCGCGCGCGTTGGAAAATAAACGCCGGGCCCAGCAGGACGCGCGCAGCGTGGAAAATAATCGGAAACGTTACGAAGGTTATCTCGCAGCATTGCTCGATCCCGAAATCTGGCGCGCGATCGAAGATCGACAAAAGAAACTGACAGACGCGGCGAACGTCAGTGGGTTCTACGACAAGATCAAGCAGGCGCAGGCGGCAACCGCTAAAGTTTTGCCCGTCTACCAATATTTCGAGCAATTCCGCGGCGAGCCGCAAGCCGGGTATCGCGCGCCGCGTGCGTTTTACAGCACGCTCTTCCAATACGCGCGACGCCTGCTGCGTCACGGCGATGAAATGCCGAAACCCAACGGCGAACGCTTTCCCGAGTTCCGCGACAGCTACAGGGAATCGCTCGAGCTCGAGCTCTTCTCATCGCAACCGGTCTACGACGATCTCGAAATCGTAAAGCTCACCGATTCGCTCATGGACATGGCGACGCGATTCGGCGCGGATGATGCGCTCGTTAAGCAAGTGCTCGCTGGAAAGTCGCCCGTCGATCGGGCGGCTGAACTCGTCGGCGGAACGAAGTTGAAAGACCTCGCGTTTCGCAAACAGCTTTACGCCGGCGGCGCATCCGCCGTGGCGGCGGCAAAAGACCCGATGATCGAGCTGGCGCGCATTGTTGACGGCCCGGCCCGCGAGGCGCGCAAAGTTGTTGAAACACAGGATGAGATCAAGCAGCAGGCTTACGCGGAGATCGCGAAAGCGCGTTTCGCCGCTCAAGGCACGAGCACATATCCGGACGCCACCTTTACCCTGCGGCTGAGCTACGGCACGGTGCGCGGCTACGAAGAACACGGGAAACAAATTCCCGCGCTCACGACCGTGGCCGGGCTTTACCAGCGTGGCACCGAGCACAAAAATGAGCCGCCTTTCGACATTCCAAAGCGCTGGCTCGACCGTAAATCGAAGCTCAATCCGAACACGCCGTTCAACTTCGTGTCCGATGCCGACATCATCGGCGGCAACAGCGGCAGCCCGGTCGTGAACAAGGCGAACGAATTCGTCGGGATCATTTTCGACGGCAACATTCAGTCCCTGGTGCTCGACTGCATTTTCTCCGACAAACAAGCCCGCGCCGTCAGCGTCGATTCCGCCATTATCACTGAAGCGCTGCGCAACGTCTACGACGCTGGGCCGTTGGTGGATGAATTGCTGAGCGCAAAATGATGGGATGAGCATTGGACGATTCGAGTATCTCACTTGTCTTGTTCTGTTCCTGCTTCTGCCGCCCGTTCTGCTGCTGTGTCATGTTCGCTTTCCGCAACAGTTTACATGGCCAATAGTAATCCTGTTCGACGCGTTCTTGGGGTGGCTGTTCATCAACGCGTCATTGCAGCTTTATCACACGGAGCTGGCACGAATCGCCAGCACTAACCCAATCCATCCGCGGAGCTTTTGGACGAGATTCAGACGGATGGCGCAGCGAACATTTTCACGATCCTTTTCGGATGGGCATATGCGCTCGGTTACCTTCTCGTTTGGGTCTTTCCTTATTTGTTGATCCCGCGCGTGGTGCGACTGTTCGTGCGTGATTAGCTCCTTGAGCTCCAACGCCCATTTTCTCAAGGAGCGCGTCTGTAGCGGCGGTCTATGACCGTCGCATTAATTCGCTCGAGGCTGCGCTTGGGGGATTAATTCGTCCGACGGTCATAGCCCGCCGCTACAGGCATAATCCGTTTTCTCGATCGCGAAGACGAGCCGCGTGCTTCCATCCGGCTCGAGCGCGTCGGATTTCTTGAGAAATCTGGCGCCGATTTTCTCGAGCGCTTTTTGGGAGCGCAGGTTGTTCTCGCCGACGACGAAGACGACGCGATCGACGAAACGGAAGGCATGATCGAGCATCAACTTCTTTAATTCGCGATTGTAGCGGCCACCCCAGAACGCACGTTCCAAAAAGGTCCAGCCGATTTCGACTTCGCTAGGACTGCCGCCAGCGACGGCGGCAGCTACAACCTTAACGTATCTGGAGCTGCCGATGATCCGGCCGGATTCTCGATCGGTGATGGCGAACGCGCCGCGCGATTCGATCGCGCCGTCGAAGTATTTCTGAAAGACCTCTCGCTTGTAACGATCGCTTTCGGGATGCTGCTCCCAAATCAGCGGATCGCTCGCCGCGGCAAAGAGCACTTCGAAATCTTCCGGCTGCAGCGGGCGCAGCTCGAGCAGTTCGCCGGTTAACGTAGGCTGGAGGTCGAACACGGCTTCTGTCATCCCGCGCGAAGTCGAGACATCTCTTACTATTCGCGAGCGAAGCGAGAACAACTTTAACAGTTAGAGATTCCTCGACTTCGCGCGGGATGACAAAGACCTTATACCGGTAGGGCGACGCTCTGCGGAGCCGAGGAAATAGCTCAGCGAGTGCATTCGTCGGCTCGACAGAGTCTCGCCCTACCGAAGCTCCGCCAGCAATTTCTTCCACCGCGCCCAGGCTTCGTCGCGCGCTTTGCCATCGGTTTCGCGGAAGTTTGGATTGCTCTTTTCGCCCGAGCGCATGAAGCCGTGGCCGGCGCCTTTGTAAATGACCGGCTCATATTTTTTGCCGACGCCTTTCATCAACTCTTCCGCTTTGGCAATGGTGGCGTTCACGCGCTCATCGTTCTCCGCGTAGAAGCCATAGACTGGACAGACAACTTTCGCGGCGTCAGCGGCGTTATCGATGGCAGCGCCGTAGAATGAATACGCCGCTTTCAGCTTCGGATTCGTCGTCGCATATTGAAACGCGACCCCACCGCCCCAGCAGAAACCGCAGACCGCGAGTGCGCCGTTGCCGGCAGGAATTTTGGTGACCGCGTAATCGGCCGTCGCGTCGAGGTCGGCTTTGACCTGTTCCTTCGGCAAGGCGTAGGTCGCTTTGCGCGCGGCGTCGAGGTCTTCGAAGGTTTGGCCGCTGTGCAGGTCGGGCGCGATCGCGATCACACCGGCTTCGGCG
>Ga0081539_10000772_pt1 | contig 62952 bp, 61 predicted proteins | sample TabmetS4T2R2_FD_71023 | JGI IMG/M metagenome (GOLD analysis project Ga0081539, IMG submission 71023) | Tabebuia heterophylla rhizosphere microbial communities from the University of Puerto Rico - S4T2R2 | ecosystem: Host-associated > Plants > Roots > Rhizosphere ...
CTTGCACAGCAGCAATTCGCAAAGATCCTGCACCTTCTCTCTTACCACCGACTTCCCCACCCCTCGTTGCTCGCTAGGATTCGTTCCCAGGTGTGCGGTTACTGCGCACTGTCCTTTATGCAGGCAAGGATCTCTAGTGCGCGATCAAGGTCGCGCTCCACGATTTTGACGGTATGGAGATGTAGCCCTTCATTGCCATTGAGTGCTTCGACAAACCCCTCGAGAAAAGGCGTGGCGACTTCTCTGATGCGGAGATTTCCCTTGCCAGAGCCGATGAGCACCGTCGCCAGTTCCTTGTGCGCGGGTAGCAGTCCCACAACTTGACCTACTGCGCGCGTCAGGTGGCGAACCTGAGCTGTGCGAAACGTACCTACCGAGCCCATGCCTCCTAGTGCCACGACACGTCCGTCTGGCGTCGGAAAAAATACGACCTCACCGAGATCACCACGCAGTGCGGCTCTTCTAGTCAGTTCTGTGATAATCAACGGACCGCTGCTCCCACCGGAGACAAGCTCATCAAGTTTGCGTTCGGCGGTCTGAGGCAGCACACCCAGGTAATGGCCAACGAGGAGGACATCAGCCCTGACCTTTATAATGTCTGACCACACGACTTCGACCGCGAGTTTCCGTTTCGCTCGCTCTTTCTTCCCCTCACCGACAGGAAGAGAGAGCCTCTTTTTCCCCGCCATACCATCACCCTTATGAGCGTCGTTGTGAGGTTTTGCTGGCATTGCGTTTCTTCGTGTTGCCCCGACTTTGTTTCGAGGTCGTTGTCACCCGTAGTGCAACCTTGGCCTTCGGGACCTTGGCCGCCCATACTGTGGCTCGTGTCACATCCTCACCTCGGCACCCGGTCGTAGGACAAACGAGAGAAACATAACACGTACCATTACTCACGAAGTCGTTCTCGCCCCGTACAAGGATGCCCTCCACGATTCTGGTGCTCGCATTGAACACTGGTGACCCAGAGTTGCCGCCATAGGTATCGAGATTAGCCACGAAAAACGGCACCGGCGTATTGTCGCGGACTCGCGCGCCGGGCGCGTACTTTTGCGGTAGCCCGGTCGGGTGACCCACCACAAACAGGGATTGCTTGTCACCAATCTTGCCAGTCGTTCGTAGTTTGACTGGTGTGTGCCCAACCACGACGCGATCAAGTCGCACCAGTGCCCAATCAGTGCCATCCTGCGCAAGCTGGCGGCCAATCAGGGTTGCACCTGCATAGACATCGTTTGCAGGAAAATTCGTGCGCGCGTGATCTGCGTCGATCATGCGGAAACCGAACACAAAGCGGATGGTAGCAAGGTCGGCCTGGCTTTTGACACAGTGTCCAGCGGTCGCCACTACGTCGGGTGCAACAAGGAAACCTGAGCAGAAGCAGCCGAGCGGCTGCGTGACGAACGGTTCGTTGCCGCAAAGCTGATACGCGTCGTGATACGACTCCGTAGCAAGCGTATAACTACCGTCGTTTTCGCGCGTGAGATCAGTAGCCTTTACTAGCGCTACAACTGCTTTCGCGGCAGCCTGCACCTTGCTCGACTTGACTTGGTACAGATCTTGGCGATTGTCGACACCGTATATGACACGCTGGCGGTCTTGTGCGAGCTTCGCCAGCTCCGCAGTCGATAGGTTCTGCAGCTCTCGCGATCGCCCGGTGGTCGATACCCGAGCCACTCCCCGCTCCCCTCCTGCGCCCTTCGTTGTTGTCATACGCTCGCGGCGGCGCAGCTCCATAAGCAGCTCATCAGCCGTCCATTCTTTCAGAGCCGAATCATTCATAACATCCTCCTTTTCTTTCCCACGTTATGGTCATGGCAGTGTGACCCCTGGGATACTATCGATCCATGTCCGATAGCGCTCAACCCGCACGTAGACGCCGCCGTCGCCGCATTCGTGCATCGCGCTGTCCGTGGCGCGCGAGGTAGCTCCTCCCAGCAGCCACTCTTGATTCTTACTAAGGATATAGAAAGGCCCGCCACTATCGCCCTTACAGCTGTCACGCTCAAGCAGAGGACGGCCCGCGACGATTTCGAGCCCCACGTCGCATCCGTATGTCACATTATCATCCTGCCCGTCTACCTTGCCCCGACAGGCAGGGGACGCGATGGGGACATCAACAAAAAGCGCTTGATACCGTAGCCGAACATCCCCATAGAATCGACAGTGCCGAAGCCGACAACACGGCCATCGCTTGCTTTGTCGATCAGGCTCTTGGCGGCCAGCTTACAAGGCTTCACAGTCTCCACCTTCTCCTCAAGCACAAGCACCATTAAGTCGTTGTGTTTGCCCTTGTGGTACTGTGGATGTCGCACCCGTTTCTTAACGCGTACTACCTTGCCTGGTTTGGTCACATCATTGCCAAAGAACACGCGGGTCGCGAAGTTCACGCAATGTCCCGCGGTTAAGACTGCGTTCGTCGCGATCAACGTGCCTGTGCACCCCCACTGATTGTCCGACCCGACGGCGACACAGTCGAGCAAGTCCCCGGGCTTGACGGGCGCTCCACCGAGGACACGAAGTCCGCCGAGCGTACGCCGCGCGAGTTCCCGAGCATTCGCGAGATATCGCGGGTCGTTGTAGATATGGAAGCTCTTCGTCGGTGCTTCAGCCAAGACTACGCTCCGGTCGCCGCGCGCTTTCTTCGCTGGGCCATGGAAGTGCAGATTGAGCGCATTGATGAACTGTTCGTCATCATTACCGGCATATTTCTCAGCGTACTCGATAGCCGCTCGCACCGCAGTGTCGCGATTGGACGAAGCTGCAGACCTGGTGACTTTTGCCATGAGGATCCCCCTTTAAAATAGCTTCAATTGGGACTCGACCGACATCATTGAATAAGCTGCCAGTGCTCTCGTAGAAGACTCCATAGGGGACAGTTGGCTGGGCCTTTATTATTGCAGAACACTAACAGATAGGCGCGCGTTAAGAGAGCAAAAACTACACCATGCGGAGAACGAAAAACTTCTTGTCGTGCTAACCACACACAGAGTCAAAAAAAAGCACCCTCCTAGCTCATAGTGAGTGTCATAAGACTTTGGTAAGAAAGATTTTTCTGACTTCCGGTGTTGTGTGATAGGGGTAGGAACCTCTATATCATTCCCTGTTACCGTTTATCCCGCTAGTCTTAGTATCAATCTGACTTCGCTGTCTATTCTATTTGACATGTCGTAGCTCGAAGAACTTTAAAATCACTGTTACGAAAGTCAGTTACATTTCCGTGTCGAATAAATTTGACAGTCAACAAAATTTGACAATTCCTCCCTCTGGCCAGTCATTCTGACTCCCCAAACTAGTGCCTTGAAGTAAACGTCCGATAAGGGGCCAGTATGTCAAGTTTATCTACGTGTAAGGGGTTGATTTTGCAAGGCTTGGGAAACTCAATGCAAGACGCGCAAAAACTAGCCGGAATTAGTGGGTGTTTGCACTTCTGCAAGCATGCAGGAAACGACGTTGGTAAACACGAAGAGAGGAAATGTTTTGCAAAGTCGCGTGGAACTGTGAAACGCCCTGTTTGGCGTGACTCGCTATTCGGTCGGCCCCCTACCCTGCTGTGCGATAATAGAAAGTGCGACTGCCGCTATGCTGCGGATATAGGCGTTTTGCTCTCTGAAGCTGGTGTGGCGCCCGTCTACTGGCCGTCAGCGAGAAGGACATGACGCTTCACAATTTCTGGCACTATGCCGTCCATGGGCCATCAAGGCATCAAACAGCCCCTGAATCGGTTCGATGCCCGGTAGTAGTTAAGTGTCGATAGCAAGTATGTGCATATTCTCTAAACTTTCCTTTGCTTGCCAGAGCGAAAGTTAAGCAAGCTTTACTACCGACTACCGGCAGACCGTCAGTCGGTAGATCGGTCCTGGCTTTCGGCCCCCTTAGTGATGCTTGCTGAGAAGTACTCCCGTGACGTTTCTATGAGTGCTTGCTCAAGAATCTCGCTATGTTTATCTCCTGGTGTCAGGCGCAGGGCTGTTGCTGCTTTCTCTCTGGCTTTTGCCTCAATTTTTTCTCGTACCTCTGCTTTCGCGGCGAGATACATCCGCAGCGCGGCAAGCTCGGCTTGCAAGTCTGTAGCCATAGCGTCTTTGTGCGGCGTGGCTGCCAGAGCTTTGTCTTTTGCTCGCAACACGGCGTGATCGAGTTGCGCTTCGATCATTCGTTCGGTAACCAGCGGCCCTTCGCTCTTGGCAAAGGCGGCTTTGAGCCAGGCGTTATGATTCTGGATCTGCGTCTTGGCTTTTGTGGCCTGCTCGACCAGAAGCGTTATTGACCGGCGAAATTCGATCAGGGTCATGTTAGGAAAGCTGCGCGCGATTTCCGTCAACGAACGCTCGCGTATGTTCCAGGTGGGAGGAAACAGCAATAACAGGTCGCCGACGTCTGTCTGTTTTATATACTTAGTAATACTAACATACAGACGCAGACCGTCTGCCGGTAGTACTGGTGACTGCCGGTCGACCGTCTGCCGGTAGTTACCTTCCCTTTTTACAATTCCTTTCGTTTCTTTTAAAGTAGATTTCCTAAACTGCTTTTCCGCGTTTATTACGATCCGCATTCCTTGTTCGTCAGGCGTGCGAATCGTGACTTTTGAACGAATTCCTCCCTCCTGTTCGATGACCGATAATGCGTCACGAACCCCACGAATTGAGGCATTTACGGCCTGTGCGAGTTTTCGATAGTTTACGACCCGATCGCTTGTGTCTGCTTCACGTAGTGCTTCCCAGATCGCCCACTGCACCGGCGCCAGTGGAATGGCATTAGCGGCGACAAAAGATAAGTTTGCCTTATCTACCGGCAGACCCTCTGCCGGTAGTAAATTTGATTTTTCTGCGCCTTCTTCACTACCGGTCTGCCGGTAGTCAGGGCAGACCGTCTGCCGGTAGTGCTGCCGGTCTGCCGGTAGTGAAGGCAGACGGTCTACCGGTAGTACTACCGACGGACGGTCTGCCGGTAGTGAAGAGGGGTTTTTACCTCCGTCTGTGGTCTTAGCAAAGAGCTTAGTCGCCGCTTGCGGATTCGGACTCAGGTACTTTGCTTCGTCTGGTGAGGCAAGACTCACCGAAAAGCCTTTTTCGAGAGCTGCCTTCCGCTGCTTAGGGGTGAGTGCCATACGCATTCCTAACTTGCAGCAGCTTCCTCGGAATTAGACCTAACAATCCTGAGGTTCGGCGTAGCCACGTCTATCAATTCAAGAAGTTCACTCGTGGCATCTCGATAATCGGCATAGCCAGAACATTTCTCGTCATATACCACCACTGGAAGACCGCCGGTGGCACTCTTCGACAAATCCGTATTACGACGGATGAGCGTTTTTAGGACCACACCTTCAAACTCTTTTCTCACCTGTTGGGCCCAATTTCGCTCGATTGAGTTCCGCATGTCGAACATGGTGATGAGAATATAGGCCCACGGCTGGGAGCATTCGGTTTCTTCAAACGTTTGTCGCGCACGAGCGATGAGGTGGGGCAAGCCAGTGACCGAGTGCTTTTCCGCCTGGGTTGGAATCAATAGACCGTCGCTTGCTCCTAAAGCATTACGGGTGAGCGGTCCAAGATGTACTGGGCAGTCGAACACAATCAAGTCATAACGAGAGCGCAATGACTTCAACTTGCGCCGCAACCAGGTGCCAGTCATAAGCACCGCTTCGTCTATATAGCTGAGCTGGTAATGTGAGGGCAGCAGATCAAGCCCCTCGACGGTAGCCGCGTCGTGGATGATGATATTTTCGAGATCTGCATCGCGCGTGACATGTCCAGCCAGAGTCTGACCGACGTCTAAGTCTGGGAACCCGAGTTGATGCGTTGCATTCATCTGGGCATCTAAATCGCAGATGAGCACGCGGCGCTTCTTGCCATCCGCGCGGGGTAAAGTAGCTGCCATCGCAGAGACATTGACCGCGGTGGTGGTCTTACCCACGCCACCTTTAGCGTTTAAGACCGCAAAACAAATTGTCATCGCCTCATACCTCCTCAACACCCCATGCGTGTGACGTAGAATACCCAACTTTACCGCTGATCTGCTCCGGAACCCATGCCTTCGGCGAACGTTGTTCCACGCAGAAAGTGGTTAAGTACTTCCGCACTTATGCGCCACACTTTGCCAATCTTTCTCCCTGGGATTTTGCCTTCACGTAACCACTCATACACGGTTCGTTCTGAAACTTGTAAGCGGGCAGCTGCTTGCGGAACGGTAAGTATCCTATCGAGTGCTATCGTGGGATCTTCATAAGTTCGCATAAGCACATAGTAATACCTTATATACGTTCCGAAATAAAGGTGTAGTATCTCAAAAAAATCGTCAGCTTCCATCAGTACCGACAAACGGCAGACCGTCTGCCGGTAGTAAAGTTGCGAAATACGTTTTCTTTATCCTCTATTTATCATTCTGCCGGTTACCGTGAGCGATGATTTTGCTACCTTTATCACCGGAAAATCTAGGATTTTTCTAGATGTAGCAAGTTTGGCCTCGGGGTGAGCGAAGAGCAACCATTAGGATGTACATATAGCAGACGGTCGACCGTCTGCCGGTAGCAATTTTCACAGATGCACTTGACGAAAGCGCATGTAGTTATCGCCTAGAGGGAACCCAGGAAGTGCCACTTCATTGGCCTGTCAGGCTATAATCAATCGAACGACACACCAATAGATCTTCGAAACCGGGAGGAGCCTGTCCCGCCAAAAGTAAATCTGACCTCTCCTCCCTGCCCATCTTGCGCAATAATGTCACTTGGTGTTTGCCGTTCTCGATTAGCGAGCGCAGACCAAGGGGTTACTACACTACCCTTTAGCGTGACATTATTTCCTGACTGTCACTTCAACCCGGCAGTTTTTTCTCGTCCTTCGGGAGTGTCACTGCCATCCGGGTTGGTGTTAGGGGCGACTGGCCTCGCGTTCCCCCATCCTTTTGTCGTTAGTCTGCCGTCCTCAATTGCAGAGACGGCGCATGATCGCCATTTTCTACAGCCCGAGTTCGCGCAGAAAGACATGCTGAGCTGCTTTCCGTGCGGCGGTCCCTGCATAGGTTCCGGCCGCGGCCGCGATCAGCGCACTGGTCTGGAACTGCGCCACCCCCAAACATGCTTCCTCAACTGCACTCGTCACCAGGGATTCTGCTAACGACGAAATGCCTTTGAACCAGCGCACGGTTTTAGCCGTATTGGCGGCGCCAACGTGATGAGGAATTTTGGCAAAGCGTGACCGAAGACTGTCATAGCGAATATCATCCGCGGCCTCGACGGTCACCCGAATTATATCTCGAAGGTAGCGCTCGGCTGACTTCTCAGATAAGAGACCTTTCAAGTTGTCGAGATTTACTTGCAGTGAGGATGGATCAAATCCTTGCTTCGCGCCAAAATGCATGGGCGGGAGGATCGGCACGCCGTCGACGGTGACGAACCCTGTATCAGCAAAGAAATATTGCGCGTGAGCGGTGGCAACGTCTGCCCACGAGCGGGGATCCTCCAGATTCTTCAAAGTCGTAACAAACGATAGCGCGACCCCCAGCTGTCGTTGCAAGAGTGGCTTGATCGTTCCTAGAAACGCTTGCGCATTGGTAGGAATGTCCTTCGTGAAGAAGTTATCCAACACCTCCTTCACCTCGCGAGGATTGCGCGCCTCCACTAAGCGACGGATGACGTCCACCGGGTTAAGGACCAAGGCGTCAAAGATGCGCTCGATTGGATTGTGATCGCTAAGCAGCGCTGTAAACTCGAGCAGGTCGAGGACATCACCAAGATCAAGGTGGAGGTTCTTCGGTGTGTCGATGTTCTTGTCGAGAATCTGTTCGAGCAGTCGTTTGCCGTCGGCAAAGGAAAGCGCCGGCAGCTTCTGCGCGGCGTTCATCGACGAGGCCCGGTCGTGAATAAAGGCCACCAGACTGTACGCCAATTTCGTATCCATAGAGTGACGTCCTTCGTGAAGGATTAGAAGTTGAGAGTTCGCAAATAGGTTTCCGTCGCACTGCGGCCACTCGCGATAAGCGCCTCTAAGTGCTCAGCGGACATATCGAACTCCACGGTTTCGTCGATCAACAGCCCGAGGTTGCGCGCCCCCAGCGGGCCGGTATTGCCCATGATCGGGAGGGTCACTGGCGTCTTTTCCGCAATCACGCGAATCGGGAAATTCGACAGTGCGCCGCCATCAATGATCGCGTTGCTGGCTTTTGCGCGTTGCGCGATACCTTTGGCACCGCCTCCTTCAAACACCAGATCAAACATTGCCATGTCTCACTCCTTTTTACGGGCGTTGACGGCAGTCTGATGCAGCTTCTCTCAGCATTCGCCATTGTCCTCCAGCAGAGGAAGGGTGCAAACAGTAGTATCGCGCCAGTGCAATCACCAAGCCATTTGCACATGAGACAAAATTCACGTCTTTCTCGTGGGTCCTTAACAGAGGTGAATGAACGCCAGTGCTCAGCAAATGACAACTTTTTTTGACACTGACAATTTTTTTTGACTTCGCACGCACGAATCTGATATCGAAGCCGTTAGCGATGCAACAGAAGGGAAAAAACTAGGAGTGAGCACCGACACCGCTCCTGTTATCCAAAACAGGAGCGGTAAGAGTAGCCTATCACTCCTAGTTGCATAATTTTTATAAGCTCGATGAAAGGTATAGTTCTTGCTCTGCAATAGAAAAAAGTCGGGGCTGCGCGTTGCAATATCAAGTTGGGGAAAACGAAAAAGATAGGGGTAGCGCAGATGAAAAACTAGCCTTCCTATCTCACACTTACACCTTCGTGCTTAATCACTTCTACCGAGAGCCATTCCATAACGAGGCATCTATGCAGCTCTGAGACCACGACATAACGATCTGTCGTATGACCGAGAGCGTGGCTTACGACAGAGATCATAACCTAAGACTTCGACGTTCTTGGGGGAAAGGGCGCGTCGAGTATGGGACAGGAATATCTCACGCAGGGTCGGAGAGGAGATGAAGAGCTTTCTCCACACCCTGGTGAACCAGATCAAACGAAAGCACAGGAGAGTTCCTTACGGCAGTTACGTCTCGTTGGCCAGGCACGCCAAAATGAGGCGGCGCTGTATCATCTGAAAGCCAAGCTAGGCCTCGGACAGCTCATCGGTCAGAGTCCCGCGTTTCTGGCAGTAATCAGTAAAATTCCCGCCCTGGCAAGATTGGATGCCACGGTCTTCATCTCAGGCGAAACCGGGACTGGCAAAGAAGTCTGTGCCCGGGCCATTCACTATCTGAGTGGCCGTGCTGCGAAGCCGTTTATTGCAGTCAACTGTGGGGCGATTCCCGCCGAGTTGATTGAGAACGAGCTGTTTGGCCATGAGCGTGGGGCATATACCGATGCGGGTAGCAGTCATCACGGAGTGATCGCGGAAGCCGAAGGCGGCACCCTGTTCCTCGATGAGATTGATTGTCTGCCGCCCCTCGCCCAGGTCAAGCTGCTCCGGTTTTTTCAAGAGAAGGAGTTCCGTCCCCTGGGATCATCGAAGACGCTGAAAGCGTCGGTGCGCGTGATTGCTGCCACCAATGCCAAACTGGAAGAGGCGCTCTACCAGGGAAAGCTGCGGCGGGACCTGTACTATCGAATCAACATTCTTCCTGTGGTCCTACCACCGTTACGTGATCGTCCAGAGGACATCGCTCTACTCGCAAGACATTTTCTCGAGAAGTTTGCGACCGAGTTCGGGAAGCCCGTGTCAGACTTCTCTCCAGAGGTACTCAGAATCCTGCGGGCGTATTCCTGGCCCGGCAACGTACGCGAGCTGGAACACAGCATCGAACGAGCTGTGGCACTCACAGACAGTCAGATATTGAGTGCAGCCGACGTCAGTCTCACCTCCGTACCCTCACAAATTTCCCGTGAGTCGTTTCAGGCTGCGAAGGAACGCGTGGTGGCGCGGTTTGAGAAAGAGTATCTGACCGAGATTCTCCTCGTGCATAAAGGAAACATCACCAAAGCCGCTCAGGCCGCGGGGAAGAATCGACGTGCCTTTTGGCAACTGCTACGCAAGCACGGTATCAACAGCCGTAACGAGAAGAGGTCACCTGTCGCCGACCTGGACAAACCCTAACCTCGACCAGGACAAATTCGTCCTGGTGTTATCCACAGAGAAATCACCACTTTGGGGAGTTGCCGTAGACCACAAGGGACAAAGTCACACACGCGTCTTGTGCCTGCGTATTGCACCGTCGACAGTTTTTGCTGGCCCGCCCCTTGCAGCAAAGGGACGATGTTCGGGGAGAACATACTGTGAGCGAAAGCGAGCCGACAGCGCGCAGGTCGCCGATCTTCTATGAAATTCTGGCGTACCTGGTCGACCATCCAGACGCACAAGATACTGTGGAGGGCGTTATAGAATGGTGGCTCCTTGAGCAGCGCATAGAACGCGCGAGGACGCAGGTAAAAACGACCTTGGCACAGCTAGTTGGAGAGGAGCTGGTGTTTGCTCGCACAGGGGCCGGTGGACGGGTCTCGTACCGGGTCAATCGGACGACGCTGCGTGACATCCGCCGCAGTTTGACAGAAGAAGGCAAAGAACGGTAACAGTGGCGGCCAGCCGCATATAGGTAACATATTGTTACTATCAGGGGTGAGAAAACGTCCCGCTGCCCCGGTCATCCACTCACGATACGCTCATAAGATTTTATTGAAAGAGTAGGTGTTAGCTCACAAAAAGGAGGTTTCGATGTTGGACTCTCCATTAGTAGAAATCGGCCTAGGACTCGCGTTTATCTTCGCATTGTTTAGCCTCTTGGTCTCTGCGGCCAATGAAATTATTGTTGCGCTGTGCAAGTCACGTGCGGCCAGCCTGTGGGATGGCATTGGCATGCTGCTGAACGGTGATGATGAGTTGCGCAAGGCATTTTTTGCCCATCCAGTGATCCAATCGCTAACCCCGCCAAAGTCGTGGGGAGGTTGGCTAACTTCGGCTCGACGAAACGGGCCGTCTTATATCGAGGCACGTACGTTTGCAGTGGTGCTGCTTGACCTGCTCAAGCAACCACATCAGGTCCTGGATGCAATCGAAGCAGAGCTGACTCGTACTGTTGCCGAGTTACGAGTCGGCGATACCAGTGGGGTAAAGCGGGCACGTACAGCGTTGGGCAAATATCTCGAGAAGCTGCCTGATTCACCATTCGGCAATGAGGTTAGACAACACCTTCAGCAGCTCCAACAGCAATTGACAGGTAACAATAGAACCACCGCAGAAATAGCACAGTCAGTGAGTGACATGCTCAAGATGTTGCCCGAGCACTGGCGGGCGGCGCTCGCCGCAAGCCCGTCGGTGCTGGTTCCTAGCCTTGAAGGTACGATTAAGGCGATCGCGGACGACGCCGCGGACAGCATGGACCAATTTCGCCTGGGCATTGAGCGCTGGTTCGATGAAGGGATGGACATTGTCTCCGGATGGTACAAGCGCTGGACTCAGGCCATACAACTGGGGCTTGGACTGCTGTTAGCCGTTATCCTTAACATTGACACAGTCAACATCGTGCAAGTCTTGAATGCGAACGACGAACTCCGCCGAGAGCTTGCAGCCCGCGCGGTGTACACCGGAAGCGAATCGTTGCAGCCGCGACACGGAGATGGACAAGCGACGTCTGGGATAGCCCCTGTTTCGGTGTCGGACGTTGAGTCACAGTTTCAGGCTATGCGAGCGCGCCTCAAACAAACCGGGCTTCCACTTGGCTGGGAGAACACTGATAGCTTTAAGGATCGCTTTAAGATCTACCTCGAGAAACACGGCCTGTTTGCCATCTTGGGATGGCTTCTCACCGCATTAGCGGCCTCGCTGGGTGCGCCGTTTTGGTTCGATTTACTCAAGAAGGCTGCCAATCTGCGAGCGGCAGGGCCTAATCCTGATGAGAAAAAAGCCACCCGAAACGCGACATGAAGCAGGATGTGAGAGTCAACGCTATATCAATTAGTGACTACCTGGACATTTGCTTGCACTGCCAGGACAAAATTGTCCTAGCTGCTTGCGACGAAAAAAACAGTAATTTCTCGCTCTGCAGCGCGAAATGGCAGGACAAAACGCCTCTCCTACACAGCGTGTATTTACGCCAAATCAACGACTTAACTTCTGGCATTCGAGTTGCTCATACAGCGCGGTCCAACAAGACAAGTACTGTCCGATCGCTACCTACAGGAAAGTAGCAATCGATTTGAACAGGGGAGGATCATCAATGCCTGTCTCACCAACGTATCCAGGGGTGTATGTTGAAGAAATTCCGAGTGGCGTACGCACGATCACGGGAGTGGCGACGTCCGTGACAGCGTTCATTGGGCGTGCCAAGCGTGGGCCGGTGAACGCGGCGATAGTCATCAACAGCTTTGGTGATTTCGAACGTATCTTCGGCGGGTTGTGGAGCCAGAGCTCACTAGGTTTCGCGGTCCGTGATTTCTTCCTCAATGGAGGGAGTCAGGCTGTTATTGTGCGGCTATTCCACCCGACCTTCGCGACGGATGCTGATCGCCAGAGCGCCTTTGACAGGGCCAAAACAGAAGCAAAAACCGCTGCAGAGGCGGTTGCCAAGGCTGCTACCGACGCAGCCGCAGTTACTACCCCAGCGCCGACACCACAGAGTGTGGCAGCCGCAGCCACAGGCGCGGTTACGACGGCAGGTGCAGCAAGCGCAGCCGCATTGTTTGCCGCCAAGGCGGTTGCCAAGGCTGCTACCGACGCAGCCGCAGTTACTACCCCAGCGCCGACACCACAGAGTGTGGCAACTGCAGCCACAGGTGCGGTTACCAACGCTATAGATGCTGCTTCTAAGGACAGCGTACCAGTGGCACGTGCTCAGTTGCCGGGCAACGGTCTCGAACTAGAAGCTGCAAACGAAGGATCATGGGGTAATACATTAAAGGCTTCCATCGACACCAAAGTGTCGATGGATGTCGCAAAGCGCATGGGGCTTACCGAGGCTGATTTGTTCAACCTCACCGTACAAGATACGGCCCCAGGCGGCATCACAGAAAAGTTTCTTAATGTCTCGGTGGCAGACGGCCCTCGTAGGGTGGACAAGGTCCTCGAAGCCGAATCCAAGTTGGTACAATGGAAGGACAACAAGTGGCCGACCACGCCGCCCACATTTACTCAAGGGGAACAAACGGTCTCAACCCTTGCATCGGATGGCAAAGATCTCACAAAGGTGGAGGATTTCACACCTGACCAAGGTATAGTCAACAAAAGAGGACTATACGCCCTCGAGCAGCTTTTCGCCAAAGATCAGTTATTCAACATTCTGTGCATTCCACCTTACACGACAAGTGGTGATGTGGATGTGACTCTGATTTCGGATGCCGCGGCTTATTGCGAAACGCGCCGAGCGATGCTCATTGTCGACCCACCTACTACCTGGGTTGACAAAACAAAAGCGGTTGATGGCTTCACCGCTGCCAGCGACCAGGTTGGCACGCGTAGCAAGAATGCGGCGCTTTTCTTTCCGCGCTTACGGCAGCCTAACCCTCTGCGCGACAATCGATTTGAGACATTCGTGCCGTGCGGCACAGTAGCCGGTATCTTTGCCCGCACCGATACACAGCGCGGTGTGTGGAAGGCTCCGGCCGGAGTGGATGCAACCTTGGTCGGCGTCCCTCAACTCAGTGTTCCACTAACGGATGCCGAGAACGGCGAGCTCAATCAGCTCGGTGTAAATTGTTTGCGGGCCTTTCCTGTCGCCGGCCGTGTAGTCTGGGGCGCGCGCACGCTCCGTGGTGCGGATCAATTAGCTGATGAATGGAAGTATATCCCTGTCCGCCGTACGGCCCTCTATATTGAAGAGAGCTTATTCCGTGGATTGAAATGGGTCGTCTTCGAGCCGAATGACGAGCCGCTGTGGGCGCAAATTCGACTCAACGTTGGCGCTTTTATGCACAACTTGTTTCGTCAGGGAGCATTCCAAGGCAAAACTCCGCGTGAGGCCTACTTCGTCAAGTGTGACAAAGAGACAACTACGCAAACCGACGTCAACCTCGGCATTGTCAACATCGTCGTTGGCTTCGCGCCACTCAAGCCCGCGGAGTTTGTCATTATCAAGCTGCAACAGATGGCCGGTCAGATCGAGGTCTAGCGGTCTAATTGTGAGGAGACACAGGTATGGCTCAGTTTACCGTCAACGCGCAACGTTTCGATCCTTATAAAAATTTCAAATTCCGCGTGAAGTGGGATGGCAAGTATGTGGCCGGCATCAGTAAGGCCAGTTCACTCAAGCGTACGACCGAAGTCGTCAAGCACCGTGAAGGTGGTGATCCCTCGTCGAGTCGTAAATCACCTGGTCGTACTGAATATGAGGCGCTCACGCTCGAACGCGGAGTGACCCATGATAAGGAGTTTGAGCAATGGGCGAACAAGGTGTGGAACTTCGGTTCTGGTCTCAGCGCGGAAGTCTCGCTGAAAGATTTTCGCAAAGACATTATTCTCGAAGTCTATAATGAAGCAGGTCAGCTTGCACTAGCCTACAAAATCTTTCGCTGTTGGGTCTCGGAATTTCAAGCACAGGCCGACCTCGATGCCAACGCCAACGCCGTGCTGATTCAGCATATCAAGTTGGAAAATGAGGGTTGGGAGCGTGACGTTGAAGTGCCTGAACCGGCTGAACCGACGTTTACGGAACCATAATGATGTACGCATTCTCAGCACGTGAGCTTCTCGCGGTGTGGGAGCAGAGCGTGGGCCAGTCAAGCGTAGCGCAGGCAGTCGCGCTGTTGGCGTTAGCCTCACCAGGAGGAGCGCGTGAAACGTTAGCAAAGTTAAGCATTGGCCGCCGTGATGCCCGGCTGCTGTCGTTACGCGAATGGCTCTTTGGCACACAGTTGGTGAGCGTCGCTGAGTGCCCACAGTGCGCGCAGCGGTTGGAGTTGACTTTTCAAGTAGCAGACGTTCGGGCAGGTCATGAGGATTCACAGCCCGAAACTCTGATAGTCGAAGCTGATGGTTATGTGGCGACATGCCGTTTGCCCAATAGCGAGGATCTTGCGGTGTTGCATACGAACGTTGAGCAGTGGGGTGAAGCTATTGCTGCCAGTCAGATGTTGCTCTCGCGCTGTCTCTTGCACTTACGCCATAAGAATTGTGAGCAGTCACTGGTCTTAGATGAGCCGTTAGCGAAGATATCACCAGCACTAGCTGCAGCTATCGCTGAAAAGATGGAGCAGGCTGACCCACAAGCCAATGCGGAATTAGATATCACGTGTACAGAGTGCGGTCATCACTGGCTGGCAACATTTGATGTCGTCTCGTACGTATGGAGCGAAATCGACAACTGGGCGCGCCGTGTCTTGCAGGAGGTACATACGTTGGCCTCAGCGTATGGTTGGAGCGAGAGCGACATCCTCGCTCTGAGTGCGCAGCGAAGACAGTTTTATCTGGAAATGATCGGTACCAGGATGTAGCGCCTTGTTTCGTGGGGAATGTGTGAGTAACTATCTTACCCATCTTGCCGCCCGGAGTTTACGTGTGCTCCCAACCGTGCAACCTCGTTTGCACCCCCAGTTCGAGCCTGCGCCGCACGCGGGCAGACTCAATGTGACACGCCTGTTCGAGCCTCTATCTGCAGAGAGTGCAGACGAGGCAACGAGTATGGAAAATGACGCTCACTCACCGCAGCAAATAATACCAATGCATTCTCCGACACGTCGACAAGCGACGCCGACCACTCCGGTAGTGTCGAGCGATGAAGGGTTTCTTGTACCAACCCCTCGCCAGAAGATTGTCATGCCGGCTGCCGAATTCTCTGCGAGGACAGCAACTGTCACCGATGCGGTTGCAACGACAGAAGTATTAAGATCATCACAACCGCAGGGCCATCGTCCGCGTGTTGCTCCCCAACTGCACGCACTACGTCCGGTCTCCTCGACTCCAGAACACTGGACTCCGTCCGCTAGTACTCTTCATGATGCTCAAGCTGTGAAGGAGAACAGCACCCCGAGCCGCAATACCACGCCAAGTAATGAAGAGACTCTCCTCTCATCGCATGCGAGCCCTCTGCACACTGCCGTCAATGTCCATCCTGTGAGCAAAGACGTGGCGCGTCAAGGTGAAATCACGCCCGCTGCACATCCCTCGACATACGTGTCTCCGCTTGTTCCTCCCATTGCCCAACCCCAGATTCGTCCACTGTCTATCGAGCCGCGCGACGAGGGTCGCGGACGCAACCGGGAGGCAGCAGAACCGGCTGCATCGACCATCCAGGTCACTATTGGGCGTATCGAAATACGGGCTGAGCAAACAAAAGCGTCTACAGTCGCAAAACCACGCGGGGCCCCGCCGGTGATGAGTCTCGATGACTACCTGCGCCACCGTAGCAGTGGAGGCGCACGATGAGCAATGCGTTAGCTATTGCCGCGGTGACCGAAACTCTGCGGGGCCTCCTCATGCGCGGTGTGGGTATTAGTGACGTGACCGCCAGCCCGTTGGATAACGCACGTCGTAGTACGACTGGCAATCAAATCAATCTATTTCTCTATCAAGTGTTACCAAACGCGGCATGGCGCAATCAACCAATACCGCGGCAAGCGAAAGCGGGGGAAACAGGTTCCCCTCCTTTAGCCTTGACCTTGTCGTACCTGATCACGGCCTACAGCAGTGATGAAAATGACATGATCAGTCACGCGCTGTTAGGTAATGCCATGCGAGTATTCCATGATCATGCGATGCTGAATCGAACTGACATCGCTGAGGTGACCTCTCCAGTCGATGCGACGGCAACGAGTGATCTGAAAAACTACTGTGAGCAAATGCGCATCACGCTGCAACCGCTCACTTTTGATGAGATGTCGAAGCTGTGGACCACCTTCCAGACGCACTACCGGGTATCTGCCGCGTATCAAGTGTCGGTCGTGCTGATCGAAAGTACACGACCACTGAAGACGCCACTGCCGGTCTTACAGCGCGGCGAAGGCGACCGCGGGGTGGCATCGCAGCCAGATTTGACACTATCATTTCCAATCGTGCAGTCCGTACAATTGCCAGAACGACGACTCAATGCCCAGCCAGGTAACATTATCGTGCTTACCGGAACGCGCCTAAGTAGAACCACTGCACGTTTGTCTTCCTTACGGTTGCCAAATCCGCCACAGCCGGCCACACAAACGATAAGTGATACACAATTGCAGGTTACATTACCGGCAAATCTCGCGGCAGGCTTTTATACTCTGGCGGTTACCCTTGACACCGCAAAAGGGACGATTGCAAGCAACGAACTGTCGCTGGGGGTCGCACCGGTCATCTCCCCACCATTGCCCCGGACTGTTACCCGCGCCGGCGGCAAGGCAACAATTGATCTCGCGTGTAGTGTCGAAGTCCTCCTCGAACAATGTGTCTCACTCCTGCTTGGTGACTATGAGGTACAGGCTGAACCGCCCACTAATCCGCCGCCAGTGACACGGAGCAATTTTCAGTTCGTCGTACAGCCGTTGCCGGATGGAACCTTCCCTGTGCCACTAGGGACTGCATTAATTACGCGCTTACGCATCGATGGAGTGGACAGCGAAATCCTCGCGCCACGGGGAGCCAACGAACCGGAAACCGTGCCCCTGACGTTCGATACCAGCCGAACCATTACGATTAACTAACCCATATGGCTACTGAAACCGACAATTGGATAGAAAATAATCAGCGCTACCTTGCGGCAGCACTCGACTGGCTGCGTCTGCGATTGTCACACCTAGTGCCAAAAGCAGAGGTCCCTGCTTCGCCAGTCGTGAGCCCCGCTCCGCAAGCGGTTCCTTCACGCGTCTGGTGGAGTGCACGAGGGAAAAAGCAACCCGTCCCAGCCGCTCCTCCTCTGGTGGTGCCTACAGGCGTCTCACCCACGATCACGACCGAGCGCTTGTCTCAGGCAGCAGCCAAGCTGGCTGAGGCAGAAGCGAGCGCGCCACCTCCTGCCATGATGATTCTGAGTCACAATTTCCGGCTGTCGCAGTTTGAACGGGAGATTCTGCTGCTCTGCGCAGCGCTGGAACTCGATACGTCCATTGCGGGGCTTTGCGCGCAAGCGCAGGATAATCTACAGCGACCGTATCCGACCTTTGCCTTAGCGATGGCGTTGTTTGACGAACCAGACTGGCACGCTCTCTCGCCGGAAGGCCCATTGCGCCACTGGCGACTGATCGAGATCAACCAGCCAGGTGCACAGCCGCTTACGACCAGTGCGTTACGCGCTGATGAGCGTATCGTCAACTTTCTGAAAGGGGTGAATTATCTCGACGACCGTCTCGCGCCGTTGCTATTACCGATGCCCGTCTCAGGGTCACTGACGGGCACTTCAATCGCACCATCGCATCAGCATATCGCCGACGCCATTCTGCAACGTCTGCGACAAGCGAACGAGGCGCAACGATTACCGATCATCCAGCTCATCGGAGCCGACACACCAAGTAAACAGCTCATTGCCCAACAGATCACTGCCTTGTTGGGACTGCGACTCTACCATTTACCCGCTGAATTGATCCCGACACAAGCGGCTGAGCTAGAAACGTTGGTGCGCCTGGCTGAACGCGAGTCGGTGCTGTGGCCGCTCGCGCTCTATGTGGAGGCGAGTGACGCCGAAAGAAATACGCCGAGCGAAGGACAGTCTCCGCCGCTCAATCGCTTTCTCGCGCGCAGCCAGGGAGTGATCTTCTTGGACGCTCGCGATATGCGGCAAGGCCTCAGCCGTGAGAGTCTCACCTTTGATATTGCCAAACCAACGCCAGCCGAACAACGCGCGGCATGGGCAACGGCGCTTGTGGGAGAGTCTGAGGCAACAGCGACAATGCTCGCGTCGCAGTTCAATCTCAATCTGCCGACCATTCAGCACATCGCGACCAACGTGACGGCAGAAGAAGCAACTGACCCTACCTCACAATCTGAGAAATTGTGGCATGCCTGTCTCTCTGCCGTGCGGCCGCAACTTGACGGCCTCGCACAACGCATCGAACCGAAAGCCATGTGGGACGACATTGTGCTGCCGGCAACAGAACTGACTCTCTTACGCCAGATCGCTGCGCAAGTGCGGCATCGCAGTCAAGTCTATGAGCAGTGGGGGTTCGCCGCGCACCGTTCTCGCGGGTTGAGTATTAACGCGCTCTTCGCAGGAGAGAGCGGGACTGGTAAGACGATGGCCGCCGAGGTCTTGGCCAATGAACTCAATGTAAGTCTTTACCGCATTGACCTATCAGCCGTGGTCAACAAATACGTCGGCGAAACTGAGAAGAATTTGCGTCGTTTGTTCGATGCGGCAGAAGATGGTGGGGTCATTTTGTTCTTCGATGAAGCTGATGCACTGTTCGGCAAACGCAGTGAAATCAAAGACAGTCACGACCGCTATGCCAATATTGAGATCAATTACTTGCTGCAGCGACTCGAAGCATTCAGCGGTTTAGCGATCATGGCCACCAATATGAAAAGTGCACTAGATACGGCCTTTCTCCGGCGCATTCGCTTTGTCGTCGAATTCCGCGCGCATGGCCTGGCCGAGCGTAAAGCCATTTGGCAGAAAATCTTTCCGCCTGAGACACAAACAGTCGGTTTGGATTACGATCGGCTTGGCAAGTTGAATCTCAATGGCGGGAACATTAATAACGTCGCCATTAATGCCGCCTTCCTGGCAGCGCAGGCCGGCACACCGGTCATGATGCCGCAGGTACTGGCAGCCGCGCGTGGCGAATTTCTCAAGCTCAAACGGCCGATTAACGACAGCGATTTTCAGTGGCGTGAACCAGTGGAGACAGCAGCATGAACATTACCCTGCACATTGAGAAACTCGTCCTTGGTGGATTGCCGCTCACGAAGTCCCAAGGACCACTGATCCGGGCTGCGGTGGAAGCAGAGTTAATGAGACTGATTGCGGCTCACGGGCTTACCCAAGAACTGTGCACAGGCGGTGCATTCCCGTTTGTGCCCACAAAAGGACTGCGATTCACAAACGGTGCAGACGTAGCGCACCTAGGCGCCCGGATCGCACAGGCAGTGTATGGCGGGATTGGTGGAGCACCCAGTGACCTACGCCCTACGTCGGTTGCTCCGCACCAATCCAACCACAAGGGAAAATAGTATGCCTTTCATCATGATCAAAGGAACGTATCACGTTGTTGGCTACTCGCCGGATGGCGACTCGATCCGTTTTCAGGCTGACCATCCAGAGCACTGGGCCTTGCTTAGCGGCCCAACCGTCGAACTGAACGCGCGTGGTCATGCCCAGTTACGCATCGAAGCGATCGACACGCTTGAAACCCATTACCAGGGATTTCACCAGCCACTAACGTTGGCAAACGCGGCCCTCAAGTTCTTACTGCAGGCCCTCAACATCAAAAATGTGAAATTCGACGCAACGCGAAGCAAAGTCATCTCAGCGCAGGACGGCACGCGCGGGTACATCCTGGCACGCAAGGCTGAAAAGAATCATCGTCCAGTTGCGTTTGTTTTCGCCGGAGAGGCGCCAGAGGACGATGGCTCGTCAGTGTTCCTGCCTGCTGATCGTGTAGAGAGTAGTGTGAATTACCGCACCACGCTCGCAGGCTTAGCCTATCCGACATATTACTCAGGTTTGTTTCCGGATTTACGCCAGAAGATAACGACGGCGGTGGCGCAGGCACGACAGAAAAAGCTGGGAGTGTGGCTTAAGGATCACACCACAGCCGGATTTCGCGTCACCAGCATCTCCTCAGTCACAGATAGAGAAATCATTCTGCCTAAACTCTTCCGGCGTCTGGTGAATTTCATGGGCAACGGAGGCAGTGTTGCGGGCTTCAAAGCATTCCTCGCTATCAATCCGGACCCAGTCGTGGAGCTGCAGACGGGTCATTTCACCAACCTTGATACGTTTGTTGAAGTCACGGGTAACAAAGTGCGCCTCACAATTGAACCAGAGAAATTAGTATTCATCGAAAAATAGGAGAAGTAGGAACAGCTAAACGCACGACGAGAGAGCGTATGAGCGAAAGAGCCCAAACCCAAGTAAAGCAGAGCAGTCCGATATCTTTCACGCGGATCTCACATGGTGCTTTGCAGCGCCAATGCGCCTGCGGCAATCATACGATGGGTAGCGAATGCAAATCGTGTGATAAGAAAAGCCTCTCGCTGCAGCGGAAAATTCAAGACTCAGGACTTAGCCCACAGCATTCAGATGCAGTTCCTCGGATCGTTCACAACGTACTACGCTCACCCGGCCAACCACTTGATGCCACTAACCGCGCGTATTTTGAGTCGCGCTTTGGGCATGACTTCAGCGGTGTGCGCGTACATGCCGACGCGAAGGCAGCGGAGAGCGCGCGAGCGGTGAATGCGTTGGCCTACACAGTAGGGCGAGATGTGGTGTTTGGTGAGGGGCAGTATGTACCTGCCAGCGCGTCTGGACGCCGTTTGCTAATTCATGAGTTGAGTCATGTCCTCCAACAAGGCGCACGGTCAGCACCTTCTACGAATCTTAGAGTAGACAATAGTGAGAGTGCATTAGAATATGAAGCAGATAAAATCACGGAAACAATAGTCCAGCGCAACGACTCTCCGGCAAAAATTGAACGTGCGCCGGCCGTAAGACTAGCCAGGCAAGAGGCAACTCGCAGACCATCAATAGGCAGCGGTACGCAGCCTGCACCTGGAGTGCTTCAAGAGCTTCCTGTTGTCTTTGTTGCAGAACCACTCGATGTACCCGGCACTACGACACGGACCGAAGCCAGCGGAGAGAGAGCTGGAGTTTCACCCTCTGGCTACACAATCTCGGGCGGATTATCTTTACACGTGTTGGCCAGTGGGGATATGAGCTGGCTATCTCCCCAGGCTGGTGCACAGCGAGTCCTGGGTGGTCAATACTGGTCTCCTTTACTGCCGAGCCGTGGTGCGATTACATTGGATCGGCTGCTCGATGAGTTGCCTCGTGATCTTGCGCCAAGAATAGAGGCCGAACTAGCTAGTGGACAACCGTTAAGTTGGGTGCGCGGCGCGGGAGCAACGGGAACGACTTTCACGGAGGCTGAGCTTCGGAGCATCCCTACCCTTGCACGGCGATTGAATACCGGGGAAGTGCTCAGCCAAGCGGAAATCTCGTTGTTAGCTCGAGCGACAGAAATTCACGTGGGCGGGTCTACGCCCGGGGCTCCCTTTGCGTCTTATACACAGCCAAATTTCGAGATATCGTTCCCCCGCCGCTATCGCGTACGCGTCGAGATCCCTCGGAGTAACGTGCTCGATGTGTCACAGCCGAACGTGATCACTAACCTCTGGTCACAATCTCACAATGCAGACGAAATGGAATTCATGGCGGTCGCCAATCATGAAGGCAGAATTACGAGTGTACAGCGGATAACAGGGAGTACGAGACCAAGTACGCTCATGCGCTACTCGGGCGCAATTCGTTGGGGTGGACGCATCTTAATTGTCGCTGGGGTAGCAGTGTCAGCATATCGGATCGCAACTGCACCCGAAGGCGAAAGGTTGAACGTCGCTGCCGAAGAGGGAGGCGGTATGGCTGGTGGTGCCCTCGGTACATCACTGGCAGTGGCAGGTTGTCTGGCATTTGGCGTGGCCTCCGGGGGTATAGGTTTATTTCTTTGTGGTTTAGCCGGTGGTGTGATCGGCGGCACTGTTGGAAGTGGCGTTGCTGGTGGGATGATGCATGGATTACAGGGGGGTAGTACACCTTGTCCTTCTTGTCATGCACTCCAACGTGAATGGGAAGCTCGTCGATCATTCAACAGTTTGCGCGATGTACAGTTCGGCACGAGTGGCTCCGATTCTGGCGAACGACTCTCTGCTAGTGGCCGTGCCCCTGGCACAAGGGCACTGGCACCAACGGAATTGGAATTAATCCGACGATGGCTGCAGGATAGTGGTCGACAGCAGGGCAATCAGCCTAGGAATCCGTAGCTAAGAAGGTACACTATGATTACTTTCCCCGACTCTCCTAACTTCAAAGGCGGCATCGTCTTGCTCGATCCGACCACGGCTGCGGTGCTGCGTATCGTCGCGCTGCAGTACAACCGTACAGTCTCATAGGGTGCATTATGCCAGCTTCTATTCTGAGCCCTGATGTGCAAGCTGTGTTCGACCAAGCCCGAGCGCGACAAACTCGGCGCATAACTGTGGGTGATAAGACTGTAAAAATTCTTTCCCCATTTCCATCTCCCGAAGATTGGCGGGATCAGTGGATCTACTTTTTGCTGGTGGATCGCTTCAATAATACCCAAGTACTGCCGCGCTTTGCCCCGTTTGACGGACCGCACGGCCAGTTTCAGGGTGGCACGTTCAACGGCATTCGCGCGCAATTGGATTACCTCAAACAGCTCGGAGTCGGCGCGCTCTGGCTGTCACCGGTGCTGAAGAATTGCCAGTACAATCCCTCGACGTATCACGGCTACGGCATCCAGGATTTTTTACAGGTAGACCCTCGCTTCGCCTCTGATCCACCAGCGGCGCGGGCGAACCCACAGCTCGCAGAAGCAGAATTGCGCGCCCTCGTTGACGAGGCTCATGCGCGCGGCATCTACGTGATCTTCGACATCGTGCTGAATCATGCAGGCGATGTGTTCGAATATGTGTTGGATGACGGCCGCCGTGTCGCGGAAACCGACTGGCGCGATACCCCCTACACGATTAACTGGCGTGACGAGAACGGTCATGGGCGCTCTGAGTGGACCTCACGGCCTGTTAACCCACTGCCTGATGCCGCAGTCTGGCCCGCAGAGTTACAGCGGAAGGAACTCTTTCGCTGCCAAGGTAGGGGCGGCGAGGCCGGTGGCGATTTTGCCTCGCTCAAAGAGCTGGTCACCGATTTTTCTGAGACCAACGCTGCGGAGGGTTTCCACCGTCCGGTACGCAATATTCTGATCCGTGGGTACCAGTATCTCATCGCCAAGTACGACGTCGATGGATTTCGCATCGACACCTTGAAGTATATCGAACCGGACTTTGCACAAACCTTTGGCAATGCCATGCGCGAGTACGCGCTCAGTATCGGCAAGAAGAATTTCTTCACTTTTGGTGAAGTGTATGATGAAGAAGAGAAAATCGCTCGCTTCATTGGTCGCTCGGCGGCGGAAGCCGGCGACCTCGTTGGTGTGGACGCGGCTCTCGACTTCCCGTTGTTTTTCCGCCTCCCCGCCGTGGCTAAAGGGCAGAAAGCCCCTGCCGACGCTATCGCTATGTTCGAGCACCGTAAGCGGGTGGAGCGCGAGATTATTAGCTCGCACGGCGAAGCCAGCCGCTTTTTTGTCACGTTCCTGGACAACCATGACCAACGCAGCCGTTTTTACTTTAGCCCGTCTGACGCGCCCACCCGCTTTGCCGACCAACTGACACTCGGCGTGGCGTGTCTCTTCGCCCTGCAAGGCATTCCCTGCCTATATTACGGGACCGAGCAAGGACTGCATGGCTCAGGCGATCAAGACTCTGCGGTGCGTGAAGCCTTGTGGGGCAAGACAGATGCCTTCGATCGCACACATCCCTTCTACGCGACGATCGCACGACTCGCTGCCGTTAGAGATGCACGGCCAGCGTTGCGATACGGCAGGCAGTATTTTCGTCCGATTTCTGGCGACGGTGTCCAGTTCGGCGTCTCGACATTTAACCAGGGTGTGCTGGCGTTCTCGCGGATTCTCAACGATCAGGAACTGGTAGTGGTCGCCAACACGAATACACAAGATAGCTGGCAAGGCGAGGTCATCGTCGATCTGGCGCTCAATCCGATTGGTGCGAGTTACGTCCCCATATTTACCAACAAGACCTTGAACACAAACGGTGAGCAGGGTGGGGCCGTACCGGGACCAGTAATTGAGAAGTCTGCGGGCCAAGTAGAGATTCACGAAGTGAATGGTACGGTCGCCCACGGTCCGGCTCGGGCTCTGCCAGTGACGCTCGCAGAGATGGAAATACAAATTTTGGCAAGGATGGGTGAGTGACCCATGAGTACATTTCCTGGATCTCCTCGTTTGCTCAAAGGTGGCATCGTCTTGATCGATCCGACCACCGCTGCGGTCGTGCGTATCATTGCGCTGCAGTACAACCCCGACTCGATCTCACGTACATTGCAGGTCCACGGCGTGGGCACCGAGAGTACAGATCGCACGGAAGCCTTGCGTTTGAAAGGTCCGCCGACCGAGACCTTCAAAATTGACGCCGAAATTGATGCCACCGACCAACTCGAAATCGCTGACGGTGCCGCCACGCAAGTGGGCTTACATCCGCAACTGGCGGCGTTGGAACTGATCGTCTATCCCAGCAGCGCACAGTTGCAAGCGACAAATGCGCTCGCCCAGGCAGGCACATTGGAGATCGCGCCGACGGAGGCGCCGTTGACCATCTTTGTCTGGAGCAAGCAACGGGTCGTGCCGGTGCGTTTCACGGATTTCAGCATCACCGAGGAGGCGTTTGATCCGGCGCTGAATCCGATTCGCGCGAAAGTGAGTCTCGGCATGCGTGTACTCAACGTGAATGATCTGGGGTTTACCCACAGAGGGAGCAATCTGTTTATGAGTTATTTGCAAAACAAAGAACAGCTCGCGGCGAGAAGCAAGAGCGGCACCTTGAGTGCGCTCGGTCTCACCAGCATCTAATAGGAGAAAAGAGCGATGGTTGATGCACAACAAGCCCTACAACAGTTGTTACAACCAGGTGGGTTGCCGGCGAGCCTGTTTCCCACCCCCAGCCGCTATCACGACCTCGACACAGCGACCCTAGCAACGGCTGATGACAAACAGATTATTTATCTCAGGCGCCGTTTTGTTCCATCGCCAGAACGCTTTGCCCTGCTGCAAGAACATGTTGTGACCCAGGGAGAACGCCTAGACAATATCACCGCCCGCTATCTCGATGACCCAACCCAGTTCTGGCGCCTGTGCGATGCCAATGACGCGGTCCATCCACAGGAACTAGAAAAGGTCGGACGCCGCTTACGTATCACCTTGCCTGAGGGCCTTCCAGGAGCCACCAATGGTTAAAGGCATCAATCTAACCTTGATGATTGGTCCGTTGGTTCCCATTGCGGTATCACAAACGGTGCTTGATGCGTTGACCAGCGTTGAGGTGACAATCAAGGACAAAGGCGCGAGCGGTTTTCAACTGGCCTTCAGTCTGAGCAAGCGCTCGCCGCTGCACACCGTATTTTTACTTACGGGTGGTGCACCCTTGCTATTTCTGCGCGTCGTGATCGTGGTCACGATAAAAGGGACGCCTGAAGTCATCATGGATGGCGTCATCACCAATCATGAGATTCAGCCGGGCACCGATACCTCGCACCCGACCCTGGTGATTACTGGCGAGGACTTAACGGCATTGATGAACCAACAGGATTTCAGTGGGTTTCCGTTCCCGGCAACGCCGGCTGAAGGGCGCGTCGCACTGTTGCTCCTCAAATATGCCGTGCTGGGCATCGTCCCACTCATTGTGCCGAGCATTCTCATCGATGTGCCGATTCCTACCGGCAACATTCCCAGCCAGCAGGGAACTGATCTCGCCTACATCAAGGCGTTGGCAGACCGCGTGGGCTATGTCTTTTATCTGGAGCCCGGACCAGCGCCGGGAGTCAACAAAGCCTACTGGGGACCGCAAATCAAACTCGGTGTGCCGCAGCCAGCGCTCAACGTTGATATGGACGCGCATACCAACGTGCAAAGCCTCACATTTAATTTCGACAAGCAAAAGAACAAGATTCCGACGGTGTTCATATACAACGAGTTAACCAAGATCGTTATTCCGATTCCTATTCCACCGATTACGCCACTTAACCCTCCCCTCGGCCTCATCCCGCCCCTGCCGACCAGCTTAGGCGATCTCAGGCCAGCGGATTCGACGCTATCGAAACGCTCCATTCCGCAAGCGATCATGATCGGCATCGCTAAAGCGGCCCAATGGGCAGAAGCTGTGACAGGGCGAGGCCGCCTCGACGTGCTGCGCTACGGGCGCCTGCTGAAGGCCCGGCAACTGGTCGGCGTGCGTGGGGTCGGGCCAGCGTTCGATGGGTTGCACTATGTCACCAGCGTGACCCACAGTATTAAGCGCGGAGAGTACACGCAGAACTTCACATTGAGTCGCAACGGACTGCTGTCCACAGTTCCTCAGGTGATGCCATGAACATGGATGACACAAGCGAAGGTTTGAAGCACTACTATGGAAAATACCGGGGTACGGTGGTGAATAATCTCGATCCTGAACAGCGAGGTCGGATTATGGCCCTCGTGCCCGATGTCTTGGGCATCACCCCTTCGAGCTGGGCGCTGCCGTGTGTACCGATTGCCGGGAAGCAGGAAGGAATCTATGTGGTGCCGCAAATCGGTGCCGGAGTGTGGATCGAGTTTGAACAAGGCGATCCCGACTATCCCATCTGGGTGGGTGGTTTCTGGGGAGCATTCGCGGAAGTCCCGCCAGCGGCATTAGCACCGCCACCCATTCCTCCTGGACAAGCGATCGTCATTCAGACGACCTTGCAGAACTCAATCATTATTAGTGATGCAACGCCGATACCAATACCCGCTCCAATCCCGGCCCCAGCGCCGCCAGGAACCGGCGGTATTGTCTTACGCAGCCCGACTGGTGCGATGATCGTAGTCAACGATACCGGCATTTTCATTCACAACGGCAAAGGAGCGTCGATCGAAATGATCGGGCCAAGTGTCATGATTAACAAAGTTGCACTGGTGGTGACATAATATGCCAGGATTTCTTGTCCATGTCGGTGCGCAGGTTCTGTGTTCCCATGCCGGGCAGGCTACGCCAACAGTTCCGAACCCGCGCGTGACGGTGAGCGGCCAGCCAACTGTGGTTATGACCACGCCGTACGTGGTGGCCGGCTGCGCGTTACCACCACCGCCTGCTGCCAATGGGCCGTGTATCACTGGCCAATGGCTCAGCGGTACTCTCAGAGTGTTATCCAATGGGCAACCGTTAATCGTGCAGAGTAGTACGTCGGTGTGCGCGCCGACGGGCACGCCACTGCTAATCATTGTTACGCAACCGCGCGTGAGCGCCATATGAGTATATAATGAACCTCGATTTCCCCTTTCACTTCGATCCTCGCGGTCGCACCGCAGCAGCCGATGACGATGACCACATCCGCGATCTGATCGAACAATTTCTGCTAACGAGCCCAGGCGAACGGGTGAACCGTCCTGAATTCGGCAGCGGCCTGCTGCAGATGGTGTTTGCGCCCAACAGTCCTGAGCTTGCTGCTGCTCTGCAGTTTACCATCCAGGCCGGCTTGCAACAGTGGCTTGGCGATCTAATCGAAGTGCAGCAATTGGAAGTCACAAGTGAAGATGCGCAACTGCGCATCGCACTACAATACGTGGTGCGACGCACCCAGCAAACGCGCACCGCCACTTTCACCAGGAGCACTACAGCATGACCGACGTGATGTGCCAAAACGAACGACGTCGCGAAGAGGTGCGCAGAAGTCCCACGCTTTGCGGACTGGACTTCCTAGAAGTCAGTACCGACCAACACAAACTGACAGTCCATCTTCTTGGCAAAGTGCCCCACCATCTTCGTCCGGACAATATTCTGATCGACGGCGGGCGCCGCATCCGCAATTTGCGGGTCGAGACGGTAACAACGACAGAGTCCGATGACCCCGAGCTGGATGATACCCTTGAGGTTGTCGTTGATCGTCCTGGAGATTTTTCCACCTACACCCTGCGTGTGGTCGAACGAGATAAGCACGGCAAAACTCATCCTCACCACCAGTTTGATCCGCGCTATAACAGTCTTGACTTCAACTTCAAAGTAGATTGCCCGGGCGATCTCGACTGCCAGGCCGAGCAACAGTGCCCGCCAGTGACGCGAGAAGAACCAGAGATCAACTACCTGGCAAAAGATTACGCCAGTTTTCGTCAGCTCATCCTCGACCGCCTTGCTCTCACCGTTCCCGAGTGGACCGAGCGTCACGTGCCGGACCTCGGTATCGCGCTGGTCGAAGTACTGGCCTATGTCGGTGATTATCTCAGTTATTACCAGGATGCTGTAGCAACCGAAGCCTACTTGGACACCGCACGGCAGCGCATCTCGGTGCGACGACACGCGAGGTTGGTAGATTATCAGATGCATGAAGGCTGTAACGCCCGCACATGGGTCGTGGTGGAGACTGATAGCGAGCAGTTGTCGCTTAATCCTCGGCAAATCTTTTTCACGACGAGTTTATACACCGTATTGTCCACTACCAGGAGCCTGCTTGCGCAAGAGGATGTCAGTACTCTCCCGGAGAGTGTATACGAAGTTTTCGAGCCGCTGACGAACACCACGATCTGGCTCTATAAGTCACACAATGAGATAACCTTTTACACTTGGGGGGACGAAGAATGCTGTCTTGACCGCGGCGCGACGACCGCGACTCTGCTTGGCCAACTGGTTATGGACGATCATGGGTCAGCGCCTGCGCAGCGTGAGCCATCGCCTCAACCTCAGGGTGCGAAGGGATATCAACACCGTGATGGCGGGAAAGCAGCGCAACAGACCAGGGACAAGGATATTCCGAAGCTCCGTCTTCGTGCTGGTGACGCGCTGATCTTTGAAGAGGTGATTGGTCCGCAGACCGGCGCTGAGCCTGATGCCGATCCACTGCACCGTCACGCCGTACGTTTAACCCACGTCGAAGGCTCGGTCGATCCACTCAACGGGACGCCAATCGTCCATATCGAATGGGCTACGGAGGACGCGCTACCGTTTCCGTTGTGCCTGTCGTCCCTGGGTCCGCCACCTGACTGTGTGATCCTCCATGACATCAGCGTGGCACGTGGGAATGTCATTCTGGTCGATCATGGCACGACGATCGAGAAAGAAAATCTCGATCGAGTAGCTACTAAAACGATAAACGAAGCCTGTGACGGCGAGGGAAGACTCGCAGACACCGTTATTGTGCCCGAGCGGTATCGTCCAACTCTCAAGCAGGGACCACTAACGTTTAGTGAGCCACTCGCAAAAAACGTCCCAGCCACGCGAGCCCTCACACAAGATGTTCGTCGAGCATTGCCACAAGTGTCGTTGACCAGCGATCCCGCACCATCGAGCGATGCGCGATGGGCTGCGCAATTCGACCTTCTCGACAGCCACGGCAATGACCAGCACTTTGTCGCAGACATAGACAACGATGGCCGGGCTCACCTCCGTTTCGGCGACGGCGAATTAGGACGGGCTCCTGATGCGGGTATGCAATTCCACGCCCGCTACCGCATGGGCAACGGCAAGAGTGGCAACGTCGGCGCTGAGGCGATTGCGCATCTCGTCATTTGTAATACTTTGGTAAGCGGCGCTATTGTGAAGGTGGGCAATCCTCTGCCAGCAGTTGGTGGTACAGACCCGGAACCGTTGTCAGAGGTAAAGTTGTTTGCTCCGCAGGCGTTTCGACGTGAATTGCAACGCGCTGTCATTGCCGATGATTACGCCGCGATCACTGAGCGTGAGTTTTCCGCCGCGGTGCAACGCGCAGCGGCGACGCTACGGTGGAACGGCAGTTGGTACGAGGCACAGGTCGCGGTCGACCAGTTAGGAGTGCAAGAGGCAGAGGAACCACTGCGTGCTGCTATTACACAGCGACTCTATCGTTACCGCCGTATTGGCCACGATCTCGAAGTGCAGTCTGCTCGGCTGGTGCCACTCAAAATTGAACTGACGGTCTGTATTCAACCTCACTATTTGCGCGGCCACGTGAAAGCGGCCCTGCTTGATCTCTTCAGTAGTCGCAGGCTAGCGGATGGAAGCAGGGGCTTCTTCCATCCTGACAACTTGACTTTCGGTGAGGGGGTCTATCTGAGCAAGCTTATTGCCCTGGCTCAGGCTGTGCCCGGCGTAGAGAGTGTGGTGGTCAAAACGCTGGAACGGTTAGACCATGGTCCAAACGGCGAGATCGACAAGGGTGTATTGCCTCTTGGGCCGTTTGAAGTCGCGCAATTGGAGAACGATCCGAGTTTTCCTGAACACGGTAAGTTGAGCCTGACCGTAGGAGGCGGCCGATGACCGAACAGAAGCGCTGTTCATGTTGCAACAGATCGCTGCCGCGTGGCTGTTGTGCAGGCATCGAGGCCGTGACTCCGTTGTCTGTTGTCAATCGTCCGGGCTTGGACGAGCTCACCTATAGGGTCGGCACGCATGCGACCTTTCTCGAAACCATGAAAGCGCGGCTCTCGAACCTCCATCTGCATGCCGAAAGCGGGGAAGCAAGCGAGAAGGGCAAAGGAAGTTATCCACTCCGACAGCTGACGACGCGCGCCACGCATGACCCGTCGATTGCGCTACTTGATGCCTGGGCCACAATCGCCGATGTCCTGACCTTTTATCAGGAACGTATCGCCAACGAAGGCTACCTGCGCACTGCGACCGAGCGCCACTCTATCCTCGAACTAGCACGATTGGTCGGTTACCAACTCCGCCCGGGTGTGGCGGCGACGACCTATCTCGCGTTGACGCTCGAAGACAAACACAACGTGGTGATCGAACCGTCGCAGTTGCGCGCGCAGAGCATCCCAGGTCCAGGTGAATTGCCACAAGCGTTTGAGAACAGTGACACCCTCGATGCCCGCGCCCGGTGGAACAAGCTACAGCCGCGTATGACCCAGCCGCAACGCATTGAAACACTGCAAGCTCAACTGGATCTTCACGACAATGCGAAATTGTATTTGAAAGGTATAGCAACCGGCTTGAGTAAGAATGACCCGTTGCTCATCGCCATTGACGATGAGCCCGATCTATACCGGGTGATCGAAGTTACACCTGATGCAATTGCGAACCATACGCTGGTTGCGATTCAACGGTGGGAGGTACAGCCAGCAACACACGATCTATTAGAGAGGATCCAGAAGATCACGTCTCTGTTCAGAGAGTTCACTCAGGCTAAAGCCATTTTAGACGCCCTGCTCGCGGAAGCTGAAAGTGAACCCTCGAAAACCAAGTTGGCTGACTTTATTGAACGAGAGAGTCTACCGGCATTAGCCAGTGTCGCGGTAGCTCGGGATATCTCGGTTCAAGCCAAAGAGCGATTACATGCGCTGAGCAACCTACTTCGTGAGGGAGTAAGAATTTTGCGGAGTCAACTTCCTGCGGAACTCGACGAATTGAACAAAGTCGTCCCTGTTTGGACTAAGCGCGCGTCAGTACCGCCAGCTAATGCGCTGCGTCTTGGTCGCACGGCAGCGCAGGCCTTTACTCAACGTTCCGATCTGGGAATGCAAGTGTTTGGTGTCTTGCGTCCGATGCAGCGTGAAACGCTCACTCCTGCGCTGGCCAGCGCAACAGTCACGCCACCGATCACGTTTGCAGTTTATGCACTGCGTGTCAAAGCCGCGCCGTTTGGACATAACGCCCCGTTAAGGACGGAGATTACTGAAGCGCAGCCTGGCATCACACCTTCACAGAGGCAAGTCAACTTTCTCGAGTGGACAGCCGACGACGTCGCCGGAACACGGAAAGCAGAGGAAATATTCAAGGATCGTGGCCGTACGTTTAGCAACGTACTCCATCTTGACGCTAACTACGACAAGATCCTGGCCGATAGTTGGGTCGTGGTAGATACGAGCGCGGTCACGCCAACCGACCGTATTGCTCCTACTCATCCCCCGTTACTGTTTGTCACTGCTGGTCAGGTGCAAACGAACGTTTCCAGGGCGGCCTACGGAATGAGTGGCAAATCGACCAGAGTCGAACTGGTCGCGGCGAGAAAGAGCAAGAGGGCCGCTGCGTGGTTCACTTTTACTGATCAAGGTCAGGTTGAGAATTCCGCTGACTTTCAGATCATCCGCCGCACTGCGGTATACGCGCAAAGCGAACAACTAGAGCTTGCCGAAGCACCGATCGGGGAGCCGATTTGCAACCCAACTGACGATGCGTCGATCCAACTCGATGGTGTATACAGCGAACTGAAATCCGGTCGCTGGGTAGTCGTCGCCGGCGAACGCGACGACATAAAAGATAGCGCCAGTAAAACTGTCGAAGGAGTAAAAGCCAGTGAGCTAGTGATGCTGGCTGATGTGGTCCACGATTTCGACCCTACACTTCCTGGCGACACGATCCATACGCGTATCAAGTTCGCGCGTAAGCTTGAGTACTGCTATCGGCGCGACAGAGTCACGATTTATGCCAACGTCGTCAAAGCCACACACGGTGAGACACGGCGTGAAGTGCTGGGCAGTGGCGACGGAAGTAAAGCGCTGCAACGTTTTGCCTTGCGGCAGCCGCCGGTAACCTACGTTTCGTCTCCCACCCCGGCGGGCGCGGAGAGTACGCTCAAACTCTTCGTGAACAATGTGCAATGGCATGAAACAGACACGCTCTTTGGATTAGCGGCATCTGCTCGTCGTTTCGTCACCCAAACGAGTGATGACGCGATCACGACCGCGATCTTCGGCAACGGGGAGCAAGGTGCGCGCTTGCCCACGGGCGCAGAGAATGTGCGCGCAGAATATCGCCAGGGCATTGGCAAGGCCGGGAACGTGAGGGCCGAGCAAATCTCACTGCTTGTGTCTCGTCCACTCGGCGTCAAAGAGGTCATCAATCCGCTGCGTGCTGCGGGCGGTGCGGATAAAGAGAATCGCGATCAAGCGCGCAAGAACGCGCCGTTGGCGGTATTGGCACTCGACCGTCTGGTATCAACGCAAGATTACAGTGACTTTGCTCGTACGTTTGCCGGCGTCGGCAAAGCCTTTGCTACCCGCTTGTCAGACGGACGGCGTGAGTTGGTACACGTCACCATTGCTGGTGCTGACGACATCCCGATTGATGAGACGTCCGATCTCTACCGTAATCTTAAACGCGCGCTCCAACGGTTCGGTGAGCCAGGCGTACCAGTGACACTGGCAGTGCGCGAACTGGTGCTGCTGATTGTCAGCGCCAACGTGCGACTTTTGCCTAATTATCTGTGGGAAGCGGTCGCGCCACAAATTCGTCGCCGACTACTTGATACGTTGAGTTTTGAGCAAAGCGAACTTGGGCAAGATGTGACCCGCAGCGACGTGATCAGCACTGTGCAAAGAGTGCCTGGCGTTGCGTATGTCGACATTGATCATTTCGGCGGGGTAGCGGAAAAGGACGATGGTGGCTCTGTGCGTACGCCCAAGCAGCTTCTCGATGCTGCACAGGCTGTTATCGATAGTAACGAACAGAATCAGCGGGTATCGGTGAATCTGCCGCAATTGACTGGTGCGGGAATTCACCCGGCGCAACTGGCGTATCTGGCTCCGGACGTCCAGGACACGCTGATCCTCAACCTTATTTGATAACCATGGAAACCGATCATCTGTATAATCTGCTCCCGACTCTCTATCGACTGCGCGATGCTGAGCAAGGCGCTCCGTTGCAGGCATTGCTGCGTGTCATGACCGAACAGGCGAACGTGCTCGAAGAGAATATCGCCCAGCTCTACGACAATTGGTTCATCGAGACCTGCGAAGACTGGGTCGTGCCCTACATTGGCGATCTTATTGGCTATCGCCAAGTGCATAACGCGGGTGAGCCCGGCTTGTTGCGCACAGCCCGTGACCAGACGCGGAACAAAATTCTCATTCCGCGCCGCGAGTCGGCCAATACCCTCCGCTTCCGGCGTCGCAAAGGTACCCTCGCGCTACTCGAAGAGCTAGCCAACGATGTGGCTGGGTGGCCAGCGCGGGCAGTGGAGTTCTTTCCGCTGCTGGGCTGGACACAAAATCTCAACCTCCAGCACCCGAACCGTGGACGGACGGTCGATCTGCGCGAAAGCGCTGCACTGGATGTGATGGATGGACCGTTTGATCAATTGGCGCATACCATAGAGGTGCGCCGCATCAATTCACACCGAAGGCCAGGACGCTATAATATTCCCAGCGTCGGCCTATTTGTCTGTCGTTTACAGTCATACTCCGTTACGCAAGCGCCAGCACTATGCGTAGAAGGGAAAGGGCCTCAGTGTTTCACTTTTAGTGTATTGGGCAACAATACGTCTCTTTTTACCCGCACAGAACGTGAGACTGATCCGGCGGGTATTGCCGGAGAGATCAACTTGCCAGTCGCGATTCGTCGCCGCGGCTTTGAAGTCCGTACGGTGAAACATCGGCGGATACAAACACAAGCATCCGCAGACTACTACGGCGATCGCAAGAGCGTTGCGCTCTGGATACCCAAAGATCGTAAGGACCGTCAAGACAAAACCTGGGGCTTGCAGATGATCCCAGCCGCGCACATTATTCCGGCTGATTTGAGTGATTGGAGCTATCGTCCACCGCGCGATCATGTCGCCGTCGATCCTGCCCTTGGGCGCATAGTCTTTCCACTCGGACAACTCCCAAAAGACGGTGTGTGGGTGTCATACCATTATGGCTTCAGCATGAACGTCGGCGGTGGTGAGTATGATCGACCGCTCGCGCAGCCAACGCACCACAAGCTGTATCGTGTCGGTGTTAAAGAACAGTTCACTCGTATCAGCGATGCCCTACATCATTGGCAGGAACAGGATGCACATGAACATCCACATGCGGTGATCGAAATTGCCGATAATGGTGTATACGTCGAGCAGCTGACGATCCTCTTGGAGGAAGCACAGAGTCTGCAACTTCGTGCCGCCAATGGTCAACGTCCTGTCATACGACTGCTCGATTGGTATACTGAGCGGCCTGACGCCTTGAGCGTCACAGGTGCCCGCGGGAGCCGCTTTACGCTCGACGGCGTACTGGTGACTGGGCGCAGTGTCAGGATTGACGGAGACATAGCTGATGTCACCATTCGTCATTCCACGTTAGTCCCTGGGTGGACGATTGACCACGATTGTGAGCCGCACCGACCCGCCGAACCAAGTTTGGAACTGTTCTGCCCGCACGCCCGGGTTTGCATCGAGCACAGCATCCTCGGCTCGATTCAGGTACATCCGCTCACGCCATTCTCTGAAGAGTCAACAGCCACGCAAAAGAGGGTGAAGTCGGTTGCCGCCGAAGCCGGATGTGAAGGGATCGGTCATGGATTTCGGGTTGATCCACTGTGTCTGTACATCAGCGACAGCATCATTGATGCGACTGACCAGGAAAAAGAAGCGATCGGCGCACCCGGTTGTCCGGTGGCGCACGCCCGCGTGACGATCCTGCGCTGCACGGTCTTTGGTCAGGTGCAAGCCCACGCCATTGATTTGGCAGAGAATAGTTTGTTTGTCGGTAGAATCACCGTCGCGCGGCGGCAACAGGGATGTGTCCGCTTCTGTTATATCACTCCTGGTTCACGTACGCCGCGCCGGTATCACTGCCAGCCGGATCTGGTCGAACAAGCAGTGGAAGAAGAGTTGCAGACGCAGCCACAAGCTGAGCGCGAGCAGAAAAAACAAGAGGAGCGTGAGCGGGTCCGTCCACGCTTCAATAGTCTACGGTACGGCAACACGGCGTATTGCCAACTTGCTGCTGACTGCGCCCAAGAAATCACCAATGGTGCAGACGATGAAGCAGAAATGGGCGTGTTTCATGATCTCTACCAACCCCAACGTATGGCTAATCTACGCACACGGCTTGACGAATATACCCCGGCCGGTATGGACGCCGGCATTATCTTCATCAACTAAGATAGGAGACAGCCATGAAAGGCGATTTCACCCGCTTCACCTTTGATCCACACAAACGCTACAGCCGCGTGCTGATGCAACAAGGCCGCGTACAACTTGACGCTGATTGGAACGAGATGGTGGAGATGCAGACTTATTTCCTCCGTACGTTGGCGGCTGATGTCATCGGACCGCATGGGGGGCCGGCTGAGAGTTTCAAAATCAACGATATGGAAACGGCTACAAAACAGTTTCAGAACAACTTTGCGATCACACCGGGACGTTACTATGTCGACGGAATTCTATGCGTCAATGAGCCGAGTTTGTCAGAGCCTTTCCTCTATGCTTCCCAGAGTGGGTTCCTGGAAGGTGTTTTTGGCAAGCTAGAAAAAAACAATCAGTACGTGATCTATCTCGATGTCTGGGAACGACATGTGACATACGTCGAAGACGAGCACGAGAACGGCATTGGTATTCGTGAAGTGGCGTTGCGCAGACCCGACACCACTACGCGCACACAAATTGTTTGGCAGGTAAAATGTCTGCCGAGCACCGTCACGCCTGCTCCCGATTATAAGTCCGACGACGGCTATAAAAAATTCCTTGAATTGCTCGAACCATCTCGGGACGATGGAACAAAACTAACCCCAGGTAAGCTTCGCGCCCGCGCGATCAAACCCACATCCGCAGACAACGGTCCGTGCTTAACTTCGCCCGAAGCACGTTATCGTGGCGCGGAAAATCAGCTCTATCGCGTGGAGATTCACGATGGCGGAGAACTCGGCAAGGCAACCTTTAAGTGGTCGCGAGAGAACGGCGCGGTCATTTTCCCAATTGAACACCTCGAAGGAAAGAGCGTGATCCTTGCGCACCTTGGCCCGGATGATCGTTTCGGCTTACGTCCGGATGATTGGGTGGAAATTGTTGACGATGACTACGTCCTGCAAAATCGTGCCGAACCGTTGCTACAAATTAAAGACATTGACCCTGATCTGCTGCAAGTAACGTTGAAGCAAAGTCCAGTCCCCAATATCGGGAGTGACTCGAAGAAGCATCCACTATTGCGGCGCTGGGATTCTGCGAGCGTCAGGAAAGTTGAAATCCCTACCAAAAACGATGGCTGGCTTGCGCTTGAGGATGGAGTGGAAATCCATTTTGATGGTGACGAGAAGAGTTTCTTTCGTACGGGCGATTATTGGCTGATTCCTGCTCGTGTGGCGACGGGTGACGTTGAGTGGCCCAAAGAGAGAGACAATCAAGGTAAGTTGACACCAGCTGCCAGATCACCTCACGGCGTTGAGCATCACTACGCGCCGCTTGCGCTTATTTCTCTGACTGCAACGGACGGAACTGTAAATGTCGACAAGGATTATCGACGCGCCCTAAAGAGTATCGGGCAGTGAGGCACGGACGTGTTGCTACTACCTGTGCATTTCACTGCTGCCAAAATTCATCTGACCCTAAAAGGGGAAAAGTATGGCTGAGCCTATTAACGTTGTCATCGACATCTCTCATCATAACGGCGACAAGCTCGATTTCGCAAAAGCGAAACAGGCTGGCGTCGTAGGAGTCATCCATAAAGCCACACAAGGTGTTACTATCAAGGATAAAAGATATCAAACCAACTGCCGGAAAGCCAAAGATGCCGGCCTGCTGTGGGGCGCCTATCACTTTGGCGTAGGTGGCGACGGTTCAGATCAAGCTGACCAATTCTTGAATGTGGTCGATCCCGATGCAGACACGCTGCTTGTGCTTGACTATGAGCCTAATCCGACCGGAATGACCATGACGCTTGATCAAGCACGGGAGTTCGTCTCTCATGTCGAAGCTATCGTAGGAAGGTTCCCCGGCCTTTATTCTGGTCACCTCATCAAAGAACAACTCGGCCACATCCACACCCCAGACCCGGTATTTTCCAAGTGTTTCCTCTGGATCGCACAGTATTCCCAGTCTCCGGCCCCTTCGAGCATTCCTCCGACGTGGCCTACGTGGACGTTCTGGCAGTATACCGATGGCAACGCAGGCTCACAGCCTCATAGCGTTTCTGGAATTGGAGATTGTGACCGAAACAAATTCAATGGCAGCCTCAAGAACTTAAAAAAGCTTTGGGGTGTTGCACCGTAACCGTCAACGTACAGGAAATTCCGCCAGTGATGCAGTTTGGATTTGTTTTGTAGGGATCCCCCTAGGTGGGTGCCCTTTTCCCGGGCAGCCACCGCCCAGCTCACGGCTTCGTCGTATACGTGTAAGCGCGGACAGTGTCTTTCCGAATGACCGCAGTGTTTTTCAACACCAGGAGCTGAGCTGAAGGCTGGTCGGGACTGTTCACGGTCACAATGTATGTGTATCGCCCTTTTTTGAAGGTGAAAGACTCTATGCGCCTGTCTTTGTCTCGCTTCGCCGTTCCTCTTATGAGGGTCAGCGCAGGGCGAGCTGTTGCTTGCTTATACTCGTAGCTCTTAAAGACGGGTCTGCCAGATGCAGTTTCTGTAACGTAAATACTTGCCGTATCTGTAATCAGCGCTACACGGGTTCGTGGCAACCACCGGCATTGCTGTTTTTTGCTTGTGGCAGTGTTTTCATCTTCTCCTATCCCGATCACATGTCTTGTGGTCCAATAACCGGCATTTGCATCATCGGTAGCGCTATAATTGACTTCGAGAACAGAATAGATCGGTTGCAGTGCACTTGCGGCTTTGAACGTCCAGATTGTTTTTCCGCCAATGTCGGGCTCTGCTTCGCCTTGCTGAACGAGTTCTAGGTCGTTGATCACTGAGGGTTGGCTTTTTTGAAAGGTCAAGGATTTATGAGTTGGAGAAGAAGATGGTTGGAGCATCAATATTACTTCTTTAGCTAAATCACACTGGAACCAAATCGGCAGCCATTGCGACCCGTTAAAATAGAAAGTGGTTGCTTCGACTTGTTTACCGCGTCGCATATCCGCATTGCCGCGTTCTGTAAAAGAGACGAAAAACGAGAATGCTAAAACGAGGACGACAAGTGTCTTGCTGTCTACCTTCATGCGGCCTCTTCACGTGACTGTTCACGATTGCATAGCTCATTCGTCAGATCTCTTCAATTCGTTGTTTGACGTCTCAAGAGAATATATCACTTTGAGTTAGATATTTCAGATGGGACCCTTGTGATTGAGGTGATGCGCAAGATCATCTATGAAAACGGTCATCGCTTGTATGGGCCGTGATGTATGGGTATAAGGCAGAGCCGACAGAAAGGAGGAGCACATCATGCCAGGTCCACTCAGCGGAATCCGCGTGCTTGACTTTGGTCGCGCTGCCGTTGGCCCGGTGTCAGCGCAATATTTGGGATTCCTTGGTGCGGATGTCATTAAGATCGAACCACCGGAAGGTGATCCGGTACGCAACGTAGCGACCTTTAAGAACGGCATGGGGACGACTTTTCTCGGCAACAATCTGAATAAACGCGGCATCATGCTCGATCTGAAAAAGCCGGCAGATGCGGCGTTCGCACGCCGGCTGATTCAATGGACCGATATCGTGATCGAAAACTTCCGTTCAGGGGAGGTGATGGAGCGACTCGGTCTCGGCTACACAACGATGGCCGAGCTGAATCCGCGTGTGATTTATCTTAGCTCTGGTGCCTATGGTAACGCTGGCCCGATGCAAGGGATGACCAGCAATGAATGGTACGGCCAAGCGAGTAGCGGTGCGACCTCCGTGACCGGCGCTGAGGGTGGACCCTTTGAGTTCGTGCGTGGCATTGCGCAGTTTGATTGGAACGGCGCGATGATCAATCTGGAAGCCCTGCTGACCGCTTTGTATGTACGCGAACGCACTGGGCGCGGGATGATGATTGAAACGTCACAATTTCAGTCATCACTCGTGGCTGGAACGACTCGCTTCGCCGAATATTTTGCGACTGGCCAGGAACCGGTGCCGATGGGTAACGCACGTCCGAACCTGGTGCCGGACCAAGCCTTCGCCACGGCTGACGGCTATATCAATATCAGTGTTCCACATGACGGCTTCTGGAAGAAACTGTGTCACGCTATCTCGCGTGCTGACCTCCAGGTCGATCCTCGGTTCTCCACCAATGCTGAACGGATTGCGCACCGTAAGGACCTCGTCACGGAATTAGCGCCGATTTTTCACGCCCAGCCAACCGGATATTGGCTGTGGCAGTTGCACAAATATGACGTACCCTGCGGTCAGTATTTCAGTGATGATTTGGTGAGCAATGTTCTGCGACAGCATCCCCATGTGCAAGCGAATACGATGGTGACGGTCATCGAAAGCCAGTGGGGCGCGATGTACTCGGCAGCACCTCACTGGCAGTTTAGTAAGACGCCGGCAGCGATTGCGCGACCCGCCCCTGCGCTCGACGAGCATCATGACGAGATCGTTGCCCAGGTGCATCGTGATCGGTCAGTCATAAACGGTGGACGGCAGACCCGCACGACGAGTAATGGTTCGCTCGCTTTAGCGGGGGTAACAGTCATTGATGTATCCCAAGGGGTGGTGGGCGCAATGTGTAGCATGCAACTCGGCGACCTTGGTGCGGAAGTGATAAAAGTCGAACCACCCGATGGCGACTGGCTGCGCACGATCGGACCGTTTGTGAAATCCGAGAGTTCGGTGTTTATGCACCTTAACCGCAACAAGCGGAGCCTGTCGCTCGATCTCAAGACCGCTGCTGGGAAGGGGATCTTCCGCCGCCTCCTCACGGATGCGGATGTCGTTGTAGAAGGCTATCGTCCTGGGGTGATGGAGCGATTAGGCTTCGGCTATGACGCTGTCGCTGCACTTAACCCACGCGCCGTGTACTGTTCCATTTCCGCTTTTGGCCGTACAGGCCCATTGGCAGATCGACCAGGGGCCGAGTTAGCAATCCAATCCTTCGTCGGCGTCAACCGGAATCTCGGCAAAGCAGGTGAGCCGCCACTTCGCACTGGGTTTGACCTCGCGGCGACGGAAACTGCTTTCGCTGCCTTTCAGGGGATTCTAGCGGCGCTGTTCTGGCGCGCACGCTATAATGAAGGGCAACACGTTGCAGTCTCCATGCTTGGGACCATGATCGCCGTCGGCCAGTGGCAGCTTGCGGCAGAAAAAGACCCCGACGATTGGACAGGACGGCAATTGCTTGGTTACACCGAACCGCCGGATTCTGGGTTTCAGTTGCGCGACGGTGCGGTGCTATTCTCATTGCGTGGCGATGGTGAAGCGTGGGACAAATTTTTCATCGCTCTGGATCGTCCGGACCTCGCCGCTGATCCTCGTTTCACCGTGGGCAATCTGTTAGTAACCAATCGTGACCTTGAAGCGGCTCTCCGCGATACCCTCAAGAAGTGGAGCGTGGAAGAATTTCGCCATCTGATTCAAGACGAGCTCGGTGGAACAATCACCGTGCTGCAGACGCTGCATAGTGTCATGCACGATGAGCAAACTGCTGCTATCGGCGCAGTGCAGACTGTCGAACATCCAGTGTGTGGGCGGATGCTGACCTTGAGTCCACCGTGGAAGTTTTCTGAACCATTGACCGCGCTCCGTCGGCCAGCACCGCTGCGTGGTCAACACACAGACGAGATCTTACGTGAACTCAAGTATACACAAGGCGACGTTGCAACGTTACGCACACAAAGAGTGGTGGCGTAGTGCGTAAGGATTTGAGATTGAAGAGTTGTCAGGAAGCATGAGTCACGCCACAGCCAGAGCCCCCGCAGTTTTTCTGCAAATTTGACAGTGGCAGATCAAGACTAGTGGTTGGCCGACAGCGTACCTGGTAACGACCAACATCGCATAGGCATTATACGTTTTCTCTATGATGACTATCCATTGATCGTAGTGCCGTTCAGACTTCGACAAGCCTGTCCTGCCTGCGCCGGTGCCGCAGGCACAGGTGAGCCTGTCGAAGGGGGCTCAGCACGAACGCGTGTGTTGCTGTAAGTCTCTGCTTTCCCGTTCACTCTGAGCCCGTCGAAGGGGCGAACGGGAATGGATGGTATTCAAAGAGACACCGTATTAGCACTGTACATGTCGCTAGTCGTCAAACCCCGAACGAAGCTGCTCTGCCTCCTCTGTCTCCAGCTTGCGATGCCTGATATGACGGCGTCGTAGGCTCACGTCACGTGGTCACTGTGAGAACGGAGGACGCCATGGCAGCAACAACCCATCCCGTACGCTTTAGTATTCAGACCCCACAACAGCATACATCGTGGCCAGAACTGGTGGCCTTATGGCAAGAGCTCGACACCCTGGGATTTGATAGTGCGTGGGTGTTTGATCACTTCCTGCCCATCTTCTCCGACCCGACCGGGCCGTGTTTGGAAGGATGGACTGTGCTGTCTGCGCTGGCGATGGTGACACAGAGAGTGCGCATGGGCGTGATGGTCACCGGTAATACCTATCGCCACCCGGCGGTATTGGCCAAAATGGCCACGACACTGGACATCGTTAGTAATGGACGTTTGAACTTGGGATTAGGCGCGGGGTGGTTTGCGCTGGAGCACCAAACGTTTGGCATGTCCTTCCCGCCGGTTGGCGAGCGCTTGCAACGGCTCGACGAAGCCCTCACTGTGATCAGACGCTTATGGAGTGAGGAGCGCGTCACGTTTACCGGACGGCATTATCAGCTCCGTGACGCGTTGTTGAATCCCCGACCGCTCCAGCAGCCTCATCCGCCAGTGGTCGTCGGTGCGACCGGCGAACAGGTGGCCTTACGCATTGTGGCGCAACACGCGGATATGTGGAACGGGTTTGGCTCGCCCGGAGTCTTTGGTCATAAGATTGCCGTCCTCACGGAGCATTGTCGGAAGATCAACCGGGACCCGGACGCGATTGAGAAGTCGGTGTTAATGCAGATGACGCTGACCGATGATCCCGAGGTCAAGCGCCGCACGCTGGAGAAGGAGAGTTGGGGGATGTTCGCTGGCACTCCCACTGACATCCGGCAGCAGATCGAGGAATATGTCGCGGTCGGCGTCACACACATCATCATTTCGCTGGCTGCTCCCTATGATATGACAACACTGCGGCGTTTTGCGACCGAAGTGATGCCCGCGTTTCGCTGATCCGTTGCCATTTTCCCTAGCGTGAGCTTTTCCATCTCTCTCGAGTTCTGTTGCTGAAGTCAAGAAAAACCGGACAGCTTGACGTGACTGTACAATCTGGAGTAAGGCCAGAGCAGGAGTCGTCGTGCGGCACCCTGCGCTTACTCCTAACTGCATTGACGACAAGGAAATGCTAGGACCAGATCATCATCACACATCGTCGTCATGGCCAATGAGGAAAGAGGCGAGATGGATTGAGATTCCGACCACATGCTCAGCCAATATACAGAGGAGGAACGAGCTATGATTCGTCCACGAAAAGTCGGACATGTTGTTCTGAAGGTGCGTGATCTCAAACGCGCGGAACAGTTCTACACTGAGGTGCTAGGCATGGAGGTAGTCATGCGGCTCGATCGCCCGCAGGGTATCCGTGGGGTCTTTTTCTCGCTCGGCGAACAGCACCATGACATCGCTGTGCTCGAGGTTCCCTCCGATGCAGAGGTAGTGAAAGACAATCAAGTGGGATTGCATCACATCGCGCTGCAGGTGGGCAGTTTCGCGGAATTGCAAGACGGCTACCGTACGTTGAAGGCACACAATGTGACCATCACACGCACGATCGATCACTTCATTACCAAGAGCATTTACTTCGTTGATCCGGATGGCAATGGCCTAGAGCTGTATTGTGATGTGGGAGAGGATGGACTCGATCGCATCCGGCGGGGTGAGGCTGCCGCGTTCGCTCCGTTGCACCTCAATGCCTGACAATACGGCGATACAGGGATGCAGAGTGCGGCCCTAGACGAAGTCAACGAAGGAGGGACATACAGTGAAACGTACAACGCAGCTCCGACAGCTCTTATCCCGCCCAGGGATGTTGATCGCTCCGGGTGCCCATGATGTGATGACCGCTCGGCTGGTGGAGGCCGAAGGCTTCGAGGCTGTCTACCTGGGCGGCTTTGCCGCATCCGCCAGTGCACTGGGCATTCCCGATCACTCCCTAATTACCATGACTGAGTTGCTCGATCATGCCCGCAACGTCGCGGCGGCGGTGAACCTCCCCATCCTCGCCGACGTTGACGATGGGGGCGGCACTCCTCTGAGTGTCCGCCGCACCATCCGATTGGCGGAACAAGCGGGCCTTGCTGCCGTCCATGTGGAAGACTTGGTCCCCGGCAAACATTTTGTGGGATACAAAGACAGACTCTTTTCCAAAGAACAAGCCGTCGATAAAGTCAAAGCCGCAGTTGATGCTCGGACCGATAGCGATTTTGTCATCATTGCTCGCTCCGATGCGATTGGCGTGACCTCCCTTGATGACGCACTGGAACGCGGACAGGCCTATGCAGAAGCAGGGGCAGACCTGCTGTTTCTTCCCTATCTGCGGCCCAGAGACACCAAACGCGCAGTGGAAGCATTGTCCAAGCCGTTGTTCAACGTCGTCCTCGATAGCCCGCAAGGGGAATTGGCGCAGGCGGGACTTAAGGTGGCGGTCTATCCGGTGCAGTCCTTGTTCATCGCCTACCAAGCCGTGCGCGCCATGATGAGGGAGCTGAAGGCGACAGGGACCATTGCCGACTGGGCCAAGCGCACGCCAACGTGGGAAGAGTTTAATACCTTCATCGGTGCCAACGAGGCCACGGAACTTGCTAAGCGCTATCGCGTGGTGTGACGCTACCCGCTCAGTCGCGAGGAATCAATGAGCGTCGCTGAGAACAAAAAATTCGTTAGCGTCATAATCGCACACGAACACAGGAGGAAACTGTATGTATGATCTGCTCATCGAAAACGCTCGTATTTGTGACGGGACCGGCGCGCCCAGCTTTCATAGCTGCGTCGCGGTGAAAGATGGCATGATTGCCGCGGTCGGTAAGCACCAAGGCGAAGCTGCGGCCAAGACTATCAATGCTGACGGCCTCGTACTCGCTCCCGGATTTATTGATCCACATACTCATTACGATGCACAGGTGGCCTGGGACCCGTTGATCACGTGTTCCTCCTGGCATGGGATCACCACCGTAGTGATGGGCAACTGCGGTGTGGGCGTTGCGCCGGTCAGACCTGAGCTGCGAGACATTCTGATGTGGGATCTGGTTAATGTCGAGGCGATCCCCTTCGAGGTGATGCAACGTGGTATCGACTGGCAGTGGGAAAGTCACAAAGAGTACCTAGACGCATTGCAAAAGCGTGGCCTGGGCATTAACGTCGCTTCGCTCGCCGCGCTCACGCCGCTACGACACTATGTGATGGGAGAAGAGTCCTTTGAGCGGGCCGCGAACGCTGAGGAGATTGTCCGTATGCAGCAACTCCTGCGTGACGCGATCAATGCTGGTGCGTTTGGCTTCACCAGTACGATTCTCAATAATCACATCGGCTACCAGGGTCGTCCGCTGGCCTGTCGCAACGCCAGTCGTGACGAACTGAAGGCGTTTTGTCAGATCTTGCGCGAGGCTGGACGTGGCGCGATTGAACTCGCACTTTCCGCTCAGACCCCCGGTCACATGGCTGACGAGGAGTATGACCTCTTGGAGTTCCTCGTACGAGAAAGTACCCGTCCGGTGACATGGCTGGCGCTGTTCAACCGGCCAGGCCGACCGGACTCGTATCTCGGCGTGGTCGAAAAAGTGCAACCGATTCTCGGCTGGGATAAATCGGTGCCGCAGGTTTCATGCCGACCGTTGCGCATTCAGTTCAACATGCGCAATCCGTTTATTTTCGCTGTCTTCACCACTTGGCATACGGTTTTTAATAAGAGTCTCGAAGAACAAATCAAGATTTACGGTGACCCCGGCTTTCGCCTGGCGTTCCGCGAAGAAATGGACCGCCGCCGCATCTTCGCTGGACAATGGGGACGGATGACAGTACTGGATGCGAAGAGCGAAGCAGTGAAGGCCATTGCCGAGAGCAAGAAAACCATTGGTGATATGGCCAAAGCCCAGGGCAAACATCCGATCGATGTATTCCTTGATCTCGCCATTGCCGACAATCTGGACTTGGTCTTCGACATCCAGGCACTCAACTATGAGCCTGCGGGGATTAAGCGACTCATTACCGACCCGCGCTTCCTGATTGGTCTCTCTGACGGTGGCGCACATGTGGATATGCTCTGTGACGCTCCATACGCCACTTATCTGTTGGGCCGCTGGGTGCGTGAGCGACAAGCGCTGACGCTGGAAGAAGCAGTGCGTCGTCTCACTTTAGAACCGGCACGGTTCTTTGGGATTCCCAAACGCGGTCAGATCGCGCAGGGAATGGCCGCTGACCTGGTGCTGTTCGATCCAGATACGGTTGATGCACATGAGCCAGAGTACGTCCATGATCTGCCTGGGGGAGCCAAGCGGTTCGTGGCCTATGCCGACGGTATCAAGGCAACGATCGTCTCCGGTGCAGTCCTCTACCAAGATGGCGAGTACCAGGGCGGCCTGCCTGGGCAAGTGCTGCGCAGCTACGACGCATAAGCGCACATGTCACAGAAAAGGAGGGAAAGCGTACGCTGCTAGGGAAAATCGTCGGTGGCGATGGCCACATCTTAGTATCTCCACAACAGGAACTTCCCCCACTTCGATGCGAGCCGCGAGCCCGTCAGGGGAGTGAAAGAGGCGATTGTCTCACTTCCGGTGAATACCCAGCAGAAGGTTCTTGGTGATAACGCCGCAGAAGCATATCAACTGTCTTGAGTAGCAAGGATGAATTATGTCCGCTGTGCCGACCTGGCCACGTCATTCTGAGCCCCCTTCGATCCTTCGACTGGCTCAGGACTCAGGGTATGCTCAGGACAGGCTTCGCGAAGAATCTCTAATGAGAATACAAGCCTAGGAGGTCTGTGATGGCAAAGTTCGGCGTGCTCGTACTTCCCCGCCCTGAAGCTCCACAAGAGGTCAAACTGCTGGAGGAGATGGGTTTTGACATTGCCCTGATTCCCGATTCCCAGGCTCTCGCACGAGAGGTGTACATAACACTCACTGCCTGTGCTGCCAATACCAACAAGATTATGCTGGGTCCTGGGATCACCAACCCTCTGACTCGCCACCCTTCGGTTACGGCCTCGGCCATTGCTAGTCTCAACGACTTTTCGCGCGGACGCGCCCTCCTCGGCATCGGTCGCGGAGACAGCGCTGTCCGCAAGATCGGCCAGGAGATCGTACCGCTCAAGTCGTACCGGGCTTATATCGAGGCTGTACACGGGCTGTTGGCCGGCGAGACGGTAGAGTACGAGGGCGCGCAGTTTGCGCTGGAGTGGCTCGGTCGCCCGGTGCAGACGCCGGTGCCCGTTGATATGGCGGCCAGTGGGCCCAAGAATCTGGCCCTGGCGGGGGAGCTGGCTGATCGAGTCTCGATCTGGGTACCGGCTGATGCCGAGCTGATCGGGCGGGCGGCGACCTCGGTGCGTACAGGAGCTGAGCGTGCCCAGCGCGATCCAGCGACGATCCAACTCGGAGCCTATGTTCCTTGTTTTCTTTCGCCGGATTCACGAAAAGCCCGTGAGGCGCTGCGTGGGGCAGCCGCTGTAGGGGTCAATTTTTTTGCCTGGGATAAAAATGTCCACCTCGAAGATCTCCCAGCGCCGCTGGCGGCGGAAGCGCAAAAACTGCGCGGACACTACTCGTTTAGTGGGCACGGACAGAGTCAATCTGCCCATGCCCAGCTTCTCTCGGAGTCGTTTATCGACTGGTCGTGCGTAGTGGGGTCGGTTGAGGCGTGTGTCGACAAGCTGCAGGGCTTGTTTGCGCAGGGCCTGCAGTATGTCTATTTCGTGATCGGCGCCTTAGGGGTCTCTGATGAAGACAAGCGAGGGGTGTTGACAGTGCTGGCTGAGCAAGTGGTGCCTCGCTTCAAGTAGCGTGTGCCGCATGCGCTGCGGCCAGGCGTGGACTGACTGCGGCTGAGCGGTGTATACATACCAAAGAAACGCCAGCTTGATGAACTGGTTAGACTGGCAAAAAAGAGAGGAGGAATGCTCATGCTCTTTGGCTATTTCACCGAACGTCCGTATCGCTGGGTGCCTGAGGATGAAGTCCTCAGGAATGAAGCGTTCTTTGCGGTCTCGAACAAATATTTTGACCGCGAGAAAGCGGCAGACGACTACAATTACTTCTTAGATGAATACTGCTATGCCGAGGATCTGGGCTTTGACGCGCTCATGCTCAATGAGCACCACGGCAATCCCTTCTGCATGGGCAGTGTGATGAATGTCGAGGCTTCGATCCTCGCTCGCATCACCAAGCGCGCGAAGATCGTGTTGATTGGCAATCCCCTGCCGGTCCTCAAGCACCCTCTGCGCATGGCAGAGGAGCTGGCCGAAATCGATCTGATCTCGCGTGGCCGCCTTGTCACAGGTTGGGTGCGTGGCGCCGGCAGCGAGCAGTTCTTCAACAATGCCAACCCGGCCTATAACCGGGAGTACTTCAACGAAGCGCATGATTTCATTATTCAGGCGTGGACGCGGCCCGGTCCATGGCGCTACGAGGGGAAGCACTTCCACTATCGGCATGTGAACCCGTGGGCGCTGCCCTATCAGAAGCCACATCCGCAGATGTGGATTCCCGGGGTGCTGAGTCCAGAGACTGCCCAGTGGTGCGCGGAACGCGGCTATCCATATATGGGGTTGGTCACGGCCCTAGGGCCAACCTGTGATATGTGGGATTTCTACGCTGATATTGCGGCCAAGCACGGGTATCAGGCTGGGCCGGAGAACTTCGGCTACCTGATGAGTGTGTTTGTGGCGGACACCGATGAAAAAGCGCAGGAACTGGGGAAAGGCTTTATGTTCGGCGGCGGCCCGGGGGCCTTCTCGCGACCGGAGCACACCTTGCCACCGGGCTATAACTCGAAGGATGCGATTCGCCGATTAGCACGCATGCCGAGCGGTGGCTGGGTTGGAGTCAGCTCCGAGCGTCTGAAACAAGCACAGGAAGGCACGAGTGCAAACGAGGGCAAGAATTACGACGAGGTTCGCCGCAAACTGATGGTGGCCTACCAGAGGGCGCAGAAGGACTATTTGATGATTGTAGGGTCGCCGAAGACAGTCACCGAGCAGATCAAGACGATTTTACGGCTGCTGCGCACGAGTATCCTCACCATGTTCCAGGTGCAAGGCACGGTCAGTAACGACGATCGAAGAAACAGCATGCGCTTGTTCGCACAAGAAGTGATGCCGTCGCTGAGGGAGTATGCCAAAGAACTTGACCTCCCTGATCCATTTCAGCGCTTCCCGGGATCGGTCAAGTTGACAGCGGGGGTCTCGCGCCTCCCAGTGGTGGATCGTACGCCGCTCGCTTCCCTGAAGCTCGGTGCCTAAACCGCCACGTAATATGGAGACACTATTCAGCAAAAATCCCCGCACGCAGCCTGTAGTGAGTTCAGTCGAATTACGTGGCCCCTCCTTTTTAGTACGAGCGAGGCGGAGAAAAAGGAAGACCACTGTGACCAAGCTCATCATTGGACTGTGCATTATGGAGATAACTAACCTATGGGACGTCTGCGATTGAATTTTGGCACGTAGCAAATGGGTTTCCCGGGACCACCGCATCCGACGCTGAACGCGCCGAGGCTGAGGGCTGGGATGGCCTCTCGGTCCCGGACTCCCAGAATCTAACGGTCGCTAGCGCCAGCTGATTGAGGATCTGGCCGACGATCGTACCATCCATTGCGTATATCCTTGGCAAAGCCGGAAGGATGTGCATTTGCGACATGAAGCGACACGGGGAAAGAGACCCTGAAAAGTACGACTCAAAACGTTACTCCCATCTCCAGCGTAAGCCCACGGTCAGTTGGTTGGCTCGGCGCAGTCTTGCCGTGCGTGAATGATCCGCCAAGAGAGACGGAGGGATTCAGTTGATACTTCCAGGAGACAGTTGCCTGTTCCCACTTTGTCTGGGCGTCGGTCAATCGTTGTCGATATTGATAATTCCCACTGGCTGCGAGGTGGGGGCTGAGAAAATCTAACCGAAGATCTCCACGCAGGGTACCTGTGAGCGTGTCCAATGGCACTCTGTTTGCTCCTGGCTGTTTCTTCCCTTCTCCCATGAGGCTTCGTCCTTCACAGCTCACAGTAGGATGCCAGCGAAAGGCCACGACTCGCCACGGGTCGTGGGTAAAGCGATCGCGCGCGGTGGTCATCCAACTCAGCGTTCCTACGACTTCTCCGGTTGGAGTGATGACTTTGGTGTTGGGGTTGAGGGCGTAGGCTCCGTTTGTCACCAGCCCCAGATGCAGCTGCCCATGGGTAGTATGTTCTGTCTCATCGTCCTTTCCTATCATGCTGAGATAGCGCCCGAACCGTTGTTCAAGAAAGCTTGTGGGCAGCAAGGTGACTCGTGAACTTGCCATTCCCTTGATCGCGTTGGTCGCCCGGTCCTTCTTGGTACTCCCCGCATGGACCTCCAGCCCCAGGTCCACGTCTCCGTCAATTGCCAGACCGTCATTGGTCCGTACTAGCGGTCCTCCTGGAGCGACCTGCCAGACCTGATCCAGCCGCGGGAGGGGGGCGTTCTGCTTCGTATGCCAGGGTGATTGCATCGGATTGCCAGTCGTCTTGTCGCCAGAAGCGACCGGTGGGTCGCGACTGGTGAGTCGCGGGAGTAGTGGGCTAACCAAATCGTAGACGAGCACCGGTAACGCCAGCGGTCGTGGACCCGAGTGATGGAGGAATGTATAGGCTATCACCGGGGCGCGCGAATCTTTCTGCTCCGATCCTTCAGGCTGAGAACCACTGCGAAGCGGCTCACTTATGCTGAAGAAATCTTGCGCTGGCAACAGCAGATCAGTGATAGTGGGATCCATCACGATGTTCGTCTCCGGCACCACCGGATTGAGCACGAGTTCATCGGCCAGGACAGGGTGATACGCAAGAAGGAAAACGAGGCCAATGAGACTGTAGAAACACCGATACATCTGTTCCTCTCTGGTGTTGGCGCAGCTTCTGGTGCGCGAAGGCTATATATTAACCCTAGCTGACTCTCGGGGAATTGAGCAAATTTCTGTTTGCAGACTTTACTGTCCCCATGGCGAATCTCAGACGTGAACGGCTGACGCCTGTCCGCATCGTGTGGTAGAGTGTTGTGCGCAAGGAGGGCAATCCCATGGCAAACACTGAGTTGTGCTTTCTTTCCATCGCGCAGATGGCGGAGCAACTCCAGAAAAAGGCTGTGTCTCCAGTCGAGCTCACCCAGGCGTATCTTGATCGCATTGCTGTGGTCGATCAGCAGCTCAATAGCTATCTCACCGTCACTGCAGACCAGGCCTTGCAGGAGGCGGAAAGCGCTGAAGCAGAGATTCTTGCCAATGGCTATCGTGGACCGCTGCACGGCATTCCGCTCGCGCATAAAGACATCGTTGCTACCAGAGGCATTTCCACTACCTGTGCCTCAAAAGTGTTGCGCAATCATATCCCTGATTATGATGCCACCGTCATCGAACGGCTCCAGCATGCTGGGTCGATCTTGCTGGGCAAACTCAACATGAATGAGTTTGCCACGATGCTGCCCAGCCTGCATTTTGGGCGCGTGAACAATCCGTGGAATCACACCCATAGTCCGGGTGGGTCTAGCAGCGGGTCCGGCGCAGCCGTCGCGGCAGGATTATGCGCAGGGTCGTTGGGAACTGACACGGGTGGCTCTATTCGGATTCCCGCTGCGTTTTGTGGCATTGTTGGTCTGAAGGCCACCCACGGGCGCGTCAGCCTCTTCGGCGTGACGCCGTTAGCATGGTCGCTCGATCACATTGGGCCGATGACACGGACGGTGAAGGATGCGGCGCTGATGCTGCAAGCGCTCGCGGGCTATGATGCGCGCGATCTAGTGTCGTGCAACACTCCGGTGGCTGATTACACAGCCAAGTTGACGGGTGACCTCACTGGTCTGCGGCTAGGCGTGCCGAAACAGTTCTTTGCGGAGTACACCGACCCCGAAGTGACCCGCGCTTTCACTGCGGCCGTTGCGGTGCTGCGTAGCTTGGGCGCTCGTATTGAAGAAGTAGAGTTACCGGCCCTCGACGACGCTTGGTCCACCATTGCGCAAGTCATTCTCAATGGTGAGGCCAACGCCTGGCATGAGCCATATCTCGCCACACAGGCCGCCGACTATGGTTCGGGAGTGCGGAAGTTCTTAGAGCGTGGGAAGTCCACAGGAGCGGTCGATTATGTCCGTGCTCAACGCGCCAAGCTGCAGTTATACCGCGATATGGATGCTGCTTTTGCCAACATTGATGCCTTGCTCACACCAGGAGAATTAGTTCCGCCTCCATTACACGATGCGCGGACGGCAACGATTAATGGCCGCGAGGTTAGCCTCATGACCGCGCTGATTTCGGCGACGTGCCCGTTTAATCTGACGGGGCAGCCTGCACTGACGGTGCCCTGCGGCTTCACCGTGAATCAATTGCCGCTAGCCTTACAGATCGTGGGAAAAGCGTTTGATGAAGCCACAGTGCTCCAGATTGGTCATGCCTATGAGCAGCACACCTCATGGCATCAGCAACGGCCACCCCTCAGTCTTTCATGAGGTGTAAAAATCTGGGCTTGACGTAACAGATAGTGTCAGGACACCTCATACATTTACTGTGCACCGCCCGGCAACGTCATCCTGAGCGCAGCGAAAGATCCCTCAGAAAAAACGAGATTCTTCGGCCTCTGGGCTCAGAATGACCCTCATGGCCGTTCGTGGTGATTCGGAGCTTCTCTGACCTGTCCGTCTGATTAATCCAGATTTTTACGGTTCAGCGCTTGCACACGTACTTGGTAATGCCTTTGCCAAGTACATCTGCGAGGTAAATGTCGCCCATGGAGTCCACCCACAGACCATGCCCCATCGGTGAATCCCACCGCGCGATCATATGCCCCTGTTTGTTCATGATGGTGACGGTCGGTTTGAGATCACTGATGTAGACGATGTCCTGCGCGTCCATGTAGATGTCCGTCGGACGATGAATATCAGTCCACTGCGTGACGTATTGACCCATCGCGGTAAAGACTTGAATACGGTTGTTTTCGCGATCGCACACGTAGATCATGCCCTGTGGGTCGATCCACAGGCTATGGGGTAAATGAAACTCACTCGGTGCAGTCTTGCCCGGCGTTCCCCACGAGTCGAGTAATCTGCCATCAGCGGAAAAGCGATGCACCCGACTATTGCGATAACCATCAGTGACATATATCTCGCCCGAGGGATGCACGACCATCTCCGTCGGTTTATTGAACGGTCCTGCCGCGCGCGGCACTAGCGTGCCGTCTTCTTCGCACCCGGTCTCCGAATGTTTGCCGCGCTCGCCCAGAATAGAGAGCGGGCGCCCATCCAGAGTGAATTTCAATGCGACGTGATCGTCACGATCGGTGAGATAGACCACGTCGTCTGGTCCGATATAGATGCCATGTGGATCTCGGATCGCACTGCTACCCCACGCATTCAGATAATTGCCCTCGCGATCGAAGACCAACACGGGCGGGTCTTTCCGCTGAAAAGCATAGATCCGGTCGTGCGAATCGGCGGCAATGGCGCTGACCGGGCCAAAGCTCCAGCCGCTAGGGAGTGATCCCCATTTTTCTATGACCTCGTATTCGTACTGACCTTTGCCAACGGTACTCATGAGTAATCCCTCCTGTATTGGCTCTGCATATTGCTCACAGCCTTCCCATAGGACGCACCACATGGCTCTGTCAAGGCAAACCTCTCTTTAGTAGAATAGCTCCTCTATACGTAGGAGGTCAGCATGAAACTCGGCATTACGATATTCGCAACCGATTATGCTATGCGACCAGATGATCTGGCCAAAGCCTGTGAAGACCGGGGCTTTGAGTCTGTCTGGTTTCCGGAACATACGCATATCCCAACGAGCTTGCGCACCCCTCCACCGATTGGCACGAAGGTACCGCGCTATCTGTACCATTTGCACGATCTCTTTGTGACATTGACCGCTGCCGCTGTGGTGACGAAGACGATCAAGGTCGGCAGCGGAATTTGTCTGGTGGTCGAGCACGATCCGATTCTCCTCGCTAAAGAAGTGGCCTCAGTGGACCAGCTCTCCAACGGACGTTTGCTGTTTGGCATTGGTGCAGGATGGAACGCTGAGGAAATGGAAAATCACGGGACGCCGTTTCAACGGCGGTGGCAAGTGTTACGGGAACGCATTGAAGCCATGAAACAGATCTGGGCAGAGGAGGCTGCCGAATATCACGGCGAGTTTGTCAACTTCGATCCGCTGTGGAGCTACCCCAAACCCTGGCAGAAGCCACACCCGCCGATCCTGCTGGGCACGTTGTCGACCAAGGGCCTGCATCGGGTAGTGAAGTATTGTGATGGATGGATTCCGACAGGAGTGAAGATGGAAGACTTGGCGGCAGCGATCACGAGTCTCCACAGTCGTGCACGAGAGGCCGGGCGCCAACCACCAGAAGTCCCTGTTTCAATCTTTGGTGCTACGCCTGAGGAAGCGGTCCTGCATCGCTACCAAGAACTTGGGGTCGACCGCGCGGTCTTTACGGTCCCGTCGCGAGAACGAGAGCATGTCCTGCCGCTTCTTGATACGTACGCAGCGCTGGTGCAGAAATTTGCGTGAGGGCTGGTAGCTGTTTTCGGGTCGCCTGACACTGACGCTGCGCTCGCCCTCGTCCGTACTCGTGCTCCTCGTGTGGGTTCGTGGATGAGGCCACACCGCCGTTAGAGAGGCCAGCCGAGCCACGCAAAGCGGTCGGGACACGTACGGGCGGCCTGCAAAGCAACGTCATTGCGGTCCCCTCCCACGATGGAGGTACTAGTACCGCACGTCGGACGCCAGCCAAATCCATCTGGGAGAGGACGGTTTCTTTGCTAATCGGATACGAGTTCTGTGCTTCGACCGCACGGCCCGGTAGCCAGGGGCGATCCGGTGCCTCGGCCTGCCAGAGGTGAATCTATGCATCGACGATAGCCATCGTCATCCTCTTCTCTACTGATTCGGATTTTTCTTGGCCGCTCGTCCTCAGGTTTGGCTGCCGTGGACCATATATGATATGGGAGGGCAGCGTTTTCATTCTTACCTAACAAGGAGGTTGTTATGCCCTATGTCAACCGCAGTGGGGTCAACATCTATTACGAGACCTATGGTCAAGGGGAGCCTCTTGTCTTCCTGCATCCTTTCTCCACCAATGGCTATATTTGGTACTTCCAGACTTTCTCTTTTGCCCGCACCAACCAGTGCGTGGTGATCGATGAGCGCGGGCATGGCCGCTCAGATAAGCCCCAGCAAGGCTACGCCATCAAAGAGATGGCCGCCGACGTCGTAGCGGTGCTCGATGAGCTCAAGCTCAATAAAGCAATCTTCGTCGGTAACTCGATCGGGGGCATGATTGTCATGCAACTGAATCTGGACTATCCGGATCGGGTGGCTGGCAATGTCATTGTCAGCAGCGGAACGAATGTCGCGGCGGGGATGCCGGCCAAGGCCATGGCCGCGTTTGAGCAGAATCCCGAAGCCGCCTTCGGGGCACTCATGGAAGGCGCGATTGCGGCGAAAACCAAACGCGAGCGGCCGGAAATCCTGGACCTCATGAAGGCGCAGTTCGCGGTGGAGGGGAACTTCCCGCGCTACGTCTTCAACGCGGCCGGGGCTGACCCCGGGGGCGTGTTCAACTGGGATATTACCTCGCGCCTCAAGGAGATTCGGAAGCCGACGATCGTTTTTGCCGGTGAGGAAGATCAAGGGAATCCGGTCGCGATGAACAAGCTCCTGGCGGATAATATCCCCGGAGCACAACTCCGGGTCGTCAAAGATGTCGGCCACTTCTACCAGTTAGAGAAGCCGACAGAGTTCAACCAGGAACTGCGACAGTTTATTAATCGAGTGGCGGCATAGAGGCTCTGACCCGACAGCTCCGGGCTGAGAGGGCATTCATCGGACGAGCAATCTTCTTCATCACCTGCCGCTAGAGATTTTACACTCTCGTGGCAGGCAGTGATAAGGTTGAAAGACTTGTAGTAGCAGGACAAGAAGGACGAAGCCCGGCAGATGCTGACCGAGCTCTACGGCTAGTTCACCGAAGGGTTTGATACGAAAGACCTGCAAGAGGCGAAAGCGTTGTTGGAGGAGTTGAGCTGGAACGAGGAGCTCCGCCGCACCGCCATTGAGGAGGCGCGCGCGAACCTCTCTGAGCACCGAGACATCAAAGCCTTCATCGGTGAGCTCCAAACTCAACAGCTACTTCCAATCAATCCGGGCGCGCACCGCTTCTGCGGCTTGGCGATACAACAGCTGTTCGTGGAACTGCAGGATAGTCACCCGCGCTAAGCGCTAAGGCGGTAAGGCCGACGCTCCTTCCTTAAAGAAGAGCGCGGCGAAGTCTTCGTCATGAATGATCGTACCGATGTAGCCTTTGCCACTGTCCTTGCTTCAAGGCCCGGTCGTTACGCATAGGCATCCGTGATTGCCAAGACAGGGACGACGGGAGAAAAGGGTCGCACCGAAGGACAGGAACGCGCTCTTGGCAAGGGCCGCGAAAATAGTAATATTACTGGGAGTCCTCCGAGGCAGGAGCTGCCACCATGATGGGACACAGGACAGATGTGGATGACCTGAAGGACCGCATCGCCAAAGCTGTCGAGCGAGCCCACTTTCTCTACCAGCGCTCTCTAGCCATTATGGACCGCGCTGACAGCCGGATAGAACAAAGCGCCCGTCGCCTGCAGCGCGGACAAGCGTTGCTCCGGCACGCGCCGCAAAGCACGCCGTCCCCGCGCGCCTCTGCGCCTCCGAACCGCGCCTGACTGTTTCCTCGAGTCTTGTGGAGCTAGCGAGAGGGAGTATACTGGTCTGAACACGACGAGATTTCGGGGTGTCTGTCTCTTACCACCGTGCCTGAGTGATTCACACCCTTCCTTATAGGCGCGGTGAAAGACATGCCCCAATGGATCGATTGGAAGAGGCATATCGCTTGCGGGTCCACGCCCGCTCACTCCGCCTCATGGCCCGCTCTGCGATAGCCACGGCGCGGGAGATTGTTGCCTCCTCTCTCGTAGTACGCTACGAGAGTGGGGTACTACGCGAGCGCCTGCGTGCGCTGCGTCTCCCCGATCTCTTGCCTAGGGACAGCAAATAACTCTTCACCCCGAAGACATGTCCGAGAAAAGAAGAAGTTCACTGCCCGGAAAGGTAAGATTAATAAATGGGCGCCTTCACTAACCCCTTACCCTCTTCCCCTCACCTAATTTTTTAAGGATTGCTGGACCTACGACATGGAATAATTCACATAAAGTTACCTACCTCTCTGTATCCTGGTGCGGCTACCTGTAAGAATCTGTTTCTGCTAATAGCCAGAACAGATGGCTCTGTCGCGAAGTTTATGAACTCTCCCCTATGTTGAAACAGTCGAGCGAGAAAAAGACCATATGCGCAGGTAACATATTGTTACTATCAACGTTGCGACGGAACCCATCACCACGGCAGCTAGCTCAGCCAGCAACTCTTACCTCTGCTATCACTACATGTCCCCACCGTTCATACTGTCAATGGACACTATGAAATTGCCAGTAGCCCTCATCGTGTGGCAGCAGCAGTAGACCAATTTACTGCGGTGGCGTGTTAAATGGTCGATAGACCCACAGGAGAAAGACGGATCCCACTAGCGCCATAATGAATCCCACCGAGTCCGTAGGGCCATACCATCCGAGACTCCGCCCAAGGAAACCGCCCAGGAGTGCTCCGGCAAGGCCGAGGAGAATTGTAACGATGATACCCCCTGGATCACGTCCAGGCATGACGAGTTCTGCTAAAGCCCCAACAATTAATCCAAAGAAAATCCACCCAAGCATACTGTCCTCCGTGGGTTCATACGTATTCTGTGGGAGCGCTCTCCGCACACAGTCTACGCAGGACCGCTACTTTGTTACGTTATCAATAACGCGCTTAATGCTTGCGATGCAAGAGGAGAGATTCTGGATACCAGCGCAGGCGACGGCTACGGGGGTGTCCCGACTTCACCCTCCGTGGGGCTTTGTCTTTCGTTCACGCGCTGGAGGACAAGTCTCTTGATAGAGTGCCACCAGAGAGCGGACGTTAAGAGCCCGGATCGCTCCGATCGCGCATTCCCATGCGCCTTCATGACAGAGCCCGCGCATACTTGCGTCCTCATAGCTCTCCAGCGCAGCCGCGAGACAAGCAGCACGAACGGCCTCGGCGAGCTGTAGGGTGTGCTGTTCCACGTCGTGTGTGCTCATATTGGTCTTCCTGTGCAGTGAGTCGGGAAGCTCACAACCCGCAGCACTCAGGCCTGCGGATAGCGCCAGGGCTTAGCTGGCTGCTCCGCCGTCTCGTCGATCGTCCAGTGTGGCAGTGCGAACCCGTCGCTCACCTTTTTGAAGATCATCCGTACGCGTGTACCAATCCCTACTTTCTTGATCACCTCTGGTGAGGCGAACTCACCATCGGCGGCCAACAGATTGCCAGCCACGCGCAGGGCTTCGTGCTCGCTCGGCTTCCCTCTCTGGGTGTCGAGATCGACCAGCAAGATCATGTACGGCACGTGCGCGCGGAATGCAGGCTGGATGGCGTGGTGGACCTCAACGTAGGAGTGAACTGCTCCTTTCCCTTCCACACTCACCCACTCATACTCCCGATCCCGGGTCCACGGGCAGGCCGTGGTCGGAGGATAGCGCAGTAGCCCCGATTTCTTCCCCCTTTGCAGGCGGAAGTCGCCCTGGGCGCAATAGTTAAAAAATGCCCGGTTTTCTTTATCAACGTCCTCGATAGTCAATCGCATACCGAGATATTCACCTTGTAACATTTTGTTATTCCTCCCGTAGGCACGCCTTACCCGCGTTGCATCACCATGGCCGACCCCGTGCCGGGCATTGCCCAGCCCAGATTTGCACTCAACTCCGCACCTTTCACCTGGCGGCAGCCACCTTCGCTGTAGTCATAGGTGTGTTGGCGCTTGCCGTCAGGCCCGAGCGGACAGGAGTCGTCCACGTTGCCGCGCAGCTGGCGCACGTTCTCGATGACCATATTCATACCGTGCGTGTAGCCCTCGCAGAGATGGCCGCCTGAGGTATTGTTTGGACGAGTGCCGCCGAGTTCAATGATGCCACTCGAGACATACTGGCCGCCCTCACCTTTCTTACAGAAGCCGTAGTCCTCAAGCTGCAACATGGTGGTGAAGGTGAAGGCATCGTAAGAGCCGGTCAGGTCGATGTCCTCCGGACCCACGCCAGCATTTGGCCAGAGGATGTCCTTGGCATAGTGACCCGCGACCGTTGAGATCGGTCCGTGCTGATAGTGCATGTCGATTCGCGGTTTGCAGCAGCGCCCCACCACTGAGCGGATCTGCACCAGTGGCTGCTTCGTATCCTTGGCACGCTCGGCACGGGTCACGATAACGCACGTCGCATTATCCGTCTCCACGCAACAGTCGAGCAGATGTAGGGGGATACAGATAAACCGCGAGTTGAGGACATCTTCGACAGTGTAACGGGTCTTGTAAAAGGCCTTGGGGTTGTTTGAGGCGTGCTTGCTGTGTGCCACTTTGACGTGCGCGACTTGTTGTGAGGTCGTGCCGTAGTCATACATGTGGCGCAGGAACGTTGGAGCGAACATCTGGCCAGCGCTCTGCCAGCCGTACGCCCGCGAGTGCACTTGGTCGCCAGTGATGGGCGCCGCAGAGCGTGCGCCGGTGCCGCCAATGCGCACTTGCGTGTAGCCGTTCATGGAACGGAAGATAGCGACTGTCTTGCACATGCCAGCCTCAATTACTCCCATAGCGATCCCGATGAGCGCCTCGGTGCTGGAGCCGCCACCGTGCACGTCCATGTAGAAGTTCAGCCGGATGCCAAGATCGCCAGCCACAAACGGCGACATTGTTGAGTCATTTCCGGAGTACGACAGCATGCCGTCGATGTCCGCCGCTTCGAGGCCCGCATCATCGAGGGCATTATTGATTGCCCAGGTCGCAAGGTTGCGCGTCGATTCTTGCGACCCGCGACGATAGGTCGTCTCTCCCACCCCCACGATGGCGTATTTGTTGCGCAAATACTTCGGGGTAGTGGCATCCATGTCACTTTGTGTCATCGTTTCCTCCTTCGGTCTTTCCCTAGAGAGAGCTTTACACCGGAGGCACGGAAGTTGTCAAACGGAACAAATATTCTTTCTAAATCGAACTACACAGCATTAGTACACTCCGGGTAGCGCGCGGCATGCGCGCGAATCCTCAGCCGCAGCCATTCGTGCGCATGGCGCGCGCTACAAAAGCGCACAGGTTAGCACCTGTACGAATCTTCTCTGGTCTGATCTGGAGAACTTGCTCCGGCCACGGCACCAGTGGTAGGACGGTGAGCAAAAGGAGGACTAGCGCCATGATGGACTACAGTAATTACGAGTATCTCAAGATCGACATTGCTGATCGGGTCGCAACGGTGACCATCAACCGCCCGGAGCGGCTCAATGCCGTAAATGCCGCGCTCCACCACGAGTTCGAGCAAATCTGGCTGGACCTGGCGGAGGATCGTGATGTCAATGCCATTTTGCTCACCGGAGCAGGGGAAGCATTTTCAGTAGGGGGTGACATCACCAGCCGTGACAAGCCCACCAAGAGTAAAGGGCGTGGCGGACGACGGATTGTCATGGCTGATGGTCGGCGGGTGATCGAAAATCTGCTTGATGTCGAACAACCAATCGTCGCCGCGATCAATGGGGACGCCCTCGGGTTTTCAGCCAACGTCGCCTTGCTGTGTGACGTGACCGTGGCCGCGGAAACCGCGAAGCTGGCCGATACCCATGTCGCCTTAGGGGCCGTTGCGGGAGACGGAGGAGCGGTGATCTGGCCGCTGCTGATTGGTCCCAACCGCGCCAAAGAATTCCTGATGCTGGGCGATACCATAACTGGCGCGGACGCGGCGCGCATCGGCTTGGTCAATTACGCTGTTCCTGCGGCAGAAGTGCTGCCGAAAGCTCGCGAACTCGCACAGCGATTGGCGGATGGGCCGACGTGGGCAATCCGATGGAGTAAACTAGCAGTGAACAAGTGGCTGAAACAACAGGCCAACTTGATCATGGATACCGGTCTAGCGTACGAAGCTCTGACACTGACGACCCAGGATCATAAAGAAGCAGTGAAAGCGATGCAGGAGAAACGCAAGCCGAACTACATTCGTAAGCGTGAGCCACAGTCGTAATCTTCGCCAGGGACAATCAGCTGTGACAGAGAAAGGTGCTGGGAGAGATTCTGCGAGTGTAAGGTGTGAAGTCTGGCCTGCACCCAGTACGGAGCACGCGCATTAAGCCCCTGCGCCGTAGCTTGCGGCGTCATTCCCAGCTCCGCACCACAGGCATCACCTCCGAAGCGAACCGTTGCATGCTGGTCATCACGTGGCGGTGCGGTACTAGCCCTCCCGGATTGAACCAGCAGATGAGTTGGTTCATCTGACATTGCGCATGGACCGCGGCGATCTTCTGTAAGCAGGTCGTCGGGGAACCGTACAATGCCATGGTTTCTAAATCTTCCCAGCGCACGGCTTCTACTCGTTTGCGAATCTCGTGAAGATAGGCGTAGGCAGGAGAATCCTCGCGCGCGCCCAGCTGCGCCTGGTAGCTAATCGCCTGAAAATAATTCATGAAGCTAGCCTCGACCTCGCGGCGCACTTGCGCACCATCCTTGGCCACATACACAGGAAAGGCGATAGCTACATCTTCTTTGTTCTGGTCATGGCCCGAGGCATGGAATGCCCGGCGGTAGCGGTTTACTTGTTCCGCCAGTTTTCCGCCGGTGTTAATAGGCGAGGCGATAAATACGGGGTAGCCCTGCTCTCCGGCAAAAATCGCGGTCTCCGGACTATTGGCAGCGACACGGAGTGGCGGATGTGGCTTCTGCACCGGCTTGGGGACAACCGCAGTCTCTGGCACCTGAAAATACTTGCCGTTGAACTGCATGGTGTCGTGCGTCCACGCTTGTGTGATGATCGTCAAGGCTTCTTCAAACCGCTCGCGGCTCTCCTCCCGCGGGATATTGAAGCCTTGAAAATGGATCGCGATCATGCCGCGACCGACCCCCAGCTCTAAACGACCCTGGCTGAGCAGATCTACGACCGCAGCTTCCTCCGCCGTGCGCAGCGGATGTTGGAGTGGAAGCAATAATACCGCGGTGCCCAGACGAATTCGCGCGGTGTGTTGGGCCAGCGCAGCAGCGACCAGCAGTGGCGCGGGCATGATCGAGAACCGCGCATTGAAGTGTAATTCCGCCAACCATGCTGTATCAAAACCGAGTTCCTCGGCATAGACAATTTGTTCGATCGTTTCTTGATACCGCGTTGCAGCGTCTTGCGTGGTGGCGCAGGGAAGTTGGTAGAAGAGCCCGAATTTCATAACGCACCCCCACTTTTCAGCGTCAGCAGGTTTTTCTTCTTTCACTGTAGCCCCAAGAGACGCGCGGCATTGCCGCCCCACACTTGCTCTTTGGCCGCTCGTGTCATTCTGCGCGTACCAGTGATCAGAAGCTGTTGATAAATTCCTCAGGCCCACCGTTTCAGCAAGAGGCGAATCATGCTGAGTTGAATCATG